>Ga0307513_10002035_pt1 | contig 28469 bp, 30 predicted proteins | sample 15_EM_MG_FD_202174 | JGI IMG/M metagenome (GOLD analysis project Ga0307513, IMG submission 202174) | Populus trichocarpa ectomycorrhiza microbial communities from riparian zone in the Pacific Northwest, United States - 15_EM | ecosystem: Host-associated > Plants > Roots > Unclassified | place... | reverse complement strand
AAGTGGGCGCAATCGCGGTGCAGAAGACGGTGAAATTTTCCGTTGGACGACTCCCCCTTGCAAGGTGATAGGGATATCGTGCGACAAGTCGGTACGTACAATGCGTATGTAAAAGCTCAAGCTCCGTCAATCACAGGGAATACTTTGTTACACACGACTCGTGTGCGGACTTCTTACAAGGAGGGTTTGTTCTGGACAATAAACACTGACTTGTGGAGATTTCTGCACACTGGAATGGACCAGCAACCTTTGATCCGCAGTGGTTTTATGCTCAAGATTTGTAACCCGTTCTCCACTTCTCCGTTCACTCCTGCAGGAAATGAGAATGCCCTCAATTCGAATCACCGATGACCGGGTGTGCCGTGGTATTCATTGGCGTTGCGATCGCACCTATGTGTTTATTTCCAGGCAGGAGATCGTTGGATCGTAATGAGCTCACAGCATATATACACAGATAAGGGAAGCCGTGAGTCACTCTGAGTTTCTGATTCACTGTCCTGCCCTCAGCTTGACGAATAAGTCCCTTGTCAGTTGCAGCCTGGCGACCTCAGCTTCCGCAGCTCTCAGCTGCACATGTAAACAACACGTAAGTGGCGGTTATTCTCGCGTCGGAGGCCTAAGAGACGAGGAGAAAACAACAAACCTTCTCAACGGTTGCCTCCCGAATAGCGGCCGGTGCTTTCTCGTGCTCAGGCTTAGCTTGTGTCGCACGTATCTTATCCGCAGCAGCGATCGCAATGGAAAGTTTGTCCTCTGCTTTGGTGATTTCTGCCGGAATATCAATATCTGCATTTCCCTAGTGTTCATCAAAGATCAGAAATGTTCTCATTGAAACGCAGCAAGAAACGCAGAGGCGGCAGAAAAGACCCACAGCGACGTCGATATGCAAGGCACTGTCCGCGCTCAGCAAGCTCGATCCACATCCGGGCGGTACATCCGCAGCCTGGCGGACAACCTTGGCACTGCGTAGGACTTTGGTCAGACCCTTAATTGTTTCTACCTCTGCGGAAAGTATTGCGGTATCCGAGTCGGAAGACGTGAGGATATAGACTATACCCCGGCTGTCAGGACTGGATGTAAAAGGGAGAACGAGTAATAACGAACCATCGATATCTTTCTGGAGGTTGTACTGAACCGCCAAAGATCGCACAGCCTTGATCGCTTGGAAAACAAGATTAAAATCGGCATCTGCCTTCTCGTCTACATAGATTTCGTCCTGGGGGGCCCATGAGAAGAGCACTTTGGATATATGTCCGTGACGTACGTGGAGCGGGTACGAGCTGATCATAATTGAGGGCGTCGAATCATTCGGCCTTCGAGGCAACCGCTGCCACAGTTCCTCGGTGACGAAAGGCATAAATGGATGAAGCAATCGGAGACCGAGATCAAGGCAATTGTACAACGTGTTCTGGGCCGACTTGCGAGTGATGGGGTCGTCTGTGAGAGGCTTGGCGGCTTCCTGCAAAGGTGTTATTGTATGAGCGAGAGCTCAAAGATGAAAAACTTGTGCTTACAATATAGACGTCACATAGCTCATAGAGCCAGAAATTGTACACCGCGTTGGTGGCAGCCATGAAGTTCCTCTCGTAGAGGGCTTTGTTGACATCCGTGGCAGCAACGTCGAGTTTGTGATAGATCCACCTCTCAACAAGTGATTCAATGCCCAGGGGCTGCCGGAGTTCATAAATCAATGAAATGCCTGAGCTGTCGAACAGACATGCAAACCTTTGGTGAAGAATTGGGAACAAACTCATCATCAAGCTTGAGCAACGCGAACTTGGTAGCGTTCCATAGCTTGTTGCAAAACTTACGATACCCTTCGACGCGGTTGATCTCGAGGTTGATGTCGCGACCTTCCACCCGCACTGATCAGCCCAAGTCTGCGGAGCCATATAAAGTCGAAGGGCTTACCTCCAGCTGAGTAGGCACAAAGCGCGAATCTTAATGCATCAGTCCCGCACTGAGGAATTCCCTTTGGGAAGTCTGCCTTCTGCCCCTTCTTTGCCATCTCGATCTCCTGCTGTGGTAAATTCCCGGATAATAACTGCTCATGTAGCTTCTCCAAAGTCGAGCCTTGGATGACATCAATGGGGTCGATTACATTTCCAAGAGACTTGGACATCTTGCGTCCGTGTGCATCACGGATCATCGCGTGGCAAATGACTTCCTCGAAGGGCATTTTTCCCGTTAATTCCAAGCCCATCATTACCATTCGTGCCACCCAGAAGAATAGAATGTCCCAGCCCGTTTCAAGGATTGTTGCTGGGTAGAAAGTTTCGAAGTCGGGACTCTGGGTTCATGGACCACAGTGAATATTGTGAGAAAAGAGGAAGAAGTGAGAATGCAAACCTTTTCCGGCCAACCTTCGATCGAAAACGGCCACAAGCCGGAAGAGAACCAAGTATCAAGTACATCCTCATCCTGCTGGAGGGTGAAAGGCTCTCCACCCGCGAGCTTTTTCGCGCGCTGGGTAGCCTCTTCAAGCGTTCGTCCGACAACCCAACTCTTTCCATCTGCACGCTGCTCCGAATTTCGTCAGCGATGTGCAACAGTAGAGGAAGTGAGAATACATACATCAACGTTCTGTCCTTCAATCGATACGAGATACGCAGGGCATCGGTGACCCCACCACAGCTGGCGGGAGATACACCAGTCTTGGATGCCACTCAACCAGGCATACCATTCGGCTTCGGAGGACTTAGGGAAGATTCTAAGTTCGCCTTCTCGTGTTCTCTGGGTTGTGATGCAAGTAAGTCAATAAATTTGTTCAGATCGAGGAAGCGGACGTCTCAACAAACCTTCATTGCTTCATCGGCTAAAGGTTTGGAGTTCACCCACCACTGGGGTTTCATTACAGGCTCAATGATATCCTTGGATTTGCTATAGTCACAGGTTCAGCTGCTGAGGGGAGAGCAGGAGCGAGTGCACTCACGCGCAGATAGGAATGGACATAGGGTTGTCTTTGGTTTCGATGAAGAGTCCTAACTCTTTCAATGCTGTAATGACCGCGCCCCTAGCGTCAAATCGCTTCATACCCTAATCCCAACTGTGTTCAATGTGGCATCTCAGGGAGGGTGCATACTCACCTTGAACTTTTCGCCCGCATTCTCATTCAGAGTGCCGTCATCGTTCAGGATGTTAATGAACTCGAGGTTGTGCCTCTCTCCCACAGCATAATCATTCGGGTCATGCGCTGGTGTGATCTTGACCGCACCAGTTCCGAACTCCATATCGACAATGATATCATCGCACACAATTGGGACCTTGCGATCAGGGATGAAGGGATGCCTGACGAATCTGCCGTGTAGGTGCTTGTACCGAGGGTCGTCAGGGTGAACAGCCACGGCAGTATCACCAAGCATAGTCTCCGGACGCGTAGTGGCAACAATAATCTTCTCATCCGAGCCCTCGATGGGATATGCGAAGGATGTGATCACACCGAACATGACCGGCTTTTCATATCCGGGGACATTGACCCACTTCTTGCCCGTACACTCAATCTTGTCGAGCTCGAGGTTGGAGAGCGTTGTGTTGAGTCGCACACACCAGTTGACAAGCCGGTTTGCGCGTCGGATAATCCCTCGCTCGTGGAAGGTGCAGAAGGCTTCGATCACGGCTTTCGACAGAGACTCGTTCATCGTGAAGGCCACGCGTGACCAGTCGAAGCTGCCCCCCAAGCGACGCATTTGATTCGTGATACGCTCTTGGTACCTATAAGGAACCAGCGGCACGTCATAAACGGAAAACATAGTAGGATTGGTCAATACGCACTCGTCCTTCCAAGCCCACACCTTTTCGAGGAAGGCTTCACGACCATAATCATGACGCGTCTTTCCTTCCAATTTCCAGAGTCTCCCTTCTACGACGGCCTGGGTCGAGATCCCGGCGTGATCGTACCCCGGGACCCAGAGTACAGTGCGACCCTTCATCCTGTTCCAGCGTATCAAGCAGTCTTGGATGGAGACGGTAAGGCCATGTCCAATATGCAGACTTCCAGTCACGTTGGGAGGCGGGAAGGGAATCACGAACGGTTTGCCTTGCTCGTCAGGGAGGGCACTTTGTGGAGTGAGAGGTTTTCCGTCTGGGCCCATCCTCGGTTGGAAGAAGCCTTGTTTGTCCCACCAGTCGTACCAGGCAGCCTCAACGGCAATAGGATTGTATCCGCTCGCCATTGGTTGCGACATATCTAATATAAATCGCCAGAAGAGCCCTCAATAAAGGTTTGATACACTAATGCTACAGGCAGTCACCTTTTTTCTCTCCCAGAGGCGTTGTGTTGACAAACTCGGGCTCTTCGACCTTGGTCTTGGTGGGTGGTGCCGCCTTGTCTTTCTTATCCTTTGGTTCAGTTGCGGCCTTTGCAGCCAACTTTGCAGCAAATTTCGCATTCTTTTCTGCGCGCTTTGCTTCTTTCTTGAGCGCTACCTTGCTTTTCTCCGTGGGGCCACCCTCGTCGCCGGGCGGCTGGCTGGTGGTTGCATCGGACATTGCGCGTCGGTTTATAAGACGATATAGTACAGGTCGATTATACGCGCGGCGGTGGTAGAGTCCAAGCCTGAGAGTACGATGCATCCAAGGTGAACGAGTCATTTCGACCACCAACGCTATCGGTCAGCCCATCGATCAACAACAGTCTGACTCAGCGGTGATGGTCACAGTACTGAAATGCATTAGATTGGACCTGGACGTGAATCCTTAAGGAACAACGGACCGAATTAATCGAATGCAAAATGCATATCGCAGTGAAAGGAAAGACACATCCACTCTCATGCTATCGGAGATATCCTAATTATAGGAAGGGTCGTCATTGAAATCCTTCCTGGTAGTGGAGACCTTGCTGCTTCAACACCCGCAGAGAAATCGGGAGCTCGATTCTGTACGATAAACTGTTGAGGACTTCCAAAGCCCTCGCACTATTACACCACCGGTTCGATGGGCTACTCCCTGTCCTTGCGGCCTCATGGAGTTCGATGCAGAGGGGTCCATTCTGACGTACCAACATCCGCTCCCTCACGGCTTGGCCGTGTTCGGTCATGGCAAGCACACCAGTGGTAAGGACGACGTATATGCCATATTACATTGAAACTTTTGTTATACAGGTCATAACCACCGTGGTTATGTGCTTGGGACAGGTACATGGGGGCTTAGCGATGGGTTTGGGGTTTGCAATGATGCAATTATGCTACCAGAGCGAATGTGGAGAAAGATTTGGGGCATACAGTAGTAATAATAGACAGGAATACACTATTCTATGCTGTGGGCACCATCCCATCCTTTATGGTTGTCATGGTACAACAGCGGGTGACTAATAATGAGCTCACAGTGCTGTGAGCAAGAGCAGGAGTTGTCACTCACTACATTCGCCCGTTATACTTGATTGCAACGTGAGCTCAAATAGGCCAGTATGTGGCAGCGGACGCGTCATGCATGCAGGAGGGTAGCGGGGCGATAACAGCGATGCAGGTAGTGACCGGAATTTGCCTCGTCCTCGCGTTCGTCACCACCGGACCATTAATGTTGGTGTGGTTGATGCAGCGCAATGGCAGCAACTATGAATGTAGCATATTGGGCATCACGAGTAGTTATTAGTTCGTGATAGACATCCAAGGGCATGTAGAAAAAGCGCCCAGCAACCCCTTGGGCTACGGCAACGATCGAGATCGACATGAGGACATGTACTACTTTGAAGCACAAGGTGGACTGCATCAACAGTGTAAAGAAAGATATTATGAACTTCGCCTTTGATTACGTGCACGAGTTATGATGGGTTAGTTAATACGAAAAATGACGACAGCAGCGGTGGCAATTGACATTAATGACGGTGGTTGAAAAGAGAGGAAAAACCCTTGGAGCAGCATGAGTCAGTTAGTTCGGCAAACATTCAAATCACTCACAACCTCGTTAGCCTGAGGTTTGGGTGAAATCCTGCGGACGTAGGTGAAGGCGAGCAGTCTTGACAACGATAACGACCCACTAATACGTTGAAGGGCACTAAGGTGTGAGAACTGTCAATTTATGGCCGAGTAAACATATTCATACCTTCGGCGCGGTGCGGAACACGCCAAGGAATGGATGCATCGAGAAGAGGTGATGGGGAGGCGGTCAGAGGGTTGATTTACATTCACCCACTCAGAAAATTTACCGACCCGAAGACTACCTGGGTGTAGGCTTGCGGCATTTACTGAGTTCCAAGGCTGAGGGCTTCTCACCTGACATTTTGGCGCTATGTCAACGAACCCTGGAGCTGCGCTGTTCAAATACGAGGCGAGAAAGAGTGACCACCTGAAAATCTCGCTTGCCGTAGGTGTATCTAACAGTAGTAGCTATACAATTGGGGTAACATTGGTGTAACATTTATTAATAAGCGAGTAGCACATGCACCCACGCACGCAATCGGACTGCGTCCTCACTAGGAAACCTAAAACGGTGTGAGTTCTTTGTTGCCTTTATGTCGGATCTTCAATCAATGCGAGCATTTCGTAAATACAATATCAACCAGTCGCTTAGTTTTGAGATAGGTCTTATCAGCTGCCTGACACCTGTCACTATTATTGAATTCAACCCGCAAATACGCAATTCCGTCATCACCAAACACACCATTCAAACTTGGATCAGTGCCTGAGCACAACAGATGCAAAGACCCCTTTGGGAACCGAGGCCGTGCCTGAGTACAATGACTGTCCAAATTCGACTGTATTGGAGGTCACGGGTCTATGTGGTACTGACAAAGCACGGGAATTTGATACACAATAGGTACAAATATTGATACATATTTGTTGTTGCCAGCTTGGGCAAGCACAACCATGCTTTGTTCACACAGAACCCTTTACCGCCCGGCAGTGGGGGATAAGACCGCGTCCCCGGGGACACGATCGTGCCACCCATGAAAGATGATCTCGCCAGCTCTCAGCGCTCTTGCCTTAGACACCCATCCCAAGGCGAAGCTGCGCTCTCCTATGCATTCCATCGATTCCCTCGACGCCGCCAAGCAGGCAGCCCGCAAGATGCACACCGATGTGCACGCTGCACTGCAAGCGCCGCGTAAAGCTATGTCGACGCTGCGCGTCGTGATTCCATCGATGGAGTACTGTGATATCGAGCTACAAACAACCTCGCGCTCCTTTCATAGTTCACGGGCCCTGTGGAACTTGCTGGCCGTAGCACGCAACCCGAATCAAAAACTCGTGCTGGTCAACGGCCCGCGGCTGCCCACGGAGGTTGAGGCATTTTATTTGGGCCTCTTGCCCGTCGCGAACGCGCGCGAGGCCGTCGATCGCAGTGGCCGCACGTACATATTGCAGCGGCCGATGGGCAACGGCGATCGCCTCAGCGACATCATGCTTGCGCACCCCGACCTCCTGGACACTATCTCAAGCATCATAGCGGCCGAACGCGCCGCTGGCACGCACATCGAGGGGCTCGATTGCTTTTTTTCAAGCACGCGGATGGAGACGCTCGCCAAGGCATTGCGACTGCCTCTCATGCAGGCCGACGCCAGTAAACTTTGGTGGGGCTCCAAGGCGGGTAGCCGCACGTTGTTTCAGCGCGCAGCCGTCCACCACGCGGCGGGCACGCACGAGTCGAGCTTCTCGATGCCAGCGTTGGCGCTTACGATCGCCGAACTGCAGGAACAACACCCCTGCACCATGAAGTGGATGGTGAAGATCAATCAGTCGTGCGGCGGCAGTGGCAATGCCGTCTTCACTTGGCCCACCTTGCCTCCCGTTGTCGATTCCGTTGTCGATTCCATTGTCGATTCCGTTGTCGATTCCGTCGTCGATAACCGCGAGAGGCTCGTGCAAGCAGCTGAAGACGCCCTCGCCCACTTGGAGTTTGCTGACTCGACGATGACGCCGCAGCGTTTCGCCACGGCTTTGTATACGTACGGGGGCATCGTGGAGCAATTCCTCATGCCACACCCGCTTGGGCTCGCAGTCCGCACGCCGAGTGCGCAGGGCTTGGTGTATCGCGCGCCGGATGGCGTGATTCGCTACAAAATTTTATCCACTCACGACCAAATCATGGACCCACGCAACGGCCAAAGCTTCATGGGCTGCAAATTCCCAGCCGATATGAACTATAGGCGCGAGTTGAAAGAAAGCGGCGAGCGGGTGCTGGCGGAGCTGGCAAAAGAAGGCGTCATGGGAAACGCCGCCATAGACTTCTTAGCGATTCCTGATGTGAACAGCAAAGGAGATATCACGTGGAAATTATTTGCTCTGGAAATCAACACCCGGCAAAGCGGCACCACCCATCCATTCATGACGGCGCAGCTACTCACTGGCGGTGAACTCGATGCTGATGGCAACTTCCTCGACTTACAGGGGCGCCCGCGCTGCTATACATCGATTGAACGACACTACGGCGATGACTGGTTTGACCTCACGGGCAGCGAAGTAATTGTGGCGTTGAATGCACGCCCCGATTTGAAATTCGACCCGTACATAAATACGGGCGTCGTTCCACACCAGTGGTCTACGCTGCCCCCATTCGGCGAGATTGGCGCGCTTGCAATTGCGGCCACGCAAGACGAGGCGGCGCAACTGCAGGAACGTTTCTTCCAACTCATGGAAGACCTCGCAGTTCAAAAACAGGTGAGGGTATGCAGCTCGAAGTCGCTCTGATAGACCGACGACGGAGCGTGCGGAAAATGGCGTTGCGCGACGTTGAAGCCAACGATGTGGTTCTATGTCAAGTAGGCAGTTAGAATGACACATCCTGTGTACTATTCACTGGTCTGCTCTTCCGTCATCGATATGTGAGTTGAAACTCCGCTTGCTTACGTTGTTCCAAACTCCAAACCCACTCCTGGTCTGTTTATCCCTAAGTAGAAGTAGTACCTCTGAAAACACATATTAGGATACCTACGGTTGTGAGCTCATTGTGATCCCAACAGCCTTTCTCAGCCTTTGTACGGTATGCCCCAATGCGCACTGTTCGCGCCAATCAATATATATATATATGCTAAATATTATCTATTACCCCGCCACAGGTGTGTTGCTATGGCTGAGTCGCTGTTCCACACCTGCCGCACTAAATGATTCACACCGAGATAGATCCTAGTACATTCCGTTGCCCACAGGACCCCGCCAAAACGCATAGTTATTGCTACATCACCGTGCCACTGACTACCTAATTTGATCGTTCGTGGTGACGGATTGTGGTTGGGATTTTGTTCGGCTGATGTAATATTTGAGGGAACTACCCAAGCGAGGTCAGAAAATAGTGAACCAGAAACACAATGTTCAAGGATTCTTGGATAATACACGGTGTCATGCTGGTCGATCGATGTAGTGGCGTTTGAGGTGGTGCTCGCGGGAAATGATGTTGAGAGGCTTGCTAAGACTGTTGAACGGAGATATAAAATTCGTTACATAAAGGATGATACCAAATGATGGCAGCGTCTAACACCCTACCTAGTGTAGATGTCGGTAACCCCCAAATCATTTCCCCAATACCCCAATGCTAAAATCGCAACCTGCCAGAGTCCCAGCAAGAATTAGGACAGTAACAGGTTGCACCCAAGCACGTACGCAAACCACCGCATCCAATAGAAGGTGTAACATAGAGAAATCATCTTAGCACGATAAATTGGATTTACAAAAAAAAACCAAAGACTATTGAAAGTGGACTGAAAGAACACGGCGCTGTTGACGCGGGCCATCGGACACTGGAGGAGACTCTTGAGCGAGGGTCGGACCAGAACTATCATAACCATATCATTCGACCCACTCGTCATATACACGAGCATTTCTATTACTATTACTATGGGCTTCTTTGAAATATAGCGGTGAGGACTGGAGTAAAGCGCAGAGGTTCAAGGAGCCATTGTGCACGAATTAATAGCTCTATATGGATCTAATGGCGTATTGCTACTATTTCAGATGGTGTAGGGGAGATTAGATGGAAAAGCGAGACAGTGAATTCACCTGAAACTATGTACATTTCATAATCAATGGTAAAAATGTCAATCATGTATATTCTCATTCCAAGGGTGGACATATTCGGAAAACTGCTATTTCAAGGTGTCAATGACTATGGTAAGTTTGGAGCGCCCTTCATTCCACTATGGAGCAAATCATTTGGGGACGAAACTTGATGAGCGTGCGACATGGTAGGACGCTGGTATGGCCACGAGTAGAATTGAATAGGGTCTGCATGGTTCTCAAGAGGGAGTTGGAGAAAATTTGGTGCATGGCAATTCGAAATCACTTGTGGAAGTGATGGTATACTGCATAGATCGGGGGATTCAAGAAAGATGGAGTACAACTTCACCAAGGAAATACCTGCGCGTGAAGTCATTAATTGCGTGGAATAAAGGTATTCAAATAGATTCCGAGATCTATAGCTCATATTCAAGCGCGGGCAAGAAACTAACTTTAAGAGTGTATTCGGTTCGTGTATATAGTCCTTCCTGTTGAATGTAATGTGTTGGTGGGACAATGGGGAACTTGATCCGCAACTCTCAATCCAGGCTGCGTTCAAGCAGATAGTGCTACTATGCAGTAGGTCTGAATTAATATTGTGTATGATGTCTGAATGTAGAGACTGGATAATCAATATCCGAATGGGCAACCATTCCCGGCCGCAAACTGGGCGTAGATGCCGCCAAGTTCAGCCTCATTCTTGACCATGCCGAATGTACTATAAGGACATCCACCTTCTTTCGCTCTCTCCATGACTTCGAGGACCTTGTCCGCACCACGTCCACCATACCCAACCGACTCCAACCTATAACCCCCTTGTGCCCAATCTTTACCAGGGGTTGGTAGGTCGAACACTCTAGAATACAAAGCGACTGGTCCCCATCGGTTCCAGAACGTCGCCGGTGCATACCAGGGCTGCATCATCCAGTAAATGACAGAGGTCGAGCCATCCTTGTTAGGTTGAAAGACTTTCGGGAGGTTGTATCTGGGAAGCATGCAGTGCTTAACGAAAAGGCTTCGGCCGCGGAGAGCAAAGAGGACGGCGGAAGTGATGAAGCGATTGGGTTCGGGCAGTCCTAGAGCGGTTCGCAACTGAGTGTCCATGAAGCTGGTGAGGATCTGGGAAAAGATGGGGCGGAAGAAGCTGGGGGTGACAGAATTGTACATGTCGACTATGCCTTGAGCGATGCGAGAATTGGCACCCGAAGGGGCCATTTCGCGGGTCTCATAATCCTGTCCCGTAGTGAGACACTAATGATTTCGTGACTGTCAGTATCCTTACCAGAACGTATTGTGCGCATTCCTCAAAGCTACCTGGGATGAGCTTCTCAGCAATACCCATACGAATTCCAACTTCCTTCCTGTGGCGAGGTCAATATTACGAAGGGTCAAGGAAAAGGTAAAGTCATACCAGAAGACCCAAGAGGCGTATTTCTCAAGTGGAGTTGTCTTCCTCCAATCATAGGCATCAACCCATCTCTGGTTGAGATAAATGAGAACGAGAATGTGGTAAACCGTAGAATGAGTGGCGACTTACGAAGGTCTCTGAAACCAGAAGACACAGAGTATACACCATCTGGTCATTGGTGATGTCCCGATAGCGAGAGTGAATGAAGTTGACACGATTAAGCGACAGCCTCGCGCGCTCGGAATCGAGAGGATTCATGATCCACTCTGAAGCAAATACAATGGTGTCCGAATAACGGAGGCCGGGCTGATCAACCATCTTCTTGGCCTTGACGGAGACGGTGGATATTGATGGAATTCCGAATGCCTGAATAAACGCCGATTCAGATGAAATAAGTACATAGAGAATGAGCATATACCCTCAAGAAGGCGAAGTCCTTGGCTTGCTGGAAGATCCATGGAGAGTCGAGAAGAAAAAGGCTACCCAGAATGGCCTGTGCGTCCTTGTAGTTGATTTTGGAGAACCCAACAGGTGCGCGGCCGTATTTCTGCTGTATCCTATTAATGTGCTGGTAGCGAAAGTATCGAACAGCACAAAGGTAGATAGAGAGAAGTATCATAGTGAAACTGACGACAGTCGACCGAATGGAGGGACTAGAGAGAGAGATGCCAGGGCTCGAGATTAGCAAGGGGCTACCGATTGCACCAGAATAGCCTCCAGCCTCGAGGATGAAGGCATCGAAAGCTTTGGAGCGGGTGGTGTTGTACTGCATACTGGGGTGGGGGTTTTCGATTCCAGTCCCTCATCAGTGGCCCTAAATATGGAACAAAAAGGTCGATATAATCAGGAATGAGTACGCACGTTGAATGTAAGGTAGCGGCAATGGTAAGCGGATTAGCCGTCGATCGGTGGGTTGAACCTGCAGGAGTGTGAAGCCAGTGGTTGGGAGATCGAGGACCACCACAGCCGCGGTTACACGGATGGGCGGTGCTCCATCGTTGCATGATGCAATGACGAGAGTGAACCATGCGAGACCTGATAGGTGTCCAAGATTGAGGAGAATATTCAATATATCGGTTGGCGGGGACGTTGAGTGACCGATAGCGGGATAACGACTGAGTGCTAAGTGGAAAACGCCAGTGAGGACTCAGATGATCAACAAGGGCCGATGAAGAGACCAAATGAATTCGCTTTGGTATGAATGTACGTGAATACTAGGAAGGTCAGGGCATCGAACTTATTGTCAGAGCTATATCGTCACCACAATACAGTAGAGTAGCCGTTCGTAACCCAAACACACTATAATAGCAACATCCCAAGTGTAGGACAGCTGCAAGGTCCTTTGTACATACGGGGGCCGCACTGAACTAGAGTGTGAATCGAATGAAAGACAGGGCGTTGCACACTTATTGGGCCGGTCCTGCGGAACAGAGAAGCGGAGCTTGACAGATCAATTACATGTCAACGACAAGCACGTCGGAAAGCACGTGCCCCGCTAGAAGAAAACACGCATAAGACGAGATGACAGAAGTCAATAGCGCGGGTAAATATGGTCGCCCGTTAATCGCGGGAATATACCGTCCGTTGAGATAGCAAGCCGCGGAGAAGTGGACCGAAGCTGAGAAGGGCAAAATCTATTGAACCTAGCGCTAGTGGGCCCCAGAACTACCGCCGATAGCCGCTTACAGCCCCACGAATCAACCCTCGATCCGCTCTGTAAATGGTGGATCGGGTGATGGTCATATGGGTGCAATATAGATTGGAAATCTATAGCTCATGCGAAAAACTGAATATCGCACAACGTCAAAGACTAGAAAACTCCTAATACTATTTGAGTTCACAGACACCCGTACAGATGGGAACATCGAGGTGTGAGCCTGAATAGCGCGAGCGTGAGTACAAGAAGTCAAAACCGAAGAACCTTACAATACTCCATGCATGCTAGTGTGCTATTTTAAGCGTCATTCATGCAGCCTGTCTGAGCAGTCGACCCTGCAACCAATGTCCAGATTACACGCGGCTGTGGTAGCAGAGGGCCGACTTCAAATGGGTCACTAAATCTGCTCTCATAATATCCAATAAAAAAAGTACGAGTTTACTATGTGCTAAATCGATTTGGCCGTAATTCATTTGAGCTCAGCTACGACCAAATTTTCCATAGAAATGGGTTTAATATGCGATATGTAGCCTATATGTAGCCTAGGTATGGTATTATTTGAATGATGACTCGCGCCACGACACCAAATTTTGATGCATAGCTTAGCATTGACAGCCCTATCAAAAGCTTGTTCTTTGGCGCATCAGGCTCGATGTAAAAAATTTGTATCACTGGCGGCAGGTGAATCTTTGTTTCCGCGTCAAGCTTAGCCCATTTTAACGCTCCATCACCAGGAAAAGTGATAGCAGTCAGACAGGGGCGACTCAGCTCGGCTCAGCTCGCGGCTTCGCGAATTCAGTTGCATTCAAGACCTGTTGCAAATATATTACTTCTATGCAAACAGAGGCAGCAAGTTTCAAGTCCATCTTTCGCATGACGTCTAACTGTATAGACCGGATAATCAATGTCCAAATAGGAACTGGGCGTAGATGTCGCCAGGTTCGGCCTCATTCAAGACAAGAGGAAAGCCGTTGGTCCGTGGGCTGAACTTGCGCTGAGACGAGTTGCAACCACGTGGTGAGGTGAAGGCTCTCTGCTTTGGGATGGAAGTGACGGGTGGCGGAATGATAGAGGTCGAAAATGGAGGTAGGTTCCAATGAGATTAGGACTCATGAGATCACTAAGAGGCGATGAAGCCGTAAGCGTCTTGCAGAGGAGTGCAAGTGTCGATAAATGCATGGAAAGACAGTGGGCAAATGAACCTGCCAATACGGTAGAGAAGCTGACTACGTGAGTCTACCGTATTACAAAGCGAGTACCGAACGGCCGGCCGGTGGATCATGGGTCAACATTTGAGTGGGCAGGGCTCGGGCCGAGCGAGCGAGCAAGCGCGGAATCACAATAGAATGAGTGCGACCTAGAGTGTTTCTAGGTATCGTGATATCATGTACAAGAGCTTTCCGGTCCGGATCTCAATTTGGATTCGCCCCCTCGGTGTTTCAACAACGCGGAGTGCTCCGTTATCCGGTCTCAGATAATCACCGAAGTCTTCTCTGTTATTCTATATTTAAACAAGACCCTGCAGCCCGGGAATGATGTCGCTAGGGCGAAACTGGAGCGTTGAGCCTGAATGAGGCTCAGGCTCGTGGCTCCGTCGCATAGAAGGTCAGCACCCATTGATCCTTGATAATTTCACACCTATAATTCAGAGGATTATCCAAATATCCGTGAAAAGTGCATAACGGAGGCCGGAGGAAGCATACGTTGGCGTAGAAGGGCGACAGAGGATAACAAGGCCTACGTAATGCATAAGTTCTCACTTAACATACAGGGTAGCTGGCGATTGCAGGTATTTTCGGGCGGCCTAACATCCCAACTGCCTGATGTCTATCCAGGCCAATAACTTATAGATAAAAGATACACTGCTTCCGTGTGCTCGATGTGTCATTCCCACCTTCGTTCCGGATCTTGAAGCGCATTGAACGACCATCTTGTGGAGATTTTCGTATGGGATCCCTATTCTCATGCACTCGCACCAAACTAGATATTCATGGGGGGCTTAGCTGAGACCAATTCTCGCGTAGGCAACACATTTATCGTAGGATAAGCGGCTTACGCATGACTTACAGATGGCAATTTGCGCTACGGTTTTGGGATATGACTTAACTGAAACGCCGTGGCGGTCAAATAAGGGGGTTGCATGTACTTCGGAGTGTATATGATATCAAGGGTTGTGAAGTCCCAATTGGAGAGTTTGCATTTGGATGGCGCTATTTCTGTGTCTCCAGTCATGAGATGAAGGACGTTAGGCCATAACGCCCATTTGGTATATTTAAATAAAGATTACGTCGGCCCACAACTTAGCTGATCCGCTTATCATAGGAAGCCAATTGTAGTTGGTCCGCACGAAATGAAAGTTATACGACGCAAGCGTGGTGTCACTGGACGATATGGAGAAGTTCAAGCAATGACTTGAGATACTAGTAGGCGAGGTAATTGTGGTGAGGTCGTAGTGGTTGAGTTTGGTCACACAAATTCGAGAGAGCCCTTGGACCCGACCGCCGCGATGGGAAATGATGGAGGTACAATATTCGTCCACGCGCAATATTCCCTAAGCTAATCGAATGTGTAGGAAGTATCCCGGACCGTCGCGACTTAGTGAAAAGCAAGGCCAAGGCAGGTTGATTGATGACCTTTAACGGCTTCTCCCTGACTGTCTCTTACAGGCCGAGCAGGCTGATAAAGCAAATCAAATACTGGCGAAATGGTTCTTTTGTGCACTCTCAAAGGTCTGTCACTTGTGAACCGCACGGAACCCCTGGCTGATCCTGCCGGGCTCAGCGACCGCTTGAAGAACCCAGTGTATCGTGTGCTCTGGGCAAACTGTACAACAAAGATGCAATATTAGAATATCTTATTGACAAGAGTGCTTACGGAGATGGCGGATCTATCTGCGGCCATATTCGTTCGCTCAAGGTGGATCACCTATTGTTACGAATGGAAATACCGTTGACGTTCAGTATAATAGGATGTAGTGACCCTCAAACTGACGCCTAATCCCGCTCCTGTAGTTCCTGGGGCAGATGCACCAAACCGCGCCGCCTATGTCTGTCCCTTGACGCTGAAGGAGATGACTGGCGCTCTGCCTTTCGTCTATCTAGCTACCTGCGGGTGCGTTTTCTCCGCTTCTGGGCTTCGAGCACTCGCCGCACCTGCGAACGATACCACTTTCACTGCTAACGGGGAGGAAACGGAGCACACTCCAACATCATGTCCTCAATGTTCAAAGCCCTACGAAAAGAAGACGGACGTGTTGACTATCAACCCGTCAGATGAGGAAGAGGCGACTATGCGAGCGGCGATGGAGGCAAAACGCGGGGCTGCGAAGAACCAGAGCGGAAAAGGAAAGAAGCGGAAAGCTGCTGAGATCGAAAGGGCCAACGAAGAGTCAGGTGTCAATGGTCATGATTCGAAACGACAAAAGACTTCGATTGCTCCTGTTGCTCCAAAGACCAACACAGCAGTGGCCGCGATGGCGAGAAAGGTGGCCGAGTCGCTGGCTGAAGAGGAACTCAAGCGTAAGACGGTGATGAGCGATGCAGTGGCCAGTTTGTACGGGCCCAATGAGAAGAGGCAGACGTTTATGACAATGGGAACATTTACGAGGGTGAGCTAAATGCAACTTGATCGTCTTACTTTTACTGAGATATTCCCCAGTACGCATAACTCGTACTTTACCGCCGACAAGCCGCTCGCTGGGACCCAAACGAAGATGGTTCCGATGACATTTGTGGAAGTCTTTCTCCTTACTTCACGGTCGTACTCGTTTCATTCTAGAATATTACCCTTCAGTTTCACTTTGGACTCTATGTAGCCAATAAGTGTGTTGCTTTCGCAAATAAACGTGTATGCCCAGAAATGATAATTTTCACCAGTTCGCAAGTAATGCCATATTTCATTCTCAATCTGAACGTACACGAAAATCAACCTGACAGCGCGAACGGTAATCAAAGTCCATACCAAAACCCAAACATTCCACTTTGTCAGTTTAGACCTCATAGTACGCGCTACAGCTCGATCAGCAAAGCCTCCTTGGGCTCCTCTCTTGGTTGTTGAGCGGGCACCTGCGGCGCTCCAAAAAGGGAGTACGTCGCGGGCGCGTTAGTCGGGGCAGTGGGGAAGACCGGTACTTGTACCGGCGCCTGATGTGGTTGGGTAGGTTGCAATTGGGGGGTAAGAATTTGTGCTGGTTGCTGTTGCGCTGCCGGTGTGTATGTTTGCAGTGGCTGAGGAGTATATGAAGCCGCAGAGGATATGGTTGCAGATCGGTGTAGCCCCGTCCCGGCCCTTTGAGGAGGGAACGCCATACTCGCCGGCCGGTGTGCGAGTGAGACATGCCGCGAGAGAGTTGGTGCTTGTGCCGGGGAATGAAGACCAGGCATACTGGCGGCGGTAGGCGGTGCGGAGACAGGGGCGGGAGGAGAGGAGACGGTTTGTGGAGGCGCAGAGGGTTGTGCTTGGGGGTGGACATGGGGCTGGTATGGTTGTACCGTGACTGGTGGAAGGGTCTGGTACGTCTGTTGCTGCTGAGGTGGTTGGTACTGCATGGCAGGGGAGTTGGCCGCAGGCGCAGGGTTATATGCCATCTGCGAAGACACAGCAGGTGTCCACTGCGATTGTTGAGGCACGGCGGGTGTCCCGGTATACGTGGGTTTATAGGGAAGAGTTGTAGTAGGTGAGGCAGTTCGCCGTGGTGTCCACTGATTCTGCGCCTGGTATGAAGCTTGGGCTTGAGAGCCGTACGTCCGCTGAGAAATCTGCTCATTCAACAGATGATCGTATAGCTGTACCGCCTGTGAGAGCTTTGTATGCATCTCTGATAACAGTTCTACCCTCACGAAACGTTATTTGCCATCTCTTTGCTGATCAATTGATATTAAACGGACTTACGCTCCTTCCTTCCCGCATCATCCAAACTCTTTGTCAGTTTCGGTCTATACGCCTCTGCTCTATCAGAGAGCTCGTGCACCCTTCGCGGGTCCTGTACAGTGCCGAACATGACAGTCTGATTGAACGTGAGGATTGCGTCGCTCTCGTGTGGGTTAAGTTCATAAGGGGCCACAGTGGGTACAGTAGCCACGGGCGTAGGGCCTTCGTCAACGATAGGGGCTGAGGGCCGTGGGGCCTGCGCCTCCCGCAGGCTCGCTTCAATCGCCGCTCGCAGCTGCTCTTCTTCGTCGTCCTCTGGTCTTGCCGTTCGGTCAATAATGGGCGGTTCGGATACTTGCCACCTGTTAGTGGATGAGGACGGCGTATACCCCGGTCGGCCTTGCGACTCTTGCAAGGAGAGCTGGATCGCCTTCTGTAAATCCGGATCGATAGCGTCTATAGCCGCAGATCTCGAAGCGGCCTTCTTCTTCGCGTCACTCGCCTCCTTATCTGCCTGCTCGGCCTCTTTCTTCTTCGTCAACTTGAAGTGGCACGCCTCGCACACTCGAACCGCCTGGGTGATTCCGAAGTGGGGTAAGGCAAGCGTCTTAGAGGAACACTTGTGGTCAAAAATGAGACCACAGTTGCGACAATGGTGTTTCCGGTTAAAGGTCGTGAAGGCATCCCGGCAGCGGAGGCAGACATCGGAGTCGATCCATTCGGGTGCTATCGCGGTGTCGGTCATTGCATCTGTTGCCAGTGCAAGGTCTTTTGGTGGGAACACGAAGCCTGCACCAGGTAACGTGTCAGCTGCAGGCACAGGCGTGGAGGACAGAAACAACTAGACCTTCTTTCTGGAGGGTTTTATAGATTGTACTGATATATAGGAACTGGGGTTTGCCTTCGAGCGCGATTGCCCAATTTTGGACATAGCGGAGGATGCGGTTCTTGACGTCGATGTTGAGACCCTGACTGGGGGTAAGAATGAGATTGCGATATGGAAGTGGTAATACCCACAGGCATCTTGAGGATTGATACGAGATTGTCCATGAACTCGCGGCCAGCGATTTCCGCGAGAAAGTGATTGCCGCCGTTCTTGACGCAGACGTCGGTCAGCTGAGGAAGGATATCAGAAGCAGTATTAGTATATGATAATATATGGCTACCGTCAATGCTAGCAGCTGTACATTTGGATTCTTGTGGTTCAGCCGTCGTTTGAGAGCACGCATTGCCGTCTGCGGCTGGACAGTCTTCGCCTTTATCTGGTCACAAATTTCTAAGTTCAGTACGATGTCTTCGCCGTCCGTTGGCAGTAGCTCCGATGTCGCCTTGTCTATCACGCGTGTTAGCGCCTGTGAGCTCACTCAGCCGCCGAGTGCTTTCACTGACCTACAGCCTCATCAAACGGTGACGACGACCAAATCCACGATGCCATGCTGGTTATCACGCAATATATCCCGGTACTTTAGCGTCGTCGGCCGCAGTGGAGAGGCCAGAGGTTGTCTTGTTTGGCTACGTTCTTGGACTCTTCCACGCCTGCCTGTGTCCCACGACTGCCGGCGACTGCGACGACGACTATCTAGTTCATTCCAGAACATCCCATAGACACACCTCGCGGACCTTGAATCGTCCCCGCGATTGACAGCCTCTCAACAAGCGCACAAAAACGGCGGTGAAAGTGTCTCCGGTCTCAGAGTAAAACGACATTCATTATACGACCCATACCAATAATTGGCACTTGAAATATCCCCATTTGATCCCAATCTGTCCCCGCCGCCGTCTCACTCTTATTCGTGTCTCCTGCCATGTCTACGACTCAGTTCGCTTTTTCTGCTGCCCCAATCCGCAAGATTAAAGAGGTTCAGTTTGGTATTCTCTCCCCAGAGGAAATTGTGCGCCGACCCTTTGTCTCGGAGTTTTATCCAGTTGCTGACAGATGTCGTGCGTTCCCCAGAAAGCATACTCGGTTGCTAAGATCGAGTTTCCTGAGGTAATGGACGAGGCGACCCAACGCCCTAAAGAAGGTGGTCTTCAGGACCCACGTATGGGTACCATCGACCGCAACTTCAAGTGCGCAACCTGTGGCGAGGGTATGGCGGAGTGCCCGGGGCATTTCGGCCACATCGAGCTCGCACGTCCCGTATTTCATCCTGGTAAGCTCGCACGATTAGTTTTGTCTCTGCATCGGTTCCTAATCCACATGCAGGTTTCCTCATCAAAGTGAAAAAGATCCTCGAGTGCATCTGTGTAAATTGTGGAAAACTCAAAGCAGATATTGTGAGTGTTGCCCACCCGTAGCATGTCTCCCAATACACTTTCTGGGGGCTCTTCTTGTTCTTAGAGCAAGGAACCCCGCACCCGCACTGAACCCGTCCAACGTCTCTCGCGTAGTACGACGCTCAAGGAGCCTCTGTGTTTAATCCTTGCGTCATTGCAATCGCTCGCGAGTTGGCGCGATGGGGCGTGGTGGAAAGGGAGAACGAACGTTTATGTGTTCTGCGCTCGAGGCGCTTGAACATGACTCGACCCAACGCAACACGACCTTCGAGTGAATGCTCTCTCGGAGCTTAATCCTAGCGTCCTGTGAGCCCAGCCGGACCCTTGTTTGTTGTAGCTAGTACTTCCGCAATCGCATCAACGCCAATTGCTGACGCCCACATTCTATCCGCATGTGCCTACCTGTCGCCTGCTAGTCCGATCCTGGTTTCGCGCAGAAAATTGAGCAGAGCCGAAACAACCACAAGCGGCGAATGGCTCTCGTGTGGGCGCACTGTAAGGGGAAGATGACGTGCGAAACAGATGAGGTAAAAGACGAGGATAACCCTGAGGCGGCGAATGAGCCGGTCAAGAAGGGCCATGGAGGGTGTGGACACCATCAACCACTCGTTCGTAAAGAGGCCCTGAAGCTTTTCTTCCATTACAAGAAGCAGAATGATGATGAGGTTCGTTGACTCCTCTTCTTTGGCCGACCCTGCATTGTGACTTGCGGTAGGAATCGCGCACGGTGCAAGAAAAACGTCAAGTCTCCGCACAAGAAGTCTACCGCGTCTTCCGCAAGATATCCTCAGAAGACCTCGAGAACCTCGGCTTGTCGGAGTACTACGCCCGACCGGACTGGATGATCCTCACCGTACTCCCCGTCCCGCCCCCACCAGTGCGGCCATCGATCTCGGTCGATGGTGGTGTACGCCGGTCAGAGGACGATCTTACGTACAAGCTCGCGGATATAATCAAAGCTTCGGGCAATGTCCGTCGTTCAGAACAAGAGGGCGCGCCTGCGCACATCATCACCGAGTTTGAGCAGCTGCTGCAGTACCACGTTGCGACGTATATGGACAATGATATTGCTGGCATACCTCAGAGCATGCAGAAGAGCGGACGACCGGTCAAGGCTATCCGCGCACGATTGAAGGGCAAGGAAGGCCGGCTGCGGGGGAACCTCATGGGCAAGCGGGTGGACTTTTCTGCACGGACAGTGATTACTGGCGACCCGAATCTTGCTCTTGATGAAGTTGGCGTGCCGAGGAGTATGGCGATGAACTTGACGTACCCTGAACGAGGTTGGGTCATCGCATCTCACCCACTCTACTTGTTTTGCTTAAGGAACCTCCACAGTGACTCCGTACAATATCCAGTACCTGACCGAGCTCGTGCGCAAGGGACCGCAAGAGTATCCCGGTGCGCGGTACGTCATTCGGGATACGGGCGAGCGCATCGACCTCAAGTACAACAAGCGCACCGACTCGCTACTGCAATATGGCTGGATCGTCGAGCGTCATCTGAAGGACGGTGATTATGTATTATTTAACCGGCAGCCGTCACTCCATAAGATGAGCATGATGTGCCACCGCGTCAAGATTATGCCGTATTCAACGTTCCGGTTGAATCTTTCTGTGTGAGTACCTGTTTAAATTTCAAGAATTGGGAGAGGTACTAACGGTGCGGTTTAGCACGCCACCTTATAATGCCGACTTCGATGGTGATGAGATGAACTTGCAGTATGTAGCTCGAACTTGTGTTTGGGATAGGACTGATCGTCTCCATAGTGTTCCCCAAAGCGAAGAGACTCGTGCTGAGCTGAGTCAGATTGCCTGGGTACCCCGCCAGGTGAGCCGTTAACGTTGCAACTGAGATGATTATTTGGTAACCTCTCCCAGATCATCTCTCCCCAAGCGAATAAGCCAGTTATGGGGATCGTCCAAGACACCCTTTGCGGTATCCGCAAGTTCACCCTTCGCGACACCTTCCTCAACTGGGCGCAAGTGCAGAATGTCCTCCTCTGGGTACCTGACTGGGATGGTGTGATCCCTACCCCGACGATCCTCAAGCCGAAACCGATGTGGACAGGCAAGCAGCTCCTGAGCATGTGTATACCGCGCGGCATCAACATCCACCGCAAGCCTGAACCGTTCTCGGACAATCCGTTCAACGACGACGGCATGCTGATTGAGAACGGCGATATTATTTTTGGTGTGGTGGATAAGAAGACAGTTGGTGCTGCCCAGGGTGGTCTCGTACATGTCGTGTTCCGCGAGAAGGGCCCTGAAGCAACGAGGGACCTACTTACTGGTATCCAGAAAGTCGTCAACTACTGGCTATTCCACAATGGATTCAGTATCGGTATTGGCGACACCATCGCAGACGCGAAGACGATGGCAGCGGTGTCGGAGCGGATCGTCGCAGCAAAGCAAAAGGTCGCGAAACTCATCGACGACGCGCACAATGATCGTCTGAAGCCCCAGCCTGGAATGACCATTCGCGAATCGTTCGAGGCTGGCGTTAACCTTGCGCTCAATCAGGCGCGTGATAAGGCTGGTCAGGACGCTCAGAAGAGCTTGAAGGACGACAACAATGTCAAGCAGATGGTCGTTGCTGGTTCCAAGGGTTCATTTATTAACATCGCGCAGATGTCCGTGTGTGTCGGCCAACAGAGCGTAGAGGGAAAACGAATTCCGTTTGGCTTTCGACACCGCACTCTCCCGCATTTCCATAAAGATGACTTCAGCTCCGAGGCGAGGGGCTTCGTCGAGAACTCGTACCTCCGTGGCTTAACACCCTCCGAGTTCTTCTTCCATGCGATGGCTGGTCGTGAGGGTTTGATTGATACAGCCATCAAAACTGCTGAGACCGGTTATATCCAACGTCGGTTGGTCAAGGCTTTGGAGGATGTGATGGTGTGCTATGATGGAACGGTGCGCAACTCGCTCGGTGATATTATTCAATTCACCTATGGTGAGGATGGGATGGACGGCGCCTTCATCGAACGCCAGAGCATTCCCACCTTCCATCTCTCCAATGCCGCTTTTGAGCGTATGTACCGCGTTGATGTCACGGATCCCAAGCACGGTTTCAAGCCTAGTGTTTTGCAAGTTGGGTTGGACGACAGCTCGCTGGAGCTGCAACACTTGTTGGATGAGGAGTATACGCAGTTGATGGAGGATCGTCGGGAGCTCCGAGAATTTATCTTCCGAGGCAGTGATCCCCAGATGCCCCACTACCTCCCTGTCAATCTCCGCAGAACCATCCAGAATGCGCAGCAGATATTCCATATTGACCGTAGAAAGCCCAGCAACCTCGAACCGGCGCATATCATCCTCTCCGTCCGCGCGTTAATGGATCGATTGGTCGTTGTCCGTGGAGAGGATTCACTGAGTCTCGAGTCGCAGCTTAATGCGACGTTGCTCTTCCGCATGCACCTTCGTGCGACATTTGCCACCCGCCCAGTACTCGAAGATTTCCATCTTGACAAAGAGGCGTTTGAGTGGGTGCTTGGAGAAGTCGAGACGCGATTCAATCAGTCGATCGTCCATCCAGGAGAGATGTGCGGTACCTTGGCTGCTCAATCGATCGGTGAGCCAGCCACCCAGATGACGCTCAGTGAGTACCTTATTCGGATCCACGGATTCCCTACTTACGGGTCGCCATAGACACCTTCCATTATGCTGGTGTGTCCAGCAAGAACGTTACACTCGGTGTTCCTCGTCTGAAAGAAATCATTAATGTCGCCACCAATTTGAAGACGCCTTCGATGACTGTTTATCTGCAGCCGCACATCGCTAAGGACCAACAGAAAGCCAAGTCCGTCCACACCGAGTTGACCTTCACTACGCTTAAAAGCGTAACTGCGGCCGTCGAGATATACTACGATCCAGAGCCAACCTCGACTATCATCGAAGAAGATCAGGAATTCGTCGAAGCCTTTTTCGCCATTCCAGACCCCGAAATCGAAGCAAAGGTTCACCTACTCTCGCCTTGGGTCCTCCGTCTCGAGCTCGATCGTACAAAGATGCTGGACCGCAAGCTGGAGATGAGCCACGTCGCTTCAAAGATTGGCGAAAAGTTCACAACTGATCTCTTCCTTATCTGGAGCGAAGATAACGCGGACAAGTTGATCATCCGCTGCCGTGTTGTCAATACAGCAGAGAAAATGGAGGAGCTCAAGGATTTGCAAGAGGACGTCTTCTTGCGTCAACTCGAGCATTCCTTGTTGAACACCGTCGACTTGCGTGGTGTCCCTGGCATCAATCGTGTCTTCCTCGTCAGAAAGGATAAGACTATCATCTTGCCAGATGGTACCATCCAGGCAAAATCGAAGAACCTCGACGATAGGCGGATGATTCTTGACGACGACCAAGAGTGGGTCTTAGAAACTGATGGCATCAACTTGAAGCGAGCCCTGTCTGTTGATGGCGTCGACTTCACTCGCACTTACTCCAACAACTGCTATGAAATCTTCGAGGTCTTGGGTATCGAAGGGGCTAGAGCAGCTCTCTTGAAGGAACTACGCGGTGTCATCGAATTCGACGGTTCATACGTCAACTACCGCCACCTCGCTATCCTTGTCGACCTGATGACTAACAAGGGCGTGCTCATGGCAATCACTCGCCATGGTATCAATCGTGCTGATACTGGCGCTTTGATGAGATGCTCGTTCGAAGAGACAGTCGAAATTCTGATGGAGGCAGCAGCCATGGGAGAGAAGGATGATTGCAGGGGCATTGCGGAGAACGTCATGTTCGGCCAAATTGCGCCTATGGGTACGGGTGCATTTGACGTCGCCCTAGATATGGACATGCTGAAGGATGTGATGGTCGAGCAAACGGTCCCACTCCCCAATCTGATGTCATCAACAATGGAGGGTGCTGCGACTCCAGGCGGAGTCATGACTCCATACGGGGCGTCGCCAATGCAGGGGGTTTACTACGGCGCAGACCACCAAGCGGCCTTCTCGCCGCTCGCTATGAACGGGGGAGACGAACCTCAATCGTTTAACTGGCAAGTATTTGGGCAGAGTCCCATGCGTCCAGGAACGTCTCCTGGGTACAGCCCGTCTTCTCCTAGTTACAGCCCGTCGTCACCTGGTATGAACATCACTTCTCCATATGGAGGTACTTCTCCCTATGCAACTTCGCCTATGGCTACTTCGCCGTACTTCGATCGTGGAGCACCCAGTGCAGCGTCCCCCAATTACTCACCAGGGCTCACTTCCCCTGGGTATTCTCCTACTTCGCCTCGTTACTCGCCCACTAGCCCGAACTATTCACCGACTAGCCCGACCTACTCACCTACCAGTCCTCGGTACTCCCCGACCAGTCCGCGGTACTCACCCACGAGTCCTCGTTATTCACCCACAAGTCCCCGTTACTCGCCCACGAGTCCTCGATACTCTCCAACGAGTCCGCGGTACTCACCCACAAGCCCGAAATACTGTAAGTTCAATATTGTGGCTAGCCTCAAAACACTTACTCATTCACTTTGTAGCCCCTACATCCCCTACCTACTCACCGACCAGTCCAAAATATAGCCCAACCTCTCCTCGTTGTGAGTAAAAAGCTGAAAGATGCCGGGCCTTGCTCACTCAAGTGCAGATTCCCCGACCTCCCCAGCCCAGGCTTCTCCCACGTCACCGAAGTACTCTCCCACTTCGCCGCGCTACTGTGAGTAGTGCAATTTTCCCATGGATGTAAATCGCTAATCGTCCAATAGCTCCAACGTCGCCTGGCTACTCGCCGACCTGTAAGTAGCTTACATTTGCCACTAAAAAGGGAATATATGCTAACGCGCTGTTACCTCTAGCTCCACAATATTCACCTTCTTCCCCGCACTATAGCCCGACTTCACCCGCATGGGGTGCGACGCCCGCCCAGAACAACAACGTGAACGCCAACTTGAACACCAACTTGAACGCCAACTTGAACACGTCGAATCCCACATACCAGACGAGTCCATCGTGGGAGTGAAGTCTGAAATCATCGTTCCTGATCTACTATGGACTGAAAATGAATGCTCGTCAATGTAATGTTGGTGTCTTGCTCTGTGAAAAGTTTTGGGTAAACCGAAAAGAGACGTCGCTTTCTGGCTTGTGTGTGTGCGCTTGATTTGCTTGATTTCCTGCGGTCGTTGTAGTCTTATTTTTGCACATGCAAACGGTTGAAATACATTTGCTGTTACCGATTGATCTGTGTGGTTTGTCTGCAACAACGTTTCACACCCGAAGCACGCTCCAAAGGTTGACCCGACTGATATAAGGATTATTAAGAATTCCCTTCTGAACCTCTTTGTCTGTCTGGGTAGACACGAAGCGCATTGCTTCTCACCAAGCTTCGGTGTCACGTCCACAACACTCGCCGTTAATTACTCATTTTGTGATTACTTTTCACTCGTGCAAAAAAGGGTCAAGAAACCATCTCCATCCGAATAGTGTTTCTTCGCGACGGCTGGTCTTTTCAGGCTCTATTTATTATTCCCTGCAAGGTATGCGTTCATGAAACCAAGTTGTATTCCCCACTAAGCTCAGCTCTCTGTCCCGCTCTTGACATTCCTGGAGAGTATCTCGCGAGCGTCCCAGAAAAGCAATAATATTCCAAGTCGCTATCCACGGGCTGCGTGCACTGCCAGAAGTGCTCTCCTTTACCACGTTCAGTTGATGACGTCCTTAGTTTTTGATCTATGTCCGCTCTTTAAAGGTCTGGCTTACTCGAGAGGCCGCATGGGTCCACAATTCCTCAATCCACAGCACTTCATACCTTACTGCTGTCGATTCGTTCCACTGTTAAAACACTCTTGAGGTATCCCATCACTCTCTTGTCCTTAGCATCCCGGATTACTCCCTGGACTTCAGTACTTTTACGAGGTTTTTGTTCCCAGCGAGGACTCGATCTCGCAATATTGAGGAGCTCCTCCTATACGCGTGGACGTTGAATTTTTGATTTTATTTTGGTTGGCTTGGAGAGGGTGTGGTGAGAAAACCCCGAAGGAGAAATGCCGTTCTAACTACAGTGCAATGGGTTGTATATTGGAGGTGGATTCACGGCATTACATACGAGAAGGCACCCAATCCCCTTGTGACTGGTGACGTTGGGTGCCCGGAAGAGTACTGACCTGTGGTTGGAACTCTTGGAACAGCCGATGAATGAAGAAGGTGCGAGATAGAAACCGGATTTAATCCGGCTGTGGCGATTTGAAGATGATGTGGAATTGGGTGCCACCTGATTAGGGTCTAAAGCTTCATTTGCACAAAGTGGAAAGGAGATGACATAGTCACAAGCATCGTAGGGATTTACAGGTGCTTCTAGCAGAGCAAAGTAGACTGAAAGTTGCAGTGACGTTCCACATATCTGTATGGTACATTTAAATGGGATGCATGTATAGCAAGACGAAGGTCGGACTCTTTTACACAGCCAATGAGTCAGGAAGCATAGGGGTATTCGGTAGATATGACCTAGAAGACATGGTGGGTATACCATATGTGGGCAGGCGACGCTGCCAGTTCAGTTTTGTTGGTTGCCCTTGCACCGATGGTTGGTCATTTCGCCCGTCGTGTACACTACGTGGTTACTGTAGGTACTAGTCAGATCGCTTAACTAGGACCCAGTCTCGGAGGTACGAACCAAGTTGGGCAAGAATCACCGAGTCCAAAGTGGTCTCTCCGAAGGTGGCGCACGACATCTCGTGGATGTTTCCAGCTCATGGCATGCGGCCCATCTTGGCACAGACGGCACTGGAACCGCTCGTTTACCTCTCGCAAGAGCGCGCGATATGCTTGGGCCCTCTCGCCGTTGAGATACCTCATACTCTCGTCCTTGGACATCTTCCTCATCAGAGCCTCCACATTGAAGCCTGTTGAAAAGATCTCCTTGACGGTACCGATCGTCTCCTCGTCCACGTCCTCGCCACGAAGCTCCTCGATGGATGATTCGAGGGTCATCTCAGCCGCGGCGGCTCCCCAGGTCTTCCGCATTCCGCGGGATAGCGCTTGAGGGACGCTTGCGGGATGGAAGCGAGACTTTTGATTGCCGCGCTCTCGTCGCTGGCAGCCGCCCGCCTCCGGTGATGACGGTGATGCTTTGGTGTTGGCGGTCTCTTCGTATGGCGGCAGGGAAGGAGGTGCGACAGGAAGGATGGAGAATGCTTGCGGAGCTAGGTTGAAATACGGGGAGGGTTGTGCGGTGCCCACGCCGATGGACTCTTCGACCTGCAGAGCAGTGTTGGAGGAGCAAGGGTATCCCAACGGGCTATTCAAGGACAATACATGAGTTACGCATTACCTGGGGCAGGTTGCCTTACTGACCTTGGGTCCCAAGATTCGGGAAAGAACGCCGATCGGTCG
>Ga0307513_10002033_pt1 | contig 28486 bp, 24 predicted proteins | sample 15_EM_MG_FD_202174 | JGI IMG/M metagenome (GOLD analysis project Ga0307513, IMG submission 202174) | Populus trichocarpa ectomycorrhiza microbial communities from riparian zone in the Pacific Northwest, United States - 15_EM | ecosystem: Host-associated > Plants > Roots > Unclassified | place... | reverse complement strand
GACGGCGCGGGGTAGAACGCCGGCGACAGGTCCGGAATCACGACGGCGTCGAACTCGAGGCCGGAGATCGCCGTCGCCGTGGTCACCACGATGCCGGGACCGAACCGGAAGTCGCCATCGAGCACGAGCGTCGGATCGAGGCCGCGCGACAGCTCGGCGTGCAGCCGGCGCGCGTGCTCGGGGGTGCGCGCGATGACGCAGATCTCGCGCCAGGGATCGCGGGTGATCAGCGCGTCGAGGTGCCACGCCAGCGCCGCGGCCTGCGCCAGCGCCCCCGGGCACCGGCTCGCCCACACCGCCGGATCGCCGGGCGGCTCGTCGGGCACGCGCGGCGCGCCCTCGATGATCGCGCGGGCGAACGCGCTGATCGCCGGCACCGAGCGATAGGTCACCGCCAGCGTGGTCTCGGACCAGCGCGCCCGGCGCAGCTCGGCGCGCGCCGCGGCCCAGCCGGCGAACCACGCCGTCTCGTCGGAGGCCTGGCGGTGGTCGCCGGCCAGCGTGACCGTGCCGCGCGGCGCCAGCGCGTCGCCGATCGCCGCGAGCTCCATCGGCGCGCGCAGCTGCGCCTCGTCGACGACGATGTGGTCGTAGTCGGCCAGCGGCCGCAGCGGCAGCGCGCCGCGCCGCGCGAGCTCGAACAGCACCGGCACGTCCTCGGCGTCGAACGTGTGGACGTCGTTCGTCGGCGTCCCGGCGTCGAGCCGCTTGCCGTCGAGCGCGACCAGGCGATCCGCGTCGACGTGCGCGAACCGCCGCTCGGTCGTGGTCTCGAACTGGATCCGGGTGTGCGCCATGGTCGCCGCGATCGCGCGCGCCGGCAGCGCCCCGGCCGACGCCGCGACGACGCGCTCGAGCCGGCCCTGGTCGCCGAACAGGTGGAGCAGCCGGGCCCGCGACCGCGCGAGCTTGTCGTCGAGATCGTTGACCCGGGGCGGCTTCCAGTCCACGAAGTCGCCGAGCGCGGCGCGCACCGCGGGGTGGCGCTTGAGCGCGATGACCTGCGCGGCGGCGTCCTCGCTGGTGCGCTTGGGCAGGCCGGGGAACGCCGCGCGGGCGCGCTCGATCAGCCAGTCGTCGACCACGGAGACCTCGAGCCGCGCGGTCGGCGCAGCCGGACCGCGGGGGGTGGGGCCCCCGACGGCCGAGCCGGCGGGGCGGGGGTCCTCCCCCGCGAGATCGATCTGCAGGCGCTCGGCGAGGATGCGGACCAGGCGGCGCAGGCCCTCGGTCGGCACCAGCATCAGCGCGCGGAAGCGCCGGCTCGCGGCGTGCGCCCGGCGCGCCAGCGCGGCGATGCGGAACAGCGCGACCAGGGTCTTGCCGACGCCGGCCTCGCCGTCGATCACGAGCGAGGTGTCGGCCGGCAGATCGACCGCGGCTTGCTGCTCGGGATCGAGCACCGGCAGGACCGAGCGATCGACCGGCGGCGCGGCGATCGGCTGCGGGCGCGGGATTGTCCGCGCGCCGGACGCGTCGATCACGCGGTCCTCGCCGATCAGCGCCTCGCCGTGCCCGGCGATCACCCAGCGCGCGACGACGCGGCCCGCCGCCGCGCGCTCCCCGGCCTCGAGCTCGTAGGTCTCGCCCGGCCGGTAGCGAAAGAACGCCTCGGCCAGCGGCGCCGTGCGCCAGTCGAGCATCGCCGGCACGCCGGCGGCGTGGCCGCGCGGACCGAGGAGATACGTGCGCGGGCCGCGCTCGGTGGCGACCGCCAGGTAGCCCTGCGCGGCCGGCTCGGCGGCGAGCAGCCGGCGCAGCTCGTCCCAGGACGGAGATGGCTCGAGCGTCGAGTCGAGGCTCATCCGGACGATGTGGCGTATGGCGCGCGCGTTGGGAAGCTAGGAACGCCGCGCGGCTTGCGGTACGATCTGGGGCACAGCTGGTGGTTCGCCCACCGGGACGCCGCGGCGCGCACGGTCGCGGGGCCGCCAGTCGTCGACCTGGTCGCGCGGGTGCATCGGGCCGTCGAACGCGAGCTGGAACGCGGCGTCGAAGTCGGTCACGCCCTGCGTGCGCACGAAGATCGTCCGCCGGCTGTACGGCGCGAAGAACAAGAGGAACGGAAAGAAGTTCTTCACGACCACGATATCGGCTCTCCAGATCGAGAGTCCGAGATCGGTATAGAACGCCGGCCGCATCACCATCGCGGGCCCCTCGGTGATCACCAGGCGCAGCCGATCGACCGCGAGCACCACGGTCCTGCCGAAGCCGAGGCGCTCGTGCTTGCTCGCGATCGTGCCGGCGACCGGCAGCGGCGGCGAGCTCGCCGGATCGAGCGTGCCGCCGACCGGCAGCGCGACCGTGTCGCCGACCGCGCGCGACCACAGCGCGGCGATCGCCTGCGGATCGCGCACCGCCGCGTAGGTCACGAGATCGCGAGCCTCGGCGAGCAGCGCGCGCAGCAGGTGGGTCGAGTCGCCGGCCGCGCCCGCGGTCACCACGTCGGACGCGTCGGCGATCGTGATGCAGCCGAGCTTGCGGCGCAGCCACGACCGCCGCGCGGTGGCGATCGCGGCGCTCGCGGTCGCGAAGCCGGGCGGCAGCTCGTGGCGGCGCGCCCAGCACAGCTCGGCGAGCTCGTCGGCGAGCCGGTCCGCGCCGGCCGGATCGCCGTCGGTGACGACCACGGTCGACCAGCCCAGGCCGGGGTCGCCGGTCCACGGATGCACCATGAGCGCCGACGCGCCGAGCACGCCGGGCTCGCGCTCCGCCCGGTGCAGGCGCTGGAACACCGCGCGCATCGGCGCCAGGAAGTCAATCGTCTTGCCGCCGCCGAGGATCATCGGCAGCGTGCGCCACGCCATCGTCGGCCGCAGCTCGCCGAGCGCCGCGCCGATCACGATGCGGCCGGCCTTGTGGCCGACCCGCGCGTGGTCGCGGTGCGGGTTGGTCTGGTAGGCGACGATCGCGTCGGCCGCCTCGACCCGCGCGCGCGTCAGGTTGCCGTGCAGGTCGTGCGACAGCACGAGCGGCGCGCCGCCGAGGATCTCGCGCACGCCGCGCGCCAGCCGGCTCTCCGGATCGGCGATGCCGTCGACCCCCATCGCGCCGTGCAGGCACAGGTACATGCCGTCGAGCGGGCTCGCCCGGTGCGCCCGCCGCACGCCCTCGAGCAGCCGCGCCTCGAGCGTCTCGAAGCACGCGCGCGACAGCACGCCGCCCGACGGCGCCCACGCCGACAGGATCGCGACCGGCTCGATCTCGGCCCTGCGCTCGCGCGCCGCGGCGACGAAGCCGGCGAGCTCGACCTTGCGGTACATGCCGGCGACCTCGTGCCCGGCGCGGATCGCCGCCATCACCGCGTCGCCCGCGAGGTAGTGGCACGACTCGAAGTCGTGCAGCGTGGTCCGCACCGGCGACAGCGCGTTGCTCTCCTGCGCGACCCGCGCGAACGCGATGCGCTTCACGAGCCACCCCGGCTGTACAGCTCGGCGATCACCTTGCGCACCTGCCGCGCGACCAGGCCGCGCACCGGCAGCCGGGCGGCCATGCCGTACATCGGCGCGGTGCCGGCGCGAGCCAGCGTCGGATCGGCGCGGACCTCGGCGACCGCGGCCGCGAGGTCGCCGAGGTAGTCGTCGACGACGGTCGGGGCATGCCCCCGGCCGTCAGCGGCCCCGAAGGGGGGCGCGGTTCCATCGACCGCGGCGTGGTTCGCGGTCACCGTGAGGTGGATCGACGCCGGCTTGTGCTGGCGGTCGACGGTCCAGCCGCGCGCCTCGAGGCGATCGGCGATCGCGTAGACGTCGAGGTCGACCGCGCCGTACGCGAGGATCGTCGCGTCGCCGCGCACGATCTCGACCAGCCCGGGGATCGCCGCGATGCCGGCGCGCAGGCGGTCCGCCGCGTCGAGCGTGCTGCGCGTCAGCGCGAGGTAGCCGCGGTCGCCCAGCGAATGCAGCGCCGCCCACGCCGCGGCGATCGGCCCACCCGGCCGCGTGCCGAGCAAGGTCGGCGAGGCATAGATCCCGCCGGGGAAGTCGGTCGCGACGAAGATCTGCGAACGCAGGCCGTCGATCGAGCGCCACAGCAGGAGCGACGCGCCCTTGCCGGCGTACGCGTACTTGTGGAGGTCGGCGCTGATCGACGTCACGCCCGGCACACGGAAGTCCCAGATCGGGACGGCGCGGCCGAGCCGCTCGAGCCACGGCAGCACGAAGCCGCCGACGCACGCGTCGACGTGCAGCGGCAGGCCGCGGCGCTGCGCCAGCGTGCCGATCGCGCCGATCGGATCGACCACGCCGTGCGGATACTGCGGCGCCGAGGCCACCAGGCCGATCGTCCGGCGGCCGATCGCGCGCGCCATCGCGGCGACGTCGGCGCGCTGATCCGCGCCGACCGCGACCTTGACCAGCTTGACGCCGAAGTAGTGCGCCGCCTTGTCGAACGCCGGGTGGATCGTCGCCGGCGCGACCAGCTCGGGCCGACGGATCCACGGGCGCTCGCGGCGCGCGCGATCGCGATAGGCGACGACCGCGCACAGGATCGACTCGGTGCCGCCCGAGGTCACCGCGCCGACCGCGCCGCTGCAGTGGAACAGCCGACCGGCGATGCGGACCAGATCGTCCTCCATGCGCTTGAGGCTCTGGAACGCGACCGGGTTCAGGAGATTCCCGCCCGCGTACAGCGCGTGGGCGCGCGCGATCAGCGCGTCGTGCGCCTCGCCGGCCGCGCCCGGGATCTTGTAGACCAGCGAGAACACCCGGCCGGCGCGCCAGTCCGTGTCGCCGGCGCGCATCGCCTCGAGCTCGGCCAGCACGTCGTCGCCGGCGCGCGGCGCGATCAGCTCGTCGCTCACAGCCGGACCTCGAGCGACGCGGTGACGATGTTGTTGCCGCCGCTGCCGCGAATGTTCGACGGTGGATCGGTCTGCGAGCCGGTGATCGTCGGGATCTCGTACCAGTAGTGGATGTAGCTCGCGCCGAGCCGGTAGCGCCCGAGCTGGTAGCGCAGCCCGGTGTGCAGCCCCCAGTGCGTGAAGCTCGGCTGATCCAGCGTGACGCTCTCGGGAGGCGCCGGCGAGCGATCGTATTGCATGCCCGCCATCAGCTCGAGCGCCGGCGCCGCCGTGAGGTCGTGCACCCGCACGCCGCCCGAGGCCTCCCACGAGTCGTGATAGTTTTTCTCGTTGTCGAGCGCGCGCAGCAGGATGATGTCGTCGATGTCGGTGTGCTGGCGCTTGTACTGGCGATACAGCCAGTAGCGCAGCTCGCCGCCGAGCTCGACGCGGGGCGTGACGTCGACGTTGACGCCGGCCATGAAGGCCCACGGCAGCAGCTGCTCGGTGGTCTGCCGGCCGCGCAGCTCGTGGTCGCCCGCGCTGTTGGTGTCCGGGCTCGCGCACGACGCGCCGCCGTGGCAGGTCACGACGATCGGGCCGGTCAGCGTCGCGTCGACCCGGCCGGTCAGGGTCGCCCCCCAGGTCACCCGCGGGTGAGGCTGGCCGAACGCGCCGATCATCCAGGTCGGCGCCCAGCCGCTGCCGTCGAGCACGAGCTCGGCGTCGCTGCCGGCGATGCCCGAGATGTCGACGCCGTTGAAGATCGGAAACACGTCGCGCTTGCCGTGCACGCGCAGGTTGATGACGCCGGCCGACGCGCCGACGCTGATCGTGCGGTGCAGCCGGTACGCCGCGGCCAGCACCGCCTGCGGCGCGACCACGTAGCCGTCGATCAGGTGGTAGCGCGTCACCGCGTGGTCGTCGAACGCGGCGCCGGTCGCGTTGCCGATGTAGACCGCCGCGCCGAGCACGAGCCGGTCCCGCAGCAGCGCGCCGGTGACCGCCAGCATCGGGATCACGCCGAACGCGCGGCTCGGCTTGACCCGCGCGTAGTAGCCATCGGCGCCGGCGGTCGTGCCGAGGAACTCGTCGCTGCGGTCCCACGGCGCCAGCTCGAACTCGGTGTCGAGCAGCGACAGCCCGCACGAGACGTAGAGCTGCCAGCCGGGCTGCAGCACCAGGCCCGCCGGGTTGTGATAGATCGCCGACGCGTCGTCGGGCCGGCCGATGATCGAGGCCATCGCGGTGCGCCGCACGCCGATCTCGGGGATGCCAAACCCGCCAGCGTCCGCCGATCGGACGGCCAGCGCCACACCCAGGCCCAGGATCATCATGAGCGGGCGGTGCATAGCTAGTTCTACCCGCCTGTCGATCCACCGCTCGGCGCGCGGCGGAGAATCCCCCGGAGTGGCCGAAACTATTTCCCTGCGTTACACCGCGCACATGACCGACACACGCGATGACCTGGTGTGGCAGCTCGGTGCGCGACTGCCCGGCCACGACTACCGGATCTTCAGGACGAGCTTCGTCGAGGCCACCCACCCGCGCACCGCGGCGTACCGGCGGTTCTCGCTGATCACGTGCGTCGACTGGGTCAACGTGATCGCGCTGACCGACGACGACCGCGTGGTGCTGTTGCGCCAGTATCGCCCGGGCGTCGACCGGGTCTGCCTCGAGATCCCCGGCGGCATGATCGACCCCGGCGAGGCGCCGATCGACGCGGCGGCGCGCGAGCTGGCCGAGGAGACCGGCTACACCGGCGGCAGCCTCGAGGTGATCGGCAAGGTGGCGCCCAACCCGGCGATCCAGAACAACACGCTGTACACCGTGCTCGCGCGCGGCGTGCGGCTCACCCAGGCGCCGACCCCCGACGACGGCGAGGTGCTCGAGGTCTCGACCGCGACGCTCGCGGCGTGCCAGCGCCAGCTGCGCGACGGCGCGATCGACCACGCGCTCGTCGTCGTCGCGTTCGCGCACCTCGCGCTGCGCCAGCACGAGCTGCGCGCGCCCTGACCGCCGCCCGGATCCCAGGGCGGCCCGGAGGTGGCGCGCTGCCCCGGTTTCTGGTCAGATGCGCCGTCATGCCGCCCAAGACTTCGTGCCCCGTATCGCTCACGCAGTTCCTCGAGAAGGCCGAGCCGCTGAAGGTCGTCATCAACGGCCAGGAGATGATCGCCGAGGTCAAGCAGTTCTCGACCGGCAGCTTCGGCTGGTACATGAACGCCAAGACGGTCGTCACGATCGACGGCAAGGCGCTGTCGGTGCAGATCGGCATGAACCTCGCTGTCGTCGGCAGCAAAGACGCCGCCCGCTAGCGCGTCATGTCCACGCGCATCGCATCCGTGCTGGCGGGCCACGAGCCCGCCGGCAACCGCATCACGATCGAAGGCTGGGTCCGCACGCGGCGCGACTCCAAGGCCGGGCTGTCGTTCCTCGCGATCCACGACGGCAGCTGCTTCGACCCGCTCCAGGTCGTCGCGCCCGCCGAGCTCGCGAACTATCAGGCCGACGTCCTGCGGATCACCACCGGCTGCGCCGTGCGCGTCACCGGCGAGCTGGTCGCGTCGCAGGGCAAGGGCCAGTCGATCGAGCTGCGCGCCGAGACCCTCGAGGTCGTCGGCTGGGTCGACGACCCCGATCACTACCCGATGCAGCCCAAGCAGCACACGATGGAGTACCTGCGCGAGGTCGCCCACCTGCGGCCGCGCACCAACATCATCGGCGCCGTCACCCGCGTCCGCCACACGCTCGCGCAGGCGGTTCATCGCTTCTTCCACGACCGCGGCTTCTTCTGGATCCACACGCCGATCGTCACGGCGTCGGACGCCGAGGGCGCCGGCCAGATGTTCCGGGTGTCGACGCTCGACGCCGCCAACCCGCCGCGCACGCCCGACGGTCAAGTCGACTTCGACAAGGACTTCTTCGGCCGGGAGGCTCGGCTCACGGTGTCGGGCCAGCTCAACGTCGAGACCTACTGCCTCGCGCTGTCGAAGGTCTACACGTTCGGCCCGACGTTTCGCGCCGAGAACTCCAACACGCGGCGCCACCTCGCCGAGTTCTGGATGATCGAGCCCGAGATCGCGTTCGCCGATCTGGCGGCCAACGCGCAGCTCGCCGAGGACTTCTTGAAGTCGATCTTCAAGACCTTGCTCGACGAGCGCAAGGACGACATGGCGTTCTTCGAGAAGCGCGTCGACCCCGAGTGCCAGAAGCGGCTCGCCGCGCTGATCGAGACTCCGTTCGAGCGCATGGAGTACAGCGAGGCGATCCGCGTGCTCGAGAAGTCCGGCCAGAAGTTCGAGTTCCCGGTGGCGTGGGGCATCGATCTGCAGAGCGAGCACGAGCGCTACCTGACCGAGAAGGTGATCAAGGGGCCGATCGCGGTCGTGAACTACCCCAAGGACATCAAGGCGTTCTACATGCGGCAGAACGACGACGGCAAGACCGTCGCCGCGATGGACGTGCTCGCGCCCGGCATCGGCGAGATCATCGGCGGCAGCCAGCGCGAGGAGCGCCTCGAGGTGCTCGACGCGCGGATCGCCGAGATGGGCCTGCACGCGAAGGACTACTGGTGGTACCGCGACCTGCGGCGCTACGGCACCGTGCCGCATTCCGGCTTCGGCCTCGGCTTCGAGCGCGCGATCCAGTACGCGACCGGCATCGAGAACATCCGCGACGTGATCCCGTTCCCGCGCGCGCCGCGGCAGGCCGAGTTCTAGTGGCCGACTGGGTGTTCGCCGCCGAGCGCGCGTATGTCGCCGCGGCGGTCGGCACGCCGGGCCCGCCTGCCGATGTCCCTCCGGAGTTTCCCTCGGAGCCGTCCCCCGAGGCGCGCGCCCGGGCGCTCGCCGCCGCCGGCGCGATCGCGTCGCGCTACCTCGCGGTCGGCACGCCGCGCAGCTTCGGCATCCTGATCGACGACTCGACCGACGTCGAGCCCGCCGCGCTCGCGCTCGAGGCGCACCGCACGTGGTTCCAGCCGCGCGACATCCGGTGCGCGGCGCGCCACGGCGGCGCCGAGGAGCTCGCCGCGGCGACCGGCGGCCGCGTGGTCTCGATCGACGAGGCGCTGGCGTGCGACATCGCCAACGTGTACGGCGCGTCGATCGCGCTCGCGCCGGCGCAGCTGCGCCGCGGCACGCACGTCAACATCCTGGCGATCGACCTCGTCGACCCCGAGCTCGCCCAGCTCGCCACGCTGGTCCGCGAGGCCGGCCTCCCTGCCCTCGCCGCCGGCCTGGTCGACGGTCGCCAGCTCGACGAGATCACGATCTTCGTGGTCGACGGCGCGCCGATCGCGCTCGCGGGCTGACCGCCGCCGCGAAGTCGCTCGCGCCGCGCGGCTGTTCTAAGCTCGCGGCATGCACGTCTACGACCTCACGGTTCCGCAGCTGATCAAGATGCTGAACAACGTGGACCGCTGGCTGGTCGCCGCGATCGCGCAGGCCGACCGCAGAAAGTACGACGTCAACAACCTGATGAAGCAGCGGCTCGCGCCCGATCAGTTTTCGTTCGATCAGCAGGTGCAAGCGGTTTGCGATAACGCCAAGCTGCTGGTCGCCCGGCTGGCCGGCCGAGACGCGCCGGCGCACGCCGACCTCGAGACGACGATCGATCAGCTGCGCGCGCGGGTCGCCGCGGTGGTCGGCTACCTCGCCGGCTTCACGCCCGACGATCTCGCCGGCGCCGAGGACCGCCGGATCTCGCTACCGTGGATGGACGGCAAGTGGATGCGCGGCGACGAGTACGTCGCGCAGTTCGCGCTCGCCAACTTCTACTTCCACGTCGTGACGGTCTACGCGATCCTGCGCCACAACGGCGTCGAGCTCGGCAAGCGCGAGTTCATCGGCGGCGTGCCCATGCGGTCCTGACCGGCAAGCGCGAGCTCATCGGCGGCGTGCCCATGCGATCATGACCGATCGTGACTACCAGACCGCCTGCGTCGCCTGGATGAACGCGTAGGGATAGCCGAGGTCGAACGCCGAGGCGTGGTCGAGCGCGGCGAGCTGCGCGGGGCTCAGCACGAGCTCGGCGGCGGCGAGGTTGGTGTCGAGCTGCTCGACCGTGCGCGCGCCGAAGATCACCGAGCTGACCTGCGGCTTGGCGATCAGCCACGCCAGGCTCACCGCCGACGGGCTCGCGCCGGTCTCGCCGGCCACGCCGCGCACGGCGTCGAGGATCTTCCAGTTTCGCTCGAGGTCGTAGCGCGCGAAGCGCTCGGCCTTCTCACCCAGCCGGGTCCCGCCCTGCGGCGGCCGGCCGCGCTCGAACTTGCCGGTCAGGAAGCCGCCGGCGAGCGGCGACCACGGCAGGATGCCGAGGCCCTCGTCGCGGCACAGGGGCACGTGCTCGCGCTCGAGGTCGCGCACCAGCAGGCTGTACTGCGCCTGCAGCGTGACGAACGCCGCGCGATGGCTGGTCCGCGACAGCCACAGGCTGCGCATCAGCCGGTAGGCCGCGTAGTTCGAGCAGCCGAGGTAGAGCACCTTGCCGGCGGCCACCAGGTCGTCGAGCGCGCGCAGGGTCTCGTCCTCGGGCACCGAGATGTCCTGCATGTGGATCTGATAGAGGTCGATGCGATCGGTGCGCAGCCGGCGCAGCGAGTCCTCGACGCACTTGACGATGCGGTAGCGCGACGCCCCGCTCTTGTTGGGGCCATCGCCCATCGTGAAGCGGAACTTGGTCGCGACCACGACCCGGTCACGCGCGCGCCGCGAGGCCAGCCAGTTGCCGAGCACGCGCTCCGACAGGCCATCGGGGCCGTAGACGTCGGCCGTATCGATGAAGTTGACGCCGGCGGCGACCGCGCGATCGATCACAGCGTGGGAGGTCGCCTCGTCGGCGCCCGCCTTGTACATGAACGACTTCTCGTCGGCCTCGCCGAACGTCATCGCCCCGAGGCACAGGCTCGAGACCTTGACTCCGGAGGACCCCAGATTCTTGTATTTCATCTTCGTCGCCTCACGCCGAAGCTAGCACTGGGCGGGTGGCGGACGGTGCACGCGGCCCCGAGACCCCACGCGGGCCGACCTTGCGTACGCGCGAGGCCGGCGATTTCTTTCTCCGCGTCGTCGATCTGAGGTTCATCTATCTACGGAGTGGCCCCACGGATTTCTGACGCTGGTCGTCACAGGTTGCTTGTGGGGCCCCGCGTCCTCACCGCGGAAGCGCAACTACATGACCATTGCTGGATGTTGGGAGGCACGGGCCGTGCAGAGTCTACCGGCCGTGGAGTCCACCCGCCGTGACGATCTCGTCGACTCGCTCGTGCCGCCTGGCGAAAAATCGGGCCTGCTCGACATGATCGAGACGACCGACGAGCCGACGACGATCTGGCCGATGCATATGATGGCCCCCAGCCCGGTGCCCCCAAAGGCCGCCGGTCCGGAGCCCGATGTCGAGCCCGCACCCACGCCGCTGGCACGCGGCACCAAGAGCACCCTCGCCCGCAAGATCGGTAAGTACGAGCTGAAGTCCAAGCTGGCGCGAGGCGCGTTCGGGGTCGTGTTCACGGCCCACGACCCCAGCCTCGACCGCGACGTCGCCATCAAGGTCCTGCGCCCCAACCACCTCGCCAACGAGGTCATCTTTCAACGCTTCCTCCATGAGGCCCGGGCCACGGCGCGGATCGCTCATCCCGGCATCGTTACGATCCACGACTGCGGTCAGATCGAGACCAACCTCGGCACGACTGCCTACATCGCGATGGAGCTCCTGGCCGGCGAGAGCCTGAGCGACCGCCTCGCGGCCCATGGTCGGCTGTCCCCAGAGGCGGCGATGGAGATCGTGCGCCAGGTCGCTTCGGCGCTCGAGGCCGCGCACCGCGCCGACGTGCTGCACCGCGACCTCAAGCCGGACAACGTCTATCTCGTGCCGGATCCGGCGATGCCGGCCGGCGAGCGCGTCAAGGTGTTCGATTTCGGGCTCGCCAAGATCGGCGACCAGAACCACACGCGCGTCGACATCGTGTTCGGGACGCCGCACTACATGTCGCCGGAGCAGACGCGCTCGGCGGCGCAGGTCGACCACCGCAGCGATATCTACGCGCTGGGCTGCATCCTGTTCGAGCTCGTGACCGGCGCGACGCCGTTCGACGGCGCGCTGCGCGAGATCGTCGATCACCACCAGCGCCAGCTCGCGCCGCGCGTGTCGACGATCCTGCCGGACGTCGCGCCCGAGCTCGACCACCTGATCGCGCTGATGCTGGCCAAGGACCCGATGGCGCGGCCGCAGACGATGGGCGCCGTGCAGCGCGAGCTGCATCGCATCCTGTCCGGCGCGGCCGAGGAGGCGTCGGGCCTGGAGCGCCTGGCGCCCTCGCGCTCGACGGTCAGCCCGCTGCCCGGCCCGTTGCCGGAGCAACCGGTGGCGCATGTGGAGCGCGAACGCTCGCAGCCCGTGATGTACGTGCAGCGCGAGCGATCCGAGCCGGTCCAGGTCCAGCGCGAGCGCTCGCAGCCGGTGATCATTCACGTGCAGCCGCCGACGATGCCGGCGACGGTGAACAGCCACGCGCAGCCACCGCCCCCGCCGCAGCCACAGCAGGCACCGTACCAGCAGCCGCCACAGGCATACGCGCAGCAGCCGCAGCCGCACGCGCCGCAGCAGCCGCACGCGCCGCAGCAGCACGAGCAGCACGCGCCGCCGCAGCACGCGCCGCAGCAGCACGCGCCGCAGCCGCACGCGCCGCAGCAACACGAGCAGTACGCGCAGCCGCAATACGCGCAGCCGCAGCAGCCGCCGCCGCAATACCCGCAGCAGCCGCAATACCAACAGCCGCCACAGCCCCAATACGCGCAACCGCCGCAGCCGCAATACCCGCAGCAGCCGCAGCAGTATCCGCCGCAGCCGCCGCAGTACGCGCAGCCGCCGCAGTACGCGCAGCCGCCGCAGCAGTACCCGCAGCAGCCGTATCCGCCGCAGCCGCCGCAGCAATACGCGCAGCAACCGCAGCAGTTCGCCCAGCCGCTGCCGCCGCTGCAGTACGCCCAGCCGCAGCAGCCGGCCTACGCGCCGTCGCAGCCGTCGGGACAAGGCTACGCGGCGCCTCAGCCGTCGGGCCCCGCGTATGCGCAGCCGCCCGCGCCAACGCAGAGCCACGCGGCGCAAGCGCCCCACGCGCCGTCGGCCGGCTCGGCCCCCAACCCGCTGCCACAGCCACCGGCCTACGCGCAGGCTCCGCAGTCGCAGCCCGCGGCGGCGCAGCCCTCCGCGCCGGCGTCGCTGTTCCCGCCCAAGGGTGCTGTGGCCGCGCCACCGGTGGCCGCGCCCCCGGTGGCCGCGCCGATCGCCGCGCCGCCTGTCGCTGCGGCGCTCGCCGACGCGGCCGCCAACCCGACCGCCGCGCCGCTCGATCCCGATCACTCCGGCGTCCTGATCCTCCCGCCGGGCAGCAGTCGCCCCGCCGCGGAGCGCGAGGAGCGCGAGCCAAAAGGCGACAAGGGCAAGGGCAAGTCCGCCAAGGGCGACAAGTCCGCCAAGGGCGACAAGTCCGCCAAGAGCGACAAGTCCGCCAAGGGCGACAAGTCCGCCCGCGGCGAGAAGGCCGGCAAGGACAAGCCGGTCGTCCGCCCCGAGGCGCCGCGCGGCGGCTCGAGCCGCATGTTCCTGTTCATTGCCCTCGGCGTCCTGATCATCGCCGGCGCGGTCATCCTCGCGGTCCTCACCGCCGGCTGATCACGCCGCGCCGCGCTGCGCAAAGCTCGCAGCCCCGGGTGACCAAACAATGACCGGCCGGTCGTGCCAGGGCCCGTAAGCTCGGGTAAGCCGATGTCGATGACTGCCGTCGAAGCCGCACAGGCGAAGGGCTGGCGCGAGGTCTACCTGAACCCGCTGACCATCCCGTACTGGGGCATCCACCTCACGGCGCTGATCGGCGTCGCCATCACGGGCTGGTCGTGGCGCGGCGTCGCGCTGTGCGCCGCGTTCTACGTCCTGCGCATGTTCTTCGTGACCGGCGCGTACCACCGCTACTTCTCGCACCGCAGCTACAAGACCTCGCGCTGGTTCCAGTTCGTCCTCGCGTTCGGCGCGACGCTGACCGCGCAGAAGGGCCCGCTGTGGTGGGCCGCGCATCACCGCATCCACCACAAGCTCTCCGACGCGCCCGGCGATCTGCACTCGGTGAAGCAGTCCGGCTTCTGGTGGGCGCACCACGGCTGGATCCTGACCCGCGACCTCGAGGACACCGACCTGTCGCGCATCAAGGACTTCGCGAGGTATCCGGAGCTGGTCTGGCTCAACCGCTGGTGGATGCTGCCGCCGGTCGCGCTCGGCGCGGCGACCTACTTCATCGGCGGCTTCGAGATCTTCATCTGGGCGTTCTGCGTCTGCCAGGTGCTGTGCTGGCACGGCACGTTCACGATCAACTCGCTATCCCACCTGTGGGGCGGACGGCGATACAAGACCGACGACGACTCTCGCAACAATCCGGTCCTCGCGATCGTCACGCTCGGCGAGGGCTGGCACAATAACCACCATCATTATCAGGTGTCGGCGCGCCAGGGCTTCTACTGGTGGGAGATCGACATCACCTACTACCTGCTGCGCGCGCTCGCCGCGGTCGGCCTGGTCTGGGACCTCCACGGCGTCCCCGAGCACGTGCGCGAGCGCGACGCCGCGCCGAGCCGTGGCGCGGTCTCTGCGACCGAATCGCCCGACGTGGCATAGTTCGGCTCGTGCGGTCTCAGCGAGCGAACCTGCAGCTGCGCCGGGCGCAGATCGTCCTGCGACTCGCCGTGCTGCTGCCGACGATCCTGATGACCGTCGTCGGCATCGTGCTGGTGGTGACCAGCCAGGGCAGCGTCCCGGCGATCGTGTCCGGCATCCTGGTGCTGACGTTCTGCACCAGCGGAATCACCGGCTACATCCTGGGCAGCATCTTCGTCGCCAAGGGCGCGACGCTGGTCCGGATCCAGAACGACTTCGTGTCGAGTGTCTCACACGAGCTGCGCACGCCGCTGACGTCGATCCACCTGCTGATCGAGTCGCTGCGCGACGGCCGCCTCGAGGACACCGACCGCGCGCAGGTGCTGTCGCTGCTCGCGCGCGAGACCGGCCGGCTCGAGGTCCTGGTCGGCCGCGTGCTCGAGCTGTCGCGCCTCCAGGCGACCTACGACTACGCGCGCGATCCGCTCGAGCTCGGCTCGGTGATCGACGAGGCGATCGCGGCGTTCGACGCCATCACGCTGACCAACCGCACGGCGATCCTGACGCGCGTCGACCCCGGCCTGATCGTCGCCGGCGACCGCCCGACGCTGGTCCGCGCGCTGGTCAACCTGCTGACCAACGCGTGGAAGTACACCGGCGACGACAAGCGGATCTCGATCGTGGCGCACGAGAACCGGCGCTGGATCGAGGTCACGGTGCGCGACAACGGCGTCGGCATCGACCCCGCCGAGCAGCGCGCCATCTTCGAGCAGTTTCGCCGCGGCCGCGCGGCCGACGCGAGCGGCGCGCCCGGCGTCGGCCTCGGGCTGTCGTTCGTGCGCGCGATCGTGCGCGGCCACCGCGGCAAGCTCGACTTCGAGTCGCGCCCGGGCGAGACCACGTTCCGCATCCGGCTCAAGCGGATGCGCGAGCCGCTCAAGGTCGCCACGCCGATCGCGCAGCGGAGGCTGGCGTGACCGCGCGCGTGCTGATCGTCGAGGACGACGACGCGATCGCGACCGGGCTCGCGCTCAACCTCAAGCTCGCCGGCCACGCCAGCGCGATCGCGCGCGACGGCGTCGAGGCGCTCAAGCACGCCGAGGACGAGGACTTCGGGCTGGTCCTGCTCGACATCAACCTGCCCAAGAAGAACGGCCTCGAGGTGCTGACCGCGCTGCGCGCCACCGACAACCTCGTGCCGGTGATCGTGCTGTCGGCGCGCGAGGGCGAGTTCGACAAGGTCGCCGCGCTGCGGCTCGGCGCCGACGACTACGTGACCAAGCCGTTCGCGCTCGCCGAGCTGCTCGCCCGGATCGACGCCGTGCTGCGCCGCAGCCAGCAGGTCGCGCCGACACCGGTCGTCGCGCCCGTCATCGTCGGCGACGACCTCGCGTTCGACGACGTCACCATCGACCTCGGCCAGCGCCAGGTCCGGCGCGCCGGCGTCGAGGTCAAGCTGACTCACCTCGAGTTCGAGCTGCTGGTGTTCTTCGTCAGCCACCCGAACCAGGTGTTCTCGCGGACCCAGCTGTTCAACCTGGTGTGGTGCCAGTCCGCCGGCTCGGTCCGCACGGTCGACAACTTCGTGGGCCAGCTGCGCAAGCGCTTCGAGGCCAACCCCGAGCAGCCGCGGCGCTTCGTCACGGTGCGCGGCTCGGGCTACCGCTTCGATCCGTGAGCCCGCCGCCGCGCCTGTGATCTTCGGCGGACGCTCGGGTAAGCTCGCGGCATGGCCGAGACCGTGTTCGCCAAGATCCTGCGCGGTGAGATCCCGTGCCACCGCATCTATGAAGACGAGGCCGTGCTCGCGTTCCTCGACGTCAACCCGATCTCGCGCGGCCACACGCTGGTCATCCCCAAGGAGCCGGCCGAGACGATCGATCAGCTGTCCGACGACGCCTCCGCGGCGCTCGGCCGCGTGCTGCCGCGGATCGCGCGGGCGGTGATGGCGGCGACCGGCACGCGCGCCTACAACCTGCTGCAGAACAACGGCGCCGAGGCCCACCAGGCCGTGTTCCACGTCCACATCCACATCATCCCCAAGCACGATGATGGTAGCGGCCTCGGCCTCGTGTGGAACGCGAGCAAGCTGGCCGACGGCGCGGCGCTCGCGACGGCGATCGCGGCCGCGCTATGAGCCGCGGCGCGTGGCGCGCGATCGCGGTCGCGCTCGTGGTCGCGCTCGGCGGCCCCGGCTGCCTGATGACGCGCTACCTCGCGCAGGCGGCGCACGGCCAGCTCGAGCTGCTCGACAAGGCGCGGCCGATCGACCAGGTCGTGCGCGATCCCAACACGCCGCTGCGCACCGCGCTGCTGCTCGCCGAGATCCCGGCGATCAAGCAGTACGGCCGGAGCTACGGCCTCAAGATCAAGCGCAACTACGCGACCTACTCGGCGCTCGGCCGGCCCGCCGCGGTGTGGTTCGTCGGCGGCGCCGACCCGGTCGCGTTCAAGCCGCTGCGCTGGTGCTTTCCGATCGTCGGCTGCTTCGCCGGGCTCGGCTGGTTCGACGAGGACGAGGCGGTCGCGCAGAAGCTCGCGCTCGAGCGTCAGGGCTACGACGCGATCGTGCGCCCGGCCTCGGCCTACTCGACCGGCGGCTGGTTCCCCGACCCGGTGCTGTCGACCATGCTGGGCGGCGGCGACGACGCGCTGCCCGAGCTCGCCAACGTCATCCTCCACGAGTCGGTCCACGCCTCGGTGCTCGTGCCCGACGAGCCATTCTTCAACGAGAGCTTCGCGTCGTACATCGCCGACGCGCTGACCGACCACTGGATCGTCGTGCGGTTCGGCCCCGGCTCGCCCGAGGACCTGGCGTGGACGCTCGGCCAGGCCATCCGCCTGCCGCGCACCGCGCGCCTGCTCGACGCCTACGACAAGCTGAAGAAGGTCTACGACGGCAGCGCGCCGCGCGCCGAGAAGCTCGCGGCCAAGGCCCGGATCATCGACGAGCTGGTCGCCGACCTCCACCTGCGCCGGCGGCCCAACAACGCGTCGCTGACCGAGACCCGGGTCTACAACGGCGGGCAGAGCGCGATCGTCGACGCGCACCGCGCGTGCGGCGACGTCGGCCGGCTGATCCGCGCGGGCAAGACGCTGACCCGCCGCGACTTCGCGAAGACGCTGCAGGACGACCTCACGCCGATCGCCAAGATCCTCGCCGCGCGCTGCGCCACGCCGGTCACCGCCAGCGCGCGCGCGGCGGGCCAGCCGAAAACTTGATCCACGAGGTACGCGGACGGATGACACCGACGCTGCGCCGCGGTTGCCGGAGGACTGCGCGGAGCGAAGTGCGGCGCAAAATCCTGAAAATGAAACTGGCGCACCGCCCCGCGATGGCGGCACCATTGCAACGTGATGCGCGGACTCGTCGGCCTCGTGGTGGTCTCCGGCCTCGTCGTGATGTCGGCCGGCGCCGACGCAAAGGCGCGCCGCACGCCGGCCAAGTCGCAAAAGGCGACGAAGGCGGGCAAGGCCGGCAAGGCGAGCAAGGGCAAGGCGTCGATCTCGCAGCGGCCACAGCGCGCGCAGCGCTCGACCCGCGCGGCGCGGATCAGCGCGATCCGCGAGCACGATCGCGAGCGCGTCGAGATCCGCGCGTTCGCGCATGGCCAGAGCATCGGCGCGCCGTGGGCCGGCCGGCTGCAGCACCCGACCCTGCTGCCGTCCGGCGATGGCTACGTGATCCGGCGGCCCGAGCGCGCGTTCGGCACCGAGACGACGATCGAGCTGATCGAGCGCGCGATCGGCGAGACCTTCGACGAGTACCCCGACGAGCACGTCCTCGCGATCGGCGACATCTCGGCCGAGACCGGGGGCCTCATCACGCAGCATCGCTCGCACCAGTCGGGCCGCGACGTCGACGTCGGCCTGTTCTACACCGAGCAGCCCGCCGAGTACCCGAACAGCTTCGTCACCGCCACGGCCGACAACCTCGACTGCGCGGCGACCTTCAAGCTGCTCGAGAGCTTCCTCGCGACCACCAACGAGGACGGCGGCGTCCTCATGATCTTCCTCGACTTCGACGTCCAGGGCCTGCTCTACGCATGGGCCCAGGACCACGGCATCAGCGAGCGCCGCCTCGCCCGCATCTTCCAGTACCCGCACGGCCGCGGCTCGTCGGAGGGCCTCGTCCGCCACGTCGCCAACCACGACAACCACATGCACGTCCGCTTCAAGTGCCCGGCCGACGACACGTCCTGCCAGTAGCCGCGGTCGCGTAGCTCAAGAACCGTCGACCAAAGGGTCGTCGGTTCTTGGTTGGTCGGCTTGCCGGCGAGGAACGCCGGCTGCGCCTTACGGAGCAGATCGCCGCGCAGGAGCGCGGCTCAGGTCCGCAGCTTGCGCAGCCAGTCGCCGGCCTTGGCGACCAGCCCGTCGCCGTAGAGCTGCTTGATCATCGTGCGCAGCCGGGCCGGCATCTCCTTGGGCTGGCGGAAGCTCATCATGTTGAGCGGGATCGCCATGACCTGCTCGGCGGTCGACTTGACGCGGGTGAACTCGCGGACGCCTTCGTCGCCGTGGATCCGGCCGAACCCCGAGTCGCCGATGCCGCCGAACGGCAGCGACGGGATCCCCGAGAACGCGAGCACCGAGTTGATCGACGTCATGCCGGCGCGCAGCTTGTCGGCCAGCGCGCGCGCGTCCTTGCCGGCGAACACCGTCGAGCCCAGGCCGTAGCGCGTGTCGTTGGCGAGCCGGACCGCCTCGTCGAGCGAGCCGACCCGCTGGATCGGAATGACCGGGCCGAACGTCTCGTCGGTCATGACCTTCATGCGGTGATCGACCTCGGTCAGCACGGTGGGCTGGATATAGCTGCCGCTGATCGCGTCGGCGCCGCCGGTCAGCACCTTGGCGCCCTTGGCCACCGCGTCCTCGAGATGATCCTTGACGATCGCGACCTGCGCCGCGCTGGTCATCGCGCCGAGGTGGCCGTCGTCGCCGCCGATCTTGAGCGCGCGGACCTGCTTGACCACCTCCTCGACGAACGGGTCGTGGATCGCGGCCGCGACGTAGACCCGCTCGACCGAGATGCAGGCCTGACCGGCGTTGGTCAGCGCGCCGTAGACGCACGCCTCGGCCGCCTTCGCGAGGTCGGCGTCCTCGGCGACGATCATCGGATCCTTGCCGCCGAGCTCGAGCAGCACCGGGGTCAGCCGCTCGGCCGCCGCGATCATCACGCGCCGCCCGGTCGCCGCCGAGCCGGTGAACGCGATCTTGTCGACCGCCGACTTCGCGAGCGCCGCGCCGGTCGCGCCCGCGCCGGTCACGACCTGCAGCAGATCGCGCAGCGCGAAGGTCTCGGCCGCGATCTCGGCGACCTTGACGGCGATCAGCGGCGTCAGCTCGCTCGGCTTCCACACCACGGCGTTGCCGGCGGCGAGCGCGTACGCGATCGATCCCATCGGCGTGAACAGCGGGTAGTTCCACGGCCCGATCACGCCGACCACGCCGACCGGGTGGTAGCTGATCGTCGCGCGGAAGTTCGCGAGCATGCCGGCCGACACCCGGCGCGGCGCCATCGCCGCCGGCGCGCATGCCGTGGCGTGCTGCAGGTGGCTGAGCGCCATCATGATCTCGACCAGCGCCTCGAGCTCGGGCTTGCCGTTCTCGCGGTGCAGCAGATCGGCGAGCTCGTCGACGTGCGCCGCCAGCGCCTTGCGGAACGCCTGCAGCTCCTCGCCGCGTGCCTCGAACGACAGCGCCCCCCAGCTCGCGCCGGCCACCCGGGCACGCGCGACCGCCGCGTCGACCTCGGCGGCGCCGTGGATCGGCACCGAGCCGACCAGGTCATGGGTGGCCGGGTTGTAGCTCGACAGGCGCTCGGAGGTCGCTGCGGTTGCCATGCGCGGCACCATGGCACCGCGTCACGCCACCCTCAAGCGCGATCACGCGCGCGGCCGGGCCGCGGTCACGACTGCACGATCATCACGAGCATCACGATCACGAACGCCAGCAGGATCACCGAGGCCACCCACCACCACCAGCTGTTCGACCGGATCTGGTAGTCGACGGCCTCGCTCGCCATCCGGGTGTGGCTGCCATCGTTGGCTGCCTGCTGGTGCATCGCGGTGTCCCAGCCGAGCTTCGGATCGGTGACCAGCGGGCGCGCGCCGATCTGGCTGATGTCGTCGTTCGCGACCAGCGCCGGCAGCCCAGCCGCCGGCGACGGCGGCGCGGCGGCCATCGATCGCGTCATCGGCCCGGGGCCGATCAGCGTCATCGAGAGGTGCGGATTCGACGGCCGCCCGGCCTCGGGCGACAGCTGCGGCAGCGGCCCCGAGCCCGGCGGCGGCGCCTGGCCCGGCACGTAGGTCGTCGCGGCCGGGTGGCTCGTCATCGGAGGCTGCCCGGTGCCCGGCGTCGGGTGGCTCGGCGGGGCGAGCGGCGCGGCGAACGGCAGGCTCGGACGCTCGACGATCCGGCGGCTGCTGATGCGCTGCACCGGCTCCGGCACGCCGCGCGGCGTGACCTCGCGCGCCGTCCCGCGCGGCGTGACCTCGCGCGCCGCGCCGGGCGTCGTGATCGCGCGGGGCCGCCCCGGCACGTTCAGATCGTCGAGCGCGCGCTGCACGTCGTGGCGGCTCGAGATCACCAGCGTCTCGTCGTTGTCTTCCTCGTAGTCGTCGACCTCCATCGGCGTCACGACGGTGTGGTCGACCGGGTCGGAGGGCTCGCTGGGGCCCTCGATCCACGGCTCCTTCTTGGTGCCGAACAGCTGCTGCATGAACCGGCCCATCGCCGTGTTCGATCCGGTCAGCTTGGCCCGCACGGTGAACGCGTCGAGCGCCTCGATCAGCTCCTGGCCGGTCTGGAAGCGCGCTCCCGGATCGCTCGACAGCGCCGTCAGGATGATGGCCTCGAGCTCGCGCGGAAACCCGGGCACGACCGTCGACGGCAACACCAGGTCGCCGGCGACGATGCGCTTCATCGTCTCGAAGTCGTCGTTGCCCTTGAACGCCCGGCGCAGCGTGGCCAGCTCGTACAGCACGATGCCGAGCGCGAAGATGTCGCTCCGGCGATCGATCGGCTTGCCCTTGCACTGCTCGGGCGACATGTACCCGTACTTGCCCTTGATCGTCCCGCCGATCGTCTTGGTGGCGCGCTCCTCGGCCTTGGCGATCCCGAAATCGAGGACTTTGACGCTGCCGTCGTAACCGACCATGATGTTGGCCGGCGAGACGTCGCGGTGCACGATGTTGAGCGGCAGCCCGTTCTTGCCGCGGCGCTCGTGGGCGTGGTGCAGGCCGGCCGCCGCACCGCTGATGATCATCACGGCCAGCTCCAGCGGGATCGTCCAGCCCCGGCGGATCGTCGTCTCGAGGATGGCGCGCGTGTTCTCGCCGTGGACGTACTCCATCGCCATGAAGTAGGCGCCGTCGGCCTGGTCGACCTCGTAGACCTGGGCGACGTTCTGATGGTTCAACGTTGCCGCGAGCTTGGCCTCGTCGAGGAACATCGTGACGAAGCGGTGGTCGGTCGCCCGCTCCCGCAGGATCGTCTTGAGCACCACGTGGCGCTCGAACGACCCCAGCCCGGTCTGGCGGGCCAGATAAATCTGCGCCATGCCGCCGGTCGCGAGGTGACTGAGCACCTCGTACCGGCCGATCTGCAAAGGACCGGCGCTAGTGGGCTCCGCTGGCGCCACGCGCAAAGGATCGGCTGCCTGGCATAGCGTGTCAAGCGAGCCACCCGAGGAGACGCGTATACTTCCAGCTGCTGATGAGCACCCATCTCCAGGTGGCGCTGTCCGGTGTGATCCCAGCCGTCATTGCGATGTGGCTCGTCGACCGTCTGGATGCTAAGCGGCCCGAGCCGAGGCGCACGAGGTCGTGATCTCCGGCCACGCGAGCGAGTGGATCGAGCCCCAGCTGACCTACCAGGGCGCGAGCTTCCAGGCCTACCTCGTCGCGGCGGCGATCGAGGAAGCCTGCAAGATCCTGGTCGTGTACTGGGTGGTCTGGCGGCGCCCCGAGTTCGACGAGCGCATGGACGGCATCGTCTACGCCGGGCGCGCCGGCCTGGGCTTCGCGCTGGTCGAGAACGTGATGTACCTGCTCAACCAGACGTCGATCGAGGGCCAGCTCGTCGTGTGGGTCGCGCGCGCACTGCTCGCGGTGCCGGGCCACGCGATGTGGACCGCCATGATCGGCGCCATGGCGGCCCGGCGCCGGTTCGATGGCCGCGGCCTCGGGCTGTTCGGCGGCTACCTGCTCGCCGTCGCGTTCCACGGCACGTATGACGTGTCGGTGTTCGTCCAGGCGCCGCTCCGCCTCGAGGGCCACGAGACACTGCGCCACGCCGTGATGGTCGCGCCGGTCCTGCTCACCGTGCTCGCGTTCTTCGTCGTGCGATCGATGGCGCGCACCGCGCTGCGCCTCGACGACGCCGAGGCCGCGACGCTCGCCGTCCGGGCCGCGCTGCCGGGCCCGTCGCCCGACGCGCCCCCGCTCGCGGGCTAGCCCGTCGGCGCGCGGAGCACGTGGAGCGCGACGCCGGCGCCGGCGATCACCGCGCCGGCGAACAGAAAGGTCCCGCGCGCGAGCTCGAACGGCAGGCCGTTGCCGGGCCGGCTCATCACGAACGCGATCCCGACCAGCGCCGCGGTGCCGATCGCGACCAGCGCCGTCCGCGCCGCGAGCCGCGGCACCCGCCGGGCGGCCACCGCGCCGGCGACGACCAGCAGCACGAACATCGCGATCAGCCCCGCCGCCCAGGTCGCGATGCCGAAGCGCTCCCAGCGCGCGCTGCCGCCCGCCCAGCTCAGATCGCCCGGCCCGCTGAACGGACTGCGCGTGCCGTACGGCCCGATCTCGACCTCGCCGATCGACCACCACCGCCCGGCCTGGACCGAGAGGGCAAACGCCGACGCAGCGGCCAGCGCGATCGCGACGACAAACCAGCGGTGCTTCAAGCCGGCGCATTCTGATGGCCGAACTCCGCGTATGCAATGGAAATATCGCCTACCCCTCCGGACGGCCGAAATTCGACTGCCTACATTGCGCCGGACAGCCAGATCAAAAAACACTAGGTCCCCTTGAAGCAGTCCGTCCTGAACAAGCTGTGCTTCGTGGCCATCGCGGCGATCGTTCCAGCGTGCGCCACCGCACGGCCGGTGACGCCGGCCGCCGTGTCGACCGTCGCGGCCCCCGCCGTGGCAGCCCCGACCGCAGCCCCGGCCATCCCGGATGACGACTCGCTGCTCGGCATCGCCCGGATCGCCAGCGCGTTCGATCTGCGGTTCGCCCCGGCGTTCGTCGATCGCGTGGTGCGCTGGCAGCTCGAGGCGCGCGACGCGCTCCACCGCCTGCAGGACCAGTTCGACGCCCTCGCCCACGCGACCGGCATCGTCGTCCCCGACCTGACGGTGCTGGCGATCGAGCCGGTCGCCCATACCGAGTCTTCCGGGTTTGGCTGGCGCGACGATCCGATCCGCCACAACCGCAGCTTCCACAGCGGCACCGACTTCCGCGGCAAGCCCGGGACGCCGGTGGTCGCGGCCGGCGACGGCATCGTCATCTTCTGCGGCCGCCGGGGCGGCTACGGCAACGTGATCGACATCAACCACGGCGGCGGCGTGGTGACGCGCTACGCCCACCTGCGGCGGATCGAGACGACGATGAACGCTGCGATCACCGCCGGCGAGCGCATCGGTCAGGTCGGCTCCACCGGCCGCGCCACCGGTCCGCATCTTCACTTCGAGGTCCGGCTCGACGGCGCGCCGGTCAGCCCGATCGACGCGCTCGCCGTCGCGGCGCTGCAGCGCGAGTCGCCGCTCGCCGGCCGGCTCGCCGCGCTGTCGCTGTCGCCCGAGCTGCAGTCGAAGGCTGAATCCGATGTCGACCCGCCGAGGCAGCGCGGGCGGCAGGCGCAGCGGCCCGAACGCGCCGGACGCGCCAAGCGCCGGCAAGTCCTCTGGTAACTCTCGTGCCATAGTCCGCGCGTGTCGCGCAGTCAGCTGTCCCGTCGCTACGTCGCGTGGCTCCGTCGCAATACCCTCGCGGTCGTCGCGGCCCACCTGATCCTGCTGGCCATCGCGGTCGACCTCATCGCGTTTCACCTGCCGCTGTTCGCGGACTTCTCCTACCTCCTGCCGCAGGACGCGCCGGCGGTCCGTGACCTGCGGCGGCTCGAGGCGCGGGTCAAGGCGAGCGACACGACGCTCGCCGTGGTCGTCGCGCCGAGCCCCGGCGAGCGCGCCGCCGTGATGACCGAGCTCGGCGCCGGCCTCCGCACGCTGCCGAGCCACCTCGTCGAGCGCGTGATCGACGACGACTCCGAGGCCCGCGCGTTCTTCAAGCAGCACCGCCACCTGTTCGTGCCGCTCGGCGATCTCGAGACCGCCGCCGCCGCACTCGAGCATCAGATCAAGGCCGCCAAGCTCGCCGCCAACCCGCTGTTCATCGAGCTCGACGACGCCAAGCCCGACGACGCGCGCGACCGCCAGCGGCTCGACGAGCTGCAGGCCAAGCGGCGCGAAGCCGAGCGCCAGCTCGACCGCTCGTCCAACGTCAGCGCCGACGGCCTGACCGGGATGATCCAGATCCGCACCGCGTTCCGCGCGACCGACGCCGGCCTCGGCGAGGCCCTGGTCGCGCGGCTCGAGGCCCTGCGCGATCGCGTGCTCGCGACCCACCCGACGGTGAAGGTCGGCTTCGCCGGCGGCGTGCTGACCGCGGTGAGCGAGCACGACGCGATCTTCAAGGGCATCGTGGTGTCGAGCATCATCACGACCCTGCTCGTCGCCCTCGTCCTCGCGCTGTACTTCCGCAGCGCGACCCTGCTCGTGCTGCTGATCAGCACCCTGGCGGTCGCGACCGCGATCTCGTTCGGCGTCGCCGCGCTCACCGTCGGCCACCTCAACGCCGCGACCGGCTTCCTCGGCGCGATCATCGCCGGCAACGGCGTCAACTACGGCATCCTGCTGATCGCGCGCTACCTCGAGGAGCGCCGGCGCGTCGACGTCGACGACGCCCTCGCGATCGCGATCCGCGAGACCCTGCGGCCGACCGCCGTCGCCTCGCTCGGCGCGTCGATCGCGTACGGCTCGCTGGCCGCGACCAGCTTCAAGGGCTTCGCCGACTTCGCGGTGATCGGCGCCGCCGGCATGGCGCTGTGCTGGCTCGCGACCTACATGCTGTTACCCGCGCTGGTGCTGCGCTGGGGCCGTGCGCCGGTGGCCTCGCAGCGCGAGCCGCTGATCGGCGCGATGCTCGTGCGGGTGATCGGCTTCCGCCGGCCGCGCGTGGTGTGCGCGATCGCGCTGGTCGGCGCGATCCTGTCGACCGTCGTCGTCGCGCGCTACGTGATCCACGATCCGTTCGAGTACGACATCACGCGGCTGCGCTCCGAGGGCAAGGACGCGATCGCCGTGCGCGCGTGGATGACGCTCGCCGACAAGACCTTCGGCCGCGGCTTCTCCGGCCGGACCTACATCGCCGCGGACCGGCTCGATCAGATCCCGCTGATCATCGGCGCGCTGCGCGCCCGCGACGCCAACGTCCCGGCCGATCACCAGACCATCGGCGCGGTGACGTCGATCCTCGACTTCGTGCCCGAGGAGCAACAGAAGAAGCTCGCGATCCTCGCCCGCATCCGCGCCCTGCTCGACGACGACGCCCTCGGCGCGCTGGGCGACCACGAGCGCGCCGAGCTCGCGGAGCTTCGCCCGCCCGATCACCTCGAGGCCGTCACTGCCGAGAACCTGCCGCCCCTCGTGCGCGACCAGCTCGAGGAGAAGGACGGCCGCATCGGCTACATCATCGCGATCCGGCCCTCGGCCTACCTCGACGAGTGGAACGGCCGCGACCTGATCCGGTTCGCCAGCGCCGTGCGCAGCCTGAACCTCAACGACGGCGAGACCGTCACGACCTCGGGCGGCAGCGTGATCTTCGCCGACATCGTGACCTCGATCTCGGGCGACGGCCCGCGCGTCACCGCGGTCGCCGCGCTCGGCTTGATCGTGATGGTCCTCGTCGTCGTCGGCCGCAACCGCCAGTCCGTCGCCGTCCTCGTCGCGACCGGGGCCGGCTCGCTCCTGATGGTCGCCGCCTGCGCCGTCTTCAACCTCAAGGTCAACTTCCTCGACTTCGTCGCCCTGCCGATCACCCTCGGCATCGGCGTCGACTACGCGATCAACGTCGCCTACCGCCACGACCACCAGGCCATCCCCGATCCCATCATGACCCTGCGCACCAGCGGCGCCGCCGTCTTCGTCTGCTCCCTGACGACGATCATCGGCTACGGCTCCCTGCTCTTCAGCGACAACCTCGCCATCCGCGGCTTCGGCCTCGCCTCCCTCATCGGCGAGATCGCCTGCGTCTCCACCGCCCTCATCCTCGTCCCCGCCCTCCTCGCCCTCCGCAGCCGCCCCGCCACCTCCGCCGAATCCGTCGCCGCGTAGGTCGCGGCTTCATCGCGTCTTGTCGTCGGCGCTCGTCTGGAACACGAACGGATAGCTCACCGTCACGACGTCGTTGGTCTTCGGCTTCGGGAACTCGATCGCCCGGATCACGTCGGCGACGCAGCTGGCGACCTCGTCGTCGACGCCGGCACCGGTCGACGAGGTGACCTTGCCATCGCCCCCGATCGTGAACTGGGTCCTGACCGTGCCCGCGAGCCGCGGCTTGTTCAGGAGCTGCTTCTCGTAGCAGTACTGGATCTTCTGGAGGTTGCGCTTGATGTAGCGGCGGATGATCGCCTTGTCGAGATCACCCTGCACGCCGGGTTGCCCGATCGACACCGTCGGCACCACGGTGCGCACGCGCGCCCCGCCACGCCCAGCGTGGTTGTCGCCGGTCCCGCTGCCGACCAGGCCACCGTACATGTTGACGTCGTCAAACCCGCTCGAGATGTCGCCGGTGCCGGTCAGCGACGCAAACGCTCCCCCCTGCCGGCTCGTGACCGAGCCGAGGACCCCTGCCATCCTCGGCGGCGGGCTCGGTGTCCGGACCCACAGCTTCTCGGTGAGGTCCATCGCGCCCTTGTTCGGCGTGCCGAGCACGAGCGCCTTGAGCGCCGTCGTCAGGCAGTTGTTCACGCTTGGCAGGCCGGCGGCGGAGGCCTTCGTGATCGCGCCGCTGTCGTCGATCCGGAGCTGCAGCGTGACCGTCGCGGTGAGGTTCGCGGGCCTGGACTTCACGCTGTCGTAGCAGCGAGCCGCGACCGCGATCGTTTCGTCGAACACGCGCGCCACGATCGTCGGGTCGACTCCGCCGGCGCCGCTGACCGTCACCTCCGTGACGTCGATCAACACGGCGAGTGAGTCGCGGGCAGGTTCAGCAGCGGCCGACGCGGTGACGAGGAGCATCGAGACGACGACCGTTCTCATGGAGCACTCTTATAACCGGTTCCGCGACGAATCTCGGGAATACGGCACGCTGGCGCCGCCGGCCATCCGCTGCCGCGTCACGCGATGCACACGGTGACGCTGCGCGGTCGGCAGCTTTGTGATGTCGCCCGATCCCCTGTCGTGATTCAGTGCCCGCGCGCGATGTAGACCACGCCCAGCGCGGCCCACGCCGCGCCCCACAGCCACACCGGCAGATAGATGATCGTGCCGCCGGCGCGGCCGAACATCTTGCCGCCGCGCGCCTTGCGGTAGCCGAGATCGAGCAGGACGAGCAGCGGCCCGCCGACGACCATCGGCAACCCCTCTCCCGTGCTTCCGACGCTGCGGGCGATGCCCACGCCGACGCCGATCCCCACGAGGAACATCACGAAACCGATCAAGTTGAAGCGCATGGCCGATTGCATCCACCCTACACGACCAGCACCGCGCCGGCCGGCGTGGCCGATCTTTGCCACAGCGTCTCATCGGCACGGCTCCCTGCCTCGCCATCGCCTGCTCCGGCCCGCCTTCCTCACCGGCGAGATCGCCTGCGTCTCCAGCGCCTTATCCTCGTCCCCGCCCTCCTCGGCCTCCCCGCCACCGCCACCGAATCGTCGGGCGCGCGTTCGAGCATCAGGCTTGTGGGCGGGCGAGGAGTCCTGTGAGCTGCGCGCCTGATCGATCCGATCACGCCTCCGCGCGCAGGTCACAGGGCGACCGGCCGT
>Ga0307513_10002032_pt1 | contig 28507 bp, 27 predicted proteins | sample 15_EM_MG_FD_202174 | JGI IMG/M metagenome (GOLD analysis project Ga0307513, IMG submission 202174) | Populus trichocarpa ectomycorrhiza microbial communities from riparian zone in the Pacific Northwest, United States - 15_EM | ecosystem: Host-associated > Plants > Roots > Unclassified | place... | reverse complement strand
AACTCTTTTTCTACAATTAATTCAACTAATTAATTCACTACCTCTAGTATTTTTTTGTGTTTTTTTTGCTAATAAGCGAAACCGTTACTTTATTTTTAATCATATTCCGTAATTGGGAAACATTTACGGTGAATTTTGCTGTTGACACAGAGCAGCCGCTCAGTGGGTCGGCCGAAGCCGTATAGGCCGGCCTATCAGGCAGCCAGGAAAAAGCCTATATGGCCTATAGGCGGGCCCGGCTAGGCCAGGCTCAGGCTTAACCAGGCCTGCAGGCTCGGGCCAGGCTGGATCCGAGAGAATTTGGATAGGCCGGGCCCGGCTTTACCGAAGCCTGGCCGGCCTGGCCCGTTGGGAACACTGGTCCTACTCCGAAGACGGACGGATTGGACGACTGAGAACACTGCTTATGCCCCACTTGCCCCTCCTCAATACGTTTATCCTAAATTAGAGTCTTGCAGGATTCCAGCCTCAGTTAGGGGAGGGGGCCCCATTTTGCGGGAGGGCGGGGGTCTCTTCACTACGCCTCCTTGGGCGAGCTGCGCCGGCATGTTTCTCTAGGATATCAGAGGATAGCAAATAGTGATGGACACGATCATGATCGTGCATAAAATGGGGGGCATGCTGGATTATGTTCTGATCGAGGGGACCCCATGATCGAAATATCGATGAAACGGGGGACCCTGATCGAGTGATCGATCATGGCCACAGCTCGAGCATGGTCGAGTATGGTCGATTATCATCGATTATACTCGAGTATGATCCATTTTGCGGTTATCCAATAATCTTTATTTAACTATAATAGTATTCAATAATTCATCTCAACTATAAAAGTAAAGAACGACACCCATCCAGGCTTACCAATCCTCAACGGCGGTTAAAGAACTAACAGCGTAAAGTCTAGCCAAAAGAATTGATATCTAGTGTGCAGGTAGACTCCTTTTATATAAGTTCATAGTATAACCCAATCACTAAGATAAGTAGAGTGTTCAGTCATGATTCAATATGCTCGAGTATACTCGATGATGGTCGAGCATGATCGAGTAGTAACTTACCTATGATCGAGGGACCCCTATGATCGAGGTTGATCGAACAGACAATAGTCGAGCAAAACTCGATCATGATCTGATCGTGTCCTTCACTAATAGCAAGCTATTAAGCCAGGTGCAGGAAACCGGAAATCAAGAGAGCCAAGATAGTCTCCCCCCATTTAGTTTCATGATGCCAGTATTAGAAAGTCTTTGTACAGTACCAATCTAGTCATGAGATAATATTAATTCATCGTTATCCTCCTCCTCCTCTGGTTCCTCGTATAAGAATAATAAAGCTATCTCAGTCATTCTATCGTCTGCCACACGTATCAATCTCTCCTTCATGCATAATCCCATTTTCCTGCGTACCTCCCTAACAATAATACAGGAAAGATATAACCAGGAACCCTTCAGCAAATCCTTCCGCCAATCCCTCCATCAAGCACAAATGAAATCACCAAGCCATTACCCCTTCTTGCCCATCATCTAACCGCTTTCTTTATCTTCGATAACTATCCGCTTCCGTCAACTCTGACACAAAATACTACCATACCCACCTGAGCATATTTCGACGTGTGTTTATTAACGAATTAACTTGGCTTTTTAAAAAAGAAAAAACGCCACTAGTCTACACATCCCATCACCGTTGTCTCCAAACACGGGTGTCTTAGGTTTCAACAGGATTTGGGGCTTGCAGTAGCTGGGTGACGGGATGCCCCCCCTCCCTAGCGGCACCAGAGAGCGGTGTGTCATTGCGTTTGTCGGACGATTGGGGTTGATATCTCCCCGTTCCTTCGATGATTTGAGCACTCCTTTGTGTCCACGGGCAGCAGCATTTCCAAGTGGTGTTCGATCGTACTTATCAGGGCGATCGGGGTCGAAATATCCCCGTCCCAGCCATAGCATGGCCACTCCCTCGTGTCCCTCCAGAGCAGCACATCAGAGTGGCATTCGATCATTCTTATTAGGCCGATTGGGGCCATCCCAGCAATAGCTCGACCACTCCTTCGTGTCCCTTGGCTGCGGCATACGTGAATGGTGTTAGACCATTATTATCAGGCCGATTGGGGTCGACGTTCCCCCGTTCTAGCAGTAACCTGACCACTCCTGTGTGTCCCTGAAAAGCAGCACATCCGAGTGGTGTTAGACCCTTCTTATTATGCCGATTGGGGTCGGTGTCGTGCCGTTCCAGCAGTATTTTCACCACTCCCTCGTGTCCGTACATAGCAGCGCACCCAAGTGGTCCATCACCATCCTGGTCTGGGCGGTTGGGGTCGACATTCTCCCGCTCCAGCAATAACTTGACCAATGCTTCGTGTCCCTTGACAGCAGCCAATCCGAGTGGTGTTAGACCATTCTTATGAGGCCGATTGGGGTCGACATTTTCCCGTTCCAGCAATAGCCTGGCCACTCCTTCGTGCCCCTTGGCAGCGGCATACCCGAGTGGTGTTAGGCCATCATTATCTGGGGAATTGGGGTCGACATTTCCCCGTTTTAAAAGTAACCTGACCACTCCTTCGTGTCCCTCAAAAGCAGCACATGCGAGTGGTGTTCGACTACCCTTATTAGGCCGATTGGGGTCGATATCTTGCCGTTCCAGCAGTATCTTGACTACTCCCTCGTGTCCGCGGATAGCAGCGCATGCAAGTGGTCCATTACCATACGGCTCTGGGCGATTGGGGTCGACATCTTTCCGCTCTACCAATAACTTGACCACACCTTCGTGTCCCCCAATGACAGCACATACGAGTGGCGTTCGGTCATTCTTATCTGGGTGATTGGGGTCGACATTTTCCCGCTCGAGCAATAACCTGACCACTCCTTCGTGTCCGCAACTAGCAGCGCATCCAAGTGGTCCATTACCATCTTGGTCTGGGCGATTGGGGTCGACATTTTTCCGCTCCAGCAATAACTTGACCACTCCTTCGTGTCCCTCAAAAGCAGCACATGCGAGTGGTGTTCGACTACCCTTATTAGGCCGATTGGGGTCGATATCTTGCCGTTCCAGCAGTATCTTCACTACTCCCTCGTGTCCGCGGATAGCAGCGCATGCAAGTGGTCCATTACCATACGGCTCTGGGCGATTGGGGTCGACGTCTTTCCGCTCTACCAATAACTTGACCACTCCTTCGTGTCCCCCAATGATAGCACATACGAGTGGCGTTCGGTCATTCTTATCTGGGTGATTGGGGTCGACATTTTCCCGCTCGAGCAATAACCTGACCACTCCTTCGTGTCCGCAACTAGCAGCGCATCCAAGTGGTCCATTACCATCCTGGTCTGGGCGATTGGGGTCGACATTTTTCCGCTCCAGCAATAACTTGACCACTCCTTCGTGTCCCTCAAATGCAGCACATCCGAGTGGTGTTCGATTATTCTTATTAGGCCGATTGGGGTCGGTATCCTGCCGTTCCAGCAGTATCTTCACCATTCCCTCGTGTCCGCGGATAGCAGCGCATGCAAGTGGTCCATTACCATACGGCTCTGGGCGATTGGGGTCGACATCTTTCCGCTCTACCAATAACTTAACCACTCCTTCGTGTCCCCCAATGATAGCACATACGAGTGGCGTTCGGTCCTTCTTATCTGGGCGATTGGGGTCGACATTTTCCCGCTCGAGCAATAACCTGACCACTCCTTCGCGTCCGCAACTAGCAGCGCACCCAAGTGGTCCATTACCATCCTGGTCTGGGCGATTGGGGTCGACATTTTTCCGCTCCAGCAATAACTTGACCACTCCTTCGTGTCCCTCAAAAGCAGCACATCCGAGTGGTGTTCGGTCATTCCCATCTGGGCGATTGGGGTCGACATTCTCCCGCTCCAGCAATAACTTGACCACTGCTTCGTGTCCCTGAATAGCAGCACATCCGAGTGGGGTTAGGTCACTCTTATCTGGGCGATTGGGGTCGACATTTTCCTGTCCCAGCAATAATTTGACTACCTCTCCGTGGCCATTTCTCGCCGCCCATGCGAGTGGCGTACTACCTATACAATCTCTTTCGTTGACACTATAACCTCCTACATTTATCAACGCAGTCACAAGTTCAACAATCCCGAAGAACGATGCGCAGTGTAGTCCAGTGAAGAGCGGGGCAGCAGCGATGATTCCGATATTTCTGGGATGCAGTAGCTGCCCCAGAATGGCTACAGCGGATATGTGGTCTTCGTACTGATTCAAGAGCTCCAGCGCAAGGGTCCTCGCATTTCCCGAGAGTCCCTTTTTCGTATGTGTTCCCCAATATCTCGCGGAATATTTGAGGAATGGCGTGCTTCCGTAGTTTGGAGGAGAATGGGGTGTGAGGTTCTTGACTTGTTGTGAGTTTAGATAGGTTAAGCAGGTTTCTGCAAGTATCGAGTGAGGTTTGCTAAAGAGACCCGGGTGATTGCAAAGGTACTCTTGAACAGTATGGTGGATCAACCGCACTGTCAAGGCCTCCGCGTCGACTGTGATCAGGCCTTGGCAGTAGTCCAGCAATGTGCCTATCGAAGGGGCATTTTCCAGATCAAAATCCGTTTCTCCTATCTCCACCGCCAGTGCGTGGCACAGCTCATCCACCTGTAATGGCCGTTCCGAATGGCAGACCCATGTGAGAGTGGCCATCGCAAGTTTTACCTTTTCCTCATCCTGAGCCTGTATTCTCTCCAGCGTCGCACAGTATACATTCCCTAACCCTGCCCCATCTTCTATTGACTTCAGTGTTTTCCTCCGCCGAGCAACGGTAGTACCTCGAAGGATTGCCTCGATGTGGAGAGAGGCCAGCAGGAACCTAAGTTCAAATATGTCAGCCATCAACCTGGAGTGTCCTTGCCCTCCACCTCGTTCTTACGTACGTTTCGGAACTTATTGTGGGAATCCTCTTCATAATATCCTCCTCCAATGTGCGGCTCATCATATCTGGGATCGTGTCCTTCTTGAGTTTCTCACGCAGAAATCTAAGGACCCCATCTTCCGTAGCCCGTATAGATATGAAAGCCGCTCCACCCAAGTCCCTCTCCACCTCACTCCGCACATGTGGTCTCCCGGTCACAAATAGGCGAGTATTCTGAGACTCCTGCAGAATCTCACCTAACGACCCGAGAACCACCATCCGATGCTCCGGCACACATTCATCAAGTGCATCAACACATATGAATACGCGTTTGGTGGTTGTGATTGCCTTGAGCATCTTCATAATCCCCGGAACTTGGAGTCCTCTACCTCCTATAGCCCTTTTCGCCTTTCGAAAATCGTCGGCTATGGTTTCTGGAATTTCCCCCTCTCCGCTAACAAGTTGCCTCAGCAAGGAGCCAAGCATATTTACCGGTGACTGCTCATTCCGAGCAGCAAAGTCAAAGTAAAAACACACAATTGTAAGATCTCCCTCGACAGCCCCGTCACACAGCCTGTCTATAACTAGTGAACTACCATCGCAACCAATTAGCAAAGTATTCTTCGAATTTTAGCAATGATACACTCTCTTACGCGATATGACTCTTTCCCACTCCTGGATTTCCACCGCAAAATAAAATCGGATGACAAGATCCATCTTCTCTACTCCTCTTGTGCCAGCGTTTGAATTCTTTAGTTTCTAGCAACCATGCTCCTATGCTGTCGACCCGCTGGGCCACAATGTCCCGATGCCGCACTTGTGGCTTTAATGGAGAAAGCCATGTTAGTATTTCATATCTCTCATCGACGGTGTAGTTAACGGTAGTTGTGTTGGATATGTTTATGTTGAAACAGCTCTCGTTATCGTTAAAAGAGTTCTCGTTATTGTTGAAAGAGTCTATGATATTGACAGAGTAATCGTCCCTGTTGGGGGGGTCGTCGTTGTTATTGGAGGCTCGCGGCATTTTCTAATTTTCACCGCCGTGAAGGTTGAGACCAAGGTGAGTTGGGTTGGTTAACTGGGAGTTTGTCGAACGTAGTCGCTTGAAATTGGGAAAAGCGGGGTAGATAAAGTCTTGTGCCTATCAAAGCTGACAACTCTGTTTCCAATCACTAGACTGGAAACCCGTTACACAAACACTCGACCACTTATCCCTTCACAAACTCTGATGAGATTCACGTTTTCCTTAGCCTCATGTCCAACTATGCCTACCCATGCCCTCTTTTTCTTTTCAAACATTCCGGAGAAGTAGAAATTTCGGAAATTGATAACCTATAGTACCGTTCAAAGCCGTCTTTAGTATTCACCCCCGAAGCCATAAGTTATTACCCAAACATCATGTGTTAGTCTAGCATGGCAATACCTGGGGTTGCTGCTTGGGCGGGCAGGCTGGCGCCAAGAGACTCAACTGGTATCCTTTAGGCGGTGTGAATCCGTGAAATTCGTAGCCAGGCACACTCAGAATTGTGATTCGTCACGAATTAATGGCTGTCATGATGCCGAGCCACTTGGGCGTTCAAATTAGTCAGAATCTAGCTATTTTGGGTATGATAATAGAAATCGGGTTTCTAGCGTCTCAGCGGCTCGGCATCATGGCAACCACAATTCTGGGTGTGCCTGGCTACGAATTTCACCGATTCACACCCGATCCCTTCGTTCGTTCCCGAGTTTCACGCACTTTTAGCGTTGCACTAATAGGATAGTAAGGACAGGAAAGGTAACGATAGACAACCCACCAAGATAAATAAAAAGCAGGTGAAGTATTTGTACTTGTACCATAGTCATGAGCAAATCTACGCAGACAACCTGGTTTCCATCATGACCATGCTGACAAGTACTTATTTAGAACTATTCTGAGCACTACACCACTTCCAAAGCACGAAGTTTTTGATATCACGATTACCCAAAGAAGCTATCTCAGCAGTGAGGATAGCGGTACCACCCTTCATGTTCGTCATATGATTCTTACATCATAGTTGTCACAATTATTCTTCACTCTGCTCTCTTTAGTTACCTCACCCCAATCACTTCCACAACCCGCACTTAGCGCGAGTGCCTGAAAACGAAAGAAGGGATACGAAACAGGCAGGAGGTATTTGTTTTTTGTTTTGCTAGCGGATGCCGGATAGATAGCTAGGATAAATTTATTGAATTCACGTGAATACGAACGAAGGGATAAGGAAAGTGATAACTGATACTTGTACCGGTAACCCGACACATCACATTCCCCACCCCAGACTAAGTGAATGGAATAGATACCGGTATTTAGGCGATACCCCTGTAGTTGGAGGGTGTTTATCTATTCTGCTCTGTGGTGTAAAATAATGCCGCACTCGCCTCACGAGAGCCGGGAGTGCGCTGGAGTATTGTGCGTGGACAAAATTAACCGAACATCAACCGAGAGGCAAATATTCAGTTATGCTAACACCACTCCCCCACCCACCCACCATACTGATAATCGAAAGAGAGAGAAAACAATATTTGGCCTCACTGCGGAGAATAGGAGACCCAGTATCTTAAACAAAGAGAGGTTGATAAGGGTTTGGTTTTGGTTAATTTTGTCCACGCACAATACTTCGGGCATCTCCTAGGGTGGAGGTGATCCATAGCCGTTTGTAAAAGCTGCGCTTTGGGGAATCTCGTGCCCTTTGTGAATTGTCAGAATAGTTTTGCTGACTTTATTATGAGGTATCAGATCAGTCGAATAAGTCTCAATCGGGCTTGACCGGTTCATCGATTAATTGCTTCGATGATACCCCGTTTCCACGATGGTGTGATATGTTTTTTTGTTTGGGGCAAACTGGGGATGTTCCCAGGGCAACTTATTGCGTGAGCCTGCAGGTCGCAAGAATTCAAAGAATTTTGGTGTGGGTGTGCGTTCTTGGCATGGCAACCTGCCGTTCTGTGGGATCTCCTCCGTCCTCTTGTGTGGGTAATGGCACCTCCGAAAGCCACTGCTCCTATTGAACTACAAAGCAAACTTATCAGAGAGGCGGTCAGTAAGCGCAAGAGACGGATTAAGTAGAGCCGTTTATCTCAATTTCATAGTTGGTGAAGAAATGAAATAAAGGTGAGAGAAAGGTGTGATGGGAGTGGGTTGTTTTCTGGGTTCGGTGATGATGCCCTGCTCTCGCCGGCTTTTATCCTTTAAAGCCCCTTTTCGCTATGGCGCTAAGCTACTAGACTACCGTAACCACTCTGTACTCGAGCAGACAGAGACCGTTGCCACCTCGGGGGTGAGAGGAATTTTGAGAAAACCTTTAGAATACCATACGCTTGACGGTCAATCCTTTCGGATACCATCGACCGGGAAATATACCCCCATTGCAACGAACAAAAGAAGTCTTTACACATGTTAAAGTACGGGGGCAAAAAGATTCGTCCGATACTGGTTTTAGGGCCAAATTTGACATTTTCAAACCGATAATTCCCGACACTGTGTCAATGGAAACACTTCAAATCGATCCTCCAGCTAGAGAATCACAATCTATTCAAATCTCTAGAAGTAGAAGTACAAGGAATCAAAGCTGCTTCCATTGTTCATGATTGCATCAACCTGTGTGAAAGTGACCTAGATTTTTGTATGGGACTCCATACAAAAAGGTACATGACAACCAATGCCTTTCTACTTAAACAACCATTTCTCCATCCCTTTGTGATATTTAAGAGTTTTGTAACCCTTATTATATTATCTACGGGTTTTCTGGTGCACAGCCAAATTTTTGTGGATTCTCATAAAGATTGTGGCCTAGGGGAGGGTGGCGAAGTCGGCTACTTTTGGTGTAAAATGGGCATCGGACGAATCTTTTTGCCCTAGTACTGTAGCATACCGGTACGGAGGCCTATAACGACCAAATCGCCACCGAACCAACAAAACAAAAAACATTGGAACAAAAACACGAAAGTTATTTCGCATTAGCCAAAAACCACACACTACTTCCTACTAAAAACCAAAACCAAAAAATAAAAGTTGAAAAGTAAAACATTTTAAAAGTCCGGGGTATGATACAATGTTTTCCTTCATGGCAAGCAATGAGCCCCAGCTTGCAAAATGCTCTAACCTAGAGTTTGGGATAATACAACCATAAAAGGCAGGTTATGGCCAATTAAAGATGAATTGTTTTTGGATTTGGATGGCAAAACAATACACTGCGAAACAAAACAAAAAACACCCAGGAACCCACGCCCAAACAATCGCACTCAGGAGCGCAGGGGGAACTCGCTCAACGACACCTAGATGCTCGATGCTCCCTAACTGGCTAACTAAGGGCGGCAACGGGAGTATATATCAATCTCAAACACATCATCTCCCTCTATAAAGTACCACACTACTCTATGTGAGTCTCTCCTTCCCCTGTGAGCGCTTCCGACTAACTCAAAGGAAAACAAACTGTGCTATCGCTGGGCTTGTAGCTCATTCAAGCTGGCCTTACAGTGCTTCTGCTTTTCTCCCAGCTTTTCTCCTGAGAGCTGTACGATCCCAAAACCATCGTCCATCTCGGCATTTGTGATGCTTTCCCGAACGTACAAACCAAACTTTCAAAGCCGAAGCCATATGCCTGAATCCTCACTGCATATCCAATGCCACTCGCTAAAGGTATCTGAATAAAGGAAGTATCGTGAGTATGGCGAGCAGCACCATTCTCAACAATTCCTGCTGCACTAGGGTCTAGCATTGTAAGAAAAGATTGTTCTCGTATGACCAAGTTTCTGTTGAACACCCACATAGAACCGTCATCTGTATGCCAATAAATAGGTGATTTGATAGTGTCAAGCAATTTGATATAGAGTGGAAAGTTATGTAAGTGCATGATGGTTGCCTGCTCATCCATAAGCAATTTGGAAAAGCCGGTGATATTGTATCATATATACGGTCCCTAGGCAAAACTGTTCGTGAAAATGTGAGACATCCGACTAAGTGATTTCACCAATACTTTTGCCTAGGAACTTTATGTATTAGCGTCGGCTTATCTATTGACCGTGTTCTGAACCGTCCAGGGACCCCCTTTATCCCCAAAACTTCCATAAGATAGCAAAGATCATATCACCAAATGTTCTTGGTCACAGCTTAGGTCATTCTCACCAGCGCAGATGCGGAGACAAGGCTCTCCTGTGCTAAAGCAAACTCAATCTCAAAACAAAAGCTCTGCATCCTAAATTCTAATTGGGTTCACGTGGCTGACAAACCAATTTTACCTTTCCACCGTGTACTAGAATTCTTTTCTTTTCAAACTTTTTTCTTTCTTTCTTCCTTTGCCTCAGTTAGTTTTTCTTTTTCTTTCCTCAGTTTTTTATTTAGTACCATATCACATTACTTTTCTTAAATCTTTTACACTTTAACATCTCTTATTCTCGTTGTTGCTCAAATTTTGTTGTTAATCCAAACCGGCTCTTGTGTTTTCAATGAAATGTTTTTCGTCTTTTCGGTTTGGTGGCGATTTGGTCGTTATAGGCCTCCGTACTCCACCCCTGTACCCTGCTCAAGTAGTGTCTCATACTCGAGTACTCGAGCACGGTACGGTACTGGGTACTCGTAATTTTCTGACGTTTGTAAACACGGCTGCTATTGCATACCACCAAAATCCTGAGGCTCTGGTCCATTTTTTGCCCGTATGCAATAGCAGTCGTGTTTACAAACGTCAGTAATTGTCCGACCTTTCTAAAATCGACTACTCTACGCACGGGCCAAAAATTGACTCGATCTATAGGGCTTTTGTGGTATGCAGCGACAGTTCAGCCTACTGTACAACATCCGGCTAATATCGATGTTAAGCACAGCCGTGCGTTCTTAAATCACCACCACACTGGACCTCACTTGCTAAACCATTTTTGGAGACACAAGCACTGCGACGACCTTCTCTCGTTTGCATTTTAAGAACGGAAAAAAAACTTCGGGCTTATGATGTGAGACATAAACAAAGCATATAATTGGCTTGAGAGCAGGTTTTGGGGGGGAAAAACAACTCTTACCCTATTCGTAGTACAGTAAAAACTTTTGCGATTCGCCATCTCAGGAAGAGGTGGTAACTTAGAGTCTCGGTTTGGTCGCAAATCTCGAGATTCAGAGACAAAGTTTCTTGAGATAGATTAGAACTTTCCTAACATGGTATAGCCTGAGTGCTTTGGCCTTGTTTGATCTTCTCAGCTTCCCAAACTAAACCGATCTTGGGCTAATGACTCAGTCTCCAGGAATCCCCAGATGGCGAATCGCAAAAGTTTTTACGGTATGATACTAGAATTCTCCACTGCCTTCGGAAGCGACCGCCATAAGAACACACAGTAAAGAGCATGACAGGACAATGTCGCGGACAGGGTAATGTCGCATCTCTAAGGGTATTAGTAAGTAAACAGGATTTACTCTTCGTTGTTGCAACCAGATCTGCCATATGCTTGTCGGCGACATTGTCCTATCAGGCTCTTCAGTGCCTACCTCGCTTTCTTCACCGTGAGCTTGTGACATAAACAAGCAAAAAAATAAGAACGCACGCGGGTGCTTAACCTCGATATTGCTGTGGCACAAGTGTCGAGAACGCAAGAGCCCCCGTGATCTGCCTTCCTATTCGTCCCTCCCCGCCCTATGGGTAGTCTAGCAGTTTGAGATGGTTCTAAGTATCACATACCAGTGCGCACGGAAAGTCCGCCCACTCATTGGGGGGTGGGAGAAAGAGATTGGCTTCCACTGTGTGATACCCGGGAAGAATGCCTCACCCATAATCCCCACTCATGACCGACTGATCTTTGTAAAAATATATTGCTATTGATAGTATCTTATTCCTTTTGAAAAAATATATTCGACATTACAAGGACCGGTACAGCGCTGTGCAGTAGCCACCCCTCCTAGAAAATCGCTCTGTATATTCCTTTTGTTCTGTTTCTACACAGGGCTAAGTTGGCGGCGCTTTCCCCTCTGTAGTCGAGAGGAGAAATTCCGAAGTCCTAGGGCATTCAGCTTCCCTCCGAGCACCCACCGTGCTAATCGTTTCTTCTTCTTCCCTGGGAATCGCATCCTTCCTTCACTCCTCACGGCCATATCTAATATTCAAGACCTAGAAATATCTCTGGCGGTGGGAGAATACTTGTGGAAAGATGGCTACAATGGATAGTACTAGGTTGCTTTAGCATTAGGATCTTTTTTTTCTAATAAGTCTAGATCAGCTAATGGGGCATTAGTGAGAATGGAATTTCCAAAGCCATATGTGGTGCAGTTACCCAAAGCCATATTAATGGGGATGGCTCGGGCAATATCGATAGCAATAATTCAACTACTATACATAACCATTTATCTGTTCGTGGTATGTAGCCTCTCATTGCCAATCTTCGTTGTATACTTGTGTGTGAGGATTTCTCTAACAAGCTTTGAGGAACTGATAGAGAGTAGCGGACGGGGGTCACCGCCGGGAATTAACTTGGACAGCCTCTGCGACGAGCACAACCTGCCCGTGGCTGACACGGGAAAATGGATTTTCAAAAATGTTGAGTATAGGAGATGGCAGGAGAGCAAGGAATCCAAGCTTCTTTGGCTTTGCGGTGGTCCTGGAACGGGAAAGACTATGTTGGCCAAGCGTGTGGCTACTGAGATTCTTGGAGGGCCCAGTGGTCCTTCTGAAGGGGTTATATTTGGGTTCTGCTTTGTTCCACTCGAGGCCCATACAGACCAGAAATCAGCCGATGTGTCACAACCCAGCCTTGCAAAAGTAGTCGGTGGCCTACTGCATAGCATTCTCGAGCAGGATGGAAACTTTTCCAACAGATGTAGGACTAAACTTGAAGAGCACAGGACGAGATTTTCCAACAATACGAGTACTTTGTGGAAGGTTCTAGAAAGCACGATTCGGGATTTCCAGGCAGACCTGGTATACATCCTCATAGATGGAGTAGACGGCCTTGGGAAGTCATCGGGAGATTTGATTGAAAGGACTCTGGGGCTCATGAAAATCGGCACGGTCAAAATATTCCTCACTAGTCGTGACGTACCCTGCATCTCGAATACCGCCCTCTCTAAGTTCCCTGAATTGATCAGGATCGACCTTGATACAACAAATTTTGTAAAAATGGATGTGGAAGCATTTGTCAGGGGCAAACTGAACTCATGGGGATGGAATGATAAATTGAGAGAGAGGGCAGTGGAAGCCCTTGTGGAGAAGGCGGAGGGTACCTTCCTCTGGGTCTCGTCGGTGATTGACAGTCTACAAGACTCCAGTTCAGGCCCTGATTTTGACGATTTGATAACGAAGCCGCCATTAGAGCTTGAAGCTGTTTACAGAAAAATGTTGCACAATCTCCTCTCACGGCAACCATCGAGCGTAGTTCTGAAGTTGATCCGGAGTGTAGCTCTTGCCCTGCGCCCGCTCACATTTAGCGAATTAGACTGTCTCCTAGGATGTATAGAGGAAAATGCAAACCCTCAACCACAGTCTTTTCTCACCAGGCCAACCAGCAAAATTCGGCTCAAAGCAGAGGAGGAAATCAGGATGTATGTCAAGTCCTCTATGGGATTTCTCCGAGCAACCGAGACAACTGTATCCCTTGTTCATCATACCATAATCCCATACCTGTTCGGCGAAAATTGCGAAAATTGGGACAATGCCCGCCGGGGGCTTTCCGAAAGTGAGACAGAGTGCGCAATTTCCCTGGCGTGCTTCCGATATCTTCACGATGTCTTTGGAGACCGGGGGGGGTACCGAGGAAGGGATCACGAGCGGGAACCGGGAGAGACTCCGCGCGAATTAGCGCGGAAAACCCCACAACAAGCTGTGGTCAAGCAGCCATTTCTCAGATATGCCGCGGAATCCTGGCTCATTCATGCCCGTCGGATCATTGAGATCTCAGAGGAAGATTCCAAAGACAATTGTCAGCGCTGGCTGCTGCATCAGTTCTTTGACACAAGCGACCTCATACGAAAGCCATGGATTGAGCTCTGCGGAGATCCGAAAATGAAAGTTTTGGCAGGTAAGCAGACACCATTGCAGGTTGCAGTATGTCTGGGGCTCGTATCTCTGGTGCGCCAGATCCTCTTAAATCTCACCTGGGGGACATACCGCACTTGCACACCACCACGACACATAGCAGCCAAGCTGAAGGCGCGGGTAAAAGTTTTTGCACGCGACAAGGCCTACGGAAAAAAAATCAATAAGAGAAACCGCTCCGGCAACACTCCACTCCACCTCGCTACTGAATTTGATTACACCGAGATCGTCAGGTGTCTAGTTAAGGGTGGTGCTAATCTAGGCATAAAAAACAATGACCAGAAGACCGCGTTAGAGTTGGCAGAAAGTCTCAAAAGGGGAGATATTTTGGAGATCCTAAAGCCGGCCCCTCCGAGGTAAGTGAATACCAGGTATAAGGCTTGGTGATTTTTCTATATGGATTTAGATTAGCTAATCAGCATCAGTTATCGGTTTGAACGTCATCGTCGCAAGTGTCGCAAACGCTTGCCCTTTGACGAAAGCGACAGCTCCAATGCAAAGGCCATCAGCGGTATCGGCGATTATGGTGTACAAGCACCTTTATATGTTCCTGGTATGTGACCTTTCATTACCGGTCCTCGTTTTGAAATTATGGCTAACAATTTGTATAGCAACCTTTGGAGACCGGGTAAAAGTTATCGATTGGTGGAAACCGTCACCAGAAAATTTGCTGTGCAACCTCCGCCGCAAGGATAGCCAGGCGGACGCTGGCACTGGAGAATGGGTTTTCGGAGATGCTCAGTATAGAGAATGGCGGGAGAGTAAGGAATCCAAGCTTCTCTGGCTTTGCGGTGGCCCCGGAACGGGGAAGACTATGCTGGCCAGGCATGTTGCTGCCGGGTTGCACAAAGAACACGACAATCCATCTGAAGGTGTTAAATTGGGTTTCCACTTCATCTCCCCCCAACTCCCCATTGTCGGGAACTCTGATGATCAGGTCGATTTGTCCCGACGTAGGCTTGCCGAAATAGCGAACGACCTACTATACAACATTCTCGAGCAGGATAGTAACCTTTTCGATGTCTGTAAAGCTGAATTTGGAAAACAAGGGAATAGATTTTTTACCAACCCGATATCTTCATGGGGGGTTCTAAGAAAAGCGATCCAAGATTGCGAGATAAAGCCTGTATGCATTCTCATAGACGGCATGGATGGGCTTCATGAGAGCTTATGTGAAGAATTACTCGGATGGGTCGTAGGGCTTATGGAAATCGGCACAGTCAAAGTATTTCTCTCTAGTCGGGACGTGCCCTGTATCTCGAATAGCCTCCTCCGTAAAGTTCCTGGATACAGCAAGGTCAATCTTGATATGAACAATTTTGTAGAAGAGGATGTGGGGACGTTTATTACACGCAGAGTGCATATGGAGCAGGGAGAACAGGGAGATGTTGGCATGAGGGAGAGAGCAGTGGAAATCCTTCTAGAGCTGTCGGAGGGCAACTTCCTCTCTGCATCATTGGCGATCGGCGGTTTGGGATACGGGAGCCCAGGGCCTGATTTTCACGAGTTGCTAAGGCAACCCCGTGTTCAATTAGGGCTCGAGGGGGTATACAGAGCCATGTTACGCACTCTCCTCTCGCACGAAATATCAGGAGAGGTTATGAACACTATCTGGAGTGTAGCACTTGCCATGCGCCCGGTCACACTTAGCGAATTAGGCCATATCCTGGCATGCATAGAGGGGAAGGCAGGGGCGGAAAAACGGCCTTCTTCAAGTGTTGCAATCAGCGAAATTCAGCTGAAGTCAGAGGAGGAAATCATAATGTATATCCGGTCCTCTAATGGATTTCTCCGGGTCATCGACGCAACTGTATCCATTGTTCATCACACTGCAACAGAATACCTTTTCCGCGAATATAGCAAGGGTAGTCTGCCAGTACTTTCTCAAGGGGAGGCTGACCTCGCAATTGCCTGGGAGTGCTTCCGGTACCTTCACCAAGTCTATGGAGATCCGAAGGAGTTCTCGAATGGGGATGTCAGGTGGCCCAGCCATGAGGAGGCAGAAGATGAGTCGGAAGAGGAGTTAGAAGAGGAGTCAGAAGAGACTCCATGGGAGGCGGCACGGGAGCGCTCGTGGTGGGCAGCACTAAAGTGGAAATTTCTCGAATATGCCGCAGAATCTTGGTTCCTTCATGCCCGCCGGAGCATCGGGATCTCAAAGGATACTTTCTATGACGATTCTACTCATAACTGGTTGCAACACCAGTTCTTCGACACTAGCGACGTCATAAGAAGACCCTGGATTGAGCTCTGCGGAGATTCGGGAATGGAGATTTTGGTGGGGGAACAGGCACCACTTCACATAGCAGTCTGTCTGGGGCTCACACCCGTAGTAGAAAAGGTGCTCTCAGTTCCCACAAAAGAAATAAACAGCGACGTATCGCCACTACACCTAGCTGCCAAGTTCTCCTCCGGGGCCTGCAAGGTGCTAATTGCTGGGAACAGCCCACACCTCCTCACAAAGCAGGACCAAAATGGCAACACACCTCTACACGAAGCCGTCATTTCGGGCCATTTGCCCATGGTGGTGAGCCTTGTAGGAAAATTCGCAACAGAGTACAAGGCATACAGCAACCAAATCAACCAGCAAAACTCATGTGGAAACACCCCGCTACACCTGGCCATACAGTTCGACCACCCTGAGATAGCAGAGTTTCTATTTAAGAACGGAGCGGATCCGACTATCAAGAACTGTGCGCACGTGTCAGCATCAGAATTGAGGTTAGGGTTCCGGAGAGGGGATAGTTGGGGTGTCTTCAAACAGGCCGGCAATGGTATAAGCACGAATACCAAAAATAATCCTGGTGTACAAGTAGCTTCACCTATTCCTGGTATGTAGCCTTTCCTTGCGCATCTTAGCTTTAAACTTACGGCTGGGAATTTGTGTAGCAACCTTTGAAGAGCTGATATGGGATGCCCGCTGGTGGGTGTCGTCGCCAGAAATTGACCTGGACCACCTCCGTGACGAGTATAACTTGCCAAAAGCCGACACTGGAAGGTGGATTTTCGAAGATGGTCGGTACAGAGCGTGGCGGGAGAGCAGAGAATCCAAGATTCTATGGCTTTGCGGTGGTCCTGGAACGGGAAAGACTATGTTGGCCAAGTGTGTTGCGGCCGAATTGCTCAGGGAACCCCGGGACCCTCCTGGAGGATTTAAATTGAGTTTAAACTTTGTCCCACCCGGACCCCTCACTAGTAGAAAATTAATTGACGAGGACCGGTTGTCACAACTCAGCCTTGCCAAAGTGGCCGGAAGCCTACTGTATAGTATTCTTGTACAGGACGGGAAACTTTTCAATGGATGTAAGGCTGAGCTTGAAAGGCAGGGTGATGGATTTTTCACCGACTCTAGTTCATTATGGAATGTTCTAGAAAACACGATTCGGGATTGCCAGACAGATCCGGTATACATCCTCATTGATGGGGTAGATAGGCTTAGGGGGAGGTCACAGGCAGAGTTGATTAGAAGAATTCTACCAGTCATGGAAATCCGCACAGTCAAAATATTCCTCTCTAGTCGGGACATACCGCATATCTCGGATAGCCTCCTCTGTGGCCATACCGAATGCACCAAGATCGATCTTGACATCAACAGTTTTGTAGCAAGGGATGTGGAAACGTTTATTACGCAGAGAGTAAGTGCATTGGGCTTGGATGTTTATTCGAGCAAGAGAGCAGTAGAAGCCTTTTTGGCAGAGTCGGAAGGCACCTTTCTCTGGACATCATTCGCGATTAAAAATCTAGCATGCTCTAGTCCAGACTTTCATCTCACTCACAGGAATCCCCGACCGAAGCTTCACGAGGTATACCGAAACATGTTAGGCTCTCTGTCGGACCTGGAAGAGTCGGAAAAGGTTCTCAACGTAATCCGCAATATGGCACTCGTTTTGCGCCCACTCACATTTGGAGAATTTGGCCATATCTTGGCATGGATGGAGGAAAAAGTAAGGCTTGAACGGCCCCCTCACCGTGGGCCGGGTAGCGAAATTCGACCGAGTACAGAGGAGGAAATCAGGGTCTATGTCAGGTCTTCTATGGGATTTCTTCGAGCTACCTGTGAAACTGTATCGATTGTCCATCATACCGCAATTGAATTCTTTTTTGATGGACACGGCTCCCACCGACCCACATGTTATAATGGTACGGCAGACGGCAAGATTTCTTGGGAGTGCTTCCAATACCTTAACCATGCCTTTGGGGACCCGGAGAGGTTCCAAAGAGGGACTGTGGGTGATTGCCAAAATAGGTCCCGGGACTCAAGAGTAGGACAAGATCTCCAGGAAGGGGAACGGGGGGAGACTCAATGGGAAGTGGCCCGAAAAGACCCACGGGAAGCGGTTGCCAAATGGCCATTTCTCCGATATGCGGCCGAATCCTGGCTCATTCATGCCCGTCGGAGCATTGATTTTGGACCGCAAACTTTCTACGGCAAAGATCAGGACTGGCTGCAGCATCAGTTCTTTGACACAAGCGACCACGTACGAAAGCCCTGGATCGAGCTCTGCGGAGATCCGAGAATGGAGGTTTTGGCGGGGGAGCAGACACCACTGCACATCGCGGTCTGCCTGGACCTCATGCCCCTGGTAAAAAAGGCCCTCCCAGGCTCCACAGAGTGTGGACTACCCCTCTTCATGCAAAAGTCCCCACAGTCTGTGGCACGCAGGCGCAAAATTAACGAGAAAAACGGCTCCGGCATCAGCCCACTTGGCCTTGCTTTGCAATTCAATCACCAGATGATAGCGAGGTTTCTACTTAGGAATGGCGCGGATCCAGAATAAGGCCCAACTCACGCCATGAGAATTAAGGAGCGATCTCGGGACAGGAGATAGTTCGAAGGAGGCAGTGAACGTGGCTGTTCCCGCGCCACCTCCGCTCTCATTTGAGGGGTGCGTCCGTTTCTTTACTTTTTTCGTTTGGTTGATTTCTGGGACATGTTGGACTCGGGTTATTGGCCGTATATCGTGAGTTTATTGAGCAGGTAGTCTGAGTTGGTTGTTAGCTGTATGAGAGGGTTTCGAGACCGGGGGGAGTGACTGTCGTTCATTGGTTTATTCGTTGTTTTAGGGTGGGCAGCGGATCATGATTTACGTACTTTTTTTGAGTTTAGTTTTGCTTGTTTGATGAATTTTTTGATCATTTTATTTAGCTATTTTATTTCACTAGCTACGACTGAAATGCTTTTCTGGTCGTATCGCACCCCTGTGATAAGATTCTGTTTGGTTTGTTCGAGCACAGCGATAGTGAGGTTATCTATGATAACTTTACCGCCAGTCATATGTCAGCGCAGAAAGCATCGAGTGACCACAAATGACTTCATGGCATTCCTTCTATCCTTCCATCCTTCCCTTCCCCCTGGATAATAAAAACATATTCGCGAAATAAGCAAAAGTTTACCCCCAAACCACACTCTCTAACCAAAACGGGTATACATCCCCAGGGTTTCGCTGTGAGCCCTCCCTTAACAACCACCTCCCTCTTCCCATCCCGCTCAAGCTCGCACCTGCCAATTGTAGCCGCAAGCAGACACTTGAACTCCACCTTAGCAAAGACATCCCAACATACCCTTTGGCCCCGCCAGGAATGAGAGGAAGCCACAATTTCTCTTAACAGATGCTACTCCACCCTCACCGCTCAGGCCTGAACCCCCCCGGCCCCGCTCTTTAGCGAACACTATCCCTACTGCTTTCAAAAGCCTTTTTCATTATTGATTTATAAAAAGACATACAAAGCCCACTGTTGTTCTAGTATTGTGCGATATATCTACAGGACAACACCATGGAGGAAGCAGCCTCGGTATTTGGCCTTGACCTGCTACTCAACCCACTGGTAGGGGGCCACGTACGTGATAATGCTCTCATCAGTAGGGCCATCACCACTAGTGAGAATTCCGATAATCCAAGCATCCACAGTTAGAACAACAGACCCAGAGTCGCCACCATCAGAAAAGCTGTCATGAGTCTTATTTTCAGACACTGGCAAGACTGCGATCCCAACAGAGCTGTGATTAATGCTGTACTTATTGTTGATATACGTGAAGAACACAAGACCATTGGTTCGACTAATCATAGTGGTTCCAGTGGTCAACACATTCTTCACAACTAGCAGGCACTTCTGACTATGGACATCAAGGTGTTGAGAGTCATGGATCTGATAGTCCTGAACTCCTGGACAATACCATAGGCCTGCAGGTGACTATCCTCTGAATAGTTGTAGGGATGCACAGTCAGTAGTCTGAGGGAACATTGTGCTGCCAAAGTTACCAATCAAGACATTCACCCCTACAGAGGAAAAGAAGTAAGTCTGCTAGAATTGATGATTAAACAGGTGATGGAAAATGCAATAAGATGAAGAAGAAGACATCTGATATAGACAAAATGGAGACAAAGATATAGAAAAATACATATCAATATAAATCTTATTTTCATTAAATATAGACCATTCAATCTTCTCATCATATAGCTCAATCAGAACTGAATCTTGGGTGAACCTGTAGGGCTCAACAGAGACAGCAATCTTTTCTGTGTAAACCATGAAGTCAATTACAGTCTAGTCAAGAGCAGTACTATACTGCATGACCTGGTCGTAAAACGCATTCACCTCCTCGATCTGCTCTGTCACCTTTTCCACCAACTCTAGATGTTCCTTATGCCTCTCTGAATTTTGCTATTCTCTCCCTAACAGGTTCTCCCAGCCTGCAATGCATATTGCTCTACACTTCAATCAAGTCAAGGACAAGCCAGTCACCAATTATATTCATCATAGACTTGATGTGTAACAATTCCTTATAGGATATTTGGGATCTGATAAAAGTCTATGTGGTATTGATAATGCATGACCTTAAACAGCAGATAATGACTCTTCTAATGCTGTCTGCATTAGTTATAATAGGGACTCTTCTTCTATCAAATAATAATAAAGTCTGTAGAACTATTTGGTAGTTCCTATTATCAATGCGCTGGGTAGGCTTGTATTACTCACTGGATTAATCTTAGATGAAAGGCAATAGCAAGTAAAAGAATATAAAGAAATCCTTTATTTATAAACCTTATTAGTAGAAGAGTCCTTGGATGGTAGTGTGAAGATCTCTATCCTAGGGTGAAAAGCTCCCTATATATACCCGATCTTCACTCTACCTCTACTACCTTGATAACTTATTCATAATAGTCATCCAATTCTCATGACTTGTAACCAATCATAGGATGAAATCCATCAGCTAACTCCTATGAGTCATCTGCGTAACAAACCTTTAACAAATAACCACTTATAAAACAAGTCACGTGCTCAAATGAGTCACATGCGTAAAACTCATAACTCATAATGTGAGTCATGTGCCAAAGTCATTACATCATCTGACATCACACTCCTGAGTCATAAATCAATCAACCAATTATAACATAATAATGACTTGCTACTGCGCAGTAATATGAAATACTATGAGTCAACTGTCTTGATAGGGTAAAATATAACATACCTATAACTAATAAATATTAGTTATGTGAAATCTGCGCTGCTTAGTCACAATTTGTGCGATGACAGCATTGTTTTAGCCCTTGATACTGAGAGGTAGAAACTCTTCACAAGGCTGTCTTGGGTTTCTATATGTCATACCCATGTTGGCATAGACAGGAAGACTACTGGCAACATGGGTACAGGTCAAAATAAAGCTGCGATTGTTGTCTTTACTAAGACTGAAGTACAAAGCAGCTGTGTCCTCAAAGTGAGTGTAGTACTTGAAGGATGCGATAAAGAGACCCAGAGTAGTAGTGAAGGGCTTTCAGAGGTCAGGAACATTGTCAACAAGGGGGTTGAAGGAGAGGAGCTTAAAGCCAGCACCAATCCAACAAGTAACTCCAGACTCGAAAAAGGTTACCTTGATAGCTCGGAAGCTAACATCTGCTAGAATCTCCATGACAACAGCTGTAGCAGGAACAGTGGCATCATACTTCAAGGTGCCAGTGTATGGCTTGAAACAAATGGAGATAGTGTATGAGCCGAACGGCTTGCCCTCTCTTGCTTCATACATAGGGGAGGGAGTTGATGGATGTCCCCTTCACACCAATGGAGTAGAGCTTGTAGTAGATACACTTACTAATAGAGAGAAAAGTATGCCTAATAGGATGACAGTCAACAGGGCACACCTCACATTCAATGCCCTAGGCCTGAGGGCCATTGTGGATATGATAGTCAGGGCCAGACTTGAAGACACACAGAGTCACAGTGCTGCCACGGTGACCATAGAAGTCACTGTAGGCATAGGGGTACTTTTCAGTCAGGCAAGTCTCATTTGAGACCATGTCCATAGTGGTCATCTTGTCGCCATTGTTGGAGAGCGAGAGCTTGTTGAAAAAGAAGGAAGTCTGAGGGACAAGCATGTCTGTAGGGGAGACAGGAGGCTGGTTCCAGACAAGCCTAGATATGATTAAGCAGGTTGCAATTAACTCCTCATCGAGGTTGTGAGAGTGCATGAGGATGGATGACACTGTTGACGAGAGAACGGGAATAAATAAATAAAGAACCAAGGGTATGTAATTAGAGTAATTAATACAAGGGTTGTGGACTTAGTTGTATGAAGGCCTTGTCTTTGTTGTAGTAAAGAGAGAAGAGGTGGAGACAATTTTGTTGGTATCATAGCCAACATGAGACCTTGAGCAGAAAAAAAACCCACAAGGTAATGTCAATATTATGAGACAAGAAAATGCACAGGGACGCACTTGTGAAGTAAAATGAAAAACAGGACAACTTTTAGAGGAAGAGGCGAAGGTAGATGGCAACACTGTCCACAAGAGATTAGGAAAAGAAAAAAGAAAGAAAATAACCCATTGTCAGTAAAGAGGGGTTACTTGTCAAGTGACTGTCTTTCTCTTGGTAAAGAGTTAGGAGGGAGTGATGATGCCACAGCAACAGGACACACAGTACGGTACTCCTATGGACACCATCAGTCCTCATTCGTCAGACGGAAATAACAGCCCACACTGTCCCCGCCTCCGTCGGTGGATAAAGCTTGAATAGTAGCACGACTCGCACCCTGCAGTTTCTTCATGCTATAATCTTGCATCGTTCTCAAGCTTCTTACTCGTCTCACTGACACCCGTCTACAGAACAAGGGAAGGGTATTGGGCTCCCCTTGGCCTGAGCACATACTCATTCGTGCATATCTCCGTCGCCCAGAGTGAGTACTCGATTTCAACACCCCCAACCGGGTGCACGGCCAGAGTCCTACGAATCGTCGCGGCGCCGGTCTCGCTAAGCCCGAAGCCCCTGATTTTCCCTTCCTTGTAGACACTCCGCCAGCGCGCCGACTGTCTCCTGGATGGGTCTGGGGCCTACCAGTGCTCACTCGAAGATCTTCTTGACGTCTCCTAGTGGTGAGCACTACAGGAGTGGATTCCAGAAAAGCAAGCAAATAGGTCAGAACCCAGACCAGGGCGGTTGCTTCTAGAGCGATTTAGACAGGGTGATGACCGCCCCAGCGGATCCAGTGGTGTGCTCCTTTACGAAGGGACGTAAGGTCGAACGGAATGGCAGTTTTCGGGTCAATGCTAAGTGGACAACTTCGTCCATAGAATTCGTCCGGAATGATATACGGGTTTTGTTGGGAGTGAAGGGAGGCTGGAAAGATGTCCTATGTGTATATAACAAACATTAGTACAAGTATAGGGATATCTAGTGTAAGTAAAAAACTTGCATAGTCATGTAGCATCGGGTGTCCATCCAGACTGAAACGAGAAACGGATAGGAGAAGCCTCATTTTGTTCCAATAGATATCTCGACACTTCCTTGGGCGGCATATCTGCTAGCATTGATGGAACACTCCTCGGCTCTCGATTTTTGCAACTGCTCCAGCCACAACATCGGAGTAACTTAAGCATGTGTGAAGATCCTAAAATCACATCGCAAATAGATGCTTTAGAAACCTCGTAACACGCTCGGCCTTCGGGATGCATATCTGTTCAAAATATGGCTATGGTGCACAATCTATACTGCTATGTGGAGAATACTATGCAAGTGCAAGGGGGTTGCGTTGCACGCTAGGTGAGGAGGAGTTGTGTGATAGGAGAGCAGATTGGTAGGTATTCTGGTTCTTATTTCTTCTAAGCAAGATGGGCGGTAACCTCAGTATTTATACAGGAAGTGCGCTCTCCATATAACAAAGAAACATAAGGGAAAACATAGTAAGAAACATAAGTGCGAACCATGTTTGACCCTGTAAACCTGCCAAGAAAATCCCAATAATGTATGTGTAAACCCATAGGGGTGTGAGGGAATAATTAGGAATAATCATGCATGATATGACCAAGAAAGATGCATAAAGTAATGCATAAACAACTGTAATATCCCGAACACCAGATAAGGAAACACATAAGAAAACCTCTAATTGTTATCATGAAATATTAATGAAATATACGCAATTATGTCTTAGCTATAGTAATGTCCCCCGTGTACACGTGAAGCTGGGAACGCATTCCAAGTAGAGAAATATACCATATTATCAGTAGAAATATACATATAAAACGTATTATAAGGAAAAAAAAACAATATCGCCTCCGGCTGTGGGGATGATAATACGCTGGCGAGGCTCGATCGCAGATATCCCTAATTTAGCCCAGGTAGGCTTAGCCCAGCGCAGGGGAGGGGGGCTTGAGAGATATTTTCCTGGCCCCCCATTGAGCCTCCGGCCCTACTAGTAGATCTGACTTGGTATAAGGGAAAACAGCAGGGTCAAGAGTCCCTTTAGTATGACCCCCGAACATAGTCTTAGATGCTATCACAAACTGGGAGAAATTAGAACCCTCCTTATCAGCACTGAGTTTTGGGCCGCCCCTTCGCATTCTGAGAGGTATTCCGGGTTGGGCCTGGTTCCTTCAGGGATTTTGTTATTTGAGCACCGAGATGATCAAGATTCGGAAGTACTCGTTCGTCATTCGTTTGCAGATGAGAGTGATGGATGAGCTCTGAATACCACCTTCAAGCAATCCGTCTTTCCAAAGAAGGTAGAGGATTATCACGCGAAGTCCATCCGGAGGGCAGAGGCATATTAGCACAGTAAATATAGGACGCATTATTAGGAGACTCACACTAAAGCCGGATCATCGAGAAGTCGCACTAAAAGACTCCCCAGGATCTTTTGTTGAGCGGGGATTTTCAGTCGCCAACGCCTGCTCCAGAAACGGCACATCTGGGAGATTTTCCTTCTCGAAAAATACCTGTTCATTCCTGGGCCATGGCAAGATGAAGCAAGCACTATACCTGTCATTTTGTCCTTGGTATTGATGTAGACTCGCCATCATGTCCCTGATTGGGTACAAACTTCATAGATCAGCACTCGCACCAAAATAGTACACTGGCGCACAAATCTATCAACGAAGTTCTTGTCCTCTGGGAATTTTTGGAAGTCTGCCATCAACTTGTCGATGGTGTCTTTCATATGCTTGTGCCAATTAGACACCCACACCCGATTTTCATTCCCAATCATCCCCCTCTATTCCTCTGTCAGCACCACGAGAAGTGATAGGTATTGTTATGAGGGTGGGATATGAGAAGAATGTACGGGAACGATGAAGAAGTACAAAGAAGTCAGGGAAGGAACTGCTGTATATTTTTCCGGAAAACGAGTCTTGCTTACTTGTTCTAACTACGACAAAACAGAGGGTTTATATAGACAGTCCAATGAGCTTTCCAAGCCCCTCCACTCGTTCATATCCTCCGTTCCGCTCAGTATCCCGATCCATCCTTCGCTTTTCCCTCCGCTGGTTTCCGGCTATATATCCGGCTTCGTATTCGCTCGCTCCTTCCCTTGATTGATAACCATTGACAAATGAAACTAGTAAAGACAGACTAACATGATAGGGAAAGTACAACGGAAACTTGTCCTTGAGTGGAGAGATCGCCGGTGACTTTCAATAATAGGAACGAATGAGGAACGTGGGACCTGAAGGTTGATGGTAATTGGTTGAGCTGCCTCCCCCCCATGTTTCCTTCTAATAAGCTACCGGCTCAGTGCTCAACAAGGCACCAACCCTAGACACCCATCCCCCACGGAACCCTAAGTTCAAGCTAGTTATGATACATAGAATATTAGTACAAGAAGTGGTAACTTTAACAACATAAGTTACTTTCCCCCCAGCTTTTATAGGCAGAAGATCATGGGCCATCGTTTGATAAGTGAACACGTGTAGTGCGGGAGCGAATAGATAAATAGATCTATCTACAACAAACAGCACTCCCCGAGGCCTATTTGAGGGCGGAGGAAAATCGGGGTGCCGCCGGGCGTTGAGGTCTAATTCACTCTGCACATCTTTGGCCAGTAGCTCTGATAAAACCTGAGCTTCATGGAATAGATTTTGTGGACGAAAATATCGTAAAGTAGGGTACTCTCCAAGAGATGCACAAAGAATGCCGGATTTGTCGCAGATCCCTGGAGCGGCTATTGTGGAGAGGGTTGAGGAGAATTGTCTGAAGGTTGGTCTCACGGAGGAGTACAGGGAGCTTGAGGAGACAGTTGTGAGCACCCAGGTCTTGGGATGGAGCTATTTCGGAGGAGTAGAATCTCTTTTGTTTGCCCAAGGTCTGTTACGTAGGGCGCGCTCGTGGGCAGCTATGATGCTCTGAAAACAGTTCGCATCACACTTCCCAGCTATTTGGAGGGTATAGGTAGAAATAAACACAAATATTCATGGAAAATCACTCGCAGTTATTTCAACTCCCTCTTGTGGAACAAACCAGCATTAATTCCCCCAATAGAACTGCATTACAAAAAATCCTATCAAGTCTCGCTATAGGAAAGCGTAGTTCTCGTACATATTAGCATTGGGGCACTCTCTAGTCGATACCAAGGCATACCGCCACGCGTGCACATTGCTCTGAATCCACTCCTATAACCCCGACCATCACAGCCGTCTAGCAAAGCCCCCGGAGGGGCAAACATTTTCATCCTACAGAGAAGGAAATTTTGGAAAGAAGGAGATGCTTTCATAAACCACCCATGACGCATTCACCAATCTTTCAATGGCGCATCACCGGTCGCCGTAATAGCAGAATCGCCGCCGCCACCGATCAAACAAAGTGCACTGTGCCGTGAGGTTGAAGGTGGTATAAGCAGGATGAAGGCTCAAAATCGCGCCAGCCGGATCCGCTGTTCACAGACCGATATACTTGGAGAGTGTGGGCTTTCCGGCGGAGATGAGGCCTCATTTGTCAGTGGAAAGGACATTGAATTTTACCAGCGATGAGATCTAGATCTTAGGTGAAGAGTTTTCTAGGAATTCACCATTTACCCGTAAAGCTCCTCTCAAGCCGTTACGACTCCCAGGAGAGGTAGTGCACGAGAGCGCCGAGCATGACTTGAGCCTGGAACCGCCCACACACACCCGAAGAACTACCTTCAACCTCCGCTCCGCCAAGGTTTTCAAACAGATCACATGAAGTCCCGCAATATGATCAAACGAGAAGGCGAGACTTGATAATCCTCATCCCGGCACTTCAATGGGGAGCGAAAAAAACGGCGCATTTGGGAAAATCAGGTTCAACAGGAAGTGATACAGGAAGTGACACACAGTTAACAGGAGAGAAACCTATTAATCCTGGAGATGATGAGCTTAATTCCAGAAGCAATAAGTCAGCACTAACTAGGCCAACTAACACCAACAGGGGTACAGCCCAATCTCCTGACGATCATATATCAGAGAACGTGCCAGGCTCCGCCCCACAATCAAATCCCCCGACAGCAGCCCTGCCTGCAGTGAAGGGGGATTCACTCAACTCTATCACGCAATCCACCTCTCACCAATCTGCCCCCGGACCCCCTGCTCAAAAAGAGAATTCATCAGAGCCATCGGGCAGCAAACCTGCCAATCTTGGCCCATTGGCCCAAGCACTATGCCGAGATCCACTCCGCCAGTCGCCGATACTAAAGCACCCGGGCAGCCAGGTCCCTCTAGGGACTCAAGCCCCAGCTCGGAGAAAGCAGTGACACAGGATAGCGACCCCGAAGCACTATCAATCCGATTATCTCGCTCATCTTCACCATCTCTCGGGTCCGCCGAGTATTACCAGACCGGCGGTGACAACCCATTCCCGGAAAGGGCGCAAGGAATATCTCCAGCTTTCAAGCATACTATTCACAACCAAAAATGCTTTGAAAGGTTGGAAGAAAGGAGAAGCGTTCTCATGATGGTGGGGCACTGCTTCGGCTGTGGTCATGGCGTTGGTCTTCTTGGCACTTGTCGGGTATCATACCCTGTGAGAAACTAGAGAGAGTCAACATGTAGTCTAATACAGTACTGGATGAGCCGGAAGTCGACCTGCCAGAATGCCATGAACACACGCACCACTACAGCAAATGACCTCGGCGGCCACTAAGTTCCCCTCCTCGAAACAAATGCCGTCCCAGTCTTTAGCTAGCTTTGACCTGAGGAGAGGCGACTCGACTGTCGCTGCTACACTCTCTGTAAAGGAATTCCAACCCTCTGAGCGCGGTATCATCATAGTTCTATCATTCCCACGCAGCTCCTCTGCCCCTGTTGTTTTTTCCTTATAATACGTTTCATATGTATATTTCTACTGATAATATCGTATATTTCTCTACTTGGTATTCGTTCCCAGCTTCACCTGTACACAGCGGACATTACTACAGCTAAGACACAAT
>Ga0307513_10002031_pt1 | contig 28510 bp, 26 predicted proteins | sample 15_EM_MG_FD_202174 | JGI IMG/M metagenome (GOLD analysis project Ga0307513, IMG submission 202174) | Populus trichocarpa ectomycorrhiza microbial communities from riparian zone in the Pacific Northwest, United States - 15_EM | ecosystem: Host-associated > Plants > Roots > Unclassified | place... | reverse complement strand
TGAACATGGATGACTCATCCATCCGCCACCCCTGGTCCCGCTCCCAAATGTGGTTCAACAACTTGAGTAAGGGCAATCTACTCTGGGGTACCGTAAAAATCCGAATACAAGCCCGGTGTGCTATGTCGCTGCAATTTGCCTCGCGTAGTCAAGCACGGTGTATATTTCTTTTTTGCGCCCCCGCAAGGCGTGAGTTTGCTGCGACAGTCCTACCGCTATCCCAGAGGGGAAATTTCAACCACATAGCACACAGGCCTTGTGTTCGAATTTTTACGGTACTCCATCCAAAACCTCTCTAATACAACAGGGTTAGCAAGCATGGAGAGAATAGGTGTCTGGGAAACCAAAAAAAGTCTTGCTTGGTCAATTTGGTTCATAGTCACAAAATTCCCCCCCACCCCAGTCAGCTGACATGTAGAGTCAATTACAATAACTGTGAGGGTGAGATTGGATACTTAAACCCAGTTTGGTTCAACGCTGCCTAGGAAATAACGGAACAACCAACCATCAACCGCTCACTTTGTCATACCTGATATAGGCAACGCAAGGAGCAATTCCTGGTTTGTTTGAGAAATCCGGGATTTTTGTGAGGTTTAATTTAGTAACTCTACGTCGCTGTATTCTTCAGCTATTCTTTCCATGCTACTCACAAGTATTATGTGTGGTTTGGTGGGTTGTTTGATTGGAAGATTAGTGTGTACAGGCTTTATAGCGCAGACGAATCCTCGAGTTCGTGTCACAAACACCAAGGGTGAGTAATAAGCAGTGAGGACTTCGGAAGTCAGAGAAACAGTGTACTCGGTATCAAGGGTAAGTATGGCGCGATGCCACGAAATGTCTGGGTTTATCTCCTATTCTGGGGGGTGCGCCCGACTTTTGCCTAATACCGAATACTGAGCCAAAGTAGCCTGGAACGGGCTTTCCCTCAGGTATCAAGAGTTGGGTAGTTCGAACTTTTGTTTTCCTGTTTTTCTCTGTTTCGTTGAATAAACTGAATATTTGTTTTACCGGCCCTATGTCGGATTACTATTGTGTCTTGCATGAGTGGGAGTTCAGCAAAGTCCATACATTTTAACCCAAATATTTGCCACTCCGCTGACGAAACCCAATTCCTACTGATTGCAATTGATCCATGTTCGTCACCCGCTTGCTTTCGTCAATTGGAGTCTGTAGTTGAGTGGATCGCGGACCAATGACCTGGTACCAAACTGTCTTGGTAGGGTATATGACCGGTAGTTTATCAAGCCTAAGACTGGAATAACCAACCCATTGCAGCATACAGTGCTGGTACCGGTATATAGTAAATTAGTTCCCACATGCGCTATGCCGCCGGAAATTTCCCTCACCACTGGCAAACAAGATGCCACAGGTGATGGGGGAAAAGAAGTCAGCGGGAGTCTCCCAGAGAATTTCGCAGCAGCCGATATGTGGTGAGATGGATCAAGATAGGTTTCCTCGGCATAGCGCATGGAAAAGTCATTACCGCGACTTTATCCTTCGCGCTTTCCATCTTCCTCCAAACAGCACCACTCTCGATAATCAGACGTCTAACCGAATCCTGCTTCCCCGGCCCGACATACCAATACCACAGCGATCTCTCCCCCATAGTCTCCGTGCACCGGAACTTCGACTCCCTCGGATTCGCCATCGACCACCCGGGTAGGAGTAACACGGACACCTACTATGTAAACAAAGACACCGTCCTACGCACACCTCCGCGCACCAGGCCGACACGTTCCGCTCGGAAACTTCAGGCCGGTTCCTTATTTCAGCCGACGTGTACAGGCGGGATGCGATCAATCGCAGTCACTACCCGGGTTTCCCTCACATTGAAGGGGCAAAGATGTGGTCGCACAGGGAGTGCAAGGCGAGGGGGGGGATCACTGCTGTAATCAATGAGGAGGTCGAGGGTATGCCAAAGCACGGATTAATGTGGAGGATCCGAATCCCCGTTCGATGAGAAGAGGAATCAGCTGCAGGTGGAGCATACACCCGAGGAGGTGCGGGCTGTTGGGGCGCACTTGAAGCTTGGTCTGGAGCATGTCGTTGCGGAGGTGTTTGGGCAGGCGAGGGCGGCAGCGGCAGTGGCCGGCGATGCAGGTGCAGAGGGGGCGAGCGAGGAACCATTGAGGGTGAGGTGAGTGGAGGCGTATTTCCCGTTCACGAGCTCTTCTTGGGAGCTTGAAGTATATTGGCAGGTGAGTTGGTTGGAATTGTTAGGGAGTGGCGTTGTTCAGCAGAGCCTGCCAAAGAGTGCCGGTTTGTCAACCATCCCCCACCCACTTCCTCCCCCTCTTAACCGGTCTCCCTCTTCCCAGGCATGCCCGGAAAAATCGGCTGGGGCTTCAGCGTCGTCCTCGAGCGAGTCGCCATGCTTCTATTCGGAATCCCGGACATCCACCTCTTCTGGTCCCTTGACCAGCGCTTCCTGGAGCAATTCAAGGAAGGGGAGATTTTCAGATTCGTCCCGTTTTCAAAATTCCCGCCTTATTATAAGGACGTTGCTTTTTAGCTACCTAGCTCGAGCAGTGCCGCTATGGGTCAGATACCGTTTCATGGGAACACATGATGGAGATTGTTGGAAATGCTGCGGGAGATCTCGCGGAGGATGTGAAATTGGTATTTAGCAAAAGAATATTTATGAAAATTGCTTTTTCTGCATGATTTAGTTTTTGGGGGTATATTAACATGACAGGGTAGATCGATAAATCCACGCATCCAAAGACTCGGCGAAAGTCGCTATGTTTCCGGATTAATTACGAATCGCTCGACAGGACCCTCAAGAGTGATGAAGTCAATTCCCTCGGTTAAAAGAGTTCTAGTTGAGGAAATTGGTGCTGAAGTACGGGAGAGGAGTGGGAAGTAGTTATACACCTTTTTTTCTTTTTTTCTTCTACTTCTAGAAATGCATATGCAGTACTTTTCGGTTTTGTCCCGACGACAAATATGACTTTCGTGTAAAGATGCTAGAGGATAGGAGAGACTATGTAAAACAGAGCTTGTAAAAAAAAAGTTACACCGGAACGGTAAAAAGAAAAAGAAGGGGGAGCCAAACATCACGCCCCAAAAGTATACGAAAGTTAAGCAAATGGGTTCCTCGCTTTTTCTTTTTCTTTTCCTTTTTCTTTCCAAAAGAAAAAAAGAAAAGAGAAAAAAGGTTCTCATTAGTTTGTAAGTCTCCCTCGTCCGAGCAAATCGTAGAAAGACAACAACTTTTTGAAGATATTATGTCTGTCTCTCTCTTGCAGACGAGCATCACGCCGTCGTCAAGCAACGTGAAGGACCAGTAATGGCCGCTATTAGAAAATTCAAGACAAAGCCTTCTGACACGACAAATTATCCGCGGGCAGACTGGGATAGAAGTGTTGATTTATACTTGCTGACTTTTCAACCGGAGGATGGGGATATAGATTTACTCCTAGAGGTGTTTATGCGACAGATGCAGATTCACATCCTTGGTATTGGACCTGTGTTCTGGCCCAGGAATAAGATGGGGCGTTCCGTTGAGCACTTCCAACCCAAGGCTTAATGGCACAGACGGTCGCAGCGAGCAAATGCCTATCACGGTGGAAGACATTTTTTACTGAAATCCGAGTGATAAGGGGTGATTACTAGTACAACAAACTGTTACAATTCCTCATAACTTTATACTTTTTCTACCGGTCTCTCACAAAATTCCTCAAGCACACTGAACGATACCCTATTTGGGAGAAGATTCGCCCGGAGATTCCCCGAGAAGTGTCAGGGGCTTTGGATATTCCTACTCCGCATACCAAGGTCCAGCCCCACTCTTTCTCTAGGATCCCGACCCCGCCCTGGGGAGCCTAGTTTCCATCCTTTGTCCGTGATCAAAACCGCCGAGCTATGTATACGGACAGTCCCATTTAGAGACGCCACTACTACTTTCAGGCTATATTTCAGTTCAGAATCAGGGATACCGCGAACGCCCCTTGAGCCCTACGAATATCCGGTTGTGGTAGCCAAGTGAAGGGCGACAAAAACTCAAGAGCAGAAGATCAGTATCAAAGCTTATCCTATTGGGGGGTCACGAGCAGATACCTCAAGTGGAAGCTAGAGGGTTCTAGTGAGCTCTACAGTCTTCACAGTAGTCGGGACGAAACTGGGGTGGTGACCTACAGGGGTATTTGGTGGGCAAGAAAAACAAAAAAACGTCAAGGCTAGGGTCGCAGAAAATTAAATGACATTAATCCCTGTTCGTCAAAACCCCAGTTCCATCGCGACTACGGTGAAGACCGTATTCTATAAGAGCTAACTCTATGAATGTGGAATAACTATACCGTCACTGACGATGAGTCTCAGCTCCCAATCTGGCTGTTACCCTGTAGCCCAAGCTATGACATCGGTAAATTCAAGAGTGCCCCCTCGAAATTGTGAGGGAATGGCTGATGCGAGCCGAAGAATTTCAGAAGCTGACATGACGGAGTGGTGAAAGTGAAAGTGATAATGTGTCTAGTTTTGTTATGTAGATCTGGGGGTCAGTAAGGCATTATCATCCAGGGAGAGAAGAAAGGGAGCCCGTGCTAACAAGCCGCGATGTCAGTTTTCCGGTAGTGGGCAAGTCATGCGATTAGGCCAAAGATAAAGCACTGCAGGTGCATCTTTTTCCCCAGCCTTTGCGGCCAAAAAGGGGCAGTCTGCAACCAGTATGCTAGGTTCTTGTTGAAAAATATCGTTGGCAGAATGGAGGAGATACTTGAGGATGTATCACGGGTATTTTAGGACCAGAAAATCTCTATTGGTGGGAGCTGGCTTGAACCCTTTGATATCGTGAAGATACTACCTGCCATCACGTCCTCACAGGCCACCTTCATGTGCGTTGACACTCAAGAGGAATGTGTGGAAGTGCAACAAGTCAGGCTCCATCATTCGCTGAATTAAATCTTTTAGAAGTTTACGGGCACTTGGATATTTGTGACCAGAAGGCCCCTCACACTGTAACAGCTGGAATAATTGAGAATCCCGCTAGGATGTTAGAGTCGCCTGTCATAGTAAGGGCTGTCCCAGCTGAGGGCTGAAGGTGAATCTTTTCGCTGTGCTTTCTGCGCCTTAATCCAAATAGAGAAATTCCGGATATCTTAGTGGCGTTCTCAATTATTCCAATTCTTACCATATTCGGGCTGTGACTGCAAAGCGCCTTGTTGGACGAGTGATAAGAGTATTCATGTGACCCACCAAAGGCTCTATCATCAGACAACTGAGTATTAGGCTGGGCTAGGATGTAACACTAGGCACCATAAACGAGAGTCTGGGGGGAGAGATTCTGAGGAAGATTTCGGAAATTATATCGGAAACGTGCGCGGAAGCTACCACCATGAGAACGCCACCCCCTCTTCTCAGCTAATCGTATTATTTGGGTTTCTACTCGTGTCCTTAACTATCGAAGCAACCTTGCCAGAATCAGCAACATATCGGGGATGGAAATGCCTAGCAGAATGACAGATGGATTGAAGATACCGTAAGAACTCGAATAATTGGACCTCACGCTAGGACGTTGGAGTTGCCTTTGCTGGTAAGGTATAGCTCTTTTTTCTTTTTCTTTTGTCTTAAGCTCGGGTTGAGGGGGTCAGTTTTCGCTGTGCGCTCGACCCCCTATCCAAGAGAGGGAATTTCGGACGTCTTAGCGCCAGGTCCAATTATTCGAGTTCTTACGGTAGGAGATGCTTACAATGGGACAATGGAACCGATTGAAGCGCAGAGTGGGGATAAATTGAGGATCAGGATTCTAGCTGTGATGTTGATCAGTCATGCGGAACTGCTACCAAGGGCGGATGAGCTCTGCTACGTCCTAGGAGCTGATATACACTCCACGGATTCCAATGCCGAAAATGTCCCTTCGCTGTTGAATTGGTGGAATTTTGCCAAGGTTTCATTGCTATGGGTGGGGAGACATGAGCTGTGCGACCGATCCACTTTATTCTCCAAGAGTATATATCTTCCCTTCCCAATATTTCAGTAGATTTCAATTCAGCGCAATTGGAGCTTTGCTTGAAATAATCAGTCTGAAAACGTTTATACAATGAGAACTTTTTATTACTAAATAAAAGTATTGTACTGGCTGACCAATTTTCAAGGTGGTATCTCAACTCCTGAGATACCCAATCAAATTTAAACTTGCCTTCCACTCGTTGCCACAAATGGGCAATTTCTAGATTGTGGGTGGCTTCTCTGTAAGATACTTTAGGTGGCTCAGTAACTCCTTCGGAAGGCAATCGGATACAGGCAGGAGCGAGGAACATCGACGGAAAATACAATGTGGGCGGACATGATCACACATACAGTATGATCCCAGACAAAATCAGGCAATCTGCCGAGGGAGAAACTCAACGCATGGATGTCAACGAGATATCTACAGTTTTTCTACCAGAGGTATGAGAGCTGGAGGACGGAATGAGCCTAAAAATCCTTAGCACGAAGTAAATTTCGGAGGACAAGAGGCGTGCCTTTTTCGCCTATCGGTCCATTTTCTACCCTGGCTAAGACATAGCTCTCGCAGGACTAAACAACGGCAATCCACCAAGGTAGTGTACCCCTCTGAATTTTATAATATCGATTGACAACCTGGAGCCCACAATACATCGAGTCAGAGCCTATAAAGCTCTTTGGAGGACGTGTACTAATGGCAACCCCTCAGCTTACTGATCCATCATAATCTCAAGAGCACAAAGTACAAACTCACCACGGTAGGCGGGGTGGAAACGCTAAGGTTTGTACATTGTATTCTCGGGTTTGCGATGGGTTGTCGTTAGGGTGCATCCTCCACGCTCCGGGGGTGGATTTGAATTAATTATGTCCGTCAGCCAGGTGGGCTGGGTAGAATGGCGAGCACTCACGGCATATCACTCGGCGTCTAAAGAGAAGTGTTTGTTGAGAAATGTGTTGAGAAATGATCCTCCAGGGGGAGGTACGAGATATTTGCTTAAGGATTCCTACTCACTATTGCGTATAAGAGGGCGTACGCGGATGTGTGTATTCTGCATCATGGGTTGCGTCATCACGATAGGGTATGCTTATACCGTTCATGTTTAGTAATAGACAAGATCATGCTCGATCATAAATTTTTGGTGTGATCGAGCTCGATCAATGCTCGAGCATGGGCCAAATTTTCTCCTCGTGCATGATCGTGTCCATCACTATTCATGTTCCACTTAGCTAGCTAGAGAACTTAATAAACAATCTTCCGCTGCGCAACAAAACAGTCCACTTCTTGACAGTGTTTATTGAAAAACGGTTCAATTGTCAAGCCGTATACCGGAAACATGTACGCGCGAGAGATGATAGGGAACTTCATTCAATCTCAGAGGGCCAGGAAGGCCTACTATTTATACAGTGGAACAGCAACATATATCCGCAGTAGGAAAGAAGATAAGGAAACAATTTGGAAAAGAGAAAACAAGTAAGAACAGAATTGCATAACCAGTCGACAGATTGGGCGGTAACATGAGGGAAAAAGCCAAATGCAGTAAGTCTAGCTTGGAAAGTAGAAAACTGGAACCAAGGTCGAATGACCGGCTTTGTCGTACTCTAATGCGTAGACAGTGCATATCCGAAAGCCTAATTCCAACAGTGTTTGTCGGAAACTGTGGCTTCTCTGGATCCGGTTGCCGATAGTTGACCTCATCATATACCTTTCGTATAGGGATGCCGAGGTGACGTACCCATAAGTATCATAGTTGCCCGGTGTGACTGCTATTTTCCTGTACTATATTAGAGTCTCAGATATCCGGGTGATGAGACATGAGCCATTTGAGCCACATTATTGCACTGAGACCTTTATTGCAACACCTGATCGTACCATATTACCCTATATGAATGCCTCGGGACACCGGTACCGTGTTCATTACCCCAAAATAGAAATCTATGTGTAGGCCGGCCGCCATCGGCCTGGCCCGTTGGGAACACTGTATAGCACTGGCACCCTGACGTAATATTTACCCCCATGTTCAGACATTTCTTGAGCGATCCCACTGCTAGGAATAGTAAAGGACAGCTGATGATTTCTAGAATTGGTATAGCGTTGTACAGACCACACTGATTTCGGCAATCTTCAGCCGTAGTTGGTGGAACTTGGTTGTAGCGTTTCCCCTATCCTCCTCGCATTTATTGCGATGGTGGCTAGTATGTTGGGCTGCTAAACCTGGTGCCCCCCACAGGGGCCGCTGCTGGAGAATAGCCTCTAGAAAAATATAAAAGAGGTGGCTTCCAGTACCTGCCTTCCAACACCAGAGTCAACTCGAGAAGACTGAACCGACGAAAACGAGCTCCTATTTGACAAGAGGGGGACAACAAGGACAAATACTAGCACGCTATAGCATTCGGAGGTTGCGAGGACACTACTATAGCAAAGTAGTGCTCACCTTAAACATCTGAAACCATGGGTGGCCGAACACCGCTCTGGTGGGCCGCTATGAATGGGCGTGAGGAAGTCGTGAGGATACTGCTAGGGCAGGGCAACGTCAATCCCCAGTGCGCCGACGAACATGGCCGGACACCGCTGTCAAGGGCCGCTGGGAAAGGGCATGAAGGAGTCGTGAAGATAATGCTGGAAAGGAATGATGTTGATCCCGACGCAGTTGATGGAAAAGGCAGAACACCGCTCTGGTGGGCCTCTAAGAATGGGCATGAAGAAGTCGTGAGGATACTGCTAGGGCAGAGCAACGTCAATCCCCAGCGCGCCGACAGGGACGGCCTAACACCGCTCTGGTGGGCCTCTATGAATGGGCATGAAGGAGTTGTGAAGATACTGCTGGAACGGAATGATGTCGATCCCGACGCAGCTGATATACATGGCGGAACACCACTCTGGTGGGCCGCTGTGTGTGGGCATGAAGGAGTGGTGAGGGTACTCCTGGGGCAGGGCAAGGTTAATCCCCAGCGCGCGGATGAAGATGGCATAACACCGCTATCGGTGGCTGCTATGAGCGGGCTCTTAGGAGTCGTGAAGATACTACTGGAACGGAATGATGTCGATCCCAACACAGTTGATAAATGTTACGGAACGCCGCTCTTGAGGGCCGTTTGGGGCGGGCATGCGAAAGTGGTGAGGATACTCCTAGGGCAAAGCAAGGTCAATCCCCAGGGTGCCGACGATCGTGGTAGAACACCGCTGTTATGGGCAGCGGCGAAAGGACACGATGGAGTTGTGAGGATGCTACTGGAACGGAATGATGTTGATCCTGACCTCGTGGACCAAGACGGCCGAACACCACTCTCATTTGCCGCGGGGATTGGACATGTAGGAGTTGTGGGGATACTACTGGGACGAGACAAGGTCAATCCTAATACAGGTGACAAACGAGGCCGGACCCCACTATGGTGGGCAGCGCGGTATGGACGTACTGGAGTGGTGAGGATGCTACTAGAACAGAACCACCTCTATCAAGCCATATTTGCTCCCATATGTGATGAAGATGGCCAAAGCCCACTCTCCGTGGCTGTGCAGTTTGGACATGAGGAGACTGTGGAGATACTACTGGAACGAGACGACCTCTCTTATTATATAGCAGACAAACAAGGCCGGACGCCGCTCTCGTGGGCTGTGGCGCTTGGGCATTGGAAGCTTATTTTTGTGTTGGAGCGTAATAGACGTTACTACGAAAAATCGCATTAGGCCCGAATTCACTTGATGTATACTGGAGAGATGGAATTCTCTTTGATAATTGATAGAGTATGATATAGGAGTTAGTATAGGGCATGGCCGGCGTAGGGGTTGTGTGAGGTTAAATAGCCCCTTCTCATTATACGGGTTTTCCGTGTTGGGTGTACGAAGTCGGCTCTCTACTTGTATGTAGCGTCCAGCCACTGTGAAGAAAACACCACATTATTGTCATCGAGTGTTGAGACTGGTGGCTATCAGAAGAAAGTTAAGCGACTCCTAGTGCGGTTAAGTACCAGGATTCACAGAACCATGTTAAGTGTAGCGCATACCAACCCCTGGCGCTGACCTATAATGGATGAAAGAGTGTTGGGTGAGTATATCAGTGGCCCCAACGGGCCAGGGCGGCCAGGCTTCAGGTAAGCCGGGCCCGGCCTATTGAAATTGTCTCGGATCTAGCCTGGCCCAGCCGGGCCCGCCTATTGACCATATAGGCTTTTTCCCGGCTGCCTGATAGGCCGGCCTATGTGGCCTCGGCCGACCCTCTCATAGCGAGCGGCCACTCCGTGTCAACAGCAAAATTCACGCTAAATGTTTCCCAATTACCCAACATGATTAAAAATAAAGGAACAATTTCGCTTTATTAGCGAAAAAAAACATTAAAATACACAGGGGATGGTGAATTAATTAATTGAATTGTAGAAAAAGAGCGGCTCTTTTGGTGGATCAATTGTGCATGGTAGGATGGTGACTAGTTCGAAGGTATCAAGACTAGGGGTTCACTGTATCATAAATAGTTTACAAAATAACATTGAAGATACAACAGTTTCTCTTTATTCGCTTGGGCATTTAAAGTAGTTCCTGCTAAAGAGCCAAGATAGGGGGGAATGATGGTCGGATAGGGTAGTGCTGCTGGCCCTGAGGGGGGTAGGGGGTTGGAATACCCTTACAGCGATCTGTCCTCAACTCTAATATCGGGACCTATAGGCGCCTATCAGCCCTGGTAGGCTTTCGTAGGCCGATCGAATTCGGCCTATATTGGCCTAGGCTACCTTCTGGAGTGGCCTGCCTTGGCCCGGCCTACGGCCTAGCCCGTTGGGAACACTGGAGACCACTGTTCACGAATCACACAAAATCACGTTCTCCGCAAGGCTTACACAAGCATCTCATATACGGAATATACCGGTACCGTAACCGAAATTGTAAAAGGAATTTATTCCACAAAACCTGAGAAGGCAACATGAGCAATCAATCACACGGAATTTTAGCATGAGTGAGAATCAAGAATGAGGAGGGAAAGTAATTGACTTTCTCTAATTCTCAATGAGAGAAGAAAAAAGGAAATGCACGATTATACTACAGCAATGAATGGACGAGACGATAAGAATAAAAAGGAGAAGGTAAAGTAAAGGAAAAAACAAAAGTAAAAAGAGGTTGCAAACAAGTGGCCTAGGTTCGGTATTTTCATTCCCCCCTTTTTGTCTTTTTTCTTTGAGTTTGTCACCATTATCAATCATTTTCACCCCTTTTGTATTTCAAGCACTCACTCCCGCTCCCTCATTTCATGGCCGGAATGCGCACCCCCCTGTGCTGTAACCTCTGCATTCAAGACACAACGCAAAACACAATATAAGCGGGTTACAGGAAAACGACCTAGGAAGAGAAACAAAATGACAAGTAAAACTGATACTGCTCAATGTCGAAGGAAGAAAGAATTCATGATGATCCGGTTACCCATTTCCCTCTTTGCGAACCTAAAGGGAAAAGAACAAGAGAACCCGAAGAGCAATAAACCAAACTAGGAAAAGGAGGAAACCGACCCTATTCGCCGGTGGCTGCACACCTTTCAAGAGACAAGCAAATGCAAAGTGTAACAGAAAAACTAAGATCAGCCCGGAAAACAAGCGGCCAGCGGCCCTCTCCTAGGAGGCTCCACTTCGCAGTTGTAGACTCTCTTTTCTGATCAGTCGATTCCAGGTCCGTCCCCATGGGCTTGGGAGATATACCAATCTCCTTGTTCTCTTTTCCCTTTTCCAGCTTAGACTCATCTTTCATTATCTCACCCTCATCCCTGTTCTATGTTGCAGCAATTCGTTCTAACGCCTGGTCATCATTTTCTTCCTCCTTGCCCGGCTCCTCATCGCCAAACTCCTCTCCATTCTCTGAGTCAGTCGAAACCTCAGATCCGTCGTTGGGCATAATAATATGGCCAGCTCCACCGGTAGAACGCACAGAGCTATTGGTAACTCTAATATCAAACTCATCCGAGCTATCGTCAAAGCTGGTGGGATGAACACCAGGTCGGCGGAATTTAGCCACCCACCATATGTTAAACCAAATTATAATTTCACGATAAGTTTTAGGAAGCACTTTTGCTTACCATATTTTCGAGGGGCGCATGGGCTATCACCATCAGCAACCCGCTTTGCAATCAAATCATACCATTCCTCCTTAGTCATCATATTCCTAAGGAGAGCGACAACAATCATAGTCATATTGTCACAACCAGGTTCACCAGCTCCACCAGTCTCATTCCATGAGGCAAGGCAGTTGTCCATCATGTTTTCACATATAGTATGTAGTTCTTGCTTAGCAGCAATACCGCGACGGACAAACTCAATAACTGCCTGAGACGATTTGCAATCCCAGATTCCTGATATCGCCGGCAGCATTAACAACCATATGTCGGCCGTATTTCCCGGGGAACCGCACCATCACAAGCAATGACAAGGAATTCGTCATCATCAGAAACCCCGTGGGTGACCACATCGGGGAAATCAGTGACTATCTGCTGTTCTGGCGCGGGGTCGGCTCTCCCCTTGTACCCGAAATCCCCGATCGCTCTAGACAATGCTAGCCTGCCATTAACTCGCCCAGAGTCGACAGACCCACGAGCGGCACATATTTCTTATAAATTGGGGATCACGATGGATTGTATTAATAGAAGTACGAGAGGGAAAGAACGAAACAGTGTATGAGGGGCAGAAACCTATTCGCTGACTTGACTTCTACATCTGTGCGTGAACATGGCCCTTAAGTACAAAAAACTAATACTACACGAGGAGTAGTCCCTATATCCTCAGACCATTTCCATCAGATATCGTATGATCTGGCTACCCCTCAGTTCCCCCGCTTTTCCTCACCGCAACTTCCCCTCTTTTGTTCACCGCAACTACCCCGCTTCTCGCAACTTTCACCGAATACCGAATGCTGATCGGTCATACTTCCGTTATACTTCTAGCATATTCTAATAGGGACACACTGACATGGATGTGGGCGTAGGAGGTGCCGGTGATTCACAATACTAATGACTTCTGTAGCGGCGTCAGCTCTTCAGCGACCAGTTTCTTCTTCAAATTCAGGTCCTTTAGGACTTTGATTGTTCTCCCGCCTGTGGTTTACTCCGATCCTCCGGGAATGGATAATTATCCGCTCTCATGCCGTACCTATCCAGTTCTACGATGTGTCGTGCTTCGGTGGAGAGTTAGACTGGAATTTTCTGTGCAGGATCTGTACAGGATCTATGATAGCCCCGGGTAGGGTGTGCTAGAGGCACTATTCTAGAATAAATTAGTTACTCTCTGGGGGAATGGTAAGGGGGAATCGCTTCATGAGCTACCTTCATAAGATCATTTAATACCCCGTTTGGATGTAGGTATTCCATTTTCTCCCCTGTTAGGGGAGGGGTCTTTTGTTGGAGGCGGTTGTGCTCTGGGTCTTCTGGGGGGGGTTCTCACAGGTTGAATTCGAGGTTGAGGTTGACGGGTCTTTCTAGGTCAAACCTACGCCCCAAGATGCGGCCGGCAAGGTTTCCTAAGCGGTTTACACAGCCCCCACTCGTAGTTGGTGATTACGATAAGCACCTCACAGTCGCCCTCATCCGTGATGCTAGTTTGGCGCGGGAGGTAGAAGCGTGTGGCATCTGGGTCAGACTAGGAGATCGCGAAGAAGGGGCCTCCGGGGGTGCCCTTCCTCTCTTTCCCCAGGTTCATAGCCGTGTGTGCGTATGGCGTATGTTAGGATGAGACGTGGCAGGAGGAGGTTGAGGGGGACAGGGTTCCGAATGGTCGGCGGAAGACTAGACTAGACCAGCTAGTCCAGTCGAAAGTCAAGTCTAGTCTAATGGTGGAAATTAGACTGACTGGACAGTCAAGATTATTGAAACCGACTCGACCAGGACTAGTCCGACCAGGCCCGCCAAGCAATGGGATATGCTATTTTTATCACTATATATTACTTTCAAATAAAGCTTTTCTTAATAAAAATTATTGTTTCCATGGATTATACGGTGGAGATAGTGCCTCGCTTTGATTAGGGGTGGCGAAAATAGGTTCTCAAGTATCGAACTATTTTTCGTGGGTTAAGTGAGTGATATTACATGACCAACTAGCACAGTACGGGTATTCGATGCGACTTATCCATCGTGTAATCGCATTTCCACCACATACTATCCTCTCCGAGATGTTCTATCAATTTGTATTCAGAGGCTGTTGATTTACAACGTGACAAGCAGCTTTTAAGATCATACTATAACTATGCTTCTATTCTTAGCGTGTTGCCATTCTGACTCTCATGCGATCTTTGATAAAGACTGGTCTGGGACCAGTCCAAACCGGACCAGACCACCCGAGTTAGTCGGGTCCAGTCACCGACATCAACCAGGACTGGCCAGCCTGGTCCTGCATCCAAGACTTCACCGGTCGGACTATTCGGAACCCTGGCGAGGGCTGAGGGACGGAAGCGGCTGCTTTTTCCATTCCACAAGTTTCTACGTCCCGATGGTGATCTGCTGCTTCCACTACTCAAGCTAGGCTGTTCCATAACTGGAAGGCTTCGTCCGGGATGGAATTTGATTCCTAATTCCCACCGGCATAGTTGTAACTACTGTCCTCCAGTCCGTGCCAGTTGTATTTTCCTGTTTCAACATGCGCGAGGGAGCTGATGCGAATGAAATTGTCGTAGGAGAAATTGGCCTCTGCTACCAAGTTCTCTTAAGGGTGGGTGATGGGTTGTGATGGGGAATGCCAACTGGAAAAGACCTAGACTCTGTCAGAAATTGCGTCTTAGAATTGCCTACCGAGGATAATGTCATTCTGGCTGGCTTGCGAGATTCTCATCCCTTGCTCGCCTCCACTAGCACTTAACGGCGCTTGTAGGCCGAGAGGAGGTTGCAAGCTTTTCAAAATGTCGACCGCAGCTATATGTGTATAAATGCTCGATATGTGGATCTGTCAGATGGCGGAATTCATAATATCGAGATAACAAGGGTGGAATGAGTACGGGGATCGACAAATAGAAATCATGATACAAAGAGAGTTCCAGCACCAGTCAATACCATAGCCCCCACATAATCCACTCATCCTAAACACAATTGACCAATTTGAAGTGTGAATACCAGGGGAGCCGCTCCAACCAGAATTCTCTATGGGAAAATCGAGCACCCAGCCAGCATATTAGACGCTGATTCCATTCTCCACTAAGTACAATGCAAACGTTCGCCCTGACCCAGGTCCCGCCAACACAAGCGACAACTCATGGAGGAAGGTTGGCTTGGTTGCGAAGTCGGTTTCTCATGATAGGCGCGGCAACTACCCGCTTGTTGCGCCTGGGAAAGTTGTGGAGAATGAATCTTGGCTCCTTGCTTCTAAACGGGGTTTTCCTTAATTCATGGCACAAGCGCCGCGTTAATGGCGGAAAAATAGAGGATGCAAGAAGGGTTTAGAAAGTTATGAACCTCATTGGCCTATCCATGGATTGTCACTCGATAATTGTGTTCTTTTTTGTGTTCCCCCCATGCCTCATGGAGCAGGAATACCGGTATCACAATGGGCTCCAGGCATCCCCGTTCTGCGAGGCAGGGGGGTATGGGACTCTCCAGCCTAGCTGAAATGTGGAGTTACTTGTAGAAAGACATACTCTGGTATGGTATTCTATTGCTCTAACTTAAGTTTACGGGATGCTAGAAGTCTTAATTATCTAGAAGCGTTTGCCAGGGGTGTGATCCCGTACCCAGGCTCCCCACACATTATTACCAACAACGCGACAGGCGAGCCTATCGTCGGAGAGGGAAAACTCACTCTGCAGTGACCAACAGGTGCATTTTTGAAACCGGAAGGCCGAAGAATACTTCCGGCAGGCAGCCCAACACCGCCCCAATCAGACAACCCACTAACAGACCACCCACTACTCCAAGTATACCGCTGCACTAATCTCCCAGCCCCACGCTTTCTGGGTGGGTGGGTGAGATTAGATGTCCGGAAGGAACCGCCGAGTGCCAACTGAATAGTGCAGAGAACAACTCTGGCGGTACTTAAAAAGAATCTGAAAAATTAAAGTAGTACCTAGTAGTGGGAGGTTCTGAATGCGCTTGGTTGGGGTTTTTTTTCCGTTTTTATTCTGGTGCCTGTTCTGCCATTGAGAGCCTAGCCATCGGTTGCCAGCTCTGGGCACCTAATCTCCCCCCAAGTATTGTAGCGATGGTCAAAAAAACTGAACATACACACGACGCGGGAACCGAGAGGTATTACCTGCGCTTATTCTCTAGACGCACTGGCCAAATCTACTCTCTAGCAAGACTAGGGAACGTGCTTTGAGCATTGACCAATATATAAACACTCGGAAGCCCACAATTCGAGTGATGAATGCCGATCGTAAACCTTAGCCTACAATTTAAGTCACTGCCATATCATACCTTCTTCCTCGCGAGCCAGCCTGCTACTAAGCTTCTCTCGCTCTGCCCACCAAAATATGTAACTAGCCGCCAAAGCTGGTTACCGGTGGTCGTGATCAGACAATTATCATAGACGGCCCTCGTGCACCTAGGACCCAGATGCATATAACCACAGCTAGATGCAGCCCCAACTAGGTCATTATGCCTCTCCGAAGTCTGCGCGAACAAGTAGTTGTATCTGCCTTGTCAAAGAGCACTAGATAAGTAGCTCTGGACTATTGTCTGATAGCGCCGGAGCTGGCCTAGCCCACTTATGCTTCTACTTCCGCTAGAAATATATAACGAGTGATAGCGCATGAAACATGTTTGCATCAGAGATCTGCAAGCCGCGCTTTCAGACTCTAGGCGCTATGAATTCCCGGGTTGTAGGCCTAATTGTAATATTGGACGTGGTTACGATAGTTCTTGGTAAGATTTACATTATGTGTCATGTGGACCTGTTTATATCCATCAATGCATGAGCAGCGCAGTGATTTGCTTTGTTTAACGAGGGCTCGGTACTGAACTGTATGTGCGCACCTGATGCTTGGGGGCCGTTTTTGTGGCACCAAGGCATGCAGTGCAGCAGCAGTAGTAACGCGGCTTCGCAGTATTTAACTTATTGTGAGAGGATACCAATTGATTGGCTGAGTTGCTAAAACAGGCATCGGCATGATGATACGAAGTCCGATTGGAATTTATTGGGTTGGTTAGAATTGTTGCCTTTTGATAATGGATATTGAGTGAAAACCTATTTCAAGATAAATTTAGGATGCTGCGCTCGAGCTCTAGGCTCTCCTTTTCGCAGAGAAGGTCCCCCCTACAGCCCGGGCTTCACTAATCACTATATATAGACTGTCAGCGGTTATCAAAATTGGATCCCAGTGTATGATCAGAAAAGAAAAAAGCCTTCACAAAACACTAGAACGAGCAGGAGGCTATAGTGAGGTAATACAAATGGGAGCAAGTAGGGAGGCTCGAGGCCTCAGGTGGGGCTTTGCTAGTCCTATCGTATGAGAGTAATAAGCGCGCAAAGCACTGATTCTATTTTAAACCACAGAGAATCGCATTAAACACCAAAGAAGTAAGAAACCCCTCCTTTGAAATCTACCAGCAACCCCGAGTCGGGAAGAGACAGACTGCCCACCCATTAACTTCCGAAATCGGGCTTCCAGTAGGATAAATATTAGTTCCCAAGTTTACCTTTCATGAAATACCTAGCTGGCGCAGTGGTTAACACTCCTGGGCACTTAGCGGGAGCCCAGGAGTTCAATCCATGCTGGAAATCAGTTATTATTGAACGATCCGTCATGTAGGGCAGGAGAATTAAAAAGCTCCTGCCCTATGGGAACTGGGAGATTGAAGAACTTGGCCCTCATCAATAGGGCTGCGGGGTTTAACAATCCTGCTACGAGGTGGTAGAATCCGACTCTAGACCTTAAAGGTTGGCGATCGGCGGGTAGCAGAAGCACGTGGGACGGGTTGGCAAAGAAAGAAATATAAAAAAGATACAAAAGAAGAAATAAATAAATGAAGAAATAAATAAATAAATGAAAAAAATTACTTTTTTTACCTTGGGAAGACAACTGTTGCCCCTCTCCCTATTTATTGCCTTGTATGCATACCTTTTTTCCTTAGCAAAGCGAGGTAGTATTAGTAGTTAGTGTGCGAGAGGAACTTTTTGTTCTATCACAGTGGGTTGATAACACCTCGGTCGATAGCTCCACCGGGATGGCCTATCCTACTGTGACCTTGCTAGGTCCACGATACAAGTCAGTGGTTGGAATTGAGAATGACTTACAGGGGTAGGAGGAACGGGAGTTAACTGCTGTGTTGGTGCCATGCCGGTATCGGTATTCAACTGTCCGCACCTCAGGAGGGGTAGTGTTTTCACTATCGGGGGTGAGAACCCCGATTGATGGACTCTTCTGAGAAACGCAGCTTGCGTCCCTGGCCCAAATCCAGCGATTGGTGACTTTTTACGAGCACCTCGACGGCTTAACAACTCCCCCCTAATAAACTTGCCTCTAGGGAAAGCTATTGGGGACAGGATCAGAGTCGAGTTAAGCGGGCTGAAGCTATCCACGAACTCAGAGTAGTGGGTGATCTATTAGTAGATTCCCTCTTTGGAGCGGTATTGGCTGCATGCTGCGCGTATTTTGCGGTAGTCCGGTTTCGGGGATGCGCCGGTTGGTCACTACAGAGTGAGTCAATTGCGATGAGATATCGGGCTGCTAGCGATACATGGATTTTCCCTCTCCGAGGATAGCTCGCCTGTGGCGTTGTTCGCGATAGCCTATGCGGAACCTGGGCACGGTATCACACCGTTAGCAAAAGCTTCTAGATGATTACGACCTCTAGCACACCGTAAACTTAAGTCAGAGGAATAGAATACCATACCAGAGTTTGTCTTTGTACAAGTAACTACACATTTCGGCTTTGCGGGGGAGTCCCCTACCCCCCCCGCAGAACGGGAATACCTGGAGCCCGTTGTAATACAGTAGTACTCGGGCGCAAGATCAATTACTGTTCGTGAGCTGTGACGCACGGCGGCGACACAAAAAAAAACACAATTATCGAGTGACAATCCATGGATAGGCCAATGAGGTTCATAACTTTCTAAACCCTTCTTGCATCCTCTATTTTTTCGCCATTAACGGGGCGCTTATGCCATGAAGGGTTAAGGAAAAAGGGTTCGGAAGCCAGGGGCCAAGATTGATTCACCAGCTGGCAGTTGTCGCGCCTGTCGTTCCGTAACCGACTTGGCAACCAAGGCAACCTTGCTAGCTAACTAGATGCTGCATTTGCTCAGAGAATTCTGCTTTGAGCCTCTCCCCTGGTATTCACTACGGAAATTGGTCAATTGGGGTTCAGGATGGTTTGATTATCTGGCAGCGATGGCATTGGCTGCTGCTGGAATCCTCTTTGTATAATGCTATTCGTCGATCCCGGCACTCATCCCCCCCCATTCTTCTCTTGATTTTATGAAGCCCGCCAGCTAAGACAATACCGGTATGGCAGATTCACATATCACGCATTTAGTCTATAAACCGACGGTAGGGGCCAATGTTTTGAAATGCACGCGGCTTCCTCTCGGCCTAAAGGCTCTAGTGTTTTGTGGGTATAAACGAGCTAGGGATGAGAATCTTGAAATCTCGCCGGAACGACATTATCCTAGCAAGGCAATTTCTAAAACGTAATTTCCTACAGTCAAGGTCTTCCCCTCTCTTTCCTCATCACAGCCCATCACTTACCCCTAATAGAACCTAGTATCAGAAGCCGACTTCTCCTACCGCCCCCACGCATACTGGCGCAGCAAACTACAGGTGGCACTGACTGGAGCACAGTAGTTACAACTATGCCAGCGAGAATCAGGAGCGATACACCATTTTGAACGAAGCCCTCTCCCTATGAAACGGCCTACGTTCAATTGCGGATCCAAAATCAGGCAGGAGGCAGCAGATCTCCATCGGGATGCAGAAAGTGGTGAAACGGAAAAAGCAAACTACCACTTCTGCCACTCAGCCCTCGCTCCACAGCTCCTAGAGTTCTACCGGAATAGCCCAGACTAGATCGTGCCCTGCGCCCACTACAAGGAAATCACCGCAGTGGTGGAAAATTATCTAGAGGATCTATCCATCCGGCGCCCGTGCTCCTCCTTCACTCCCGTGGGGATATCGCCACAAGCCCACATTCTGCTTGCTTTAATTAACCGTGAAATTCAGTTCTGGTATCCTATCAAGATAGTGGCCTTCAAATGAGGTTGGGGAGGACCGATTACGACAGGCGGTGGGGGCGATGGCAGAACTGTGGGTGTTCCATTTTCTCCGCTGTCGGGGAGGGGTCTTTTGTCTGAGGCTGATGTGCTCTTGGCCTTCCGGGGGGGTTCTCACAAGTTGAATTCGACACTGCGCTTGACGGCTCTTTCCAGGTCTAACTTCGACCCGGGCTGGTGAGGCTTCCAAGGCCATCTGCATTACCCTTCTTGTAGTAGATGAATACCGTGGGTATGCTGCAGTCGCCGCCATCGCTGAAGCCCTTGGTGAGGGAGGTAGAAGTGGCGTGGCATCCGGGTCAAATTTGGAAGTCTCGAAGAAGGGGCCGGCACCGCCGCTAGTGCCCTCGCACATTTTTGGGATGTTCATGGCCCAGTGTGGGTGTGTTAGGATGAGACGAGGCAGGGGGAAGTTGAGGACGAGGAGGAATACCGGGGAGTAGATTGCATGGAAGCCGAGGATGTCCTTGCCTATCCTGTGTGTGTTGTAGGCCGGAAGTAAATTGTGGGGGGAGGGGGGCAGGCTGGGTATGTGGTGTCCGTGAAGCAATTTGTCGGCGCATTGAGCCAAAAATAGATCTTGTACAAGAAGGAGTCCGTGGACCATTGGGGTGTCCTAGTGGAGGCGGGAGCTCGGGCTCAGGATGGGCAGTCCTCCAGGAAGGTTTCCACCGCTGCGCTGACTTCGTCCACGGCACGCCCCAGGCAGGATCTAGTCTAGATATGCCTGGGGGGGGGCTCTAGTGGCGGTAGTGCGGAAGCTGGGGGGCTCAGAGGCTAGAGAAGTAGTGTTTTCCTTTCGCCGGTTCCGTCTGTTCCGTTACTTTCTGCGTCTCGATAGAGATCTGTTGCTGCTTCCTACCCGATCCTAAACCACTACTGAATCTAGGCCGTTCTGTGGGTAGAAGGTCTAGTCTGAGAAAGAGTACCACCCCCTACGCCCACCAGCATAGATGTAACCGCTGCCTTCCAGAATGTGCGGGGGAGGCGAAGAGGAGTGGTAGGCGAGATTTTGTCTGTTAAACAAGAATTTCATCCGCATTCAATACATACGGTAAACGATGATAGAGCCCAACAACGATGCCTGATTACCTCGAAGAAGTTCGGAATCTGGGGGGCCCACAGTCGAAGCGGGAACATGATCCGGCAATGGTAGTAGGTATTTCGCCATGCAACCTTGACGAAGCGGGGGTTGGAGGTACTTCCTCGGGTCGGAGATACCAGGCTCAAGTCGGTTGGACAAGCCTGTAACCACTGCTGTAAGGTGTTAGGTATCGCCTGTAAGAGATATGCGATACCGTGAATATTACTAAATATATTCGCCCTCAATGGAAAGATGGAAAAACAATGAGTCTAGAAGTATCAAACAAACTGTATTATAACGGTAAGAACAGAGTCAAAGAATTGTTTATTGATCCAGTCGATAAACACGGGCTGAGGTGCGCAAGTTGCCGAGGAAGAAGGGTAGGATAGGAAGGCTTGGCGGTGCGAATTAGATAAACAAACCTGTCCCAGAATTCTAGTTGTCATTTGTTCCATCTCCACCACAACCCTAGTGACCAGCAACGCAACCTCAGAAGTCAAACGGTATGTGTTGCAATTATGTGTTTTCTGCAAAAACCAACTAAGGTAAGATCAGGGCAATTATGTCTTCGGCAAAGGTTGTGGGTAAGTCTTCAAGTTCATCCATAACCAGTAAAAAATAAGAATAGATTCAGGGATTAACGTATTTTACCTAGTGTTGGGACATGTCATAGTTATAGGACACTTTTTAAATCAGAAATATAAGATACAAAAACACCAACAGAGCAATACGGGGTACACGGAATCACATCAGATTTTGTATTTAGAATGCCCATAGGACCTTGAATTCACCTGTCAGGTTACAGGTTGACTAGACTACCAGTATTGAAACTATGATACATTTAGTATAAAAACACAGAATTTCAAACATCTTTAGCTATTCAGGTGCCAAATCTGGAGGAAAAATAGTAAAATTATTTTGTTTCCTAGAACAGGCACACTGAGGTCTGAGCTTTAATTCGGAAGTAGTTGTAAGTTGATTGGAATTTTACAGGACCCAAGTCGTTAGTTTAAAGTATAGTACTTATTAATACAGTGTAACATACCTCAGCAACCACCTGATAATCGCTTACCTCATCCATGTCAGTCAACTTTACACTACCACAATCTTCCCCATCAGAGCGCAGAGTCTGATTTAGTTCCCTCTGTATTACAGTGGTTTTTTGCTTTGGGCCAGTGGAATTGAGCTTTTTTGACCATATTGTATTGATTAGTGTTGTATCATGATTGGAGAAAAAATCCTGTTCTGAGGAACGGATTTGACTCCAACATTTCAAATCCACGACTTGGGATAAATGCAAGCGCTTTTTCTTTGAAAATCTAGATTGTGATTCTCCAGATCAATAGATTTCAGCTGCCTTAAATTACCCTCCAGAATATGCAATTTTCAATTCTCCAACCTCATTTAATTTACTGCTACATATTTTTCCCTACTTAGTATTCATCAAGAAGTCAATCATTGACAATTAGAGTTCATTACGGGGCGGAGCAGGGCGGGTTTTCACTCCCCAGGCCCCGCTCTTGCAACTGGCCGGGGGGGTTCTTTGTCACGGTCCCCTGATCAGATAGGTGTTGAGATAACTTTGGTGTTTTTTCTTTGTTACACGGTTGGTGTGGGGGATTTTGTTTGTAAGGTTTACGACCAATTGTATTGTTTCCTTGGTTGCGCGGATATGCGACTTATACTGGGGTATGAGTCGGGCGGCAAAGGCTGTGCTAGGATTTCCTTCTAGGTAAGGGGGGCTTCCCCCATAATTGCCTTGCGGGGCCCGGGCGACCGGCCTCCTCAATCAGCACCAGTGTGGCATGCTGGCTGGACGCAGTCACTACCCTCACCCACGAGGTGAAGACCCTCCAGATGGCTGGAAGGAAGGTCTCCACACTATGTCTTGACAGAAAAGGGGGCTTCGACAATGTCAACCCCTCCACCCTCTGTGGCATGCTTAGAGCCAAAGGGGTTAACCCGTACCTTGTGTCGTGGACCAAGTCTTTCCTTTGTGGCGGGATGTGCCAGCTCCTTTACCAGGGGTCCCCCAAGTGTTCGCCCCAGTTTCAGTGGGCACCCCCCAGGGGTCCACAGTCTCCCCGCTTTTGTTTGTTGTTTACATTTCCCGCCTCCACTACGAGATCCCCTATGGTCTCCACTACCCCCCACATCGTCAAAAGGCTAGCTAAGGCCCAGGCCGCCTTCATGGCCGTCCAACGACTCTGCCCCCTAGGGATTGCCCTCCCCGCCTCAGGCTTCCTCTGCCACAGACTGCCCTCCTCCCTCCTCTTCCCCATCCGCAGCTATGGCGCGGACGCCTTCCCACCCACCGTGCACATGAGGAAGAAGCTCTCAGCATTCTGGCACAATGTCCAGAGATAGACAACCACTTGTTTCATGAGTACACCCACTGACATCCTGGCCATCGAGGCGAGCCTACCACCTCTCGAGCTTCTCCTTGCGTACAAGAGCCGTGTGGCCCACCTTAGAATACTATGCTCCCTCCTGGAGATCAACCCTGCAACCCCGAGGCTTCCCCCGTCTGTGCAAACACCGTCCCTTCACCGCCACTCACCAGACCACAGGGCCCTAAGCGCGAGCAATGCGGGCACTCGTCTGCCCTTCCGGTGGATCCAACCAAGACCTCCCTCGAAGGATAGGGCCCACCTCCCCCTCGACGCCCTCCCGCACTCCATGCTGTTCCTCCTGGGCCCCGATGTGCTCAGCCCCCTTCCGGTCACCTCCCAACACTTACTTGCCGAGTTCTACCCCGAGCCCCCCCATGGCCGCTCCTACCCCCAACTAAAGCTCCGATGCAGGAGCCTCCTCATGGAAGAATGGGACAAGCCCACACCAGATCCGGCCAGGTACCCGTACCGTCCCTGGCTCAAGCCCCACCCGTTCATGGGCCTAGACAAGTTCTCCGCGGGACGCCTCCACCAGATGAGATCTGGGAAGAGCTACCTCCGCAACCACCCCTCCTGGGACTGTGACGTCCCCACCACCTGCCCCAGGTGCCACAGTGCACGCGAGACATTCGAACACGCCATCGTCCACTGTTCAGCCAAGGAGCCAGCCAGGACCCGCCACCTTCAGGGGGTGCTAGATGTCGGCCGCGACGCCCCCTTCAGGTCCTCAGCTGCCCTCCTGGGCGCCCTAGCCCGCTTCGTTAAGTCAACGGCTACAGCCATCCCCCGGGCATGTTCTCACGCCCGTCGTCCTCTACTTCCTCAGTTTCTTCCCGCTCCTCTAATGTAGTTTCCTTTGGTTACTTTATGTCGTCTCAGGAAAGCTAGGTTTATGTTTTTTGTTTTTCATGCCATCCGCTGGTTTAGGGAGGGTTTTCCTTGATTTACTTGGTTGAATTTCGCGCCCGCATCTGGGCCTAGGACCCGTACGGACCCCAGTTGAAGATTTTGGTGCCTGATGTTTCTTTTGTTAGTACGTTTGGGATTTTGGTTTTTATTTTCGCCACAGATAGCGCTCCATGCGATTTCTTGTACCTTAACAATGAATATATAAGATAAAATTACAATTAAAAAAAAAACAGCGCCTTATTTCGTTGGATCTTTCTCGTCCGCTCCACCTCCAGCGATTGAAATCTCAACACCATGGGAAATGATCGTGAGAGTGTCCACCACCTGTGATCTTCCCCGCCCGTCGCAACTGCTCGGGGGTTTATCATGCCTTCATCCCTTTCCTCTGCCTGGGGCCTCGGCCCTACCCTCCCGGGGGTTATGTATTCCTTTCTGGTTCCATTCGTCTTCATTGAGCACGCTCGCGTTGATGTTCCTACCCTTTACCCCGCACATCGCGACCCGTTGCGGTAGCGTTTTGCACGGTCCACAACCCTCCTTCCGCCGTCAACACACGGTCGCTAGTTTCGGACCACCGGTGAAGTAGTTGCCTTGGTGGCCCTGCCCTCTGGGCTTCCTCTCTCTTCTGTGTTGCAGGATCGGTACGGTCGGCATTCGAAAAACTGTGACCCCGTCTCTGTCCTCCATGTTTGTACTTCTTGGTTGTTTGGCGAGCCTTCCTCCTGCCACTTCCCACACGTCGGATCCACTTGCACCGTACTCCTAGATCCTTCTTTAGCTGCCACCTTATAGGCCCCCTTGGCTGGCACCCAACCGCCTCTCACGATAGCTGGCATCTCCACTGCAGAGTAGTTCCCCGCGCTGGGTGACGCCCCTCGTCCTCCTCCTGCTCCTGCGACTCACTGCACCGTCGCAAACCTTGCATTAGGTTACGCTGTGTCATGGTCTAGCACTACCTCCGTGGCCAATGCTAAAAGTCCAAAGCGTCGCCGATCTTCTGGGCAGTCCGCCCGTGACGAGGCCACCCCCCTAAGCCGATAGGTGCGGAGAATTCCCTTACACAAGCGGCAACAGTAGTTTTATCTTCCCTCTCCATCGGCACCTGGTGCCGTAAGATTCTTTTGTTTTGTTTTGGGGGGCCTGCCGAAGGGTTTGTGTCGTTCCCTGGTTTCATTTCTATACTTGTCTTTCCTTACGTGTCAAGAGGAAGGTATTGCTTCGTATTGCTTTCGCCTTAGGTGCTATCACGGGGGGATGGGCGCTGGGTTAGAGGGGTTTGCTTTTTCCCATGTGGGGATGAAGAGAGTCGTTGGATTGTTTACAGGTTTTGTTTCGGTCCTAGCTTCCGCTCCACACTGTTTCTTGTATCTTAATCAACGAATCCATGATAATAAAAAAAAGAAAAAAACAAAAAAAAGAACAAAAAGCCCCTTATTTCCTTGATTCTTTACGCTACCTGGTATTTCTTTCACGACTCCTGTACCTCAGAATATAACGTCTTCTATTCTGATATCCAAGATCCACACCAAGAACCAACGAACCCTGACCCTGATCTGCCATTACGCAATCAGCCTTGACCTGAGATTGTCATCTCCGAACACTCACGCTAAACGAGTGTATCGTTTAGGACCTTCCTGTCGTTGTGTGCCTTGGACTAACGTCCAGTGTCAAGACCCCGTTACACAAGGCAGCGTCTAACGTGGATCCCACCCACACAACACCATGTCTTGACGTGTCGAACTTCCGACCGCTACATTGACTACGTTGACCGAATTGCCGGCGGTTACCAAGGATGACTTTGATCAACTACGCGAAGATGGAATTAGACAACAGCTCCGCACTGCGCGCTATCTTGCCACTGCACTCAATGGGCTCCCGGCACTCCCTTCCATTTCCCAACAAGGCATCCCGGCACCACTAGAACAAAACCCTCGCTTCCAGCAGCTGCAACAATGCGTTCAAAGGCAAACCAATGAAAGAGAAGCGCTCGCGGCAGAACGAGATGCACTTACTGAAGAACGCGAGGCGTTCCGTACCGAGGGACAAGGACTGGAGGCAAGGTACAGAGCCATCGAGACTGACCTAGAGCGTGACAGAGCCACCATAGTTACCCTTAATACCATGTTGACCAACACAAACACTGCCTTGGCAACTGCAACCGCTGCACTTGCAAAGGCAGAGAGACCTGCTCCGCCAGGAGGCGAATGATCCCCTAAGCGAGAATCAATCCCCAAGCCACAAGAATTCGACGGATCAGGAGACGAACTTCGCCCTTTTATTGCACAATTACGTACCAAGTTCCTCGGAGATGCCTACACATTTGTGCATGTCCAACATCGGTTGGCATATGCTGTTGGGTTCCTGAAAGGGAAAGCTTACGAACAAATCCCTCCACTTATTGATGAAGGAAACATGTATATCGCTGGTGTGGAAGCCCTGATCATCCTACTCGAAAACGCCTTCAGCAATCCTGATAGGGTCCGTACCGCCGAACGGAATCTACAAAGTCTACCTACAAAGAAGTGTAACTTCTCTGACTACTTAGCGGATTTCCAACGATATGCTGCTGATGTCTTGGAACGACGCTGCTAAGCCAACCTCATTATATGAAGGATTGAGCGCCGAACTCAAGAAGGCTCTAGTAACCCTGGACACCCATGACGAACTTGACCAATATATCATATGGCTCAAACGTGGGGATAACAAGATCCGTGCCCGAGCAGCGGAATGTAAGGAGTCATCTTCTACATGGAGATCACCTACCACGAGGACTGCCACGACACCAAAACTGGCTGCCCCTCCTACGACTACCACCACCGCTACAGGTACTCAAGCGGGCCCCATGGACCTTTCTGTTGGGTGACGCCGTCTGTAACAAGCGGAACGTGAAGATCGCATGCGAGGCGGCCAATACTTCTACTGCGGGGGAGCAAACCACATGGCTCGACAATGTCCAAACAGACAAAGTCACCACAAAGCCAATGCTGCTGCCATTCGTGCATCGTGCACCTCCGCCAGAGGTTCCTCAAGATTCTCGCCCCGAGTCCGAACACTCGGAAAACTAACTGTCCCATGTACAGTCCAAGGCACTGTCATGGGACAAGAATCGGCTTCTTCGTTACATTCTTTATCCGGTTTATCTCTTGAAGACATGGAGAATGGGGTTGAAGCTAATCATCTGGTAATGGCATGTACGATTATTGACAACCATAACGAGATTAGATCCCATGCTCTAATAGACTCGGGAGCAACTGGATATGCATTTATCGACAATGCTTTCGCCAAGCACCATAACTTTCCTTTGTTTGAACTTAAAGAACCACGACCTTTGACAGTTATCGACGGACGGCCTGTGAGTTCAGGAGCAATTACTGACATCACCAAGATCGGGTTGTCGATTAACAACCAGCATGAAATGATTCCTGCTTTTGTTACCACGCTTCGGGGATACCATCTAACACTCGGTATACCCTGGTTAAAACACAACGATTTCAAGATTGCCTTCGCTTCTAACTCCCTTACTTTTGAATCTGAATATTGTTTGAAGAACTGCGTTAACGACGTTACAATGGCCTATGGAATTGAGGAAGAGTTACCATATTTCCTACGGGCTTATGCTGCACAATGTGCTCTCGGACATAAGGTCCTCCACAAGAACGATGTACTTCAGATACTTCCCAAACAATGCCACGAATTTCTTCCATTATTCCTCGAGCAAACAGAAGATCAACTACCACGTCACGGAAGGTTTGATCACGAGATACGACTGTGCCCGGGATTTGTCCCTCCATTCGGACCAATATACGGTCTTAGCCCCCCTGAGTTATCAACCTTATACGAACGGCTAGATGAAAATCTGGATAAGAAATTCATCTGTGAATCATCCTCAGGTGCTGCTTCTCCGATTTTGTTTGTTAAGAAAAAGGAAGGTTCTCTACGCTTATGTGTTGACTATAGAGGACTTAACGAGGGAACGATCAAAAACCGTTACCCTTTGCCCTTGGTCAAAGAAACCTTTATGCAACTT
>Ga0307513_10002028_pt1 | contig 28524 bp, 38 predicted proteins | sample 15_EM_MG_FD_202174 | JGI IMG/M metagenome (GOLD analysis project Ga0307513, IMG submission 202174) | Populus trichocarpa ectomycorrhiza microbial communities from riparian zone in the Pacific Northwest, United States - 15_EM | ecosystem: Host-associated > Plants > Roots > Unclassified | place... | reverse complement strand
GACGCCCAGAGGAATACAGCCTAGTATATATCAACAATCGGCGTAGCAACCTTCGTATCCTCCCAAAGGGCCGCAAGGACATTGGTGAATCGATCGCCGAAGCAGCTCTACGAGAGACATTCGAAGAAACGGGGTACAGATGTTCCAACTTCCTCCCTCTACCAGCGCCAACTCTAGCCCCAGCCCCGGGCACAAACTCGAAAGTGAGGCCGGTCTGGAATACCGAGGCTGTCGCCATTCGCCTGTCGCCCGATTCGCACTCACGAAAGGCGGACAAGGTCAAAGTGCAAAAGTTTATCCATTGGTATGTGGCGGAGGTAGATGTAGACGAGAAGGGAGTGCCGGTGCAGCGAGTGGAGGGCACGCAGCTCCCGTATGAGCAGTACGATGTGTGTGAGATGTCTTTGGAGCAAGCTTGCAGAGAGCAGGATGGATTGAGCCATCCCGAAGATAGACTGATGATCGTGTCTGTGCTCGATCTCTTGACGAAGCGGTATCACATTCTTACACAAGAGGCAAACTCGATGTAGAGAGGTTCTGATGCAGCTACATATACTCGTGAAAAGCATGGGCATAATTTTTCCCTTTTAGAGCATAGGCGAGCGTACAAGACATATATCAGGCAAGGCGGCACCAAAACGATCATACAGACTCGAGGATTTCCGGCTCCTTGAAGTCCTTCGCAATCTTTGTGCCAGTCTCCTGTAAGAATTGGTGAGTATGGGACTCGTCAAAGACCCGCAAAATCGACTCACATCCGTTACCTCACCATGGAGCTCAAGGAGCTTATTAATATCAAACTTGGGCGCCTTTACGATCTTCGCCTTGCGGATGTACACGTTTTGCAGGGGGTAAATGCCCCGGGAGGCCTTCTCGATCTCTCGGCCAATCGCTTCGGGCACAAACTTCTGTACGAGCTCCTTCAAGTCGCACGACGACGCCTCGCGGCTCATGATCTCGAACATTTTCTTTCGGATCTCCCGAATCTGCGCCGTCTGCGCGTACGTCGTCTTTCGGACCTGGTTCGGGCGGCGCTTGGTGAATGCGATGGCGAAGAGTCGGACGAGGTAGCCATCGGTCGTCTTAACATCAACGTGAGCTTCGATCAAGGACTGCCACTTGCGGACGAGCGAGCGGAGCTTGTCTGAGGTGAAGTTCATGCCATGGAAGTTTGTCAGACAGTTCTTCCCTTGCACTTCATCAATGCGCAGCTTGATCTTGCGGAAGCTATGATCTTCGTCCTTAGTGAGGTCAGCAAGCGAGACTTCGATGATCCGACCCTTGAGCGAGTCGTTTGCATTTTCTGTAGGTTTCTGGTCAACACGCTGCAGTCCGATTGCGATGATTTACTGCACATACTGAGACCCTGTGAACGATTGACCAGTGTCTTGCCGACGTTCTTCACTTCGAAGAAGGATGGGCCCTTAATGTCATACCATTCTGCAGCGCCACGGTGATATTCAGCCCGGATATTCCAAAACAAATTTAAGGGTAATTGCTGACCTTTGCGGGTGAATGGATCGACGACCTTTTTCTTGACACCCTTCTTACCCTTGGACAATCGTTTGTTCTGCAGACAACGCCGAAGGCATAAGTGATCGTTGTTAAGTGGCAATTGTGCCGATATAGAAGATGCTGACCTTGCCAACGGCCATGATGGAGAAGGGGCGACGGGGAGAGGAAGGAAGAGGGGAAAGGTTTTCGACTGGTTGGGCCTAATGTACCAAACACCAAACAACAGGTCACCTGCCACCGCGGTTTGGTCCTCCCCTGCTTATGGCTGCAACATTGAATGCGTTAGAATTCGTAGAAGCGTGCAAAGAATTCGTGGCCAAATACTCCACGCACGAATCCACTCACGAACTCGAGCTCTTGAGGGAGTCTTACTTCGGATGGACATTGGTAGAGCATCCGGTTTGTATAGACGAAATAATTTAATATGGTTAAACTGATTTGTTTCATCTGGCGGTTAGGCTTTCCCATCTCTGAGCTACTTGACTCGCACAGTGACAGTTTCGGAGCGGTCACGAATCAAAGCACCGGGACCGGATGAGGGACTACCCGGGAATGTGATGGATTTGGAGGAGAACGACCTGGAAGAAACCGAAATCCCCGAAATCCCCGAAATCCCTTCGTCACAAGAAGCATCCCCTTGGACAGAGCGCGGCACGGCATGCACGGCTGCTGAATATATCGTCTATGCACCGTCATTTCAAGTGCCTGCATTCTATTTCATGGTGTCCGACTCCAGTTAGTCACTGCTATTCAGTTCGTTGGTGCGGTGACTCATTTAGTAGGTGGATCACCGCTGAGCCTTGGCCGTCTCGTCCGAACCAATCTTTTCAAACCAGATGCACTAGTAGGAGCGTCTGTGCATGCAACACACATCGAACCGCCGCGCACCGAACGTGGCGCGGTATTTCCCCTGCTTTCACAAGGGGGACACCCGACACTGCAAATACCATGCTGGTACTTGCACCCGTGTGAGACTGGGGTGGCAGTGGGCGAGCTCCTTGCTCTTGGGATGCAGAGTGCTGCGGGGCGAAGGACGCTATGCCAGTGGTTGGAGGCGTGGATGGCGATGCTCGGCACCGTGGTAAACCTTAGGACATAGGCTTTGATGCTGGGCTAGAGGCGTGGATGGCATTGCGGGGTACCGTGGTGAACCATAGGACATACACTTTGTTGCACGCTCTGCAAGTTGCACCATTCTGGCCAGCTCAATATGATCTGCCTGTTGCGAAGGACCAATCCGCGTGGATCCCATATGGGTTTACGCCACACCTTACGATACCATGATTTAAAATTGTGAGTAGTTTTTCTTACGGGTTCAGAGGAAGGCATGCTGAGGGACGCAATAATGGGCTCAAGCACAATCGGAAAGATATGACTCGACTATCGGCGGACGCACAGATATTGTGCGAACCGAACGGCTGGGATGCAAAGTGGTCACGGTATTTTCTGTCCACAGCCACCGTTTGGTTTACAGGTCAAGAGCTTGATAGTGAGTCACCAAGTCACGGCGATATTATAGTTCGCCATTAATACGGTCCCCATTCAAAGTGGTCTGCTATGGTCCTTTGTCATATTCAACCATTTAGGGTCTGGCGATCATGGAAGTTGATACGTGGTGGGGCTTGCAGGGGCAATGGCAGTGGCCATTCGGTATCGCGTGAATTAAAGAGGGTATCCAGAACTGGTCGGGGGGATGTGGATATTTACTCAACAATATATCGAGTATTATATAGTGATATGAACAGGTTGCAAGTGGTGTTTCATAGTTGATCGGGTCGTGGCACCCACCATTCAATCTTGGTCCTTGGTTAAAATATACATGACACGGAGCCACACTTGAGCTAGGCGAATAGTGAAAGTGACCTGTGTCACTGCCGTGATCGCCTTGTACTTTGCCACGCCTGAACGACCAAGCTCTTGCCCGTTTGTCAATTCATCAACGGGACGAGCACGCGTTCTTACGCGTTTTTCTAACAGTAGGGGGTGAGGAGAGAATTATATAACAGTTGTATAGCTTCCTGTTGACCGTTTGGCCTCATGTTCCAATCTCCGCTTGCACGCTTGCACGACGGGAACCGCTACTTATCCCTGCGAGTGTTTTCACGAGATGACTATGGGTACTGGAACTGTTTTGTTTATTTAATTAATGGTCATATGTATATGTGGGAGTCCTAGTCCTCGGAGACTCACAAATCCGATTTTTGCGCGTCTAAGACTCAGCTCCACCGCCCGGGACGCTCCGCCCGAAACGCGCGTGAAAACTGACACTGGTTGACCACTAACCTCCGCAAAAACCGGGGGTATTACCAGGCACGGGTGAGAGTGGTATTCTTCTCCTATCCTGGATGTCGGTACTCGTACGAGCACGACCGCTCATAGCTCGCCAGGTCTAGTAATCCAGTAACAATAGGCAGGCAATAGGCGAAATGTTCGTCGCCCGTCACCGGCTTTCTTCTGTTCTCGGCCACCTCCCCCACACTCGCCCAATGTCCTCCCAGCACCCATCCCACATCGAAGTTTACATCGTCGGGGCAGCTCGTACCCCAGTCGGCTCCCTCAACGGCACCCTCAAGTCGTTCACAGCGCCGCAGCTCGGAGCTATCGCGATAAAAAAGGCCATCGAAAACTCAAAGGTGCCCTCCTCTGCGGTCCAGGAGGTCTTTGTTGGCAATGTCATCCAGGCCGGTGTAGGCCAATCCCCTGCACGTCAAGCCGCTCTCCTCGCCGGCATCCCGAAAGAGGCAGACGCGACGACCATCAACAAGGTCTGCGCGTCCGGCCTCAAGAGCATCATCATCGGCTCCCAGCAGATCCAGCTTGGCGACAAGGACGTCGTCGTCGCGGGGGGTATGGAGAGCATGAGCAATGCGCCGTAAGCACAGCTCTACGCGATCCACGCGCCGATCTCGCTCATATTCACTCATACACCCTCGATAGGTTCTTGGTTGCACGCCAGAATCCTACCTTTGGTCATGGAAAGCTCATCGACTCGATGCAGCACGATGGACTCTGGGAAGTCACCTACAAGTTTCCCATGGGAAATTGCGGAGAGGAGACTGCTAGCAAGTATAGTATCACACGAGAAGAGCAGGACGCCCACGCCATCGAGAGCTACAAGCGTGCGGCCAGAGCCTGGCAGGCGGGCCAATTCGACAAGGAAATCGCTCCAGTGGTAATTAAGGACAAAAAGGTGTGTATTTGTGAGCTCTCCAACAATCAGACATTTAGTCCTCGTGTCCCGATCCTTCGTCCGATTTACATTTACACTCCTGGTATTTACCCTCGATTAACAGGGCGGCGAGACGGTCATCAAAGAGGATGAGGAGTACAAACAGGTCAAGTATGACAAGGTTCCCACTCTCCGACCGGTCTTTAAGCCCGATGGGACGATCACTGCGGCGAATGCCTCCAACCTCAACGATGGTGCATCCGCCGTGGTGCTCACGAGCAAAGCCAAGGCAGAGGAGCTGGGCGTTACGCCCCTCGCCCGTATCGTCTGTATGTCCCCCTCCCCATTTCAGTAGTGCCCCGCGAACTAATATTTGCGTTTGTTCGTTCGTCTCCCTCAGCCTACGCGGATGCGGCAACCGATCCTATCGACTTCCCCATCGCACCAACGCTTGCGCTTCCGCTCGCGTTAAAAAAGGCAGGTCTGACAAAGGAAGACATCACGCTGTTCGAAATCAATGAGGCGTTTTCGGTCGTCGTCAAGGCCGCTGAGAAGCTGCTCGCCATCGACCCGAGTAAGATCAACGTCCGCGGTGGCGCTGTTGCGCTCGGCCATGCCATTGGTAACTCGGGCTCGAGGATTATTGTCAGCCTTGTGCATGCGCTCAAGCCGGGCGAGTATGGTGCTGCTGCGATATGCAATGGTGTACGTTTATGTCCTGTCTGTGATGGGCCGAGGTGATCGTGGTGCTAATTGTTTGGGTTTGTAGGGTGGTGCGGCGAGTGCGCTGGTCATCCAGCGACTATAGGGGGTCCATTGGGAGGAAGATAGTATTAATTTAGTCTCTTCATCCGTGTTCAATACCTACCAAAGACGGCACTCGACCCGTCGGGAATCCCCACGGAATGAGATTATCAACAACGGTACAAATGGGGAACGAATAAATGTGACCTGGTATGACAGTGTTAATGTTCTTTCAGAACAAGCTTTGGTAAGTTTGAGAAGCGTTGTTCTGGGTTCTGGAGGGAAGAAGGGGAAGAGGGGAAGAGGGAAGAGGGTAAGCTGTATTTGGTATTTTGATCTGGAAGGAACCAGACCCTGGGGTCTCACGGCGAGCAGCCTGAGAGCAGCCTGAGAGGCGAGTGGAATAGGAATAGAGAGAGAGAACCGGAAGCGAACCGGAAGCACTGGAAGCAGATAACAGCTCAATCGATATCAGGTTTGTCTGTCGAGTCGCTGGATCTCGCCGTACACGGATCGCGGCTTCAAAGGGTTGAAACGAACGTGCGTCGAAGGTTGTATTCTCCAGCCAGTCGACTCAGCACTTGAGCAGCCACAGACGGTGCCTCCCTCTGAACACGATGAAGGTGAGCGCATCCCGTCCATATCCTCCCATGTACTAACTTCCCTCGTCATCGTCGCCCGCTACTCCAAAAATTATCCTTGCTATCGTTCCCGTTTGCTCCCCGTTCCCCTCGTTCCCCTTCTCTGCTGTCGTAATCTGGGTCTCCTGATCACAAATGGGCCAGTTTGGCAAGAAGATCCAGGCGGAGCAGATCCCCGGATGGTCAGAGTACTATCTCGATTACAAGGGCCTCAAGAAGATCGTGGGATCCCTTCGCAATACAACCGGCAACAGTGCCACCACTGCTGCTGCTTCAGGTTCAATTGCGCCAGAGGGTGTTCGCCCCTCCGATTTGTTCAGCACCTCTTCGTCCACCCCTCGACGCCAGCCGCCGCTATGGGACGCGGGTGTCCCCGATCAGGCGGCCACCACCCTCCCACACACGCCTTCGTTTGCTGCTAGTTCGACAGGGGACGAAGACCGCGGCCAAGAATTTCAAATGATAAAAGCGTCTTTCTTCTTCAAGTTGCAGAGGGAACTCGACAAGGTAGGGCGCGAGGTTCACGCTCCGTTCGCCAAATCTTGCCGAGTACTTATGTCATCGGTCGTCACTTCTTTCCAGATCAACACGTTCTACCTCCAGAAGGAAGCCGAGCTTAAATTGCGCCTTGCCACTCTAGTGTCGAAACAACGTTCTGCTGCCACGCGCATGCAGCCAGACCTGGAGGAGGAGACTACCGCTACCAAAGATCTTGTCGAGTGGCGGGCCGTCGAGGAAGGCTTTAGGCTCTTGCAGAACGACCTCCTGAAACTGCAGGTCCGTGCTGGCCACGTGGATCTTGTCTATCAGGCTTATAGGTACTCTTCAGCAATTTGTTGAAATCAATGCCGTCGGCTTCCGTAAGATTCTTAAAAAGTGGGACAAACGCTCCAAGTCAACAACGAGAGAACTTTATCTGGCGCGTCAAGTTGACGTACAGCCCGTATTCAATCGACAGGTGACGCAGTCCACTGCCACCTCGCTTAAGAGACTGACCCATATGCTCCAGCTGATAACAGAATTCGCTGATACAGTTGCAGCGTGTCTCGTCAACCTCTCCAATATGGGGACAGATCTTTCGTTACCGAGGGATTCTAACGACCCTGACCCTCTGCTTAGCGAGCGGATCGTTCGAGAGCGTACAAGTCAAAGTCGCGCCTTCGTCGATTTGGAATCCGATCTCCGAAAGGCGGTTGCCACACGGGATGCCAACGCGATCCAACTGGCCCTTATCCAGGGTTCGGAACTCGCTAGATTACCTGACGGAAGGACGCATGTCACTCGCATTTCATGGAAAGCAGCTATCGAGGCACCCCCTGATTTGGCCGACCTCATCATGACTTCTCCCAACTCCGTCTGTGACTTTCATTTCGTCGACGATATCAACGGCCGAACGTGCCTGCATGAGGCCGCCGCAGCTGGAGAACTTCGGATGGTTAACCTCTCCCTCGACCACAACGTCGAGGTGAATCGGAAGGATGTGTATGGACGAACTGCTTTACATTATTCTTCAATGGGTGGTTATGTGGAAATCTGCACACGACTTTTAGCTGCTGGCGCTGATCCCTCGTCCGTCGATATGGACAACTTCAACCCACTTTATTATGCAGTCGTCAACGGACGCCTCGAGTGTCTCCGTGTCTTACTCGAAGTCGGTAGGGTCGGGCTAGAGCCTACGCTTGGAGATGCCAACCCATTGGCCCTCGCTTGCCGGTCTGGACACCTTGATGTCACCATCCTCCTCCTACGGTATGGCGCGAGGAATCTGCCGAATACCAATGGCGAGTACCCTCTCCATCTTGCTGCCAAAGAGGGTCACGTCGAAGTATGCAAGCTGCTCTGCGTGGAAACTAGAGAGACGTTGGATATGCCAGACAAGTACAACGAATGGACCCCGCTCTTTCATGCTGCCAACAACGGCCATGAAGGTTGCGTGAAAGTGTTGCTCCAAGCCGGCTGCAATCCGACGGCCACAGATGAATTAGGTCGTCTGCCCATCTACTACGCAGCTTGGTACGGCCATATAGCGTGCACGTTCCTCCTCTACGATGCAATTAGCGCGTTCCCTCGTCGACAGACATCCTTGCCGCAGGCTAGAGCCCCCATTTCTTCAGTCAGTCGCATGTCGCCTTTCGATCTTGGGCCAGGTGCCGCTGAACCTGATGCAATACCTTCCCTATCGCTTCCACCCCCCATCATGCCCTTCCGTATTTATGGCCACAATTATCTCGAGAAGAGCTACCTAGTTCAGCTCGCATTGGGTCATCCATTCTCCGCATATACCAAAAAACCATCGCAACCACCTATAGAGATTACCCCGTGGACTACAGATCCCGACCTTCACCGTCCACATCCCCATGCGCCGCCCTCGCTCAAGCTTGTCATGTCCTCGCGATCCGGCAAATCTGTACCTTTTACCCTGACGATCCCGCTTTCCGACCACCAAGACACGCTGTCATTTCAGATACAAAACCTCGATGAACTCTCGCTCGAGTTCTCCTTTTACCCAAATTTCGGTTCGAAGACGATCGGCCGAGCCGCTATTCTCCCGTCCATCTTCCAAGGCATTCAGGATACCAAAGTCATTCACCTTCCTGTGTTGGACCATCGACTACACATAATCGGTCGCCTGACCATCGAAGTTTGTATCATCAGCCCGTTCCAAGATGTAGCCTTACAAGTCGGCGGGACAGTGGAGACGTACTGGAAGTCCAGTGCTCAATATTCAGGACTCGGCGGGTTTGGTTCTTCGTTGAACGTTTCGAGGCTCATCGCACCTACCAATACTTCCACTTCGCATCGATCTGCAGTTACCAATAGCCCTGGCAGTGTCACCATTTCGTCTCTCTCTGGAGACTACCTGCATGTTGTCGTGCAGGTCACCCGTGATCTCGTGCCCGTCGTATACTCCAAGTGGCATCTGCCTGTCAACGGAGTCGATGTAGGCGTATGCAGTGTATCTGCTGCACAGTTTTCTGGCATTGCCATAAAAAATGGAATGGTTATCATCCCCATGCACGCTCCTGGGACGGTGCAAGAGTGGGCTGCAATATTACGAGCGTCCATGCTTACACTCGAGCATCTTTTGAAGGTATGTTTTAGAACTTCTCGGTAGTTGCACATACTAAGGAGGTGATTTCAGTTTCTTCCAACGGAAATTGGTGTGATGCTGCATGTCGCCTATCCGGAGTGTGACCGCAGGGACGAGCTCTGTATGGGACGCTGCGCAGATGTCAACTCGTATGTCGAAGCTATCCTCAAAACCGTTTATCAAGCATCTGCATCTCTCGGGTCCACGCCCCATTCGCGACGTCGTTTCGCATTTATGGCCCACTCGCCCTCCGTATGCACTGCACTGAACTGGAAACAACCAAATTGTAAGCCGGCGGAGGGAGCTATTCTTTTCTTGTTTCTTTTGCTCACCGAGACCGCCGACAGATGGGGTCTTCTTCGCAACCCATGGCGGAGTCGATCCACAAACCGGACATGACGACCCATCCAGTACTGCTCGATCTAGAGATAGAAGGTGTCTAAGTGTCGCAAACGCTGTTGAGTTCGCAAAATCCAACAATTTGCTCGGCATTCTAGTTAATGCGAGGCTACTGGTGCGTTTGGTCCAACCAATGGAAGACTTTATTTGACATCTTAACATGCAAACAGCGGAAAGTGCCCTCTGTAATCTGGAGTATCAAGGGTGCGGGCCTTGTGGTGGGCGCATTCGGTCAGGAGGTTGATATAAGGGTATTGGCGAGCGCCTCCAGCGACCCGCATGAAGCCGTCGATGCCATCCTCAGCCCCGACGGTGTTATCAATTTCGTCGACTAGACCTCGTTTGTAGTATGAGAGGACACGAAGGAGTCAAATGTAAAAACACGGACACACTCGAATCTCTTTTGAATAGTCTACAAGAGGGAATCAGGGTATCAACATGTAGCTATGATAATGTATCGTTACAGGCTGCCACGCAGCGGCTTGCAGGACATACTATATGACCAGACAGGAATTGTTCGAGGAAGTCCACGAGGCACAGAGACGTACGCACAGAGTGGGTGGTGACAGATGAACAGGGTATATACTCGATTTTGCAAGATAGTTATGGTGAGTCAGAGGACATGAATGCCCTGTAAAGCGCGGCGTAAGATCCATCTTTGGCAATGAGTTCGTTGTGGGTTCCAAATTCTGTGATTGTCTGCAACTGCAGTCAGCACCTACGTTTTCAAACGATCTGAATTGCGGCCTCACCCCGTTCTCGAACATTGCGACTTTATGTGCTCGCTTGACGGTGGAGAGTCGATGGGTAACAAAGATGGTGGTGCTTTCTTGATCGCCTGTGGGCGAACGATTGCCTTTGGTAAGACGCTCAAATAGGTCATTTTGTGCCGCCGCGTCCAGAGCACTGCTCGGTTCGTCAAAGACGCAAAGATCTGCATCCGGTCGCATAAATGCCCTGGAGATAGCAACCCGTTGCCACTAATAGATGGGTCGTCAACTGGTGTATTACTAGGACTGACGGATCATGCATGGCTCACCTCCCCCCCTGACAATGCGCATCGATCAGGAACCGTGGATCCGATACCACCGAACCCAAGAGGGTCTGATGGGAAAGGTGAAGGAAACGAGAAGTCGAAGCCGGAGTATTCTAGATTTGTATCCAATCCTTTGGGTAAATTCAAGAGTCTGGCACCCCCACCCGCAAGCAGGGCGCCACGGAGACACGTATCCTTTTCAAGGAGATCGATCTGGCCGACCCCAACGTTCTCTCTGAGCGTTGTGTTGTAGCGAGAGAAATTCTGAAAGACGACTGTTGTGTGCCTGTGCAGATCTTCAGCATCGTACTTTCGTACGTCTACATCGTTAATCGTAAAGTGTCCGTCGTCGTAATCATACAGTCTCCAGGAAAAGGTCAGATAGGAACACCAACAAGCGTTCAGGGGCACGTACCGGGTAATCAGGTGGGCAAAGGTACTCTTGCCCGACCCATTTAGCCCACAGAGCGCAATTATTTCCCCTGGTTCGACATGGAAATTGATATTGTACAAAGTTGGTTCAGGCTTGCCAGGGTACGTGAAGGACATATCCCTGAGTGATCGTGAGGCTCCTCTCTTGATCGTGAAGGGGTGAGCGAACCTGATGTCTATTTTCATTCCTTTCTTGGGACCTCGTGTTTCAGTATATTCTACTTTGTCTTCTTCATTGGGCCGCAGAGCGGGTTTGAGAGAAAGCCCAATATGGAAAGCGCTTAAGAGAAATATGCCCTGGTAGAGGAGCCTCATAGACGTGGCTAATGTGAAGACCGTTTGCACAAGCATCTCTGCTGTAGTCCGATATAGAGTCACGGAGCCAAGGGAGGCAGAGGAGAATTGCAGGGCAAGAGGAAGCTACATGAGGAGAGTTGAGTAACGAAGTGGCACGGCAAGTCGGGTTATGTACCGTTTGTATTAACGAGAAGAATTCAATAGCGCTTGTTCGGGCAAATGTCCGAGCCGCAGTACCAGTCGATTCTCCCAAAGACACTGACCGTATCATGAGGCTTCTCTTTGCATCCGCCCACGACTGAAGGATCCAAGTTCGAAGCCCAAATAGCAAAACCTCTGACTTGAAACTATCACTGTATGCGAGGCCCCGCATACGTTCGTGCCGCTCTTCTAGTCTAGCATCCTCCGAATCTTGAAGCGACTGAGACCATCGGTCGGAAAGAGGGAACGCAAAGCAAGAGTTGAAAAACGAGAAGAGTGTTGGAAAGATAGCAAGACCGAGAATCAAGAGTTCCGCCCAATGCTGTGACGTATGAAAGGCACGAGCCGATGAGAGGGACATTGACCACAGAACAAACGCTTGGGAGAGAATTTCGGAGATTGTGGTGAAAATGCGGATCATCTCGAAGGGGGACAATAATAGAAAGCTTCCGTGACAGGCCGTTAGCACGAATCCTTAATGAAGGCTTTCACACGACTCCAAGACTCACCTCCCCATTCCTGATGAAAAAGATCGCACGAACGCGTCTGACTCGAAGAGGACATCCCGGACAGATGGGTTCGCCAAGGCGGGGAGATCCAGTCTCAATCGAGTCTGCATTTGAAGGAATTCCACGTGGAAACGTGACGATCGTTGCACGATTTCTTCATTGTGGTTCCTGTCAAAAAGTTGGGGCATAGGTGTGGGAGCAGGGTCGAGGGACGGGTATAACCGGGCTTACGCGATGACATCCAAGAGTGTTTCCGCGAACATACGGAGGGCGTCGGTGAGTATCAATTTGCCCAGTCGCGAAAAATCATGTCTGAACGGGGAACGGCGGAAACGAAGCCCGTCGCGCAATCGTCAGTATGCGGAAAATGCCGCGTGGATGCAATTCTACCTGTCGGATGAGAACAAATTTTGCGCCTGGGAGTTGTTCAGTCAGACGACGACTCAGCCCATCTATGGGACGGTGCGCACCTCGTCGAGTATTCGTGCTTGAGAGTAACCTCTAACGGAAGGTAGGGTACCCCTGAGTATGTTGAACACGAAAAGGAGGAGTGTCCTGGTCGGATGGAGGTTGAAGAGGAGGATAAAGAGATCGACCATGCACGAGCGGACGATGACGGTGGCAGCGAAGATGTTGGAAATTGTGACTGGCCTCTGGGAGCCCGCAGGAAGCGGTTCGGAGGAGCGGTCTGCTCTGCGTGACTGACGCCATGCATCAAAGACAGGCGAGCGAGGGATCGCGTATCTCGACTTGCGCGATGGACGCGACTGGGTGTCGATATTTTCGAAAATGTGCTGCTTTTCCGCTGGGGGTGCTCGTGGACGGTTTCTGAAATACATGTCTCGCGCGAAGGGCGCGGGAAGGCGAAGAAGGGGTACAAGACTCAGATGGGAAGACGAGTGACGAGCGCTTGGGTATTATCGACGGCTGGGCGTGGCTGGGCGAGCTGAAGCGAGAGGCGGGTGTCGGGGTCAAGAAAGAGGTTGCTCAAGACATCGACACTCATTCATCCTCGCATTCTCGCTCTGCGGGGCTGAAAATACTCAATATGGAAGTCGCCGACCGAGCGACTAGGCGAGTGCAGCCAACTCGGGTCTGCAGCATGCAGCATGCTCCAGGTGAGGCAGAGGGATGCTGGCCGCTGTTCTATGGGACCAGGATGGCCCTCTCGGTGTCATTCGAGCTTCACGTCTGAGTACGTCTGAGTGTGAGAGTTCAGAGTAGTTTATTGCAGTAATCACAGATTAGATTCACATTCACTCACAGCACTCACAGCACGCATTGTACGAGCAATAAGGCCCCATACGCAGCCTACGCAGCCACCTCTTGCTCCACATCCACCAGCGGAACAGCCCCCGATCATGCGATCCTGCGTATGTATCAACGCGGGTGAGCAGGTGAGCAGATGAGCAAGTGCCTCAAACCATTCCGTTTGTTGCCCACAGCTGGCTGGTCGCACCCCGTACTCTCCTCCTCAGCTCCTCAGCTCCTCCGACGGTCGGCACTTGAGCTTTCCACGCTCATAACGCACCTGCTCTCCCGTTTGACAGCCGCGAGAGCCGCGAAAGCACCCGTCCTCTCACCCGGCACATTTACCCAATCGGACCCTTATCTCGCCCTTAAACCTTCGATGCCAGTCCCGGACGTGCGTACGATGCAATCCAACAATTAAATTCTATTTGCCAAGTGAGGTCGACAGTAGAAAGGCATTTTCCATGCATGCCTCGAGGCTTGTGCGCGACGGACACACCCCATTATTCTCTAACGGACCGACGTATCTCTCCTTGGTCATATGCCTCGATTCTGCGTGATACACTAACGACAGCCGCTTCGTTCCTTCTTGCCCCGCCAAGGTTATTTCTCTTCTCGCTGCAGACTCGCATTCAATCCTAGTGCACCACCTCTCAACTTCTTGGACCCGCATCAAGAAGAATATTGCACCTCTCGATCATCCCCAACGGACCACTCAGCGATCCTAAACCATTCGGCCAAGCGAGTTTCGAAGCTCAACCATGCTATGTCAACCCCATCCTTTGCTGCCAAGTTCCCAGGCAGTGACCGGTCGTCAACCCCACCCACTATTCTAACCCGCCTCTTTCGGAATTGCTGTCGAAGATTGGACTGCGGATTGCTGATCCTCAAAACAGCCTCAAGTTGAATTTCGGACGTCCCATGTATAGCTCACACCTCAATGACGCGAGGAGCATCTGCAGTGAAGCCCAGATCACCTGAGCTGGGCATGCACAGAGGGCTTACACTTGACTTTGCAGGGTGACGACCTGTCCACGCCTGCCCACCTGTGAAGACGTGCGGTGAAAGACTGCAACGATTTCCATAACGGGACAATGGACGAAACATTTTCGTACTCTTAGCTACAGGTGTTTGTCTAGCATCTGCCTGACGCTGTGCGGGAATCACAAAGAAGGCGCGCGCCACACACCGGTCCTGTGCGATTAGGATAGGAATGACAGAGGACCATTTATAAACCCGGGTGGGTCATCAGCCTCTGTAGGCCATGGGAAGGAGTATATCGACAGGAAAAGCATACTTTGAGTCTCAGCAACCACGTCCTCCTCGCAGCAGTCCCAAGGCAATCTCTAGTGGTGGGTCGCTTGAAGGTCCCTTTGGATCGAAATTGCTTGGGTCAATGTCTTGAAAGTGTAGCGCACCCGTGCAGTCTTCGGAACGGGTTCCATCTGCTGCCCAAGCCGCGAGCGAGGCTCCGCAAGTAGTTCATCGCCTTGCTGGATTCGAGTCCATCCCGGAAGTTGGGAGAAATGAACCGAAATGATTTCGCTCTCGGGAATGCTGCCTTGGTGCAGAACTTCAACATATTCTCGTGTCCTGGAAAAGGTGTATGAGCAAAGAACTCCCAAATGGGCCTATCACCGTCATTCCGGGAAGGTGGTACCGGGTCGCCAGGCCTGCTATTCAAAAGTGGAGAAGCCAAGCACCTCGATGCCGGGATATAAAGGGACCTTCCCAGTCCAATTCCAATCGATGGGTTTATCCAGGGCGAGTCTTGTCAGTTTCGGGCAAGGTGATAGCGCCCGTTCAAGAGTGCCGGATGGGGGATTGGTCATTCGCCGGTGTGTTTGTATGTCAAGTATTCGAGTGTAGGCCCAAAACGCTCCACAACGCGCAATGCGTCATCCCATGTAATACTATGATAGTGAATTGAGAGCCTTTGGTATCGAATCATACTCTCGCTTTCAGATCTTCCACCATTAACCACTCCTTCCCTGCTCGCGGTGCGGGAGCCAACGCTCACAGCTGTTTCAGATCAGGGAATTCGATTGGAGAGATACTTGCATGGATGTCCGGTATTGGACCGCGCCCATGGACATGCAACGATTCCGCAAGGTCTGGACAGACGTTGACGAACTCGAAGAAGCTTGATCCAGTAATTTGGGTGTGAGCCAATTGGCGTAAGTAGGGGTGTGGGAGGATGACTTTATTCCAAACATCTGATGGATAATTCGGCGATGAGGGCAGAGGACGAGCAGCTGCTCGAGCGACGCTGCGGCGTGTGTCCAGCCGTAGCCCACATCGTCACTAGGGTAGCCCTCACGTCTCCGCCATTCGACCCGCTTGGCCCACCGCCGTCTCTCTGGTTTCTGGTATGAGAGTGCGAGGACGGACGGGAGAGTACCCGAGTGTATAATAGCTATGCATTCGAAGAGGTAAGGTAGGACCAGCGCGTGCCAGGTGGAGTGGACGAGACATAGGTTCCGTTTGATCTTGTATGTTCGCCGTTGCGAGCGATACACGCTGGTCCATGGACCATAGGGGGAGTGCCCCTTGACACCCCAGGCGTAGTTGTAGTCCCAGAGATCTGTAGCCATAACTACGCGATCGATGTTCAAAGTTCCAAGAGTGGCGAAGCGGATAATGCCAAAGCTCCACGTGGAGGCGAGGGCCACCATATGTCCGGGGCTCTTCGTCAGTATCCGGTGCCAATAGACCGATCATGTACCGACGCTCAAGTACATCTTGTTGGGTGGTGGAGGTAGTCAAATCCATTTGGCACGATGAGCGCTTGGTTTCTACCACGTCGACAAGTGCATCTGCGTCAGTCAAGCAAGTCGTGCCAAGAACCACGGATGTGCGAAGCGTCTCGCCACATTGGCTGACTATCGATTGTGTCCCAGCCCGACGCGTGCAGGACACGCGGATGAATCAACTTAACTTGACTCCGACCTCTCTGCAGTCGTCGTTGGTACTATGCCATCGGATGCAGAACTGGCGTCTCTTACGCTCGCCGAGGAATATGGCGCGTCGCATTCGTCCTGCATGTTGGTTCGACATTGACCGTCATATGCAGAGCTGCGTTTCCCTTGTTTCCGGTCGGAAGACGCGTATTCACTTGGACAACACATCCGGTATTGTTACGTCCTATCGGCCTTTGATGATGAAGATTCTCATCGACATACAGCAAACGCTTCAAGGCGTCTGGGCGATCAGCCAAGGGTAAGGGCTTGGCGATTTCTATCAAATCTGCAGCCGGGTAAGGGTAACGCATAAAACTAAGGACTATCCTGACTCCGTCAAGTCACACGCTGTTCGCATGTTCAGTCGGAGACGGATTTGGTGAAGCGTCTCTCGATGCTTGGGCAATAGCAGACGGACTTTATAAGGTCGCGCTAAGAACTTCTCATTCAAGCTATTACATTGAAAGGGAAATGCTTTCTTCGGGTGAGTAGCAGCAAGTTCTGCAAGCCTTTTCGTCTGACATCTTCGTCAGGCAAAACGCCCGAAGCGATGGGACTACCACCCCCCGAGTTTCGGATAGCCGGAGGGGCTTTTCCAATCTGGCTAAGTGTACGCTCCTTGGCTCAAACCAACGGCACGTCCTAACGCCGCTCCCCAGAATGCGCCGTGTTGTCCGATCGCCGTGGCTTGTAAGTCAATATGGGTGACATCATTGATGATGGAACCTCACAGATTCTTCAGCCGTCTACAGTGGATCCTCACAGGATGATCACCTTGTGGGTATTCCCTAATTCTCAACTGGGCTCCCATTGAAGCACCAGTCCTCTAGCTGGTCGTCAAATCCATAAGGGACTACTTACTTAAGATGGCACAGGTTGGCACTGAGGGTAGACCAGAGACACCCTTCACGTTTCATAACGGGGGAAGCGTGGTTAACCTTCAATAATCGTCGACCACCTCTTGACATGTTTCCAAGGATTCGCCCTTCAGCGGTGCTATGTTTAGGCGGGGAGGAAGAGCCCGTCGATGACGAAATATTTGAGCGCTGGTTTGAGGGTGTTATGGATGAATGGAATATTGTGTATTCTTTTTTCTCTTTCTAGATTTGCGTTTCTGCGCTTGTGAAGCCTAAACCTGAGAGATGACCACTCGCCACCTTTGTTTTGCGGCTTGAACACCCCCAAAGAGGATGGAAAACGTAAAGACCGCCAAGAAACCGCCACAACCGACGTACATAACAGCTACTGGATGGCTTGATGACTGGCGGCAGTCCGGAAGATCCCAATGGTCCGTCTCAGCGTCACCAGCAATGGTCAACTTGCTCATTCCTCTCCAGTCTCGCTCGTCTCGTACAAACTGCGTTTGATCCAATGCTCGAGGCCGAGCTCAGGCTCATTCTAATAACCCTCATCGAGTCTCTCGTTATTCCGCAGCCAAAGCGCCCTGGCCCTTCTGATATTGCCACATTTTACCACGAATTTACTCTGCAACTCGCGCCTCTGCCAACTGAAACACGTAACTCAATACACCAGCTCGTTGTGGACATTGTGTTTGCTGTGGACGACGCGTATGAGGGCCGACAGACTCAACCCAGTTCTGACGGGACCAAAGCGAACGGTGACGAGAAGAACGACTACATGGAGGTCGATAAAGGGCCCAAGTCCGTTCCAATTCCATCAACACCGAGGATAGCGCTCGCTACGTTCACACGCGGCATTGTCGTACGTAGCCCTTCTACCAATTGATTGTGGGACTCGAACTCATGTGTCCATAGACGAGCGGGGCAATTCCCAGAGAGGTGCTTATCTCCTTGGATCTATCACCGGCCGACTACAGCCTTTTGCACGATATCGGTCTGCTCTCTAATCCGCAGAATACTGCGAAAAAGGAAGTCCGAACGAAGACCACGATACAGTATGCAGCAGATATCCAACCAACCTCGGTCATGCAATTTGACCACCCATTATTTTTCCAGTTATCGACAAACGAAAGTCAACCTACTCCGTGAACAATCTGAAGGGTACACGAAGCTCACACTCGAGTTATCCAACTCCATGGGTCCGGCAAGGGATCCTATACGCGTTGAATCATCCTCAGCCGACACCGACGGGAGCCTCAAAGCCCGTGCCGCACATGCCTGGCAGAAGTTGGTGACAATCATCGGTTACTTTGACCTCGACCCAGTCCGCGTTCTAGATATCATTCTTGATGTCTTCTCATCGCACGTCGTGACGCATTGGCCTTTCTTCCTGCATCTCTTACACTGTTCACCATGGAAGAGAGAGCCACTTCCTCGAAGAGCGGAGCAATCGAATAACTCCAATCCTCAAAGATATTGCGACATGACTTTCGACGAGATCCTGGCGGCAGCGGAAGGGGTGTCACCTGGTCCCATTCCAGAAGATGTGAATACTTGCGCGAATCTTCTCGGGTTCAAATTCAAGTATTACCAAGTATGCTCAAACTCATTTCTGCTGTAATTTTCTCACACCCTTGCAGGAACAGCACCAGCCCATACCAACCGCCCTCATGTTCGCAGCTGCCTTGCTTGTGAAAGAGGAAATGATTCGTATGACAGATATCCTTCCTCATGTATGCTTCTTTTTTCCTTTAGCTTCGTTGTGTCCCTGATTGTATCTGTATGCAGCTGGCACCTGACAAGGCTGGAATGGACGCGCTCGGCGAGAAGTATGCGCAGAGCCTCAAGAAGCGCCTTGTATCGGTTCAAACTACATCTCAGGACAAGAACAATGCTCTTGCAAACGCCGGTACACTCACCGAGGACGCTCACGGTCCAGTACGTCCACGACCTCAAGCGGCGGCACCCCCGGCACCGCCAAAGCCCTCCAAGAAGGAGGTCAAGGTGGATCTGAACAGTCATCGCGACTTCGTTATTTCCTTACTCTCCGTCGGTGCACTCCGGCCAGCAATGGATGTCATCGGACAGTATCCATGGATGCTGAGCAAATACCCACGAATCGCAGACATCCTCCTCTTCTATGTGGAGTACGCTTTGACCCCAGTATACGGTCGATGCTGCCCTTCTCCCGCTAATTCCGTTGCCCTTCACGCTTACAGTGCAACTAAAGGTCAGCATGATGAAGAGGAACCTCGTATTGTGAAAAAGCATGTCACCTTCACATTCCCCGAGCCACCTCCAACACTTGACGTCCAACAAGTTTATTTCTACCCAGCATGGTCGAAGTTTATTCCAGTCTGTTCTACGCCAGAAGACATCCCACTTCTCGTTGAACCCATGTTATCCATCATTGGCGTTCAGGCGTTCAGGAATCAACAGGTTATTGTAAAACTCTGCAGGCTGGCGAAGCAGCAACTGGATGGAACCAAGGTGCGATTTTACCTTCATTTCCTTTTACACTGTAACTAATAGTGCTTCAGGAATCCGACGAAAAGAAGCGGGATTTCTGGCTGCTGATGATCCGCAAACATATCTTTCCGGCGCTTTCTATGACGAGTGACGGCTTAATCATGTGCCAGGAGGTTTGGCAAGCTCTCAAAGCGTACGATGTGGACGTTCGATGGATGGTATATGGGGAATGGAATGGAGCCACATACAGACGGTCACCCGAGTTGAAGATCAAACAAGCGTCCATCGGCCGGTCGATTCGAGCATTACTTCGGCGGTTAAGCACAAAGAACGAGAGCTATATGTCGCGTTCGATCGGCAACCTCATTCATCACAACCCAGCCATCGTATTCTTCCATGCCCTGGACCACATCAAGTCCTACAGCAACCTCATCGATCCAGTGTTGGACTCCCTTCGTTTCGTCACGTCTCTCGGCTGGGACGTCCTGATGTACACTCTTCTTGCCGCTTTCTCCGACCCCATACCCAACATGAAGTCAGATGGTGTAAACGTTGCCGATTGGCTTCGGAGTGAGTGTTCTGCTTAATTATCCTCACGAATACCAACCGTGTTCTAGACCTTGCTTCCTTCTCCGGTCAATTACTCCGACGGTGGGCTACCCCACTGGACCCCCAGTATCTCCTACGATTCGTCCTCCACCGTCTGAACAACAGGGAAGCCGTCGAAGTCGTCGTCCTGAATGAACTCATCCTCAATATGGCCGGCATTGAGCCTGTGGAGAACATGTCCGAGAGCCAAATAACCGCTCTGACATACGGGCCCACAGTAGCGATCGAGGCACTTGCATCGTCCACACGAGGCGCTCTCCAGGCCCGCTCTTTGGATCGTCCCACTGAAAAGCTCATGACGGCTCTGGTTAAGAACGATCTAGCTGTCCCCCTCCTTATCCTCCTCGCTCAACACCGGCAGTCATACGTCTTTAGAACGCACAACGCGAGTCTGAAGACCCTGAGCAGCTTGTACGATGAGGTACGTTCGCTCAGAGGGTTGGGGAGCTATTACTGAGTCTCCTTCAGGCACAGTCGACTTTCTTCCAGTACATGGAGTTCCTCACGTACCCGATCTCCAAGCCCATCCGTGGAACCCTTCCTGCACTTCGTGAAAGTTTTCTTGCAAGCCTACCTTCCCTCGAGACACTCGTCAAGGACTTCAATCTCGAACCGGCTATAGTTATGCACCTCTATCGTCCTTATTTGCGCCAGCTCATTCAGGAGCAAGCCCTGGTGGCAGAAGCGGAGGCTGAGAAGAAAAGAACCTCCACTTCCAAGGTTCAGGACGTGAAGCCATCAATTGTAGAATCTCCCGCAGATGTCGAGGCGAGACTTCGGGCTCAGATGATGGCAAACAGAGAACCATCCGCCCCTTCGACTCTAACTAACGAGCCAGAGAGCTCAGGAATAAATGATACATCTGCGTCGCAAGTGGTACGTGAGGTGTAGTGACGAGATACAGGATCTAATATGGGACGTAGACTCAGACTACTCCTTGGGTACCTTTACTTCAACCATGGATCGCTCAAGCCGAAACGATTCTTCCCCCTACTGTTTTGGCTTATATGGGGTAAGATCTTCGCTTTGTCAATATTGTCCAGCTGACGTTATTTCTCGTAAAGAGCGCCGTTCTATATGACATTCTGGCAACTGAGTGTCTATGATCTGCGTTGGTCTAATCAAGAGTACAACGCCGCACAGCAACGTCTCACACAGCTTTTGGAACAAACGCTGAAGCAGCCTCCGGACCCGCGAGCCTCAAGCCGAGAACGCAATTTTTGGAATGAGAAGAGAGAGAGGATAGAGCAAGCTCGAGCGAACATCCTCAAGGATTCTAAAGAGCACTTCGCCGTATATGCGTTTACCCGCAAACGTCTGAATAATGAACATCAGCATTGGTTCCTTATATCTGGTTGGTCACTTGAAATTGAGTCTGTGCTGATTACTTATCCGCGCAGACCCAGTGCCGTTGGTGGACCACATCATTCAGCATTGCCTTTTCCCGAGAGCTCTGTTATCGCCCATGGATGCCGACTTCTCCGCTCAGTTCATCAAGCAAATGCATCTCCTTGGAACACCGAACTTCTCAACCGCCCATTGCTACGACCGATTGATCGGAGACCATATTAGAAATGTCGTATTTTCCTTGACGCAGGCCGAAACCCGAAACTATGGCAAGTGGCCCGTGACAGCTATTCCGATTAGCATACTGAGCATTTTCTAGGTCGGTTCCTACGACGCATCCTCGAAGATTTGACTACTTGGGCTTTGAATGAAGCCACCTTTAAACAAGAGAACGAGGATAAGAAGGGTGCTCGTTTGCCTGGTCTACGGGTGAAGACGGGAGGGGAGGAGTCCTTCATGACACACTCTATGCTCAATAACTTCTTCCAAAAGCTCCACAAGAAGCTGTGGCATGTAAGTCTTGCAACTCGTTTACGTTCTACCGCTGATTGCTTCATAGACACTCGCCGGATGCCTCACGTCGAGCGAGTATATGCACAATTATAACGCCGTCCTGGTCCTGAGGGAGCTCTTACCTGTGTTCCCGCCGAAGGGCGTTCTTCCAAGGGTCGGCCCGGTCGGCCCCTCCCTCGTCGAGCAGGTCGAGCAGGCACTTGCTCGCGAGACCGCTCTGCCCCCTAAAAAGCAGCGCTCGGATCTCAAGCTTCTTACAAATTCGTACCTTGCCCAGCTCAAACTCGTCCGGTCGCGATGGGAGGAAGGCGCGCCGACTACCACTTCGAGCACAACACAATCCGTGAGTAAATTTGCATGATGACCTAAGGATAAACCATGACGAGAACATAGGCTCCGTCCAATGGTGCTGCCCCTCCAACGGCTCCAGACAATAAGACGAAAGGTCCTGCTCCGAGTGCCACCCTATCTGCCTCTACTCGACCGCCTACAACTCCTAGAATAACCTCTTTACAACCGCCGCCTCCCCTCAACCACCCTCTGCCAGCAAATCCTTCTCGCCAGCCGCCCCGTGGGGAGCAGGCTCCCCCATCAAAGCTAGAACAATCACCCGTCCCGTACGTCCTTTGTCGCTATTCCATCTCCTTTGTCGCTATTCCATCTTCGGCTAATATACCGATGCCTCAGCAGTATCGAACGACCTCCTGTTGTGAAGAGGATTCAGCGAGACGCCGACCAAGGGCCGCCAACAGGCCCAAAAACCTCACAGTCTAAGGATCAAGATGCTCCAGTTGCTGAAGCCCAGTCCGTACGCGGTGTTGCTCCTCCTGCTTCAATCGAGCCCGCTGCAAATAATCGCCTTCAACCACCATTACCAGCGGGCCCTAAAAAGGATCCATCCCCACGTGGACACAGACTACCTGAGGATCCGAACCTCCGATTACCGGCGATGCCTCCTCCGAAGGGCCCAATCTCTACGGCGCACGCGCAGCCTCATACCGATCGTCATCGAACTTCTACATCTGACCGACCTTTCGAGTCCACAAATGACCCCCGGGACGCGACTCGAGCTTCTGAGAGCAGACGGAGATCCCGTTCTCCAAAGGGTAGCAATAGTATGGATGGTCGCGGCAGCGAGGGAGGCGGACCCGACCCGCGACGTTCTGAGGACGACCGTGACAGGAGATCAGGGCGTGAAGATCAGCATCGCAGGTCCGAGCGTCGGCTAACCGCTACTCGTGATGATGACCGCGAGAGGGACCGTGACAGGGATATCAGGGAACGAGAACGGGAGCGAGAGAAGGATCGAAGTCGCAGAGAGTCTGACCGTGAGCCCTCTCGCCGGGATCGCGAACGAGAGCGGGAAGTCGCAGGCGCTCGACTTCCCACTGGCCCTGCTCGGGATACTTCTCGGGATGGTCGTATGCAGCCCCTTGGGAACTCACCAGGCAGAAAACGCCCCCGCGATCCAAGGGACGAAGAGGTGTGCTTTCTGAAAGGAGTTTGTGGAATTTACTGACGCCATCAATTTAGCTATCTGACAGAAACGCCAAGCGACCCGCGCGAGATCGAGGCGAACGCGAGAAGAAAGAGCGTGGAAGTCGTAGTGAGAGGGAACGTGAACGAGGACACCGAAAGCGGGAAAGGGAGGTGGACGACGACCAGCGGCCAGATAAGGCACCTACCTCTGCCCCATTGGCTCCTCGCGCAATGATGCAAGGCGGGTCCACCAGCAACGCACCTTCACCTCCTCGGGACAGGGAGCGCCGCCCCACCGAGTCAAGTCGAGATCGCGATGATGTGCCTTTGAGCAACCAACCTTCTGCATCCGGCTCACGGCCCGCGCAACCATATTTGCTGCCAACAGGGCCATCTGGACGGCCGAGCAGCCAGCGTGACCGCGGAGAGCCATCACGGTCAGACAACGCTGACAGGGATCGGGACCGGGACCGGGACAGACGCGACGGGGGTGGCAATAGTTCTCGGAGCGGTGGCGGTGTTGGTCAGACTTCGTCCACTCACGCAGGCGATAGTGGAAGTCTTGTTGAGAGGATCGGGGGCGTCCCCCCGTCACTTCCAGCCCGCCCGGACACGGGTCGCCACCATGGTGGTCGCGAGAATCGCCCTGAGAGAGAAATCCCCCGGAAGCGAACATTCCAAGGTTAGTGCACCACCAGTACTGTCCGCACACGTTCTGACATCTCTTAAGATCGCTCGGGTCCAAACGATGACCCATCTGATGGTCCATCTAAACGTCTTAAGATCGACCGGAACTCCCGCATTGGTCTAGGCCAGGTTCATGAGGAGCTTGGACGTAACCGAGGAGGGCCTCGACGTAACTGAAGACAATCCCTTAAACCCATTTGTATAATAATCGGCTTCTCCTATCACCCGATCTGCACAATTTGAGAGCTACATGCTCATTTTTCTTCGAGTTGAAGCGATACATTAGTTATGGGGGTTGTATGTGGCAGAGTTGAAACTGCGATGTGATGGTGTGAGAGGCTGACATAGTGCCATGTTAAATGTGGATTATGATGTGCTAATGCCGGCCAGTGACAGGGGGTGAGCGGATTAGCGTGAGGAACTCCTCACGCGTTTTCTGTCTTGTTCGGAAGGCACCAAGCATGGTGGACGTGACAGTGGCGGCGCCTGGCTTTTGTACTCCTCGCATGGACATACATAAGTGACTGGAAAGGCATCACCCGTGAGTAGAGATCTAGGGCGAAGCAGCAGGGCATACGTTGCCTCCATCACCACAGCAACTCCCTGCGGCTTGATGGCCTCTTGAACGGCGATTGCGATTTGTCGGGTCAGACGCTCCTGAACTTGGAGTCTTCGACTGAAGGTCTCCGCAATCCTTGCCAACTTTGAGAGCCCTATCACCAGTTGATCCGGAATATACCCGATTGAGACCTCACCAGGCCATCAACGATGAGAAGGACTGACGGTGGCGACGGGCGCACCTTTCCCGTAAACGGTACTAAATGATGTTCGCAGAGACTGAAGACATCGATGTCCCTCACTATTACCATTTCGTCGTGGTCCTCGGCGAATATGGCGTCGTTGATGACATCTGGTGAGAGACGAGTGAGGACGCTTCGTTTTAGGGGACGCGGCTTACCAGTCAGGCGTTCCTCATAGCCACGGGTCATCCACATAAGCGCCTGCGCGTATCGCTCGGGCGTACGGACGAGCCCTTCGCGATCGGGGTCTTCCCCGATGCACTCGAGTAGTGTTCGAACTGCCCCCGCTAGTTTGGCCTCTCGTGCGGCTCGCTCCTCGGGGGTAGAGTTGAGACGTGATAAGGTAGACTTGGCTGTACCGATCGTGGTTTACAGGTTCGCGCCCCGGGTGGTGGTCAGAAAGCCTCCGAAAGAGGGAAGACAACGACACACCAGGCCAGCCCAAGCCATATTCGTCTGGAATGGGACTCTTGACCGGTCTTTCAGGTGTCGCGTCAAGTTGTGGGCTAGCTACGCCGGAGCCAGGCCGAAAACCATAGCCTTCGTGGATGTGTGGCTGAGCGAGAGAGACTGCAGAAACTGCCGAGCTTTCCGCGTGTTGACGAGGACCAAATCGCAATGATGACGGATCGAAGAGCTTCTGCTCATCGCTGCTCACCTCTAACTCAGTGGCCGTGTCGCGACTCATGGAAGCAAAGACGGTTGGACAAAGGCAATTCATTTGGAAGATTGTCTGGAAGATTGTCTAGCCTGGATGATATTCCAAGGTGGTTGTGTTACTAAAAGAGGTCCGTAGATGTCATAGAACATGTATAGGACGCCCGATGAAACACCCCCTCGTTTCAGGGAACCGCGGCAGCCTGCTTATTTGAGGCATGGGCACAGAGCAACCACCGTGCCCCCCTCCTTGGACCCCGTAACAACCACCAACATCTTCCGGAAGTCGCCCTGTTCAAGAGATGCCACTTGCCAAGCCTTATCCCATTCCCGACCTCATCATTACGCTTGATGACGACGATTTCGAAGAGGAAGAGATCGAGGTTCACTCGCTGCAGCAGCAGGTCTGCGTGTTCTACTCCTCTACTTACGAATTCCTTGACTCAAGCCACTTCAGGTGAAAAACCTCTCGCGGCAGACGGAAGAATCCGCCGCCCGCCTGGCATATGTGATTGGTGACGACGTTCATGACTATCGCCGTATATACTATAACCTGAGTATGCTCCCTCTTGGGGAGCATTGTGTGTTGGACTCCCTGAAACATTGGGAGGTGAGTACCTGTCACAAGAGAATCGGCACCAAGACTGACGGGCGTTATAGGAGGCTCTCGATTCGGAGAGACAGGTATGCGCGAGACAGTGTACGTACGTAAGGCAGGCCAGCTCATCATCTTTTAGATCTACGCCGGTCTTGTCCGAAGACTTCACGAGTCGAAGAGAATGCTGAGGGCAGTCAAGGACTTTTCTCCCATCTACGAGGATATTCGGAAACGTATTCACGTTGAGTACCTCACTATCCTCGTTGGAAATGTCCGCCGCCTCTCGCGTGGTGACATCCACGCCATCTTCGCGTCTTGCGGGTTAATGGAAACCATACGGATCGATCGCAATAAGTGGTAAGTCTATCCACCTCTCTTTCAGATCGGAAGGCCTGACCGTGGCTGTCAGTGTCGCCGAAGTGCAGTTTAGGACACACGTCGGATTCCAGAGAGCCCTCAAACTTCATCACACTAGGCCGTTTGGTAACCGGATCTCTGTAAGTCTCCACCAACGCATGGAAACTACATACTGACGCAATACGGTGCTGTAGGTGAAACCGAAACATGCGCCGTTGCAAAACAATCCGATCGATCTGCTGGATTTCAGCAGCGAGAAGTTTCAATTCACATTTTGTGTCACCGGCGGAAATGTTACTGGTTGGTCGTGCACGCCGATGCTTTTCGATCGTCCATAAGTTTTGCGTTTGCTCTTGCTTTCTGTCACGTGCATCTCTATTGCATGCAATACACTATCTGTGTCCACGAAATTTAGTAATACGCTATGGTGTGAAGAAGAGGGTGCGGGTGAATGTTTTGCTGTGCTTGGACAATGGTCTCCATTTCATCGTCCCAGTCGTCCGCAGCTTCGATCTATCAACCCAATGAGTGCACTTGCTTGGCTTCAGTCCAATCGTTCTCACCGCTTTTGCGAGGTCCAATATCGCCTGTCCCGCAATCAAGGCTTCTTCATGGTTGTCCTTGATTTCGACATTGATGACATGAACCGCGCGGTTTAATTCAGCCCCGCGAGCTAGCAGGTCTGTTAAAAGCTTAAGTAGAGCTCTCAACGGGCATTCAACCCACACACCATCACATACGGCGTCGTAACACCGCTCCTCGCAAGTAATCACGATATCGGCGACTGTTCTCGTCTCCTGCCAACGCTCAGGAGCAGTCTTGATGCTTCGGTTTCGGTCGAGCATTTGTAGTAAGCCATTGCGCTCGTACCTGCAGTTGCCGGTTTGCAAGATCGTATTTGTATGGAATCGAGAAGCGAGGAACATACGCTACGGCATCTTGCATGTACAAATCTTCCCACATCTTGTTATATGGTGTACCAAAGGGGTAAACGTTAGGCCGGTCGATGGTGAGGCCGGGTAGTCGGACTAGTGAGCCAGTGCCCGCCGATGTGACTCGAAAACCTCCGCGGCTGTCTCCAAAATTTAGGGTTTCTCTTAAATCAGCCCTAACAATACGCACGACAGCACATTGTGTCCTTCCATGGATCGGTTCTGAGGTTAATTGGGTGAAAGCAATGCTGAACATTGGATCCCATGCTCACCTGATTGCTAGCACACACGACACAGAACAACGGTCGCCTTTTCCTCTTGAGAGTAATGATCCCATTAGTTGCAGACGCAGCAGGTGCGACCACAGATGCGCTGCTGGCGGTCTCTGTCGCGATTGCCTGCCCAGGTTGGGCGTATAAATAATCTTGTGGTTGGGAATATTGTGGGGTGGGGGGCGCAGGTCCTGGTCCGAGTGACGAACCGGCCTCTTGTTGAAAGCGGGGATCCTGTCGGCGGGGGTCTCGTCTCGGATCTCGACGAGGGTCCATGAGGAGTATTGAACTGTTGTGTGTGGGTGTTGAAGGTCGGGAGAGCGCTGGTGAGAAAAATGGTGAAGTTAGTGGGTAATCCTACGGAGAACGAGAGATACGGTAGCACGAGATGCCTCAGCAGTACCTGTCTAGGTTCTTCTAGGTGACCCGACTCCGAAGCGCGTTGGCCATTCGTCTGCCTTAGGCAAACCACAGGCGACTGACGCTTGGATGTCACGGAAAGACGGTGCAGGTCGCTCAAGATTCCACTCTGACTCATCGTAGGCAAAACATGTTGCTACTGGAACTATAGAGGGCGGCTTGACTTACCTGTTCAAAATTTGGAGTCGCGGTTCGGAATGGCACACGAGGACAAAGGCCAATCATTCCGCCTCTGTCCGTATTTTACAATTTTATCGAGTTCACTCGACCTCGGCGACC
>Ga0307513_10002027_pt1 | contig 28533 bp, 26 predicted proteins | sample 15_EM_MG_FD_202174 | JGI IMG/M metagenome (GOLD analysis project Ga0307513, IMG submission 202174) | Populus trichocarpa ectomycorrhiza microbial communities from riparian zone in the Pacific Northwest, United States - 15_EM | ecosystem: Host-associated > Plants > Roots > Unclassified | place... | reverse complement strand
GACTTTTCTGCTTGTTTCTCGACGTTTCTGCTTGTGTCTCGACGTTTCTGCTTGTGTCTCGACGTTTCTGCTTGTGTCTCGACGTTTCTGCTTGTGTCTCGACGTTTCTGCTTGTGTCTCGACGTTTTTGTTCACATCTCGATGTTTTCTGTTGTGTCTCGATGTTTTTGCTCGCATCCCGACGTTTTCGGTCGCGTCTCGACGTCTTCGCTCATGTCTCGATGTTTTCCCCCTTTCTTCTCAGTATTTAGTTCCTTCCGAGTTTCCGAGAGTTGCCTCCCTAGATGATATATAAAGACTGTACTCTATAGCCCCTAATGCCAGATCCCCTTCGTGGAGTTCTCCCCCCAGTCTCTCGTCGTTCCCCTTGAGTCTCCCAGTTGTCCTCGTCATCCTCGCTCTCGTCTAGCCCTTGCTTTGTGCCAGTAGTCCTCGTCCTCGTCGTCCTTGCCTTCGTCTCGCGCTCGCAAATCTCGTCCTTGTCTCGTTTTCGCCTCGCATTCCCTCGGAGTCCTTCCCTATTCATCCTCCGGCACTCCCTACCATATACCGGCAGATCCCTACCTTCGCCCTACCCCTTCTCTCACACACCCTGCCCCGAGACGCGGTATTTCAACGCGCACCCACTGCCTCCTCAACCCATCGTCTAGCGTTGTGCAAGGCCCTGCCTCACCTCCCCTACTGGTTTGAAGACCTCTACCCACTTAGTGGTTCATTGTTGTCTCTGTTAGCAAGGGCAAGCTACTCAAGAAACAGTTAGTGACTCGTATTGACGAGTCGTTTCCTGGAGTGGTCTCGGCGCAGAGTGGCCCTGACACCTTTAGTTTGGGCAAAGTGATGTGCGCTGGGTTTGTAGTTGCATGTTTGTCGTAGATGACGTTTATGCCCTTGTCCAAGATCCTGCCACAAATAGAAAAGAGGTCGAGGATCCTCCCCTCCTGAAGGAGTTGATGTACCTGGAACTCGAAGATCATCCCAGCAGCGGTGGACACGGCTGGTTCGTCCCACAACGAATAATAGAGCTCCCTCACCTTTTCAACCTTACCTTTGAGGACTACTTTCTAGATTATTTCGAGGATGTATTTTGAGACAATGCTCCTCTCAGGCCCGGCGTGGTCGGTCGGCGATGGATCGGTTGAAATCAGAAGATCAGAAGCATCGGTGAACTTGCAGCCGTATCCAAGTATCTTGATGAGTCTCTCGAGCGATAGCTTGCCTGCTTCCACTTTGATGAACCCTTCATACTGGTCTGGATCATCGGCAGATAGGAAGAGGCTCCTGTTCTGCTTGATGAGGTCTCGCCTATAGAAATGTAAGTATCATGGACTTCCAGGGTTAAGCTGACCTATACTTGGATAACTTCTGAGAAGGACCACTGTTTCATATAGAATGGTTCGTATCTAATTCTCCTGGTCCACTCGGAGCGGGTGGGACAAGAAGGCAATGTTTCGACAATGAAGAAGGGGTCACCCTTGAAATCTGGACTGGGTTCTTTAAGCTCTTGGCCGGAGTCCACAAGTGCCTGGCAAATCCTGGCGAGGGTTCCACCTTCAGGTGATAAACAGTTGTACATCGCCCGACTGTAGAGGTGTACAAATTCCTTCACACCTCCTTGGTAGAAAAGTAGGGCATGGTTGGGGTAGATTTGCAGTGCGGTGGGGAGTTTGAGCGTGAGATAGAGGAGAGTGCGGACAAGAAAGATGGATTTCCCTGATAAAAGATCTAGAGACTTCATCGCAGCTGAGCAGAAATGGGGTATGCCTATCCCAGGTTGACCGGTAATCACGACCGCATCGTAGTCCATCCCAGAACCACAGATAGATAGAAGAAATTCCTCAGCCTCGTATTCGGAACGGACGAAGATCTTTTTTCATTTAAACGGCCCCCAGCAATTGTTCAGGATGTCGGGCTTGGACATGACATTACAATTGGAAGGTACGACCCCAGAGAAGATAAGAGAATTACCGGTAGAGTCGGGACCACTCTCGACCTGCTCCGGCTTGTCAAAAGAATCCGGGTCCTTACCCCAGGTGGCCCTCCAGAGCTCCATCCAATAGAAATTGTCAGGGGTTTTGAAGAGATGAGGCGGCTCCAAAGCCGACTCGATGAGTTTTGTTTGAGAAGAAGCGTAGTGTCTGAGAGACTCCAGTGTGGTGGGCCCGGGAGATGCGGCGGGTTCGAGTCGGGGGACATGGTGGTTAAGGGGGGGTGCTGCCTGAACACCCTGACGTCGCGCTTTATTCTCAACACCACACGTGACGAGCCACCAGACGACCGATTGAAGCGCTCGACATTTTAGATACGTCACTCTTCTTGTTGCTTGACGTCCAATTGACCCTCGGGGACTTGACGACCCCGGTCAATTATTAACGCAGGAAGGCGTGTTTGTACCAGAAAACCGACTCGAGTAGGTTGACAGGACGTGGTAGCCCATGGTCGATCCACCTCCCTGTCCCTTTGACTGGGAACGGACGAAAGCGGCAACTTGAACTCCCCCTGCCACCTGAGGATAGTGTCAATTAGCATCACCCAGTAAGCTCCGATTATTCAATATAAACGTTGCGAGGCATAACAGGATAAAGCATTATCCGGCAAGTTTTTGAGTACCAGGCAACCCCGTTATGTCAAGGTGGCAATTAGGGGGGTTCGGAGAAACGTTACAAGCAAGAACATGCTTGTGGTTCGTGGGCGTTTCAGTTATATATGAGGCATTGTCTTTTTGGTTGGGACAATCGAGAGGTATAAAAACCTAGCGTACTCTTGCGGACAAGCCAAGGACTTACCCCCTCGGAGATCTACGACGACTTCTACCCAATGAGCCTCCCAGCCATGAACGCGTTGTATAGAATCCTTGCCGTCCTTGCCCTCGCTGTGATATGCGTCACCGCAGAAACCCATGTCGTTTCCTTCCAAAACAGGTCAGTCGTGGCATTCGCGAATCCGAAGAAACGCCACTAACATCGAATGCTACTCACCCAGGTGCACCGTACGTGGTACTCCAACCTTGGTGTCCCAGAATGGGCAAATTCTCTCCGCTGGAGGGACTTACACTTCGAATGGTCCGCTCGTCGGGGCCATAGCGTGAGTTGATGCCTTGGAGCGCCAACTATACGCTGATTGCTCGACACGCTCACAGATACTTTCAAACTGGTAAAATACCGTTGCACGTAAACTTCGTGTGCTCAGTGTTTGCTGATCTCTCCTTTCAGGAAGCTGTGGCTTAAATGGCGACGGTTGTACTTTTGTTGAAACGACTTTGAGGAACCCACCGTGCAGTGGCTGTGGTTCTAGTACTGACATCAGTCTTATTCCGCCGTGAGCTCTCCAAACTACCTTTGCTGGTATAGACGCTGAAGACAACCTCCCCTGTAGTCATACTTACTCTGTCTCCGTCGCTTTCGAATACCGCAATGGTTGCGATGGCGCAGGTGCTAGCTGTAAGTGGATTCATGAGCCATCACGAAGCGTACTCAGTCGACGGGTGCGACTTGTAATCAAGGTAACAGCCCAAGCTGCGTCACTGCGTTCCATGTACCAACGGACAACGCCGCCCAAGTCGCATGTAAGAGCCAATCTTCCAATTTCTCTCAATTGGCTATTAAATCGTTTCCCGTTGAACAGGCCAAGAGAACGATGTTAACCTCGTTATCACCTTTTGTATATAAGCCGTCGGCCGTTTTTTGGTATATACAACGAATCATGAATAGTCTCGCCTGTCGGCATACCCTGAACCCCTGTACGCGGTGCCCTGAAATCCCGCGCACTCAGTTGACCCTGGTGCGACAAGCTCACCCATCAACTCGCGATGATTGGAATGTTGGTTACCCGTCGGCTGGGCTAGACTCCTTGAATGTGGTGTGTACCAATAGAGCGGGTGCTGCGCACGATGCCGACTGGCACTTCCCAGAAAGCTTACACTATGTATTACCCGGAAAGTTTGTATGCGGCCGATGCCTCGGAACTTGAGCTCGTCGGAGGCCTTGAGAGGAGTTAGCGATGCCTAGGATGGACTAATTGTCACGGGCCGTGGCGTCCCGTGATGCGCGATTTCCCGGTCCGCTCGTCTGCGGGCGTAATCGGAGCTTGAATTGAGCAGGGTGTTGCACGCCCGACAACAACTCAAAATAATCAATCTTGATATTCCCCTGATTCCCACTACGTCCACCTCGGCGGAGGATCTTTGATACTCCACCTCTTATGTGCAGCCAAGAAAGAGCTTCGGGATGTCTCTTTGGAACAGGCTTGCCCCGATCAACCCGGTCCCTCCCAAGGTTCTCGCTTGCGGCAATAGTCGTCCACGTCTGATCCTCTCGGATCCATTCCTCATTACTTCCAGTGATTCGCCTTTGTTGAGGTCGCTGCTTCAGCGGTGGGCTTTCGTTCACGGAAGCGACAGGCTTGGCCCCATCCGAGACCGAGCTAGCCCACTCCACTTTCAGAATCTAGTGCTGGAACCTTCCAGGTTTCGAAAATACACTGCTCTAGGATGCGTCCAAGAAACGGATCGTCACTTCTAATGTACAGATAGATCAGCATGAATCAATCCCAACCTCCCCTTCTCTAGCTTCGCAACCCACCCCCCACCGGTGCCCGATTGACCGAGCGGTTCGTCCTCGAAATTATGCACCCCGTTTCCTTGCTCCGAATGGATCATCCTTCTTGCGTTCACTTTCTCAAGCACTGTCTTCACGTCCACTTCGCTTCCCGGATCAGTTGTAGCATTCCTTGCATTGGACTGAAGGTCTGGGGCAGCGTTCCCCGCGTCTGACGCCGACCTTGGTGTTGGCTGTTCGCGGGTGGCAGCTTCGATTATCTGTGGATCGATGAGTGGGGCGTGCACATCCATGAACCTCAGGTCGACAGCCCCAGGATCAGAATTGCCTCCGGCCTGCCCCTTAGTTCTCTCAGCCAGGAATCTTTCCGTTGCGCGATGTTCTTCAGGGCTCGTTGGAGCGAACAATTTCGAACAGAAGTCCAATGTTTGTTGCAGCTCATCCTCAGAGAGTCGGCGTCCCACATCGGATCCTCCCTGTATGACTGCATCCCCGGACTTCGTCAGTATCCCGTAACATGGTGAGTTGGTGGAACATCCCACCAGGCCTGAAAAACTTGAAAGCTTGATCGAAATTATCTTCACCAACGTCCAAAAGAACGTTGTCCTTCTGTGATCTTATCTGTTTGTATGCGCTCAAGACGACGACGAGGAACCTATACTATGCGATTAGCCTTGTCTAGAGTGGCAGTTCATCGATAGCATACCGTGTAAACGATGTCGTCACACGTTCGGTATGCCAACTAGCGGCTTCCTTCTCGCTACAATCGCCTCTGATGGAGGCGGAAATGGAAACTGCCGCAGACAACGCGCCTGTAAATGCCAAATGGATTCCGGAAAAAAAGAATGGGTCGATGAAGGCTTAAATTGTGAACAAAAATCAGTAGAGCAATGATATGCGTTTCGCACGCCACCTACCTCCTGCATCTCCAATGACCCTCCATCCATCCCCGGCATACTTGTCCGATGAGTAGCTGTAATCACTTGCGGTATGAACTAGACTCCCGCTATCCTCGCTGGATCCCAGGTGATCGACAAGCTTTCCGTCTCCGAGGAGTTTCTTCAGGTCTGGGGCGAGTTCCAAGGTCTCCAAGTATCGTCGAGTAGACGAGGGAACGCTTGAAGGACCTGGTCGTGGAGCTTCCTGGGAAAGTCCGAGGTACTTCCCCAAGCTTCCGAATATGGTACCAAAGGTGTTCGCTGTATTCTCACCCGCCACGTCCTCCCCCCTCGTAGCTTCATCAGACTGCGATCTCGCACGTTGCGTATAAATCTCTTTGTTGACAACGACCCCGACGGAAGTAACTCCCGAGTGCAGAGGTATAAACCATGCCCACCCGGATTCGTCTGAAGGGTTAGGTACTAAATCAGCACTCCGTTGATCTCGGCTTTAAGAAAAAGCCCGTACCCGTCAGAGCTTCAAACCACGGTGCACCGGCCCTGGTAGTGCCTTCCCCGTACGAGCCAACTCCAGTCCAGTACCCCCATACGGCGATATTCTTGAGTGAATCCATGAAATTCCGACTCTTCAAGTATTTGGTCGACATCAGACCCGCCCGTCCTGTAGCGTCCACGAGATAGTCGAAGGCGATCGTCCCGCTCGCAGGATTTTCAGTATCCGACGGCGAACGGCGAGTGTACGCGGCAGATACGGGTTTATTATTTTCGTCGAATTCGAGAGACACGACTCTGGTGTTCTCGTAAACCTTTGCTCCGAGCGAAGAAGCGTGGTCAAGAAGGAGGTGGTCGAATTCTGACCGGACAACGTTCCACGTTGCGTTGTCGTGTCCCAGAGCGACGAAATCGGTGTCTATGTCACGCTTCGGTCAGTTGCCGATCTTTTAAACTCAGAGGCGGGGAGGGGACTCACACCCTTCCTTCTTATGCTGGTTGAACTTTACCGCAGCTCCGGGCTGGGTTCGAGGCGTGAGCCACGAGCGGAGTAATTACAATGAACCCCTCACCTTTACTGCGAAACCATATTTTTGGGCCTTATCGTCGGCGTCGATGAATTTCAGGTAGTGTCTTGCGGAGGGTAGGAGGCTCTCTCCGATGTGGTACCTTGGGGACAGGGACAGGGTATGAGGGTGATGAAACTACAAGGGAGGTGTGACGCGACCTGGGGAACTTTGATGTTTCGAGGAGGACAACGTCGAAGCCCTCGCGAGCTAAGGCGGCAGCGGCATAGCTGCCTGCCGGTCCACCACCGACTACCAAGATTTGAGCGTTCTGGGTTTACTCGGCTCAGAACTCTCCTGGGCACGCTCAATTGGCGACTGACTGGAGGGATGAGTGTTGAAGTAGAAGAAGACATGGGTGAGGCACGGGGGCATTTATATGTGTTTTGTTTATCGTAGCGATCGCGTTTTCCCGTACGAGTGCTCCCGTCACGGCTTCGTCTACCGGGGTAGAAATGCAGAAACATGGAACTTGTGGCGAAACCTAGAGCCGGCAGGAAACTCAAATTCGGCTGAGTAGGGGGGAAGGTGATCAGAGATCCGTAACCCGCTTCTCAGGCCGAGTCTAAAGCGCTCGCCAAAGCCCCAGACCGCCGTAAGGCTTGCTGATCCGTGTCCATGGGATGACATACTGCAGTGCACGACACAAGTCTCGTCGGATATCACGGAGATGATGCGCTTACCTCGCCATAGAGATCAGCTCACAGGAGGGTAAGTGTACCTCGCGTAGTTGGTGCAACAGCACGCGCATTATCAGGAATCCGCAGAACGGACCCAGTGAACCGGCCAATGGTGTTGCTGGGTTTCGGAAGAATTCTTACCAGCTCGTTCCTGATAACGCCTGTTCAAAGGGAGGTGAAACCGGCCTGACTCAACGGATTTTCCTTATGGACTAACCAGGCACGATTTCACTGTCAAACATACGGGTCAATCCCTGGGTGAATGACAACAAACATTCCCCTCGTATGGAGGATCGCAGTCAGCCCCATCAGTCAATATAACGGCCGTGATCGTAGAGCGCACCAATTGACTCTGGCTGTACAGTTCACTCGGGGTGCGCCTGCGCCTTTGTAGCCCAGAATCCCGAAAAAACGGGAAATCAGAACCAGAACCAAAGAGTGATGCGCCAGCTATACTGGTACTGGAACCGGTATTGACCACCCGAGACCTGTCTTCGCGAGTGAAGCCGTTGAAAAATGCAGGCAGAAGCAACTTTGAAACCCAGTCCGCGGAAATCGTTCAAGCGAACGTGCTTTCGTTGGCAACAGTGGAGCCTGGAGGCTGTCCCATCAAGTGCGTTCGTACTGGGCCGGGGCATGTCATAGCCTCCAACGGTAACCCGATACTTGGTGCCCCAGATATCGCGACGCTGGGTATCACAGGGTAAGCGCCCAGTCAACGGGATGAGTGAGAAACACACGGTCCCTAAATTAGAACATGGAGTTCTGTAATGGAAGCTGGATATTGAATACGGGCCGATTAAATAGAACCCTAAATGTCACAAACGAGACTCTTTCCAAGTCAATACGGACTCATTCCTCGGGAGCGATAACGGATAGAAGATTGTTCGTGGGACAACTTACAAACAAATGCCGAGCCGGAGATGCTGAGGTTCACGGCGGGGTCGTCGGTTCTCAACGTTCTGGCTTCCTCCTAGTGGAAGCATGAATAACATATTTCCCGCTTGGACTCTGTAAGACCCGGACCCACGATCACGAGCACGCGGGTCCAGACCCAACGACATACGATTAAAACCATGTTTCTTTTATCATTCTTTTCTACCTATGATTTCACAGACTCGTAGTACTTGTATATAAGGACAACCCATGTACCAGTACTACAACATCGAACAGAGAGTTCGATCCCCTTTCTCTTCGAGTGATCTTACTGTGGTCGACGAAACCCGTGTCGCGACGAACTTGACCGGCCGAAACCGATCAAGCCTCTAGCGCACGTCCGCCGACTCACAGACTCGCTGCGAACCAATCCAACTATTCCTCAGTCACAGCCTTGACGATCTCCAGCGAAGGGAGATTCAGTTTTAGCCAACTCCCTTCCGGTCATCTATTTGAAGCCCTCGATGGCAACCCTGAACCTTCCTTCGCTTCTGAGACGATGCACACTTTGACGAGGTGTGGCTTTGCTAAACACCAATTATGTTGAATACTTTCCCAGAGACTCCGAGCATGGGGAGAATGGGAAAATCGAACATTGGGAGGACTGAGATATCTAAGCTTATCACCAGATAGCGTGGCGTATGTGTATCCATGGTCGACTGGGTTGCTGCTTGCGGACTGGCCGGGTGACGTTAGGACGTTTCGTGCTGAGCACCCGATCTGACCCGGTCACATGTTATGGCACCAGCCGTAACTCTCCATTCCCTACCGATCGCGGAGCCCGAACCAAAGGCCGAGACGCCTAGGATTCCCAGTTGCGATGAGAGGTTGATAACCCTGGATTTATTTTCTGGGGCGGAAGCTTCTGTGAAATAGCGCTACCCCGGATCCATATGCCTGGGGTACCACGTACTAGGACTACTAATCTAGCACACTTGCGCTGAATACCATATCATACCCTTCCGCTGCGTCTACATCCGGAGGAGATAAATCAGCTCGACAGAATCCAAATCCAAAGGGGGATGGGTAACTCAATCCACGTTGGCACGGTACCGACCCCAGCGTTTCCCCAGGTACCGATAACGCTCTTTCTAGTCGGATATCAGGCGCCCGTCTCCGCGAACTCGGATTTCGGAACGAAGGGGTAGGACCCGAAGGTTGGTGAGCGGACGAATCTGCGGTAAAAGCTTGAGAGCGGAGGCATTTTGACCCACCTCGATAGCCCAGACGTAAACGGCTGAGAGTGAATTTGATTTAGGCCGCATGGTTAAAAAAGATGGTCGACACGGAGGTTACAACCTATCACCAATGTGCTTGCCGAGTACGCGAGGCGGGTAGAAGATTTTGAATGGAGAACTCAACGCTTCAACTCAAAACCGACTCAAAATCCGTTCCGAAACCAAGTCTATCGCCGCGCTTCTTGCCGAGCAATAGAGAGGGATTACTGATCCCAATCCATCCTCAATGGATTCTCATTCCGCGACGCGTGAGCCACGTGACGAAATCAAAACATGAGCATGGGTCAACATTTAAGTCGATAAGATTCAGTGTTGTTACAGTAGTGCAGAAGCGTACGTAGTGGGTGATCACAAGATCGTATTCTAACTGAGCGTGAAGTCAGCAGAAAAAAGCGAAGCGAGGAAGAAAGTCGTCGGAAAAAATCAAGAAACCGTACCGCGACCATGGACCTGGTGTCATCGAGCCAGAAAAACCAAGACTTTATACAAGGTTGTTATTCACTTTGCTTTTCGGATCGCGTTCTTGAACTTGTCCGCAAGAGTGTTCTTCCGGGTGGATATCGTGGGGGGCATCGACGACGGCTCCGCCGCCGTGTTTATCGTCATAAGCGGTTCTAAAGAACGGTTATACTGGGAGGGTTCAGGGAAAGGAATGGAGATCATCGGTGGGATTATCGTGGAACCGGAAGGATTCGAATTGACAGCATGGCCTCGAGCGGGAGGAGGAACCAACTCCCCCTCGGGTTCGTCTGTCGCTCTCTCGGTGTACTGTGGAGGGGGGACCTGGTAACACCAGATAAGAACACCCGTCACATCAGAAGGCGAAGACACTTACATCGCACAAATCTGAATTTGTCCCAGCCCTATCCATTCCGTGGTCGAGCGTTCGTTGCCAACCGTCCTTGTCTTCTTCAGGATCCCGGTTGTTTGCTTCGAGGTCTCCCCTCGAACCGGTAACCCTTGCTCTAATCTTTCTGCAAAGGACGAGCAAGAGGACGACGCCTGAAAGAAGCTGGTATGAGTGCAAGAGTAGATTCGAAAACCATGATTAACGACTAACCGAAAACGCCGCCGACCACATATCCCGCGATCCTGGCTTTCGACCTCGACGTCTTGGAATCAGAACTGGGCGGAGTGGACGAGCTGGGAGACCCAGAAGAAGAGCTCCCAGACGAGGAAGCGGAGCTCGAACTCTGTCCCTTGCCTTCAGCCTCTGCGATGACGAGCAAGATTGTCACAAGCAAATTGCAAAACACGTAGTTCAGGACATTCTTTCCGGCCATCTCGAGTGGACGTGAGGGAGAGAGAGGGAAGTCTGTTGAGAACGTCACTGGTTTTATTCGAGAGAGCGCGGTCAGCTGTGATGTTAGTGACAGCCTGGAATGGAACGGGTGAAGCTTGGAGAGGCTTCACAGAAGGTCCGCGATGCATGGATACTGTCGGATTGGGTTCGAAGCACTGAGGACACCAAGGGCTCCTACACGTATCACATTGTTCGAGACTCAGTTGCACCGGTGCGTTGGTTGTCCGAACTGCACAGGAGACCGTACAGGGCATCGTAGGATTGCTCTCGCGACGTGGATCGAGCCAAACTTCGGAGTTTCAAAGCAAGGTTTCTCCCACCTCCGCGATCGGCCAGTGCCGATCCTCGAACCGAGAAGTCACTCGGTATGCCATAAACATGACACACTTCCGCTCGTTGGCATGGTTCGTGGTCGTTCCTCGGTGGCACATCGCAGGTTCGGGGAACATGCTAATTGCGGGGCTGCGGTAAATACCAAAAAAAGAACGGAGCGCATGTTTGTAACCCCAAATCACCAGGAATGTAAGAAGATTGAGCGACCGTTTCTGGGGTCGGAGCACATCCTGTGGTTGGACGGAGATGCTCCAGCTCTCCAGAAATGCGCCTCGCCCTACGAGAGGCCTTATCTGTAGCCTCGCTTGTGGAGAAATTCTCAGCTAGCCCTAATTCCCTGTCACGTCCTCGGAATCCTTCATCGGGAAGCCCCGCCGCAGAACCTCGAGTTGACGAGTGCACTGCCGATGGATAGTGGTGGTTTCTGGGGGCGTCTTATGCCCGAACGTGGCCCTGGAGTTGGTCCGCCCTCGAGGAGTAATCAGACAAGACTTTGGTAGCGCTTTAGCGCTCCCTTGGTTTCTTCCTTCCTCCCGCCGAGTGAGAACGGCACGTCCATGATCCCTGGCGTCATATCCTTGTCTCCACATTTCCCCCTACTTTTTTCTCCGCAGGACCGTCTGAGGTCGTTTCGTTCATTTTCTCCGCTTGATCTCCGTACATCTGACGACGTATATCCCAACGCATTATTCACAGTTGTTCACGACTGGACGTTGGTTTTAGCTTCGTGGGTATGGTCTCTCACTACTGCCTGCGGTTGCTTCCTTGTTGTAGCGCTCAAAAGTTTTTTTTTTTACGAAACACATTGTTTTTGACGGATCTACGGATGGATATTATTACAGTGGAGGCGGGACACAATCGATTCAGTAACACAAATCTCCCAAGAATATCAGTTCTAAGAGGGGTAGTCGTAGACAACCACAGCACCGCTCCTAGAACTAGATTCAGCCTGGGAATGAGACATTCAGAAAACGGTACTACAGACCTTTTCTCTGTCCTCTAGAGTCACGCATATGGAAATTGTGTGAGGTAGAGGGAAATGCGTAGGATGATGTGCACGTACATATATGGAGTCAGTCCAACTGACCTGTGCCTTGAGTTCTGTGAGGCCTACGAGCAAGATTACATCATAGTTCCGCTCGTACGACATTTTTCCCATCGTCGTGTACTTTGATGTGTGCGGAGCGGTAGAGACGTCGGCCTTGACATGGCACAACGTTTCGAACTTGTCTATTTGGCTCTGAGCGCTTCTCACAAGGTACCAGGGGAAGCTAAGCGCTTTACCTTGTTCTACGTCCTGCCATTCGGGGGCACTCAGAGTCCCCGTGTACTTGACAATTCTTGGCAAGGCATGTTGTGCAGGGCCGTCCTCAGTTACCCGGCGGAAGCTGTGCCGGATTTCCCGATCCTCTAAAACCTTGGTGCCCTGCAAAGCGGTGAAAATCAACTCGGAAAGCCACGTAAAGATTGCCCGGGACGGACTCGCGACAGCATAGGAACGAAATGGTCAGGAACACATCTATCTCCCGCGGCGTCAATAAATGTTTTGTGTGCACGTCGGACATGCTCTGGGTTGGAGGGGCTGTATATGACATAACAGGGCACGCCGTACGTGAATTGTGCGATCCTGCTTGTCACGAAATGGTCAATGTAATACGAAACTGCCCCGATGGCGACGGCTTTGTTGCTATCCAATATCCATTGTCACAGTACGGCTTGACCACAGAGGACAGATCACTCACGTATGCATGTCTGATGGCTTGCAAAACTGGAATCCGATGCCCAAGAGTCGCCTCTCGAGTTGTTCAGACAACCACGGACTTGTGGCAAAGCCACCGACGAGAAATGCGAGCTGTTCATGATTGATTAGGAGATATATATACGAACATCAGAGTGTACGGACCGAATTAGTGGGAAGACGTTGCTTGAAATTATCCCTAATAGTATCCACAGTAGACTGAATCGACGGTTCGAAGAACCCAGCAACTTGAGCACTGTATTTATGAATGGTTGGGTGTCAATCTGTTGCCGGAATGAGTGCGAGCTTACCCAGTCAACGTCAACCTCCCGGTCCTGATTCCATACGCGGGATCATTATCCCGTAGGGTGCCAAACTTGACGTATTGGGCTGCTTGGTTATTCGAAAAGACCTTTTTTACCCCATCGTCGAACCTCTCGGCAAATTCTTCCAGGTTCTCGGGGGTGTTGAATCTGGAACCCCTCAGGTTCTCTGGTTGTGGGCTGAGTATCGGTCTGGGGGCGTATTGATGGAACGTACCTTTAACCATTGCGGTTGCCCTCGCTGTAACAAGCTCTCCGCCTTGGACCAAGCCTAAAACGAATGGTATAAAACGGGAAAATCCACTTTTATGATTCACTCGACTCACACTTTGATTCATACAACTCTTCGACTCGTAGCGGCCGGTTACTGAGGACTTTGTAGGTGCTAACGTCGATCGTTCCACCACCCGCATCGACGATCAAAACTTGCTCGCCGGCCTGTAAGCGTATTAGACGTTTGACTCTGGATAAGGTTAGTGTGACAGACCTTTAGATTTTTACCTGCGTGGGTATGGGTAGCGCAAAAGCTGAAACTCGCTTCACCCTCGGTCACAAAGTGGACACGAGCATGTCCGGCAGGGGTATCAGGGACAATCCCCGCTCGGATCGCGGCAGTTCGTAGCTGCGTTTGTTGTGGGCCTCCCCATCCGTTGGGATGAGTCAACACCAACTCAATGCTGTTCGAGACGGAGTTCCATCTAAGTTCTCCGTTCGGCTCCGAGGTCTTGAATAGCGCCCTAGTCGAATCAAAGAGATAGCCCATAAAATCGGCGAAGACGTCGATGATCGTTTTTCCCTTTGGGAGTTTTGTACTCATATGATCCGTCATCGCGGCAGGCAGCTCTATGGGCGAGAGGATCAACTTCCACCTAATGTGATGTCAGTGTTTCGCGCAGGTGAACATATCAGTCTCCCACCATCTCATCTTCAGAAACGCATCGCTGTCCAGGAAATCAACCCCATTCTCAACACCACGGAAATTGCCGTTGAGGTCGTAATACAATATGGAGGGAACTTTTGCAGACCCCGGACTCGGGTTGTTGAGGTACCTATCTCTCGTTCGTCACCATCAGTACCAGATCAGGGCTTGTGGAAATTCTCGCCTCGTAACGGATTGGATTTGGGGGACTTCGCCAGGATCCAACAAGGCATACGCAGCACCACTGAAGGTAGTCCCAATATCGAGAGCGACGACGAGCTTTCGCGAGGGGCCAGAATAACGGGCGCGGGTTGTGTCCATGATGGGAATCAGATAAAGGTAACAGGCAGCGTTTGGAATTTTTCACTAACCAGAGGCTTTAAATATTTCCGTGGGCCAGCCACACATTTCCTTTACAGGATGGAGGTAAAAGCCCGTCACACAGACGCCAGCCACACTTTTCTTTGCATGGCAGAGATGGAATGCCGTGACAGAAGTCAGAATATATCAACATGATCCCATCAAGGATGAGTAAAACGTACCGACTCCCAGGATATTGTCCTCTTTGGGGCCGTCTCCGGACCGTGACCTATCAGCTACACTATGAGTGAAAAATCTACAGCGAGCTCCAATCTCGAAACCAGTATCACCAACGCTCTCCCTCTGCCAAGAAAGAGTGAAGTTTAATCATAGACCGTGTCTCAGATCTCAGGACAGACACCCTTTGACATCCAAACCTCCCGGGGGATTGGGGGGGGGGAGTTATGAGGCCCGAGGTGAGGTGACCGCAAAGAGAGACGTAGGACCTGAAAGTGTTGCTTAAAAGGGAGAGGGCCGAAGTGGCGAGGTCGAAAGGGAGAAAGAGAGACTGATGGAGAGGTGCAAAAGCAGGGACAAGCGGGTCGCGAAGCCGGAGTAACGGATTGGAAAGTTGTATTATTCCCGCCAGGGGGCTGTTGAAGAACACGCATGACATACTCGAGTGACGGAAGAACGGTTCAGACAAAGCGGGGAAGGTCATGCTCAACCCGATTGGAGGTTACATTCAGCGACATGTCCATTCGGCTCGAAGCCCCAGACGGCGTCCAACGGCACTAGGACGGTAAACGGATTGGGGTCCGACAGTCCTTCCATCCCTGGGAGCCGGGGGACGACGGAGGTGGGGTTGAGAAAAGGACAAGCGGGGACCAGATAAAGCCGGGGGTGCAGAAACTCTGCTGAAGATCGAAAGGGACCTGGTGAAAATGAAGAACAGCGGTGGTTGAAAAGACGCAACGGGATGGAGTGAACCAGTGTATTTCTTGGAGTCAACGACGTTCCGGCCAAGCGAGGTTGGTGCGCTCGTTGACATCCGTCACTTTCGCGTACTAGTTCGAATTGGAAAGGGCGTTGCCGGACCTATCCCAATCCGATTGACTTCGCACCTATGTCCGCCACGTCCACCTACATCCCCACAGAGCCCCGCCCCGACGGAGGCTCTTTCATATCCCACCTCCTGTGTGTAGCCAAGAGAGAACTACAGAACGTTGACATGGATACAAGGTATGGTGGCCGTGGCGTAGAATTGTTTCCGACGCCTGAAATGCGAATTCACAGTATCACGGCTACCTCAGGCCAGGAAGAGGTTGAACCAATTAACCAACTGGACGCGTTGACAGATGCTTACGTTCGTCGTATTCTAGCTGGGTGCTCTCGAGCAGGACGCTTTGGAGGTCCTTCACTTGATTCGATCCCGGATGAACAGGCTGGCCCCGATCAACAAGATCCCTCCCGACGTCCTCACTCTCATTCCAGACTTCTGTTTCGGGCCAGGAAAAGAGGAGTTTATAATCACATTAACCCACGTGTGCCGGGGTTGGAGGAAAATGTTCATATCGCGTGCCTCTCTGTGGGCTAATCTTTCCTATGTGGACGCCGAGAAAACTCGTGTTTACCTCAAACGCTCAAAGTCCTCCCCCATAAACCTGTGCCTGGAGAGATTGGAAGGTTTAGTTTACGATGATCCCTTCCGAGAGATCACTCCTCCCATTGTCGGCCGACTCAAACACCTGTTCCTCCACGCCACGGATCTCCAAGACATCACCAAGTACCTCATTCACCCCGCTCCTCTTCTCGAACACTTAACGATCAATCGCACCTCTGGTGACTCGGGGTCCGACTCGGTGCTCCCAACCACACTCTTCGATGGAAACCTCTCTTCCTTGCGCGAATTACATCTGTATACGGTTCACACCCAGTTACCTTGGAGGAATATGATCAACCTCACGCTTTTCTCGCTAGGTTTTGTGTCCAATCACACGATCTCCATCGGACAACTTCTTGACTTCTTTGAAAGTGCTCCTCGCCTCCTCGAAGTTGAGCTCCTCTATGCAGCCCTATTTTTTGGTGCTCAAAATGGACGAGTGGTATCGTTGGGGGACCTAAAAAGGTTGACAATCTCCGGGTGCCAACCATCCTCCCTCTTGCTCGACCACCTTTTGATCCCGGCCGGTGCAGAGATGACAACAAGTTTAGACTTGCCTGGCCCCCGGATCGATGATCACCTTCCAAGATCCCTCGACAACCTCAAGAACCTCTCCAACTTTACCAAAATCTGCTTACACTATAAGCGACAATTTGTATCCCTGGAGTTCACTGGGCCAAATGGGAGGGCCCGTATGGTTTCTACATCATCCGAACCAGGCTCCACTCATTTGGTGTCCCGGTCTCTCACCCGACTCGACACCTCGAAAACCAAGTGGCTGGAAGTCATCAATGGCGACCTTCTTTCCGAAGGCATTTACCAGGCACTCCCGTCTATGACAGACCTACGCACCCTCACACTTTCTCGGTGCGAAAGCACAATCTCCATCCTCCTTGCCCTAGATCCTGTGATCAGTTTCAAGGATTCGATAACATGTCCCAAACTGGAAGAGATCGTTTTCCGTACCAACGAGCGGTTCGATATCGAGAGTATGGCGGACATCGCGGCAGCGAGGGCATTGCGAGGGTTACCACTCAAAAGTGTTAGGATTATTAGCCACGGGGAGCCCGTGCCGGGGGAAGGGGTGATAGAGCTCCTGAAACACGTTGCAAACGTGGAGACCAGTCTTGAGACTGGTGATGAGACCGATCACTCTAGCGAGGATAGTGACGAGGAAGACTGAGGGGAAGGGGTTCTCGTGATGGCTCTCATACCATAAAAACCTGCCTCGAACCCCGTCCTAGTCCTATCATCATTTATCCAGGAAATCTAGCTTCCCGCAATCTTCAGGACATGGTTCATTAAGTAAATATCCTCAGACGTCACACCCTTATTTACCACCGTCGTTATTGCTCCCCATTCTTCTCCAATTTTTGCTACCAATGTCCCCGCGCATATTGCCCCTTTACCAGTCTTCTCCCTAGTATCACTTACCGTATTCCACGTTCAATTTCAAGTTTGACGTTCAACGCCCAATGGCAATCAATAGACACGATCCTCCGTGAAACAACGCATCCACCCGTCTATCGTTTTTCCTTTACAATAATACACTGAGAATACTAACGTTTACCCACTCCTTGGTTATCCTTCCATCCAGGGCTATCTATTAGATCATGTCCTCCAACATTGTAGCAGCCGCACTCAACCGGTCAAACCGAGCTAACAGTTCCTCGCGAATGACCTGGATGTTCGCAGGTTCCTGGAGCAACTTCTCGCACTGAACATTTGCACCCGCCTCGTAGAGACCCAAGCGGTCGTAAAGAGCCTCCCTGAGTCCACCGCGATCAGGATGAACCAACCCGTAGATCAACTCGTGATTAATCGCAAGAGGGACGTTGTCGAGGAAGCGTCTGTGGGAAACTACGGCGGCGGTCAATCAAGAGTCGAGTCCGCAGGCAATCCCACCTACCGTGGAAGTAGCCCCGCACGGTCCCCATGATGCCGACAGCTGGGTTTGTCACATCCACTGATGATGGACGACGCGCCCCGCAAAGCGACGGAGGTGGATCTTTGCACGCTAATTCAAAGTCCTTCTTGTAGGAATAGAGATCCTCCTCATTGAGGGTGAAGATCCCCTTGCGCTCGGACTCTATTTGCCAGCTAATCCGTTCCTTGGTGACATCGCGGCGCTTCAGCAGGATATCCCTTACAATAGACCTACCATCCAGGTGAGCACACCTCGATAAATAGATCTAACAAATGACTTACTTTACTTTCGCAGAAAAGACCGGGTACATATCACCAGGGAGATGTTGAGAGATTATTTTATCCAACTGGGCTCTCAAGGTATCGTATACCTCATCCAATAAAGTATCTGTGGGGGGTTCCCACGTCGTGACAAATTTGTTCGCATAACCCTCGAGAAGCGAAAACGGGCAATGATCCGGAAGCTCGCGAGCTCTCGCGCTGAATACAGAAGTAGCATCAGATGAGCCATCCATGGTGGGGGATCATAGGCAACCTACATGCTCGCGGTTTCCTCCACCTCGTCCAAGTAGATCGCCTGTTTGTTGTTTGCCGCAACGTTGGGGTAGGGCATGATGGGGCAATCGCAAGAAGCCTTAGAAGGGGGAGAGTAGGGACGGAAGTCAGGAGCGGAAGCCCTGACTGCCACCGTGAACTTGCGAAACGATTTACGGATGGACTGGTGCAACCCATCCTTTCCTGGGGTACCTTCCAAATGCTTCTCTACAGCGCCCAGAAAGTCCCCAACTACTTTGGACGCTTTCGCAATATGGTTCTTGGTTGGTTCAGGGAGCCGATCCAAAGCTGCTCTCGTGCTTACAAGCAGGCTTCGTAGTTCATGTCGAAGTTCCGGTAGCCTTGTGCAAACGGATGAACACCCGAGAGTAATCTCGGTCTCAACGAGTAACTCACCTTTGTCTGATCACTTCACACAATAGCATGCTAAGTGATCCTACAAGGTTTTGGCTACCATATTTGGAACGGTACGCCAACTCTGCCATGGACCATGGTTCATTCGTGGAGAAGTACACCTCCTCTTCCCTCTGCGCAGCCTCCCACGTTATGCCGCTCAATAGCCCTGGAGTGTCAGGACGCTTTACTACGAACCATCCGTTCTTGAGGATCGGTTTACGCTTCCCGCGCACGAAGTCCAGCCAACGCTCCTCGGATCCTGCAGGGCACCTATCCGGCTTCGTGAGAACACCTGCGTCCGGTGGCTACGATCAATTTAACCTACCCCAGGAACGGGGCTGGATGACATACCGACAGTTCGTGTACCGTGTGGGTCATATTTCTGTGCAAGCTGATACGACTTTTGGGTCATGAAATCGCCTAACAACCAAATAAGCAGCAGGATTGTGCAGAGGGAGAAATACTCACATTCACACGCTATCGTGAGTAGAATCAAGCAGCTGTCACGAGAGATATAATCGGAGACTAGGTCTTCGACCAGCTCGATGTCCTTCTCGTGCCCCTTTTCAGCATTGGCGATTAAACCTTCGTAGGGGGTGTGAGTAATAGAACGACGATGAAACGAGAGAACGTACCGGGAAGGTCGAAAAAGGATAAGTTGGTGAGGTTTTTGTCACTGATTTCGATTTGGACGGAGTCGGATGTGAAAGTTAGCTCGGCTGGAGGGCATTCTTCCTCGGGTTTGTTGAGGAAGCGGGTGTGTTCAGTGTCTGGGCTCAAAACTGCACGCTGAGCACGACGGATTCGTTCCTCGAGCTGGGATCGATCTGTGATGGTCTCCCCGAATTGAACAGTGACAGCCTTCTTCGATTTTTTGGACTGCGAAGAGAGAAAATTCAAGGAAACGGTGCATTCCCACTCCCCGCTAGATCGCGACAGTTGGCAGTGCATAGGACACCTAGGCAACAACCATCAGCCGCAGAAATCTGCGGCATGCTGGGGGAAGGAATGTACCTGGTGCATGTGTCCAGGGCTCTCGGGAGTTTTATTCCGGAGATGGCCTCAATGACCGAGGATTTCCCAACACTCTGATCTCCGAGAACACAGATTGTGGGGACATCCACATCAGCACGGACGCTAGAGAGTCGTCAATCAGTATTTCAAGGGACGCCTCCATCGGCACCCACCCTGTAGAGTGTACCTGGTCGATCGCGTTCAAAAGCTCACGAGGTTCATCGGCCTGCCCAATATGTCGGGGGCCGACGGGTGGAGTCTCGGGTGTTTCGTCAGACATGGGGTCAGTGGGCGAGGGCAGAACTGGGTACGTCAGGGAGAGGGGGGAGAGGCACAGAGGGAGCGATAGTCCAAGGGGGATGGTATTTAACACATGGCGCATCTCCTTTGGGAAGGGAGAATACAACGCCATTTGTCTTACCCTTCCAAAAAGGGTCGAATGCCATGGACAGATGGAGGGAGCTGCCGCGGTGAAGGGAATGGTGCTATAGGATTTAGAAAGTGTGGCGGACTATTGACAAGTTGAGAAGGCTGTGAGAAATAGGGTGAATCAAAGTGTGGCGGGCCATTGAGAAGTTGAGAAGGCCATGAGAAACAGGGTGAATCTGAAAGCCGGAGTGTCGTAAGAGTCTAGTAAGACCCGGACCCGCCACACGAGCATCACATCATAGTATGCTTTGGTCTGTGTTTTCTTATGTTTCCTTTTCACTCGAACGATTGAACGATGATTTTATGGACTCGTAGTTTAGTATATAAGGACAGACCTGTATCCTAGAACTACAGCGAACTAACAGAGTTTGATCCTCTTTCTCCTACGAATGGCTTTACCATGGTCGTCGATCCCCCGCGCTGGCGGCCCCTTGCGACTGACTTGACCAACCGAAATCAATCAAAATCTTAGCGCGTAGTGTGCCGACTCACAAGTGTGTTGCAACATGAGTTGATAGCTGAGCTTAGGTCCATAAGTATCACATTGGGGCTCAGTACCTCAGTACTCAGTACCAGTGTATTTCCTTCCCAGTTTTCGTATAACGAGACCTTTGACGTAGGAGGGACCACCAATCTCGATCAGCTGCGGAGGACGGCCCGCATTCACACTGCCAACATAATCAATGAATGAGGCAACCACAAAGCACCCAACTGACGAGCTCCTCAGCTGTCGAACTCGAGAGGAGGGATCACATCTAGCCGGGTTTCCACGCATTTGTCATTCGGGGGTGTCCCCCGGTGTCTCCTTTGAGTTTCTACCTCCATGCAAATTCCCAGCCTTCTCCGTCACGGCGATTCCTCCACTAGACAACAACACCAAACCCGGCGGTTACAATGAGCGGTGAATATGTCTGGAAGATCTTGGGTGGAGGTTTCAAAGACGGCACGAACTCGGTAGCAGAGCTATCCGTCCTCGGCAACGCAATCGACCATGGAACGATTGCCGTCGAAGAGCCCATCTGGGGTTCAAAGATGAGGAACGAGGGAAAGAGGTCATAACTTCTTCGGTCCTCGTCCGGAGTTACCCAGGGAGTTTTGTTGTCGTATTACTTATCCCTCGTTGATTCACTGGTGATCGTCGGTGACAATACGTTTGAGGGGACTGATAGTGGAGGTCTGGTTTTTCTCGGGAGCTCATCCGGACTCACTTACGACGTTGCCCTCGAGCCATCTTGTTTCTCGCGACTGGCCATTGAACGTTGGACGTTGGACATCGATCAATGGTATGAATGAACGTATATGATAATAATGGAAGTATTCAGCAACCAAAATCATGTCATTTGGCAACACCCCCTGCGATGATCCTCTCCGATGGGTTATCATAGACAACCACAGCATCACTCCTAAAACGAGATCCAGCCCGGGGAGAAACTCAGAAAGCCGTGCCACAAACCTTCTCTCTGTCCCCTGGGTTCACCCACATGGCAGTCGGGTGAGACAAATGAATACGTGTAGAACGATACGCGCACGTACGGTTGCGGAATTGACCCAACTGATTTGTGCCTTGAGCCCTGTGATGCCCACGAGTAAGACCACGTCAAACGCCCGCTTATGGCAGACTTTCCCCGTTGCGGTGAAACTCGAGGTATACGGAGCAGTGGATAGGTCGGCCGTGACATGACACAGCGTTTGGAACTTATCTTTTCTGACGCTGAGCGCTTTTCACAGGTACCAGGGACTAGGGACACTACCTGTTTCTACGTCCTCCCACTCGGGGGTAAGTAAAGTCCCAGTGTATTTGACGATTCTTGAGGAGACGTGTCGTGGTGGGATGTCCTCGGAGGACAAGTATGAACCATATCGGATCTCTCGGTCCCCTACGATCCTGGTGCCCTACAGACCAACGGAATTCAACTTGAAGAGCCAGCCAAATACCACATGCGACGAACCTGTGACAGCATGGTAACATAATAGTCAGGAACGCGTTTCTCCCCCATAGGATTAACGAACGACTTGTGGGCGCGCCGGACATGCCCTGGATTGGAGGGGTTGTAGAGGGTGTTACTGGACACACCGTACGTGAATTCCGAGATCCTGCCTGCCACAAAACGGTCAACGTAATATGAAACCGCCCCAACGACAAAAACTTTGTTTCTGTCCAATAGTTACTGTTGCGGTCTGGCTAGAGCACATGGACAGATCACTCACAGATGGATGTCCGGCTTACAAAACTGAAATCCAATGCCTAAAAGCCGCTTTCGAAGTTGTTCGGAGAACCACGGACTTGCGGCAAAGCTACCGACGAGAAATATGAACTGTCCACTATTGATTAAGAGCGGTACTTAGGGGCATCAGAGTGTACAGACCGAATTAGTGGGAAGGCGTTGCTTGAAATTATCCCTAATAGTATCCACAGTAGACTGAATTGACGGTTCGAAGAACCCAGCAACTTGAGCACTGTATGTATGAATGGTTGGGTGCCAACTTGTTAACAGAATGAGTGCGAGCTTACCCAGTCAACGTCAACCTCCCGGTCCTGATTCCATACGCGGGATCATTATCCCATAGGGTGCCAAATTTGACGTATTTGGCTGCTTGGTTATTCGAAAAGACCTTTTTTACCCCATCGTCGAACCTCTTGGCAAACTCTTCCAGGTTCTCGGGGGTGTTGAACCTGGAACCCCTCAGGTTCTCTGGTTGTGGGCTGAGGATCGGTCTGGGGGCGTAGTGCTGGAACGCACCTCTAACCATTGCAGTTGCCCTCGCCGTAACAAGCTCTCCGCCTTGGACCAAGCCTAAAACGAATGGTATAAAACGGGAAAATCTGCTTTTATGATTAACTCGACTCACACTTTGATTCATACAACTCTTCGGCTCGTAGCGGCCGGTTGCTGAGGACTTTGTAGGAGCTAACGTCGATCGTTCCATCTCCCGCGTCGATGATCAAAACTTGCTCATCAGGCTGCGGAAATGTCAGAAATTCAGCTCTGGGTAGGGGCAATGTGACGGACCTTTAGGTTCTTGCCCGCGAGGGTGTGGGTAACACAAAAACTGAAACTCGCCTCACCCTCGGTCACAAAGCTGACACGAGCATGTCCGGCAGGGGTGTCAGGGACAATCCCCGCTCGGATCGCGGCGGTCCGCAGCTGCGTTTGTTGTGGCCCTCCCCATCCGTTGGGATGGGTCAATACCAACTCGATGTCGTTCGAGACGGAATCCCATCTGACTTTCCCATTCGGTTCAGAGGCTTTGAATAATGCCTTTGCTGAGTCAAAGAGATAGCGCATAAAATCGGCAAAGACGTCGATGATCGTTTTTCCCTTTGGGAGTTTTGTACTCATATGATCCTTCATTGGGGCAGGCAACTCTGTAGGTGAGAGCATCAACTTCCACCTAATGTGTCGTCAGCGTCTTGCGCAGGCGAACGTGTCATAGTCTCTCACCATCTCATCATCAGGAGCGCATCGCTATGCAGGAAATCAACCCCGTTCTCAACGCCACAGAAATTTTCGTGGAGGTCGTAATACAATATGGAAGGAACTTTTGCGGACACGGATGAGTTGTTTAGGTACCTATCTCTCGCTCGTCACCACCCGTACCAGATCGGAGACTGGAGGAGATACTTGCTTTGTAACAGAATGGATTTGGGGGACTTCGCCGGGGTCTAAGAAGGCATATGCAGCACTACTGAACGTAGTCCCGATATCGAGAGCGATGACGAGTCTCCGCGAGGCACCAGAGTAAACGGAGCGGGCTGATTCCATGATGCAAGTCAGATGAAGGCAGCTGGCAGGGCTTGAAATCGTTCACCGGCCGGGGACGATGTATTTCCCTGGGAGGCGCCACACTTTTCCTTTACAGGATTGAGATGAAATGCAGTCGCACACATCGGGGCTGATCCCATCGTACTTAAGTAATCCCTACATATTACATATTCGTCTTCCGCGGATTTGTCTCCGAGCCACGACTCGGCCCTCTCCACCAGCTACACGATAGGGGGCCGTCGGCAAAACCAGAAATCTTCTGCGGGCTTCTGTGACTGTAAGTGTCGAGATATCAAATTGTCAATCATGTAATGTTCGGATCACGGCAACTGCCTCGAGCGGCGAGCCGACCCTACTGGGTACGCCGTTTGCAAACACGAACTGGCAGAACAAACCTCCGAAACCAATACGACTTTGGGATCTTCCTATCCTCTCAAGAGCCGAAAAAACGATGTGATGATCGAGGGAGACCTTCCCAGGTTCGGTATTTGTGGTACGAACTGCAGGAACCCGAAACCACCGAAGGAGGTGATCGAACAACGGGGGTTCTACTGCATGCGCAACTTGAGTGGACATCCCCAGCTGGTCGTGGTGGCTCGACGCCAACGTTTGACGTCACCCTGACCAAATTAAGTGCGGTCAGCATCTGAGTCCGGTCCGCAAGCACCGGGAGTTTGGAGACGATTACCAGAGTGACTTCGAATCGGGGACGGTAATGAAGATAAATTCTTCCCCTGTGGCACTACTATGCACAGTACCACTTCCGATACAAACGCCATCCCCTCCTTCTCGGGATAGATGTCGATAAATCAAACCGGCATCTCCAGGAGTACACCAGAAACGAGTTAGATACAAACCAAGTCTTCCACAAAGGTTTAGTTGCCGGGGGAAAACGGGGAAACCCTTCCTCGAATAATAAAAATAATGGCGTACACGTCAGTGGATGGAGGGCCAAGCTGTATCTGGAAATGCGGTTATAGCACGCAAGACCCCCGCAGACACCAAGTCGGTATTTATCTAGTTGTTTATCCCCTGTTGATTCGCTGGTGATCATCAGTGACAATCCATTTGAGGGGACGGATAGTGGTGTCTGCTTTCTCTCAGGGTTCATTCAGACCCACTTGCGGCGTTCCTCTCCAGTAATCTCGTCTCTCGCAACCGGCCACTGAACCTTGAACATCGACCAAGGGTGTGAATGAACGTATACCATTACAACCGAAGTGTTCAGTAACCAATGTCATGTCATTTGGCAACACCCCTACAACAATTATCTCCGATGGATTGTCTTAGACAACCACAGCATCACTCCTAAAACTGGATCCAGCCCGGGGAAGACAAACTCAGAAAACCGTATCACAAACCTTCTCTCTGTCCCCTGGGTTCACAAGCATGACAGTTGGGTGAGACAAATGAATATGTGTAGAACGATACGCGCACGTACGGTTGCGGAATCAACCCAACTGATTTGTGCCTTGAGCCCTGTGGCGCCCACGAGTAAGACCACATCAAACGCCCGTTTATGGCAGATTTTCCCTGCTGGAGTGAAACTTGACGTATACGGAGCAGTGGATAAGTCGGCCGTGACATGGCATAACATTTGGAACTTGTCTTTTCGGCTCTGAGTGCTTTTCATAGGTACCAGGGGAAACTAAGTGAACACGCTACCTGTTTCTACATCTTCCCACTCCGGGGCACGTAAAGTCCCGGTATATTTGACGATTCTTGAGGAGGCGTGTCGTGGCGGAACGCTCTCGGAGGACAAGTATGAGCCATATCGGATCTCTCGGTCCTCTACGATTTCGGTGCCCTGCAGAGCAGCGGAATTCAACTCAAAAACCCAACCAAAGACCACCGTGCGACGAACCCGCGACAGCATGGTAACATAATAGCCAGGAACGCGTTTCTCCCCCATGGGATTAACGAACGACTCATGGACACGCCGGACATGCTCCGGATTGGAGGGGTTGTAGAGGATGTCGCCAGACACACCGTACGTGAATCTCGAAACCCCGACTGTGGCGGCCACAAGGTGGTCGATGTAATATGAAACCGCCCCAACAGCAACAGCTTTGTTTCTGTCCAATAGTCACTGTTGCAGTCTGGCTAGAGCTCGTGGGCAGAACACTTACGTATGCATGTCCGGCTTGCAAAACTGAAATCCAATGCCCAAAAGCTGCTTTTGGAGTTGTCCAGAGAACCGCGGACTTGCAGCAAAGCCACCGACGAGAAATACGGACTGTTCACGAGTAAGTAGGAGCGGTATTGAAGAATATCAGAGTGTACGGACCGAATCAACGGGAAGACGTTGCCTGTAGTTATCCCTGATAGCATCCATAGTAGACTGAACCGAGGGTTCAAAGAACGCAGCAACCTGAGTGCTGTGTGCGTGAAAGTGTGGGTGCCAATCTATTGACAGAATAAGTGCAAGTTTACCCAGTCAACGTCAGCCTCCCGTTCTTGATTCCACGCCCGAGATCGTTATCCCTCGGGGTGCCAAAACTGACTCCGCATTCGGCCCCATAGTTATTCGAAAAGACCCTCTTCAGCCCTTCATCAAATTTCTGGGAAACCAATGCCAGGACCTTAGGGGTGTCGAATCTGGATCCCCTCAACCTTTCTGGTCGCGAACTAAGCAATCAGCCCAGGAGGTGAGCGGTGGAACGTACCTTCGATCATCGCTCTCGCCCTTGCTGTAACGATCTCTCCACCTTGAAGCAAGGCTAAAATGAATCTATTAGGTGGAAAATCTGCGGTTGTAATAGATCCGACTCACACTTTGTTTCGTACAACTCTTCGACCTGGAGTGGTCCGTTGCTGAGAACTTTGTAGCTACTGATATCGATTGTTCCACCGCCCGCATCGACAATCAAAACTCGCTCGCCGGGCTGTAAGCTTATCAAACGTTTGACTCTGGATAATGTCAGCGTGACAGACCGTTATATTTTTGCCCGCGTGGGTGTGGGTAACACAAAAACTGAAACTTGCCTCACCCTCGGTCACAAAGCTGACACGAGAATGTCCGGCAGGGGTGTCAGGGACAATCCCCGCTCGGATCGCAGCAGATCGCAGCTGCGTTTGTTGTCGGCCTCCCCACCCGTTGGGATGGGTCAATATCAACTCGATATCGTTCGAGACGGAATCCCATCTTGCTTTCCCGTCCGATTCAGAGGCTTTGAATACTGCCTTTGTTGAGTCAAAGAGATAGCGCATAAAATCGGCAAAGACATCGACGATAGTTTTTCCCTTTGGTAGTTTCAGGTCCATATGAACCTTCGTCGCGGCAGGCAACTCTGCGGGTGAGAGCATCAACTTCCACCTAATGTACCGTCAGCATCTGCACGGGTGAACGTGTCACAGTCCCCCACCATTTCATCTTCAACAATACATTGCTATCCATGTAATCAACCCCGTTCTCAACGCGACAGAAACCACCGTCAAGGTTGTAATACATGGCGGAGGGAACCTTTGCGGACCCAACATTCGGATTGTTGAGGTATCTATCTCTCGTTCGTCACCATCTGTGCCAGATCAGGGACCAGAGGAGATGCTTGCTTCGTAACAGATCGGATTTCAGGAACCACGCCAGGGTCTAAGAAGGCATACGCGGCACCACTGAATGTAGTCCCAATATCGAGAGCGACGACGAGTTTTTGCGAGGGGCCAGAGTAACAGGCGCGGGCTGCGTCCATGGTGCAAGTCAGATAAAGGTGACTGGCAGGGTCTGAAATCGTTCACCGGCCGGGGACGATGCATTTCCCTGGGGGGCGCCACACTTTTCCTTTACGGGACGATTGAGACCAGAGGCGATCGCATAGAAACTGGCCAGTGACAATCGAGGCTGATCCCGTCGTACTTAAGTAATCCCTACGGCCCACACACCTGTCTTTCACATGATGAGTCAAAGCTCTACATACAACTTCTTTTCTGCGATCAGTCTCACTAGCTTCCTCTCTGGCGAATCCCCATTTGTCTTAGGATTAACACACCTTGACCTCCAGACTATCCGGAAGGCCGGAAAGAAGACGGAGAAAAACGAATGCTGCAAAATCTGAGATCATGCGATTGCGAGAAAAGGTAGTAAATGGCTTGAAAAGTCTGCTTCACAGGCAGGTGACCGTCACAGTAAGGATCAGAGGGGGGGAGGGAAACTGGTGAGGAGGTACAGTTCTGGAGCCGGGTGGAGACACGGGGGAGAGATTGTCCAAAGGGGGGGGTGTTTAATGCATGCTGCACCTCTGGGGAGGGAAGATGTACCAGAATTTGCGTCGCCCTCCTACCGTACCATCGAGGCTGGCTCGGGAGTTATCAAACTCTTGATAGACGCGACGAAGTGTAGTGGTCCATTGAAAGGCTGAGAAGGTTTGTGGGGAGTGGGACGAATCTGCGGGCCAGATTGCGTTGCAACGGCAGGACCGTTGACAGCCAAGTTTGAGTCCACGCCGTTATTCCATATCAGTGTATTTCCTCCCCAGTTCGCACAATGCGAATGGTGTGGAATGGACCCTG
>Ga0307513_10002026_pt1 | contig 28543 bp, 20 predicted proteins | sample 15_EM_MG_FD_202174 | JGI IMG/M metagenome (GOLD analysis project Ga0307513, IMG submission 202174) | Populus trichocarpa ectomycorrhiza microbial communities from riparian zone in the Pacific Northwest, United States - 15_EM | ecosystem: Host-associated > Plants > Roots > Unclassified | place... | reverse complement strand
ACAGAGCGGGCAGGGACAAGCCCTGCCCCTACAGTTATAGTAGTGACGTAACAGAGCGGGCAGGGACAAGCCCTGCCCCTACAGTTATAGCGCGCCGGTCACATCCATTTGCAAACTGCTATAAAGAGCATTCACCACCGCAGACACAAAGGACACAGAGGGGCACGGAGAGTTAAGCCAGCAACGATCTCAAATTTCAGATTTGAATTTCTCAAATTTGAGATTTGAAATTGTTTGCTGCTTTCCTCCGTGCCCCCTCTGTGCTCTCTGTGTCTCGGCGGTGGTGAGTCTTTCTACTTGCTGCTCGCGCGCACCTCGCGGACGGCGCGCGCCATGAAGTTTTCCACGTCTGCCAGCGTGCGCGGGAGCGCGACGGAGAGGTTGCGGTGGCCGTCCGCCGTGATCACCACGTCGTCTTCGATGCGCACGCCGATGCCCTTATATTTCTCGAACGCCGGGCGCACGGCCTCTGCGAACTTCCGAGCCTCCTCCGTCTTCGGCAGATTGTCGAGCGCGTCGGGGCGGATGTAGATGCCGGGTTCGATGGTGAAGACCATGCCGGGTTCAAAGCGCGTGTTGAGCGCGCCCACGTCGTGTACGTTCATGCCGAGCCAGTGCGACGTGCCGTGCATGAACCAGCGCGCGAACTGGAACGAGTTGCGATCCGTGATGAGTCCGAGACGCAGCAACGCGTCTTTGATCACTTCGACGGAAGCCCGGTTCACCTCTGCGAACGTGTTGCCCGGTCGCGCCGCCGCCATCGAAGCCTCTTGCGCCGCGAGCACCGCGTTGTAGATGTCGGCCTGCGCCGCCGTGAACTTTCCACCCACCGGGAACGTCCGCGTCACGTCCGCCGTGTAATGCCCGTACTCCGCGCCCACGTCCATCAACAGCAACTCGTTCGCGCCTATCGCTCCTTCCGACTCCACGTAGTGCAGCGTCGTCGCGTTCGGACCACAGCCGACGATTGACGGGTAGCCCCAGTTGTCCGCGTGCCGCCGTTTGAAGGTGTAGTCAACTTCGGCCTCGACTTCGTACTCCCACTTCGAGCGCGCGGCCACGGCCATCGCACGACCCAACGCCTCGGTCGTGATGTCTATGGCGTGCTGTAAGAGTTGCAACTCCGAAGGCGACTTGCGCAGGCGCATCTCCACGAAGATCGGCCACGCGTCGCGCACCGTCAACCCGCTCGATGACTGCGCCCAGCGCGACGCGAACGCCTGCTCCTGCCTGAACTCGCGGCTGTCGCCCTCGCCCCCCGGTATCAACAAATAAAGCGCGCCGCTCTTTTGCGCCATCGCGCCGAACAGAGTCTCGTAGCCGCCCGCGTTCTGCGGCGCACCGAAGGCGGGATTCGCCCCCATCGCTGCCGCCGCCGCAGGCGTCGGGCTGGGCGCAGGCGCGGGCAAACTCGACAACAGGATCGACTCGTCTTTCGGGCGATAACCACGCCGCGCGCGGATCGCGCGCATGAACGGCTCAAACTCCCCGGCCTCCCAAATCTCGCCGACCCCGGAAATCGCCCGCGCCTCTTCGGGGCTGTACATGTGCCCCGTCCACGTCTCCGCCGCGGGGTTGCGGCGCGGGATGAAGAGAATCTCGCGCGTCGTCGTGTGGCCGGGAACGAGAACGAGCGTCGCGCGTTGTTGCGCCAGCCCGGTCAGGTAATAGAGATTGTTCTCCTGCCGGAACTCGTAATCAACATCGTTCGTGTAGACGCGCGGCTCGCCGCTGAAAAGCACCAGCAACGATTGTTTCCCGATCTCGTTCGCCACGCGCGCGCGCCGCGCGGCGAGTTCCGCCAGCCGCGCCTGTGCGTCGAACACCGGCGCGGGCGGCGTCACGCGTATCGCGGCGGCAGCGGGCGCGCCCGCCACGCTGCTCTGCGAATTAACTGGCGTGACGCTCCCGCCCACCACAGACAGCACGAGCAGCATCGCTAACAAACTGAAACTCATTCGCCTTCTAAACATGCACGCAAACCTTTCAAACTTTCGGATCGTTTCTACAGCTTACTGAACGTCTCTTCATCTTATGCGCCTTCGCGCCTTTGCGTGAGGTACGTGCTCCGGCGAGCGTTAGTTTCAAGCGAAGGCGCAAAGACACACAGGCCAACTCACGTTTAAAATTTTCCACGGCTCGTCGCGTCGCTTTCAATAACCGAGCTTCACTTTCAATAACCGAGCTTCACTTTCAATAACCAACCGCCGCGCCTTCGTTCCGCGAGTCGCTTGCGCCGAGACGGATGCCGGTCTTCTCCTCGATCATGATGCCGTGCGCGTCGCCCATGTAACGCGGGCGTGCGACGAGTTTATGCCCGCGCGACGCGAGCGCGCGTTGCGTGTCGGCGGAGAGGCCGTAAGGCTCGTGGACGATCTCGTCCGGCAGCCATTGATGATGAATGCGCGGCGAGTCAATCGCTTGTTGGATGTCCATGTCGTGATCCACGATATTGATGATCGCTTGCAGCACTGTGTTGATGATCGTGGGACCGCCCGGCGTGCCGATGGTGAACCAGAGCGTGCCGTCTTTGCGCATGACGAAGGTCGGCGTCATCGCGGAAAGCGGACGCTTGCGCGGCGCGACCGCGTTGCGCTCGCCCTGAATCAGCCCGAAGGCGTTCGGCGTGCCGGGCTTCGCCGCGAAGTCGTCCATCTCGTTATTCAACAGGACGCCCGTCCCGCGCGCCGTAACGCCGGAGCCGAAGCCGAGGTTCAAGGTGTAAGTGTTCGACACGGCGTTGCCCTGCGCGTCAACCACCGTGAAGTGTGTCGTCTCTTCCGACTCATAACCTGTCGGTCGTCCGGCGCGTATCTCCACGCTCGTCGAGGCGCGTTCAAGGTTGATGCTGCCGCGCTGCCGCTCCGCGTACTTCTTATCAATCAGACCGGCGATGGGAACTTTGACGAAATCCGTGTCGCCCATGTACTCGGCGCGGTCTGCGAACGCGCGCCGCATCGCCTCCGTCACGAGATGATACTTTTCCGATGAAGCCCAGTTCATGCTCCGCAGATCGTAGCCTTCGAGAATGTTGAGCATCTCGATGAGCACCGCACCGCCCGAAGACGGCGGCGGCATGGAGACAACTTCGTAGCCGCGATACGTCGTGCGCAGCGGCGTGCGCTCCTTTGCCTCGTAACCGCGCAAATCCGCGAGCGTCATCAAGCCCTTGTTGCGCCGCATGTCTTCTGCGATGAGTCGCGCCGTCTCGCCTTCGTAAAACTCGCGCGCCCCGCCGCGTTGCAAACGCGCGAAGGTCGCAGCGAGTTCCGGCTGGCGCAGCGTGTCGCCTTCTTTGAAGTAACGACCGCCGTTCAGGAAGATGCGCTTGCTGTCCGCGTAGCGTCCGAGCAGTTCGTTGCTGCCGCGTAAAGATCGCGCGAACTGATGACTGATCGTGAAACCGTTCGCCGCCAGACGCCGCGCCGGTTCGGCCAACTGCGCCCACGTCAGACGCCCCGACCCGTATTTCCTGAGCGCAAGCTCCATCCCCGCGACCGTGCCCGGCACGCCCGCCGCGCGGTAGCCGATGGTGGATGAGCCTTCGCCTTCGATCAGGTTTCCGCGTCCGTCCAGATAGACGTTGCGCGTCGCCGCTTGCGGAGCCATCTCGCGGTAGTCAATCGCGGTCGTCCGACCGTTGCGCAGGCGGATCATCATGAAGCCGCCGCCGCCGAGGTTTCCCGCCGCAGGGTAAGTCACGGCGAGCGCAAAGGCTACGGCAATGGCTGCGTCCACGGCGTTACCGCCGCGCTTCAAAATATCCACGCCGACTTCGGACGCGAGTTTATTCGTCGAGGCGACCATGCCGTGCGGAGCGCGCACCGGATCACGCGAAGCCGCGACCGCGACGTTCGTGCGCGCCGCGTCAGGCCGCAAATGCGACAGAGGCGCGTTGACGAACAGGAAGGCGAGTAGAAAAAAGACTGCGATGCGCAGTGCGGACATGAATCTTGATCCTCTCTGGTGGTGTGCGGAGATCAACTGAGCTTCAACTCCATAAAAAGCGTGCCGGCGATTGGATTGTAGCGATAAGGCTCGATCCGCTTGAAGCCGAGCAAAGGGTAGAGCGCGATTGCTTCAGGCATCGTCGGAAGCGTGTCGAGCCGCATGCGTTCGTAGCCGATTCCGCGCGCACGCTCGATGACGGCTTCGGCCAACGTCCGCCCCAGACGCCGCCCGCGAAACTCCGGCCTCACGTACAGACGTTTCATCTCGCAGATTCCCTCCGCGAGTTTTCGCAAGGCCACGCAACCCGCCAATGCCGAACCTTCCAATGCCAGCAGCAAGCAACCCTCCGGCGGCGCGTAATGACCGGGCAAATGTCCGACCTCTTCCTCGAAGTTCTGAAACCCGAGATCGATGCCGAGCGCCGCCGCGTATTCCGCGAACAGTTCGCGCGCCTGTTCCAACTCTTCGGGCGTTGCCGCCTCAACGATGCGCATACGAAAACAAAAGCGTTCACCGCAGAGATGCGGCGTTTACGCAGAGCGGGTACAGAGCTTAAGCATCTCAAATCTCAAGTTATCAAGAATTTCAATATTCAAATTCGTGATTTGAGAATTTGCGATTTCAAATTTGAGATTTGCAATCGCAAATGCCGTCCTCCGCGTTACTACGCGGCTCTGCTCCGCGCCTCTGCGGCGAAGCGTTTCAGCCACACTCGGTTGCAACCCATAAGTCGCTAATGAAAAGGTCGGTCAGTGGGCTTGCCCTTCCGCCCTACAATCTTGCTCGACGTTCTAAAGCGTGACGAGCAGACCGGCCAGCAACGCGCCGCGCCGCGCGATGTCGTCCCTGTGGATGTGTTCGTGCGCGGCGTGCGCGCCGTCGCCCGCGATTCCTAACCCGTCGAGGACGGTCGCGCCGACCGCCGCCGCGAAGTTGCCGTCGGACGCGCCGCCGACGCTCGCCTCTCCTAACTCGAATCCGAAGCGCGAAGCGATGCGCCGCGCGTGTTCGTAGAGCGCAACCACGGCCTCGCTCCTTTCGAGCGGCGGGCGATTGATGCCGCCCTCAACCGTAAGTTTGACGCGCTCGTCGAACGGGCGCAAATTCAGGATCGCCTCTTCCATCCGCAACGCGTCGCCCATCGTGCTGAAACGCACGTCAACCTCCGTCTCCGCTTCGGCGGCGACGACGTTTGAACGCGTCCCGCCCGACACGATGCCCGCGTTGACCGTCACGCCGCGCGCCGCATCGCCCATTGCGTGAAGCCGCTCGATCTGTCGCGCGATCTCCAGAATCGCGCTCGCCCCCTTCTCCGGGTCAAGCCCCGCGTGCGCGGCGATTCCTGCGGCGCGTACCGTGTAGCCGCTCGTCCCCTTGCGCGCGGTCTTCGCGCGACCGCCCGGCGCGGACGGTTCAAACACGAGCACGCACGCCGCCCGACGCGCCTCCGCTTCCACCAACGCACGCCCGCTCTGACTCCCAACCTCTTCGTCGCACGTGAGCAGGATGACGACCGGGTTCGTCGGGCGCAAGCCGAGCGTCGCGCACGCGCGCAACGATTCGAGCGCGAGTGCGCAGTTGGCCTTCATGTCGAAGATGCCGGGGCCGTAGACGCACCCGCCCTCTTCGCGCCACGGTCGCGCCTCAATCGAGCCGCGCGGGTGAACCGTATCCGTGTGCCCCAGAATCAGCGTCGTCGGCGCGTCGGCGTCCCGGTCGCCGAAGGCGCGAACCAACAGGTGCGAGCCGTATACCGGGTCGGACTCAAGCGTGACTTCCGTCTCAACTCCGAGACTCCGCGCGGCCTCCGCGAGCAGGGAGACGACCGCGCCGTTGCCTTCCAGATCGCCCGACGGAGATTCAGTCTCAACCAGCGCACGCATGAACGACAACACCTCGCCCTCGCGCCCCGCAAAATACTCTCCGAGCGCGCTCGCCTCACTCTGTTTCAACTCAAACGCCATATTCTCTCAACAGCCTTCCGCGCTAAACTTTGCTCTCGCCTTCAATCCGCCGTGTAACTCTCTTTCCTCACCGTCAGTGCATCGATCCTTTTTTGTTTGATCTCGAAACCGATGCCGGGCGCGCCGGGGGCGGCAATCGTGCCGCGCGCCGAGACGGTGACGGGCGGCTCGATGATCTCCTCTTCCCAGTAGCGCGCGCTCGCCGAAACATCGCCGGGCAGCGTGAACCCTGCGAGCGTCGCCATCGCGATATTGTGTGCGCGCCCGATGCCCGACTCCAGCATCCCGCCACACCAGATCGGCACATTTTTCTCGCGGCACACGCGCTCGACCTTCTGTGCTTCGCCGTGCCCACCGACGCGCCCCAATTTCACGTTGACGATGCGACACGCGCCCATCTCAATCGCCTTGCGCGCGTCCTCGCTCGAACGAACCGACTCGTCCAGACACACGGGCGTCTCGATCTGTTCCTGCAAACGCGCGTGGTCAACCATGTCGTCGTGAGCCAACGGTTGTTCGACCATCATCAAGTCGTACTCGTCCATCTGCCGGAACAGCGGGGCGTCTGCGAGCGTGTACGCCGAGTTAGCGTCAACCATCAACTGTATGCCGGGAAACTCGGCGCGCACGCGTTCGACGATGGCCGAGTCCCAGCCCGGCTTGATCTTGATCTTGATGCGCTGGTAGCCCGCGCCCAACTCGCGCCCGATCTTCTCAAGCAACGCTTCGGGCGTGTCCTGTATGCCGATGGAGGCGCCGCATGCGATCTCCTCGCGCACGCCGCCGAGCAACTTCCAGAGCGGCACACCTGCGCGGCGCGCTTCGATGTCCCAACACGCCGTCTCAATCGCGGCCTTCGCCATGCGATTGCCCCGCACCGCGCGCAGCAACGCCGACACTCCAGACGCGTGGTCGATTCCACGCCCGACCGTCATCGGCGCGAGGTAGTCTTTGATCACCGCCCACGCGCTCTCCGTCCATTCCTCGATATAAAATGGACCTTCACCGGCAGTGCATTCGCCCCAGCCCTCCGTCCCGTCCGTGTCGAGCAGGCGCACGAGCAGGATTCTGCGCTCGGTTGTGCGCCCGAAACTGGTTTCAAAAAAATGTATGAGCGGCAGACGAATTTCGCGCAGTTCGATAGATGCGATCTTCACACGTGGACTCCTTCGGTAAACCATTATGGACGGATTCCGCCGCCTTTGCCAACACGGGCGCGCGAAAAGAAAAAGACGGCTGCGTCAGCCGTCTCTTCGTTCATCACAGTCGTCTTGCGCACTCGGGGAGATTTAAAACCTTCACCACCGCAGACACAGAGAGCACAGAGAGGCACGGAGGAAAGCAAGAGACGATCTCAAACTTGAAGTCTCAAATAGTTTTTCTCTGTGCCCGCTCTGCGTCCTCTGTGTCTGCGGTGTTGAGTGTTTACTGCCGACTCTCAGGCGGAAACTTGTTCGGAGGTGATGTCCGGCCCCAGATTCTCCGTCGTCGCGGCGTCTTCCCCGGTGAGCGCGGCGTGGAGGGTGTGCCACGAGAGGCTCGCGCATTTAACGCGCGCGGGAAACTCGCGCACGCCCGCGAAGATTGTGAGACGACCGAGATTGTTCGGCGTCGCCTCTTCGTCGAGTTCGCCCGTCACCATCCGGTGAAATTCGTTGAACAGAGCCTCGACTTCCTCGCACGTCTTGCCCTTCACGCTCTGCGTCATCATGCTGGCCGACGCCTTCGAGATGGCGCAGCCCGAGCCTTCAAAACTAACGTCCGCGATGCGCTCGTCTTCGAGTTGCATGTAGACGGTCAGTTGATCGCCGCAGAGCGGGTTGAAGCCGTCGGCGTAGCGGTTGGCCGTCTCCAACTTTTTGAAGTTGCGCGGCTTCTTATTGTGGTCGAGGATGACCTGTTGATAGAGTTCGCTCAGTTCCGACACTTTAACTAAACACCTCGATAACTTTCTGCACCGCGCCCGCGAGCGTGTCGATCTCTTCCTTCGTGTTGTAGAAGGAGAAGGACGCGCGCGCCGTCGCCGGAACGTTGAAACGCTTCATCACCGGCTGCGCGCAATGATGTCCGGCGCGGATGGCGATGCCTTCCTGATCCAGAATCGTCCCGACATCGTGCGGGTGTACGTCTTCGATGATGAACGAGAGCGCGCCCACCTTCTCGTGCGCCGTGCCGATGATGCGGACGCCTTCGATGGCCGTCAGCTTTTCGGTCGCGTAGGCGAGCAACTCTTGTTCGTAAGCGTGTGCGGCGGCGCGGTCGAGTTCGTTCAAATAATCAATCGCCGCGCCGAGTCCGATCTGCGAAGCGATGGCGGGCGTGCCCGCTTCGAACTTGTTCGGCAACCCCGCGTAGGTGGTCTTTTCAAACGTGACGGTGCGGATCATGTCGCCGCCGCCGAGGAACGGGTTCATCCGCTCCAACAGTTCGGCCTTACCGTAGACGACGCCGCTGCCCGTCGGCGCAAACATCTTGTGGCCGGAGATGATGTAGAAATCCGCGTCCAAATCCTGCACGTCTATGGACAGGTGCGGCGCGCCCTGCGCTCCGTCGACGAGGACGGGCACGCCCTGCTTGTGCGCGCGCGCGACGATCTCTTTGATCGGGTTGATCGTGCCGAGCGCGTTCGAGACGTGCATCACGGCGACGAGTTTCGTTCGCTCGTTCAAGAGCGCCTCATAGTCGTCGAGCAAGAGTTCGCCCGCGTCGTTCATCGGGATGACGCGCAGGGTCGCGCCCTTCTCCTCGCAGAGCATCTGCCACGGGACGATGTTCGCGTGATGCTCCATCGCCGACACGATGATCTCGTCGCCCGCCGAGACGAACTTGCGCCCGTAGCCGTGCATGACGAGATTGATGCCCTCGGTGCAGCCGCGCACGAAGATGCACTCGCGCGATTCGCGCGCGTTGATGAAGCGGCGCACCTTCTCGCGCGCGCCCTCGTAGGCGGTCGTCGCGCGCTGGCTCAGGTAATGCACGCCGCGATGAATGTTGGAATGCTCCTCTTGCAGGTAACGACTGCCGCGGTCAATCACCACTTGCGGCACTTGCGAAGAGGCCGCGTTGTCGAGATAGACGAGCGGCTTGCCGTTCACCGTCTGACCCAGAACCGGAAAATCCTCGCGCACCCGCGCCACATCCCACGACGCCGCGTTCCCCGCCGCGCCACCCGCTGGACTCTCACCCGACATAGATTTCTCTGTTGCAATCATAGAATTTCAACCGGTTTCAAGTTTCAGGTTTCAAGTTTCAGGTTAAAGAATAAAGTGCTTTTCAGACTTGAAACCTGAAACTTGAAACCTGAAACTATTATTTACACTTCGAGCCGCGCGTGTAGGCGGTTCAGAATCGCCTCGTCCAACTGCTGCTTGATCGACTCGATCTTGATCTTCTCGACCAACTCTTCCGCGAACCCGTAGGTCAACAGATTGCGCGCGAGGTCTGTGTGCAGCCCGCGACTGACGAGGTAGAACAACTCCTCATCTTCGAGTTGCCCCACGGTCGCCCCGTGCGCGCATTTCACATCGTCGGCGTAAATCTCCAACTGCGGCTTGGTGTCAACGCGCGCTTCGTTCGAGAGCAGCAGATTCTTGTTCGACTGCTGCGCGTCGGTCTGCTGCGCGTCGCGGTGAACGAACACCTTGCCGTTGAAGACGGCGCGCGATTTGCCGTCGAGGATGCCTTTGTAAAGTTGGTGGCTGGTGCAGTGCGGGCTGGAGTGGTCGATCAGCGAATGCGTATCGGCGTGCTGCCCCGTGCCGACGAGGTAGAGGCCGTCAACCCAACACTCCGCGCCTTCGTGCGCGAGTTTGACGCTGATGCCGTGACGCGAAAGTTGCGCGCCGAGCGTGATCGTCGTCAGATCGTAGACGCCGCTGCGTTCGAGTTCCGCGTTCGTCGTGGCGATGTGAAAGGCCGCTTCGCTCTCGCGCTGGACTTTGTAATGCGTTACCCGGGCGTTCTCGCCGACGAAGACTTCGACCACGGCGTTTGTGAACGATTGCGATTCGTCAACCGATGCGTAACTCTCGATGATCGTGGCCGCGCTTTCGCGTTCGGCAACGACGAGCACGCGCGGGAAGAAGGCCGCCGGTTGCGGCGTCGGGGCAGACAGAAACAGCAGTTGAATCGGCTGAGCCACCTGCGCGCCTTTGGGCAGGTAAACGAGCGCGCCGTCGCGCAGAAACGCGGCGTTGAGCGCGTTGAAGCCGTCAGTCTCGGGGTCGCTCGGGCGCGCGAGATACGAGCGCAGGACGGATTCGTGTTCGCCCGCGAAGGCTTGCGCGAAGTCCGCGACGACGACGCCCGCCGGTAAATTGTCGGTTGAAGAAAACTCCGCGCGATAAATTCCGTTGACGAAGACCAGACGGCTCGACGCTTCCCGAGCGGTGAACGCCGCGACGTTATCGTCGCTCAACTCGACGCCCGCACCGGCCTCGACCGGCGCAAACGCGCCCCGCGCGATAGCGGCGACGTTCGTGTACTTCCAATCCTCAACATCCGTCGTCGGAAAGCCGACCCCCTCGAAACGCTCCATCGCCGTCTCACGCAAGCGCAACACCCACGCGGGCAGTGAGCGCGCGTCTTCGGTCTGCATCACGTCGAACGCAGCCCGGTATGAACTCTTCTCTTTAGTCGCTTGTGCCATCATCCTCTTCTAAACTTTCTCGCCATCAAACCATTAAACCCATAGTGACCGCGTTACGCGCTGGCGGCGGACGGTTGGCCTTCCGCCGCCTCATCTTTGATCCAGTCATAGCCCTTCTCTTCGAGCGCGAGCGCCAGTTCTTTGCCGCCGGAGCGCACGATGCGCCCCTTGTAGAGCACGTGAACGAAGTCCGGCACGATGTAGTTGAGCAAGCGTTGGTAGTGCGTGACGAGCACGATGGCGTTGTCTGCATTGCGCAGTTTGTTGACGCCCTCGGAGACGATGCGCAGCGCGTCGATGTCGAGGCCGGAATCCGTCTCGTCGAGCACGGCGAGTTTCGGTTCGAGCACGGCCATCTGCAAAATCTCGTTGCGTTTTTTCTCGCCGCCGGAGAAGCCTTCGTTGACCGAACGCGACATGAGGCCGGCGTCCATCTCGACGATCTTCGCGCGCTCCTTCAACAGGTCTTTGAACTCAAGTGGGTCGAGTTCCTCTTCGCCGAGGTGCTTGCGCTTCTCGTTGTAGGCGAGCCGCAGGAATTGCGCGTTCGACACGCCCGGTATTTCCACCGGGTATTGAAAGGCGAGGAAGAAGCCGTCGCGGGCGCGCTCGTCGGGTTCGAGTTCGAGCAGATTTTTTCCGTCGAACAACACCTCGCCGCCCGTCACCTCGTAGGACGGATGCCCCGCCAGCACTTTCGCCAGCGTAGACTTCCCGGAACCGTTCGGCCCCATGATGGCGTGTACCTCGCCACGCTTCACCGTCAGGCTCACGCCCCGCAAAATGTCCTTGCCCTCGACCCTCGCATGTAAATCACGAATCTCTAACACTATGCTCTCCTTCGGAGAGCCGTAAATCGTGAATCGCAAATCGTAAACAGACTCAATCCGTTTTTCTTCTATTTACGATTCACGATTTACGGCCTTAAATTTATCCCACGCTGCCCTCTAGCTTCATGCCGAGCAGGCGTTGCGCTTCGACGGCGAACTCCATCGGCAGTTCGCGGAAAACGTCTTTGCAGAAACCGTTGATGATGAGCGAGACGGCGTCCTCCTGCGAGATGCCGCGCTGCCGCAGATAGAACAACTGCTCCTCGCTGATGCGCGACGTGGTCGCCTCGTGCTCGACCTTCGCAGTGTTGTTCGACACCTCGATATACGGGAAAGTGTTTGCGCCGCACTTGTCGCCGATCAGAAGCGAGTCGCATTGCGTGTAGTTGCGCGCGCCCTCTGCCCCGGCCAGCACTTTGACGAGGCCGCGATAGCTGTTGTTCGACTTGCCCGCCGAGATGCCCTTCGAGACGATGTTCGAGCGCGTGTTTTTGCCGATGTGGATCATCTTTGTGCCCGTGTCGGCCTGCTGCGCGTGGTTGGTGAGCGCGACGGAATAAAATTCGCCGATGGAGTTGTCGCCCTGCAAGATGCACGAAGGGTATTTCCAAGTGATGGCCGAACCCGTCTCAACCTGCGTCCATGAGATTTTCGAGTTGCGACCGCGACACGCGCCGCGCTTCGTAACGAAATTGTAAATGCCGCCCTTGCCCTCTTCGTCGCCCGCATACCAGTTCTGCACGGTCGAGTACTTGATCTCGGCGTCGTCTAAAGCGACGAGTTCGACGACGGCTGCGTGCAGTTGGTTCTTGTCGAACTTCGGCGCGGTGCAGCCTTCGAGGTAAGAGACGTGCGAGTTCTCTTCCGCGATGATCAGAGTGCGCTCGAACTGGCCGGACTCCGAATTGTTGATGCGGAAATAGGTGGACAACTCCATCGGGCAGCGCACGCCCTTCGGGATGAAGACGAACGAGCCGTCGGTGAAGACCGCGCTGTTCAACGCCGCGAAATAGTTGTCGTTCGTCGGCACGACCGTGCCGAGATATTTCTTGATGAGTTCCGGGTACTCGTGTACCGCCTCGGAGAATGAACAGAAGATGACGCCGTGCTTCTTGAGTTTCTCTTTGTAGGTTGTCGCCACGGACACCGAGTCGAAAACCGCATCAACCGCCACGCCCGCCAGTTGCTTCTGCTCGGAGAGCGGGATGCCGAGTTTCTCAAACGTCTTGATCAACTCGGGGTCAACCTCGTCCATGCTGGCCTTCGTGGCCTTCTGCTTGGGCGCGCTGTAGTAGATGATGTCCTGATAATCAAGCTTCGGATAGGTGATGTTCGGCCAGTGCTGCGGCTCTTCCATCTTCAGCCAGTTGCGATAGGCTTTCAGACGAAATTCGAGCATGAACTCCGGCTCATTCTTCTTCGCCGAAATGAGCCGGATCGTGTCTTCGCTTAAGCCGCGCGGGATCATGTCCGACTCGATGTCGGTCACGAAGCCGTACTTGTATTCTTTGTTGGTCAGTAATTCGATTGAACTCATCTTTGTCTCTTCTTCAACCTTTAAACTTGAAATCCGTTAGCCGGACGAAGTCTCGTAATTCTTCACGCGCGTCTGTGCGTCGTCTCGCGCGACAGCGAACTTATCTGGTGCAGGGTCGTCTCGACGTTCGACTCCGTGCCCAAGAGTTGCGCCAGCGTGATGCTTGCCATCGCCCGCTGCACAACATCGTGCAGGCCGACGATCACGGGGCGGATGCCGCAGTTGCCCGTGTGGACGCAGGCGTCGAGAATGCCCGTGTAGCTGTTGCAATGGCTCGCCAGCACGTCCTCGTCGAGCACCTTGATGATCTCGTCGAGGTGAATCTCGGAGGCCGAGCGCGCCAGACGGTAGCCGCCTTTCGTGCCGCGAATCGAAGTCACCAACCCGGCTTTGTTCAAAATCCAGAGCAACTTGCCCGCGTTCGCCGTCGAGATGCCCTCGCGCTCGGCGATCTGCGTGAGCGTCAGGTATTCGCCCTCGCCGAGCGGCGCGAGTTGCAAGAGGCAACGCAATCCGTATTCTTCCTGTGCGGAGACTTTCATGTAAACCGCTCCAACATCAGCAATTACCAAGTTACGTAGAGATTATACGGATACCTTACTTTTTAGTCAAGATTAGATGGATGAAGATTGACCGCCCATCCGGCTGGCGTTACAATCGCACGCGCTCGTCCGTATCGCTCGTCGCTGTTAACTTGACCCCCGACCCGCTAACAACTGCCGACGCTATAACCCCCATGTCAATCTTCCAAAAACTTTCCTTCGCGCCCTACCTGCTGCGCCGCTGGTACTGGGTGCTCACCATCATCCTGACGCTCGTCATCTGGGGCGTGCTCGCCCTTGCGCTCCTGCCCGTCGAAGACCGCGCCGGAACTTACGCCACGCGTCCCTACGGTTACATGACCGGCATGGAAGACTCCGCGCTCGACGTGCTTTTTCAACTGCGCGACGTGCGCCAACCCGAACTGCGCGAACGCGGGCGAAACGAGCCGATCACGATCATCGAAGTTGACGAGGATTCGATCAAAGAGTCGAGGGTGCGCCTGCAAAAGTGGCCGCGCAGTTGGTATGCGCGTTTGATCGACCGCGCCACGGAGGGCGGCGCGAACACCATCGGCCTCGACCTGTATTTGAGCGAAGAGGGCGGCATCTCTGCGGAGGACAAGGCGGCGGATCAGAAGATGGTGGAGTCGCTCGCAAACGCCGGGAACGTCGTGCTCGCACAGAAACTCGAAGCGGGCGGGTCGGAGTCGATCACGCCTCTCCCCATGTTCGCCGACAACGCTTATCTCGTCGGCTTCGTAGACCTCCCGCACGAAAGCGACCGCTTCGTGCGCATCGGCCAACTCTCGCGCGTCGTGCGCAAAGACGACGGCACTTTCGACGAGCAGTTTAGCTTTGCCACGCAGATCGCGCGCGGCTATAACACCGAACAGGTGCTTGAAGTTCCGCCCGGCCAGAACAAGGTGAAACTAGGCGAACGCACGCTCACGCTCCGCAACGATCTCAACTTGCAGGTTGACTTTCGCGGACGCTCGCCCGCCTTCACGCGCGTCTCGGCCAGAGACATTTTGTGCGAAGAGTTTCAACGCGCCCTCTCGCCGAACCTGAATTGCGCGGACCGCCCGAAGCTCCCGGACGAACTCTTCCACGACCGCATCGTGCTCATCGGTGCGACCAACAACGACGCGCCCGATCTCTTCACCACGCCCTACTACCTGCCCAAGCAAGTGGTGCGCCCGCTCCTGCAAATGTTCGACAAGAATTTGCCGACGCTGCCGAAGTTGATGCCGGGCATCGAAGTCCACGCCAACATTCTGGCGACGATCCTCAAAGGTAAAGACCTCACCCGCCCGTCTTACCGGAAGCAGTTGTTGCTGCTGCTCTTGCCGCTCATGCTGGCGGCGGGCGCGATCTTCTGGCTGCGCGCGCTGTGGGGATTTCTGGTAACGGTCATCGTCGCGGCGGCGACGCTCGCTCTCTCTTCGTGGGCGTTCAACGTCCACGGACTCATCCTCCCGCTGGCGAGCGCGGAACTCGGCGTCCTCGGCATGCTCGCGCCGACGGGATTCCTCTTGCGCTACGCGCACGAGCGCGCCGTCCGCGACGCGACGGAGGCCGAGCGCGCGGCCATCATGGACATCTTCTCCAAGTGCGTTTCGCCCGAAGTGGCCGACACGCTCTGGCAGCAACGCGGCGATCTGTCAATCGCCGGAGAGCGGCGCATCGTCACGCTCATCTTCACGGACATACGCGGTTTCACCACGCTCTCCGAGTCGGTTGATTCGGCTGTGGTGGTCGAATGGTTGAACGAGTATTTCAGCCGGATGCACCGCATCGTCACTTCTTACGGCGGCCATATCAACAAGTTCATCGGCGACGGTTTGATGATCGTCTTCGGCGCGCCCATAGATCGCGGGCAGAAACTCGAAGCGCGCGCGGCGGTCGCGTGCGGGCTGGAGATGCTCGCAGAGGTCGAGCGCATGAACGTGGAGTGGAAGACCAAAGATCGCCCGCAGATCGCTATCGGCGTCGGCGTCCACACGGGCGAGGCGACGTGCGGCGTGGTGGGCGCGGAAGGCCGCCTCGAATACACCATCATCGGCGACACCGTGAACCTCTCGGCGCGACTCGAATCAACCACCAAAGAGAAGGGCGTGCCGATTCTGATCAGCAACTCGACCGCCGAACTGCTTGGAATTGATTACGAGACGCAACCGCTCGGCGACGTGAAGGTCAAAGGCAAGAATCAGAGCACCGTGGTCTTCACCGTGCAGAGGAACACGCGGAAGCCCACGAGCGTCACGCCCAAAACGGCCAAGCCGCAGGCGACCGTGTGAGTTGTCGGCTGCGTCTGTGAGTGGAAATTTTTTAACGCGGAGAACGCAGAGTTAAAGACGCGAAGGACGCAGAGAGCGATGCCAACATGCGCTCTCTGCGTCCTTCGCGTCTTCTGTGTGTTCCGTGTGAGCTACGGCGTCGAAATTGCCGCTTGCGGTCGCTCCGCTTCACTTCCGCCATTCGTCAATCAAGGACGCGACCAGCCCCGTCCAGCCCGTCTGGTGCGACGCGCCGAGTCCCATGCCGGTGTCGCCGTGGAAGTATTCGTAAAAGAGGATGAGGTCGCGCCAGTGCGGGTCGTCCTGAAACTTCCCGTACCAGCCGTGCGCCGCGCGACGGTTCTGGCCGTCGCGTGTGAACAGGTTGATGAGGCGGTCGGCGAAGCCGCGCGCCATGTCGTTCAAGGTGACGTTCGGTTCGCCCGCCACGGGGCTTTCGATCTCGAACTTCGACCCGTAAGCCTTGCCTACTTTGCGCAGCGACTCGATCATCATGAAAGAGGTGGGAAACCAGACGGGGCCGCGCCAGTTGGAATTGCCGCCCTTCAACATCTCGATTGACTCTGCCGGTTCGTAACCCACCTGCGCGCCGCCGAATGAGAACGGGTGCTGCTCATGATACTTCGACAGGCTGCGCAGCCCGTAGTCGGAGCGAAACTCTTCCGGGTCCCAGATGCGCTCTAAGAGGTGGCGCATCTGATCCTCGTTGACGATGGCGAGGACGTAGACGCGCTGCCCGTCGTGCTCGACGACCTGAACGCAACTCTGCACGATGTCCTGCCGGTTCTCGATGAACCAGAGCATCTCGCGGTGGAACTGCTCGAAGGGCTGGATCCAGTTCTCTTCCAGCCGCTCGATGGCGTAGAGCGGGATCAGGCCGACGAGCGAACGCACGCGAAACTTGTGGTGCTCGCCGTTCGGGTAACTCAGCACGTCGTAGAAAAATTTGTCTTCTTCGTCCCACAGTTGATAGCCGACGCTGCCCATCTTCTTCATCGCCGCGCCGACGTAGACGTAGTGCTGGAAGAACTTCGTGGCGAGCGCCTCGTAGGCCGGGTTTTCCTTCGCGAGTTCGAGCGCGATTCGCATGAGGTTGAGGCAGAACATGCCCATCCAGCCGGTCGCGTCGGACTGTTCGAGAGTCGCGCCGTTCGGCAGTTCGTGGCTGCGGTCGAGAACGGTGATGTTGTCGAGTCCGAGGAAGCCGCCCTCGAAGACGTTGTTGCCCTCGTTATCAACTTTGTTGACCCACCACGCGAAGTTGATCAGCAACTTGTGGAAACATTTTTCGAGGAACATGCGGTCGGCCTTGCCGCTGCCGATGCGATCCATGTTGTAGATGCGCCACACCGCCCACGCGTGGACGGGCGGATTAAGGTCGGAGAACTCCCACTCGTAAGCCGGAATCTGCCCGTTCGGGTGTTGAAACTGCTCGAACAGCAACAGCCACAGTTGCTCTTTGGCAAACTCGGGGTCAACCAGTGCGAGCGGCACGCAGTGGAAAGCCAGATCCCACGCGGCGAACCACGGATACTCCCACTTATCAGGCATCGAGAGCACGCGCATGCTCTTGATGTGCATCCAGCGATGGTTGCGTATGTGGCGACGCGATTCGGGCGGCGGGTGCGCGGGGTTGTCGCCCTCGAACCACGCGCGCACGTCGTAGATGTAAATCTGCTTGCTCCAGAGCATCCCCGCGAACGCCTGCCGCTGCACGCGCCGCTCGTCATCCGTCGCCTTCGCCGGTTGAATCGCGTTGTAAAACTCGTCGGCTTCCGCGCGACGCGCCTTCACGATCTTGTCCACGTCCGCGAGCGGCTTCTTCAACTGCTCGTCCGTCAGCCGCAGCTTCAACACCACCGACCCTCCGGCAGGGACGTTCAACTCGTAATGCAGGCACGCCTTCGTCCCCTCCTGTCCGGGGTTGACCGTCGCCTCGCCGTTGACGATGTGGCGATGGAAGCCGTCTTTAACGTAAGGCTTCCGGCTCTGCACGTGCGCGCCCCAGACGCGCTCCGAGTGCGTCTCGTTGTCGGTGAAGAGCGGGCGACCGCCCGCGTCGCCGTAGAGATAGCGCTCGCCGAGGCCATACTTGAAGGGCAAGCCCGGCAGCCCGCCCGTCGTCTCGTCGGAGGCGACGATGCTGACGAAATCTTTGCCGCTTTCGCCGGGGCGAATGATCGGTTCGGCAGACGGCTCAGGCCACCACGCCCAGATGTTACGAAACCACAGGTGAGGCAGCAGGTGAATCGTCGCGTCTTCCGGCCCGCGGTTGAAGACCTCTATGCGGACGCAGATGTCCTCCGGCGACGCTTTGGCGTATTCGACGAACACGTCGAAGTAGCGGTCGTCGTCGAAGACGCCCGTGTCGAGCAACTCGTATTCGGCGTTGTGTCCGCTGCGCCGCGCGCGGTTCTGCTCGATAAGTTTTGTGTAGGGAAACTCGCGCTGCGGGTACTTGTACAGGTATTTCATGTACGAGTGGGTCGGCGTCGAGTCGAGATAGAAGTAATACTCTTTCACGTCCTCGCCGTGATTGGCCTCGCTGGAGACAAGCCCGTAGAGGCGTTCTTTCAGGATCGGGTCTTTGCCGTTCCAGAGCGCGAGCGCGAAGGTCAACAGTTGATAACGGTCGCAGATCGCCGCCAGCCCGTCCTCGCCCCAGCGGTACGCCTTCGAGCGCGCCAGATCGTGCGGGAAGTAGTCCCACGCCGTGCCGTGCTCGCTGTAGTCCTCGCGCACCGTGCCCCACGCGCGCTCGGAAACGTATGGCCCCCATTTGCGCCACGGGTGGACGGGCAGTTTTGAAGGCTCATTCAGACGTTCGTGTTCTTTGGTCGGCATGGGAATTCGGGTGGTCGCTAATTGAAGTTTATAAAAACAGTTTCACGCAAAGGCGCAAAGGGCAAAATGAAGGCGCAAAGTTAAAGCGGATTTTCTTTGCGCCTTCCGTCAGAATTCTTTGCGCCTTTGCGTGACATTCATACTCACGAACTCATCTCAATCTTTAACCGGCAACTGCTCCGCGCCTCGACGCGCCTCGTCCAACTGCGACAACTTCTCGACGCGTTCCTGATGACGCCCGCCGTCGAAGTCCGTCTCAAGGAAAGCGCGAATCATGCGCGCGGCGAGTTCGGGTTCGATGAAGCGCGCGCCGATGCAGAGCACGTTGGCGTCGTTGTGCTGGCGTGCGAGACGTGCGGTTTCCTCGTTCCAGCAGAGCGCGGCGCGCACGCCCGGCACTTTGTTGGCCGCGATGGAGATGCCTATGCCGGAGCCGCAGATGACCACCCCGCGCTCGACCTCGCCGCTCGCCACCGCCCGCCCGACAGCCGCGCCGAAGTCCGGGTAGTCAACGCTGGCAAGACTGTCCGTGCCCTTGTCTTCAACCTCGACGCCGAGCGCGGCGATCTCGCGCTTCGCCGACTCCTTGCTTTCATAACCGGCATGATCGCTGCCGATGGCGACTCGTTTTGGGGTCATGGTAAAAAAAGGATGAAGGAGGAACGCGGAGCGATGAACTGAAGACGAAAGCGGTTGCTTACGTTCCGCGTTCAGCGTTCCGCGTTTATCGTTTCTTCCTCATCCCTCATCCTTTCTTAGTAGTTTCGCGGCGGCGGCTTCATCGAGAAACCACGCGAGCGCGCCTGCGGGCGGTTGAATGAGTTGTGAAGGGAGCCGGTGCGGGTCGGGCGCGCCGTAGAGGACTTCTTCCAAACGCTCGGCCTTGCCTGCGCCCGTGACGATAAACATGACCTGACGTGCGTGGTTGATGGCGGGCGCGGTCAGGGTAACGCGGTAGGCGTCGAACTTTTCGACCCAGTTGGCCGTGACCCACGCCGCGCGCACGTCGAGCGCGTGCGTGCCGGGGAAGAGCGACGCGGTGTGGCCGTCGTCGCCCATGCCGAGCATCACGAGGTCGAACTCCGGCCACGCCGCGTCGTCGCCGAAGTAGCCGCGCAGTTCGTCTTCGTAGAGGCGCGCGTTGGCGACCGCGTCGCCCTCGCCGCGCATGCGGTGGACGTTCTCGTCCGGCAGCAGGACGCGAGACAGCAGAGCCTCGTTCGCCATGCGGTAGTTGCTGTCGGCATGGTCGGGCGGAACGGCGCGTTCGTCGCCGAAAAAGATGTGGACGCTCGACCAATCGAGTTGCGCGGCGAATTCGCCGCCCGCGAGAAGTTCGTAGATGCGCTTTGGCGTCGAGCCTCCGGCGAGCGCGACGCTGAAACGACCGTTGGTTTCGACGCCCGCGCGGGCGAGTTCCATGAAGCGGAGTGCGGCGGCGCGCGCCACTTCGTTCGCGTCCGCGAAGATTTGGATATTCGGAGTCGCACGGTCGTCGGCTGGCATAGGATTATGAAGTTCGGAAGTCTGGTCTAAGCGTTTTCGACGGCACAACGCGCCGCGCCGTAGAGCGCGGTCTTGTCGTCGAGAATGACGCGCACGGGGATGTTGGAGACAAGCGCGGACATCCGCCCCTTGTCCGTGAACGCGCGCATGAACGTGCCGTCTTTCAATTTCTCGATCAGCTTCGGCGCGATGCCGCCGCCGACGTAGAGGCCGCCCGTCGCTTTGAGGAGCAACGCGAGGTTGCCCGCCATCGCGCCGTAGATGTCTGCGAAGAGGTCGAGGGCTTTGACGGCCAGATCGGCCTTGCCCGCCAGACCGGCCTGCGAGACGGCGGCGGAACCGTCGCCCGCTTTGATCTGTTCGGCCAGCCAGTCGGGTTCTTCGCCGTACTTGTGGTCGCGCAGGAAATTGTAGATGTTGAAAAGGCCGGGGCCGGAGAGCACGCGTTCGTAGCTGACGCGCCCGCCGATCTTGGCGCGCATGTAGTTCAGAAGTTCGTGTTCGATCCCTGCGCGCGGGGCGTAATCGATGTGGCCGCCTTCGGAGGCGATGGGGCGATAGTGCCTGCCGTCGTAGAACAGCCCGGCCATGCCGAGTCCGGTCCCGGCGGCGATGAGGGCGCGGTGCGCGCCGTGCTCTTCTTTACCTTCGTTGAGCGCGTGCAGTTGCGATGCGCCCAGACCCTCGATGCCGTAGGCCGTCGCTTCCAGGTCGTTGATGAGGCCGACGCGCTCGATGTTGAGAGTCTGCCCGTTGACGACCCACTTGAGATTCGGCGTCTTGACCTGCCCGTCCTTGACCGGCCCGGCGATGCCGAAACAGGCGTGCGTCAACTGCGGTTGATGCTCGGCGACGAACTCCGAGATGATGGATTCGAGCGAGTCGTACTTGCCGCTCGGAAAACTCCGCTGCGCGAGTGGCTTGCCGAGTTCTTCGTCCTCGAAGAGGGCGACGTTCGTTTTCGTCCCCCCGATGTCTCCGGCCAGTATCATATCTTTGGAAACTGTTTATTTCAGATTCGACTAGCTTTTCTGCAAGACCTCGATCAACTGCCCGACGGATGCCACCGTCCGCTCGTAAATTTCATCGCGCGAGAGGATGCTCAGTTCGCGACTGAGCCTCTCGCCTTCGGACTTCGCCTCGTAGGAGACGACGCGCCCGACCGCGCGGGCTTCGCCGATCCTTGCCGATGTCTCAAGTTTTGTCCAACCCTCGTTGACGCCCACGTAAAACTCCGCGCCCGTCGCCCCGGACTTGAGCGTGAGCGCGGCGATGTGGCCGTCGCAGCCCTGCCGCTGCTCGGCGGCGCGAAACTCGACGTTGATCTTACGCTCGCCCGCCTGCAACACCCAGCGCGCGTTGTTCTCTTCCCGCACAAACTCGCCCGTCGGCTGCCACTTCAAAGACGACGCCAGCCACCCGGCGGCGAGTAAGGCTTGCGCGGCGATCTCGTCGGGCGCGGCGTCGGGCGGATCGTATTCGACGAGCACGTCGTCAATCGCGTCGAGGTGCGGGCGATAGTCGGGCACGTCCCAGAAACTCGCGATCAAATTGCGCCAAGAGGTCAGACGCCCCCAGTTCAGATCACTCACCAGCATAAACTGCCGACGAGCGGCGATGAGTTGCGCCAGCCGCTTCAGGTCTTCGTGCGGGTGGTCGAACACGAGCGAATCGATCACGACGCGATCCGACAAGTCCAAGAGACGGTTGAACAGCTTGTCTTCCTCGTGCGGAATATCTTTCCACCACAGGAAGACCGGCACGTCCGGCACGACCAGAGGCTCAATCGCGCTCGCCGCCGTTTCGACCGCCGCGCCGCCCGCCTCTATCGTCACCTGTTCGCCGCACACCCGTTTCATCGCGCCCTTGCTCGTGGCCTGACAGCGCGTCGAGACATAAGCCTCAAGTCTGGTTTCCGCCGACTCTCGATCCGCGATGAGCACGAGCGCGCGTCCCGGCGTGTGTTCCGTCACCACGTCGAGCAACGCGTCTATCTTCGCGCGGTCTTCTGCGTGCGCGGCGTAGACGATCAGGTTCAACACGCACACGCGCGTCATGCCCGACTCTTCCGCCTCCCCCGCGCTCTGCCAGTTCGCCGCCAACTCCTTCTCCAGACGCCCCACGTCAATTCCCTGCGGCGCGTTCTTCGTTGCGGAACTCTGTTGTCTATCTGAACTCATAGCTTTAGGTTTCAGGCTTCAAGGCTGAAAAGTTTCAGGTTTCAAGTTTCAAGTTCAAGACTAAAGAACTGCAAACCTCAGTCCTGAAACTTGAAACTCCCTTACGGTCTGCGCCAGCGGCGTCCGGCTTGCTCAAGGAGATCGTGCGTGGCTTGCGGCCCCCACGTCCCGGCTTCGTAGTTGGGGAAAGGGGCTTCGGCCTTCGTGGCCGCCCACTCTTCGAGGATGGGCATGACGATCTCCCAGCCGCGCTCGGTCATGTCTGTGCGCGCGTACAGGGTCGGGTCGCCGAGGATACAGTCGAGCAAAAGTCGCTCGTAGGCTTCGGCGAGTTGGACGCCGAAGGACGCGCCGTAGCGAAAGTCCATGTTCACGTCGCGGATGCGCGTGACCTGTCCGGGCACTTTGGCGGCGACGCGCATCGTGATGCCTTCGTCGGGTTGGACGCGGATGATGAGTTGGTTCGGCGTCATCTGCTCCATCATCTCGGAGCCGAAGAGTTTGTGCGGCGCGTCTTTGAACTGGATCGCGATCTCGGTGACGCGCTTCGCCAGACGTTTGCCCGAACGGATGTAGAAGGGCACGCCAGACCAACGCCAGTTGTCGAAGTACATCGTGAGCATGGCGAAGGTTTCCGTCGCCGAGTCGGGCGCGACGCCCTCTTCTTCGCGGTAGCCGGGAACTTGCTTGCCGTTGATCGACCCCGCGCCGTATTGGCCGCGCACGCACTCGGCGCGGATGCGCTCCGGCGTGAACGGGCGCACGGAGGTCATCGCCTTGATCTTCTCGTCGCGCACCGATTCGGAGTTGAGGCTCGCGGGCGGCTCCATCGCGACGAGCGACAAAACCTGAAAGACGTGGTTCTGCAACATGTCGCGCACGACGCCCGCCTTCTCGTAGTAACCGCCGCGCCCCTCGACGCCCACCGTCTCGGCGTTCGTGATCTGGATGTGGTCGATGTACTGGCGATTCCAGAGCGGCTCGTAAATGCCGTTGGCGAAGCGGAAGACGAGCAGGTTTTGCACCGTCTCTTTGCCGAGATAATGGTCGATGCGGTAAATCTGCGACTCGTCTAGATGTTGGTGGATGTCGCGGTTGAGAGCCTGCGCGCTGGCGAGGTCCGTGCCGAAAGGCTTCTCGATGATGACGCGCACCCAGCCCTTGTCTTTCGGCTTCGCCAGACCCGCCTCTCCGAGTTGGCGGACGGCTTCGGCGTAGAGCGACGGCGCGGTCGAAAGATAAAACACGCGGTTGCCCTGCGTGCCGCGCTCCTCGTCGATCTGGGCGAGTTTCTCGGCGAGCTTCACGTAGTCCTCGCTCGTGCCGATGTCAACTTTCAGGTAGTGCAACCCTTGCGCGAAGGATTCCCACACCTCGTCGTCCACGCTCTTGGCCTCGGAAAACTGCGCAATCGCCTCTTTCATGTTGGCGCGAAACTCTTCGCTGCTCAACTCTGAACGCGCCGCGCCGACGATGGCAAACTCGGCGGGCACGAGTCGCTCCTGCACGAGACGATAGAGCGCGGGCACGAGCTTGCGCTTCGTCAAATCTCCCGTCGCGCCGAAGATGACGACCACACACGGTTCAGCCGTCCGTTCCAGACGCACGCCCGCGCGCAATGGATTCTCCTGTACTGTTGCAGACATAACAAAAAGGATGAACGCGGAACGATGAATCAATCGTTTCAATTCATCGTTCCGCGTTCATCGTTCATCCTTTCTTGAGCATCTCTTCCCACTCGGTGTGGATGGCGGGTTGGCCGGGTTTGTCGGTTCGCTCGTAGGTGTGCGAGCCGAAGAAGTCGCGTTGCGCCTGCGTCAGGTTCAGCGGCAGGTTGGCGGTGCGATAGGTGTCGAAGTAGCCGATGCTGGCGGACATGCCGGGCACGGCAACGCCGGTCTGGATGGCGGTCGCAACCGCCCGACGCCAGTTGGGCTGCGACTGTTGGACGAACGCGTTGAAGTCCGGGTCGAGCAAGAGGTTCGGCAAGTCGGCGCGACGTTGGTAAGCCTGCTTGATCTTGTCTAAGAACCGGGCGCGGATGATGCAGCCGCCTTTCCAGATGCGGGAGCACTCGCCGAGGTCTATGTTCCAGTTGTAGGCTTCCGAACCGGCGCGGATGAGATTCATGCCCTGCGCGTAGGAGCAGATCTTCGAGGCGTAGAGCGCATCGTGGATGGCCTGAATCATCTCGGCGCGGTCGCCGGAGAACTCGGCGCGCTCCGGCCCTGCGATCTGCTTCGACGCTTCGACGCGTTCCTCTTTGCGAGCCGACAAATTGCGCGTATCGACGGCGGCGTCAATCGTCGGGGTGACGATGCCGAGGTCGAGCGCGATGTCGGAAGTCCACTTGCCAGTGCCCTTCTGTCCCGCCTTGTCGAGCACGAGGTCAACGAGCGGCTTGCCCGTCTCGGGGTCTTTGACACGCAAAATCTGCGCGGTGATCTCGATGAGGAAGGATTCGAGGTCGCCCCGGTTCCACTCGTCGAACACGTCGGCCATCTCCGTCGCTTCCATCCGCAAGACGGTGCGCATCAGGTCGTAGGCTTCGGCGATGAGTTGCATGTCGCCGTACTCGATGCCGTTATGCACCATCTTGACGAAGTGACCCGCGCCGCCGGGGCCGATGTAGGTGACGCACGGGCCGTCGTCAACTTTCGCCGCAATGGCTTCCCAGATCGGGCGGATCTGCTCGTAAGCCTGACGGTCGCCACCGGGCATCAAACTCGGACCCCACAGCGCGCCCTTCTCGCCGCCGGAGACGCCCGACCCGATGAAGTTGAAGCCTTCGGCCTTGAGCGCCTTCTCGCGCCGTTCGGTGTCCATGAAATAAGAGTTGCCGCCGTCGATGATGATGTCGCCCTCTTCCATGAACGGCTTGATCTGGTTGACCGTCCAATCAACGGGGTCGCCCGCCTTGACGAGCAGGATCGCCTTGCGCGGTCGCTCCAGCGACTTCACAAATTCTTCGGGGGTGTGCGCGCCGATGACTTCGTGGCCTTCCAGCCGTTCGACGAACTCGTCAACTTTCTTCGGCTCGCGATTCCAGACGGCGATGGAATAACCGTTGCGCTCGATATTGCGCGCCAGATTCTCGCCCATCACGCCCAGCCCGATCATGCCGATCTTGGCCGTCTTACTACTCTGTTCAGGTGTAGACATAAGATTTCCTCACTGGAATAAAGGGAACGAATGGATTGATTCATTGATTCATCGGTTCATTGATTCAATGAAGAAATGAATCAATCCTTAAGTTTATGCTCCTGTCGCGCCGGAGCGTGGAAGGGCTTGGCCGATCAACTCTTGGAGACGGTTGAGTCCGGCTAGTACGTCCGCGCCGAGATCGACGCGGATGGCACGGCGTCCGCGCGTCGCGAGCGAACGAAAATCGCCGAGCGCCTGCGCCTGTTTCAAAGTGCTGAAAGTGTAGGGCTGCCCCGGTATCGGTAAATCTTTGATGTCCGGCGCGGTGAGTTGCATGAAGACGCCCGCCGCCGAGCCGCCCTTGTGCAACTGACCCGTCGAGTGGAGGAAGCGCGGCCCGTAGCCGGTCGTGGTGGCGCAGTGCGTTGCGTCGCGCAGGTGTGTGCGAATCGCCTGAATGAGCCGTTCGTATTCGGGCGTCTCCTCGAAGTAGTCGAGCATGGCGATGTAGTCGCCCGCGCCCGCGCGCGCAAGGTGCGCTTTGATGGCCGCGCCGACCGACTCGTTCGGGAGTTCGGCGCGCGTCTGCTCGTCGGCGTAGAGCGTGAGCACGCCGTCGGTGGCGAGCACGTCCTGTTCGGGCAACTTGCCGTCGCGCGCGTAAGTTTCGAGCAGTTCCTTCGTCGCGTCCTTCGACTCCTGCACGTTCGGCTGGTCGAAAGGATTGATGCCGAGACGCCAGCCCGCGAACGCCGTCGCGATCTCCCAGAGGAAAAACTCCTCGCCGAGATCGTAGAGGTCTGTCAGCGTGCGATAGACGACCGGATGACCCGCCGCTTCCAGAGCCTTCAACTTCGCTTCCGTCTCGCTGTCGATCTTCTCGACGCTGACGTGTACGAAGAGACGGTCGTCGCCGTAGACCAAAGGCGCGCCGAGCGTTTCGCCCGCGACGGGCACGATGCCCTTCCCGTCCTTGCCGGTGCTCTCGGCCAGCAGTTGCTCGACCCAGAGGCCGAACGAGGCGATCTTCGGATCGGTGCTGATGGTCAACTTGTCGCGCCCGGCCTTCGCACACTCGCCGAGGATCGCGCCGAGACGCGCGCCCGGATTCTCAGCCGCCGGCACAACCGACGCGCACGCATGCACGACGCGTTCGGCGCGGTCGAGCAACTTCTTCACGTCCAAGCCCATCAGCGCGGCGGGAACCATGCCGAAGTAGGAGAGCGCGGAGTAGCGCCCGCCGATGTCTGCCGGGTTGAGGAAGATGCGCTTGAACTTGTCTTCCGTCGCCATCTGCTCCATGAGCGTGCCGGGGTCTGTCACGGCGACGAAACACTCGCCGGGATTCTCCTTGCGCTGGCCGACCTGATCGTACCAGTACTTGTAGAAGACGAGCGGCTCGGTCGTCGTGCCGGACTTCGACGAGATGATGAAGAGACAGTGCGTGATGTCTATTTGCTCGGCGATATCGGAGAAGGCGTCGGGGTCGGTCGAATCGAGCACGAGCAGTTCGGGGTAGCCCTCCTGCTTGCCGAACGTCTGGCGCAGAACTTCCGGGCAGAGCGACGAGCCGCCCATGCCGCACACCATCGCGTGCTTGAACTCGCGCACGTTGCGGATGCGATCCGCAAACTGGACGAGGTCGTCTTCGACGCCGATCATCATGTCGGGCACGGTCAACCAGCCGAGCGCATTCTTGATGATCTTCTGGTGCGCCTCGTCCGACTTCCAGAGCGCGGCGTCCTTGCGCCAGATGCGGCGAATCACGTCGCCTTTGTCCGCTTCCTTGATCGCCCCCGCGACCGCCTCACTATACTTTCCCAAGCTGGCTGTCAGCCTCTCGTTGATGCCCGACAAAATCGCGTCGCGCTTCGACTCGATGGACTCGGCCAGCGTGTCGAACGAAGTGACGAAGGAACTCAACCCGTCCTTCTGCAACTTCTCCGTCACGGCTTTCAGATCGATCCCGATCTCGCCAAGCTCTTGAACGAGCGTGCGACACTCGTCCAAGCCCTCTTCGAGCGTGAGCGCGACCTTGCCTTTGTCGCGGATGGCCGTATAGGTGGCGGGCGGCACGGTGTTCACCGTCTCCGGCCCGATCAAGTTGTCCACGTACAGCACTTCCGAATACTTCGGATTCTTCGTGCCCGTCGAAGCCCACAGTTGACGCTGCACCTGCGCGCCTTTGGCCTTCAACGCGGCGAAGCGTTCACCGTGAAATATCTCTTTGTATTTGGCGTAAGCGAGTTTGGCGTTGGCGATGGCCGCGCGCCCCATCAAGCCTTCGAGCCGCGCCTTTTCTTCGGGCGTGGCGGCGTGGCGCGCTTTGTATTCGAGGTCTGTGTCAATCGCCGTATCAACGCGCGAGACGAAGAAACTCGCCACCGACGCGATATGATCTACCGGCTTGCCTTCGGCGTCGCGGCGTTCGAGTCCGCGGATGAAAGCTTCGGCCACCTGCTCGTAGTTTTCAATCGAGAAGATCATCGTGACGTTAACGTTGATGCCGCGATAGATCGATTCCTCGATGGCGGGCAAGCCCTCCTGCGCCGCCGGAATCTTGATCATCACGTTCTTGCGCCCGAGCCGTTTGAACAGGCGGTCGGCCTCTTCAATCGTCTCCTGCGTCTTGTAGGCGAAGCCGGGGTTGACTTCGAGACTGATGTAGCCGTCGATGCCGTCGGTCTTGTCGTAGACGGGTTTCAGGATGTCTGCGGCGCGGCCTATGTCTTCGACCACGAGGTCTTCGTAAATCTCGGAGACGCCCTTCCCGGCCTGCACGAGCGTGCGTAGTTGCTCGTCGTAGTCGTTCGAGCCGGTGATGGCCTTCTCGAAAATGGTCGGGTTGGAGGTGACGCCGCGCAGGTCGTCCTCCTCGATCTTCTTCTGGAGGTCGCCGCTGGCGAGCATCGCCCGCCGGATGTTGTCGTACCAAATGGACTGCCCCGTCTTCATGATTTCAACCAGAGTATTACTCATCGCTTCGCTCCTTCGTCGCAGAGGCCAGAGGTGAGAGGTCAGTACGGATAAGTGCTTATCGACTTCTGACCGTCAAACTCGACCCTTCTACTTGCCTTTAAATTTTACTGTTCTCTAACGT
>Ga0307513_10002025_pt1 | contig 28556 bp, 16 predicted proteins | sample 15_EM_MG_FD_202174 | JGI IMG/M metagenome (GOLD analysis project Ga0307513, IMG submission 202174) | Populus trichocarpa ectomycorrhiza microbial communities from riparian zone in the Pacific Northwest, United States - 15_EM | ecosystem: Host-associated > Plants > Roots > Unclassified | place... | reverse complement strand
CCCCCCCCCCCCCCCCCCCCCCCCCCCCCCCCCCCCCCCCCACCCCCCCCCCCCGGCGGGGGGGGGGCCCCGCGCGCGCCCCCCCCCCGCCCCCCCCCCCCCCCGAAAGGTGGGTCGCGATTGGAATGAGGAGGTTATTTTATTTCTTGTATTTTTCCTTCCCCCCGCCTTGTTAAGGGTATGTCAGTAGAATGGGTTTGTGCGATGCTGTGAGAGCTTGTATGTATGATATGCGCAGTGCATTACCGGCGGACCAGGTTGTTATTCCATTCGAGTGTCAGAGAATTTTAAGAGCCACAGTACTATGTAGCACGGTAGGTGGATGTCTTGTGGGTTGTCCACGAGTAAGCTTCGCCCCTCTCTCTCCAGGCCAGTCCTATGGTGGTCTCATGCCCCCCTCAGGACATGGTGCCACAGCTGTATTACTGTACGGTATTTGGCTGCCTATTTTGCTGGTATCATACCGTAGTCTACGGGTGGACCACTCGTCCTGCTATGCTTCTGGACAACCAAAATCCGCCCTCGGGGCCAACCTGATCAAAATTTTCTAAATTGGGAATATCCCCGGGAAGATATAGCAAAATTTCCTCCGACAAAAACATTTAAAATAATAAATAAGAGCTGGTTCATGATTTTTACTGATTCATCATCTTGTCGCGGTTGGTGTCAGAATTTAGGATGTTGTGCACTGCAACATCATCCCAGTATGATGAATGACATGAGAATAGGACAGGAGCCATCAGAGGATTTGAAAAGGGTTTCTTCACAAAATCACTATCATAACGTAGTTATTTTTTAAAAAGCTATTTTCTTGAATGCTGATATCATGCAGATAATTCCAACAAGAACTCATATATTCCCCTACATCCGAGCCAACAACGTGACGCCCGTCATTTGCCTTGGGTGGCGCCAAGAGGACCTGAACCCTGGGCCTCGGCCTCTGCCAAACCACCGGTTTTACTATCATATCATACTATCATAGGTAGGTCTTGCCCATGCACTCGACAGTTAGACTTCGCACGTGATCTGTATTGAAATATTTTTTTATATTTTTCCGAAAGAGCCTCTACCCAATTCCTTCCATCTCATAACCGCCAGCCACCCACCAACCCGACCCCGCGAAACTATGGGAGCCGCGGGAATATTTCGCAAGAGCGCTGGTGAGTCCATAGCTCACCTTCGCTCATTGTTCCCCCAGGCGGCTGGTATGGCTCGGCCGAGAGCTCTTCCCCCCTCGTTGGTCAATTGGGAGATTTGTGGTGGGTGACTTTGACTTCATTGCTCTGTCTTTATTTGTCGGGAAGTTGAATTGAGCGAGTGTGAGCTGATATCTCTTTGCATAAAAATATAGAACCAATATTAGACAAGCTGAATCTAACCGCCTACCAACGAACCACGATAATAGATATGAATCCGAATCTGGGAATCTTCTCAGCAGCGCTGCACGAACGTTTGAAACCGAAGCAGCACATACTACTGGAACCTGTCGAGGCATACGGAGACACAATGAGGGAATTTCAAAAGACGTACAAAAACTCCTGGTATGTCCCGCTAGACGGCTATGATTGGGGAACCTACAATAAATTATTCTCCGAGGACCCACTACCGCCTCCGTGGCCAAACAAATTCCCCAAACCGGAGATCAAAGCTAGCCTTTCTTCCGAGGACATTAATGCCGATCTACTGTTTGTCGGACACATGGGCAAATTGGCCAAGAGCGAGAGACTAATGGCTCAATTCATCTCCTGCTGTGCTTTGGGAAGCTGGATCCAACGGTATGGACGTGTGCGCTTTTTACTATGGGTGCCCGACACGATCAAGGATAAATACCTACCCCGAAGTATCACAACGAGAGCAAGGCCCTCTGCAACGGCAGAGGCGATAGTTGACATCACCGAGGTCGCAACATCAAATGTGATCCGAACAGGAAGGGGCCACCCTAAAATTCCAGTGATAAACCAGGATAACGTCCACCTGGAGGAAAAGAAGCCCGGGCCAAGCAAGCAGCAGGAAATAAAGTCTGAGATTCGGGAGAAGATTAAGCCAAAGTTGGTGGAAGATGAAATAAACAAATTAGTAGCGGAAGAGCTGGGCATAGTAAAGACCCGCGGCCGTCCAAAGAAACGGTCTCCTGCGGAAGAGGGGGAACTAGCAAGGACAACAGCTAGGGTCCGCAAGATCGTCGAAAAAATCCGCGACGGGGGGCAACCAATACTGCCACGTGACCTCCCGGCTGAGCGGCGTAAGATGTTGCTCGATAGGTACGATATGATCCGGAGAACCTTCGGGTATAAAACAAAGGCAGAGCTAGCAGCAGAGAAAGACAAGGAGAAAGAGAACAGGAAGAGGCGAAAGTTAGAACTCCCAAAGGAACCTGGCCGCCCCCGAAGGCTCCCCCAGAAGAGCAGACCCGCAACGACAGAGGAACTAGAAGCGATCGAGAAAAGGATAAACAATAAGCCAGAGCTCTGGATCCGAGGCATGGAACACCCGCCCTGGTACTACCAGGGGAATAAGGAGGAACTCCGGGAACTTGCCATCAGGATAGCTGCCATGTACCCTGCCCTCTGCGTTGATCCGAAAGAAGCGCTTCAGCCAGAGAATGTTTACGGCACCATGATAGGGGGGGTAAAGGAAGCTGGTGGCCTACCAGAGGGGGCCACTACAGGCGAAGGACCAAGCGCTACCTCCGCCGGCGTGGGCAAGGAAGGTGGCAAGAGCGCGACTCGGGCATGGGAGGAATACGATGAACAATGGTCCCGCAGACACCAAGTTAGAGCCCAAAACCAAAGCCGAGAAGACCAAACCTACGCTGCTCACAACAAACTCTTAAAAATCTATGATCGGCCATATGAACCTGTACTTGTCAACCCTAAGGGAGATTTTTTCCCACATGTGCCACACCCCCCTCCCTCCCACACACCCTATTTCACTAGCTGACTTTTATCCAGACCCCAATGACGCTCATAGAAATTGTTCCCAAGGTCCCCCACCCCTTTTTCTCCCCGCCCACCCCGCGCGAGCGAGAAAAAAACTGGATAACCTTCGAATGGTTCCTGCGCCACCTTTTCGTCCTCCGCGCCAGCAGCGTCTCCAGCGCGCTTCGCAGTCTCGCCCCGGGCGCAGACAACATACTGGAGGACCTGCCAGCCTCCCAGAAGATTCAGCCAACCAAGAGGGTGAGGTGTTTGGAGGCGCATGATTTGGTGAATCTCACGATGGCGTGGATGAGATGGCCGTTTAAGGAACCCGGCACCCAGTTTGAGCAGTATTCCGACAAGGATTCGAGGAACATGAAGCAGATTTATTGAGGGGTTGTAATCACAGGAAGAGGATAGTGAATATGGGATGGTATGGTATGGTATGGGTTGGGTTGGGTTGGATTGATTGCGAGATACTCTCCATTCACTTATAAGTGGCAACGAGTGATGTTCTGTGGCTGCCGGACGGGGGTCTGTATGACTACGGATATCCGTATTTTTTTCCCTTTTTCCCTTCTTCCCTTTTTTTCACCTTTTTTCCCGTCAACCCAACGGTGTTTTTCCAAGCATATACTAGCATAGGCCAAACACTTTCCCGGGCACAAACTACTGCGTTTGGGAGGTGTCCCCGGTAAATAAAAGGTCCGAAGCAGAAACAACAAACAAAAGCTTTATAATGTCTAGGCCTATTAAGCAACCCCATTTATTTATCTTATGTAGTGAAAACAAGAAAAAAAGCTTGTTTGTTTTAAGACGAAGGAACTTGTCTGCGTGTCAATAGCTATTGTCCCGTGATAGTGATTACCGGGCGTATGTGTGGAGCCTCAAATACACGGCGCAGCAGTGTCGACCAGCGGCAGCACAATACCAATGATGCTCACTAAAGAATCCGGGGGGGCGGCAGTGTTTCCGCCAGTTCGGTAAGAGAGCTCAACTCAGATCGACGTTAAGTTAGCCACTTCCAATAGCTTCCCGGAGCGGGAGGTAGGGAGATGAGGTGAGCAGTAGGGCGTTAACCAATGGGTCCTGTGCATTTCGCAAATGTTCTGTTGCGAAGTCGTGCTTCACTTCAAGTACCAGTATAGGAAGCGGGTGTTGTGTGTTTTAAGCGTAGCCGGTCTCTAGAGACCCCGATTTCAAGAGTGCGCGGGGGGGGGGTATCACGGTGGGTTCTCCTGGTCCTTTTAAGTTTCCTCTTTGGAAAATGGCTTGGGTGGGTACGGGCTTTTTTGAACGTGCCTTCATCACCTTAAGCTATCCCCAACGGGGGGGAGGGGTCTTAGACCCCCGAACATAGAATTTTGGTTACTGGCCTGACACCCTGCTCACGGCGCCGGTTTGCTCTACTGGTTCCTATATAGTATAGTATTCCTCGTCCTCGGGTTTGAGACTTTGAACCTCAAGGACCTGGACTACGGTATATCCGCCCGTGTTCTCTAGGTATCATAGATAATGAAGGGTTTTGTTACCACAGCTACTGAGAAGCCTTGTTATAAACAAGCCAAGAATCACCCAATAAGATGTATGGTCTATGATGGGAATAATGACTTTGATAGATGGTATCTTGGTTCAACTTTGGGAAACTTGTTTTGAGTTTCTTCATTCCACGCACATACCATACGATGTACAGGTACTTATGCCGCCCACTAGGACAAATTAGGTGTCAAATTCTGGCGGAGAAAAGGAGGGGCACGAACACAGGCACACCATACTTTTGGTAAAGATTTTGGGTCGTTAACCAAGCTATATAAAAAAATGGCGAAATCTGAGCACCGACTAAAGGATAGAAATGGGTTGTTACCGGGCTCAGACATTGAGTATCTATGATACTAGTAATAGTGGGGAGTGAGAACCCCGTAGGGAGATAGGTGGCTTCTGATGAATACCCTTAAACCCTACAGTAGATAGGAGCTGGATGGGCTCAAGATGGGCTCGCTTTCCTTCCACCGAACAACCAACGACAAAGACTATCTATCAAGAGGCTTTGACCACCCGAGAAAGAACTTTAGACAAGTCGAGGTCCGGAGCCGGAATTTACACACAGACTAGCGAGACCTGGCCTGTATTAGGGGGGGGTTAGCTGGTTCGGCAAAGGAGGCGCTAGGGTAGGGAGAAGTGGAATGGTCGCCGAGTAGGACTTCAGGTGGACAAAGGGGGTTTAGCTGGTTAGGCAAGAGGGGGACATTGGGTAACAATGGTGGAATAGTGTATCATACCATACCAGTGGCACAAACTCTGGCGGCTTAGTGCCAGCAACGCTAATGATACCGGTACCGGTGTGGGACAGTTAGATTTCGCACGTGATCTATATTGAAGTATCATATTTTTTTAATATTTTTCCGAAAGAGCCTCTACCCAATTCCTTCCATCTCATAACCGCCAGCCACCCACCAATCCCACCCGCAAAACTATGGGAGCCGCGGGAATATTTCGCAAGAGCGCTGGTGAGTCCATAGCTCACCTTCGCTCATTGTTCCCCCAGGCGGCTGGTATGGTTCGGTCGAGAGCTCTTCCCCCCTCGTTGGTCAATTGGGAGATTTGTGGTGGGTGACTTTGACTTCATTGCTCTGTCTTTATTTGTCGGGAAGTTGAATTGAGCGAGTGTGAGCTGATATCTCTTTGCATAAAAATATAGAACCAATATTAGACAAGCTGAATCTAACCGCCTACCAACGAACCACGATAATAGATATGAATCCGAATCTGGGAATCTTCTCAGCAGCGCTGCACGAACGTTTGAAACCGAAGCAGCACATACTACTGGAACCTGTCGAGGCATACGGAGACACAATGAGGGAATTTCAAAAGACGTACAAAAACTCCTGGTATGTCCCGCTAGACGGCTATGATTGGGGAACCTACAATAAATTATTCTCCGAGGACCCACTACCGCCTCCGTGGCCAAACAAATTCCCCAAACCGGAGATCAAAGCTAGCCTTTCTTCCGAGGACATTAATGCCGATCTACTGTTTGTCGGACACATGGGCAAATTGGCCAAGAGCGAGAGACTAATGGCTCAATTCATCTCCTGCTGTGCTTTGGGAAGCTGGATCCAACGGTATGGACGTGTGCGCTTTTTACTATGGGTGCCCGACACGATCAAGGATAAATACCTACCCCGAAGTATCACAACGAGAGCAAGGCCCTCTGCAACGGCAGAGGCGATAGTTGACATCACCGAGGTCGCAACATCAAATGTGATCCGAACAGGAAGGGGCCACCCTAAAATTCCAGTGATAAACCAGGATAACGTCCACCTGGAGGAAGGGAAGCCCGGGCCAAGCAAGCGGCAGGAAATAAAGTCCGAGATTCAGGAGAAGATAGAGTTGAGGGTTAGGACAAAGTTGGTGGAAGATGAAATAAAAAAGTTAGTAGTGGAAGATGGAATAAAAGAATTAGTGGCGGAAGAGCTGGGCCTAGCAAAGACCCACGGCCGTTCAAAGAAACTGTCTCGTGAGGAAAAGAGGAAACTAGCAAGGACAACAGCTAGGATCCGCAAAGCCGTCGAAGAAATCCGCGATGGGGGGGAACCAAAACCGCCACATAACTTCCCGGCTTGGCGGCGTATGATGTTACTCGATAGATACGATGAGATCCGGAGAACCTTCGGGTATAAAACAAAGGCAGAGCCAGCAGCAGAGAAAGACAAAGAGAAAGAAAAAAAGGAGAGGCGAAAGTTAGAACTCCCAAAGAAACCTGGCCGCCCCCGAAGGCTCCCCCAGAGGAGCAGACCCGCAACAACAGAGGAACTAGAAGCGATCGAGGAAAGGATAAATAATAAGCCAGAGCTCTGGATCCGAGGCATGGAACACCCGCCCTGGTACTACCAGGGGAATAAGGAGGAACTCCGGGAACTTGCCATCAGGATAGCTGCCATGTACCCTGCCCTCTGCGTTGATCCGAAAGAAGCGCTTCAGCCAGAGAATGTTTACGGCACCATGATAGGGGGGGTAAAGGAAGCTGGTGGCCTACCAGAGGGGGCCACTACAGGCGAAGGACCAAGCGCTACCTCCGCCGGCGTGGGCAAGGAAGGTGGCAAGAGCGCGACTCGGGCATGGGAGGAATACGATGAACAATGGTCCCGCAGACACCAAGTTAGAGCCCAAAACCAAAGCCGAGAAGACCAAACCTACGCTGCTCACAACAAACTCTTAAAAATCTATGATCGGCCATATGAACCTGTACTTGTCAACCCTAAGGGAGATTTTTTCCCACATGTGCCACACCCCCCTCCCTCCCACACACCCTATTTCACTAGCTGACTTTTATCCAGACCCCAATGACGCTCATAGAAATTGTTCCCAAGGTCCCCCACCCCTTTTTCTCCCCGCCCACCCCGCGCGAGCGGGAACAAAACTGGATAACCTTCGAATGGTTCCTGCGCCACCTGTTCGTCCTCCGCGCCAGCAGCGTCTCCAGCGCACTTCGCAGTCTCGCCCCGGGCGCAGACAACATACTGGAGGACCTGCCCGCCTCCCAGAAGATTCAGCCAACCAAGAGGGTGAGGTGTTTGGAGGCGCATGATTTGGTGAATCTCACGATGGCGTGGATGAGATGGCCGTTTAAGGAACCCGACACCCAGTTTGAGCAGTATTCTGACAAGGATTCGAGGAACATGAAGCAGATTTATTGAGGGGTTGTAATCACAGGAAGAGGATAGTGAATATGGGATGGTATGGGATGGGATGGGATGGGTTGGGTTGGGTTGGATTGATTGCGAGATACTCTCCACTCACTTATAAGTGGCAACGAGTGATGTTCTGTGGCTGCCGGACGGGGTCTGTATAACGACGGATATCCGTATTTTTTTTCCTTTTTTTCCCCTTTTTTTCCCGTCAACCCAACGGTGTTGTCCCAAGCACATACTACCGCATAGGCCAAACACTTTCCCGGGCACAAACTACTGCGTTTGGGAGGTGTCCATGGTGAATAAAAGGTCCGAAGCGGAAACAACAAACAAAAGCAGTAAAACAAAAACAAAACAAAACAAAAGCTTTATAATATCTAGGTCTATTAAACGGCCCCACTTATTTGCCTTATGTAGTGAAAACAAGGAAAAACCCTTGTTTGTTTTAAAGACGAAGGAACTTGCCTGCGTGTCAATAGCTATTGTCCCGCGATAGTGGTTATGTGTGGATCAAATACACGGCGTAGCAGTGTCGACCAGCGGCAGCACAATACCAGTGATGCTCACCAAAGAATCCGGGGGGTGGCGGCAGTGTTTCCGCCAGTTCAGAGAGCTCGACTCAGATCGACGTTAGCCACTTCCAATAGCTTCCCGGAGCGGGAGGTGGATGAGGCGAGCAGTAGGGCGTTAACCAACGGTCCTGTGTATTTCGCAAATGTTCGGTTTGCGAAGTCGAGCTTCACTTCAAGTACCAGTATAGGAAGCGGGCGTTGTGTGTTTTGAGGGTAGAAGGTCTCTAGAGACCCCGATTTCAAGAGTGCGGGGGGGGTATCACGATGGGTTCTCCTGGTGCTGTTAAGTTTCCTCTTTGGAAAGTGGCTTAGGTAGATACAGTCTTTTTTGAACGTGCCTTCATCACCTTAAGCTATCCCCGACGGGGGGGGGGGTCTTACACCCCTAAACATGGAATTTTATATATGGTTTATGGCGGGAATAATAGTATCTCGGATTTACCCCGATAACCCAGTTTGAGTTTCTTCATTCCACATACATACAATACACATAGCCAGTGGTACAGTTTGGCTTCAAGATGCCCTTTACAGTATCGCAATTGCTGTAACTACGAGTACCGGTAGACCCCCATGCCGATATTAGCTATTGCTGGTAAATTATCTCTTTGGTGGGGAGGTACTTGTGCCACCCACTGGGACAGGTGAGCTTCCAAATTCTGGCGGAGAGGGAGGGACACACGAGCATAGGTATCATACTTTTGGTAAAGGCCTTGGGTCACTAACCAAGCTAAAAGAAAATGGCGAAATCTGTGCACCGACCAAAGGATAGAAACGGATTGCTGACAAACCCAGACATTGAGCATCTACTAGTACAAGCACTCGTGGGGGGTGGGAATCCCGTAGGAAAATAGGTAGCTTCTGATGAATAACCTTAATCCCTAGATCCCTTAATCTGTGTGCAGATTTCGCAGCTTTTTAGCGTGGTTAATGGCATAGGTTAGCCTCAGATCTTTACCCAAGCTGGTATGATCAACGAGCTCTTGCTGTGACCTGACCAGTAGAAAACATCTCCACCGTTGCGACACTTGAACTATTCCTAATCTCGGAATACTCCAGGCAACTAAAAAGCGACAAATACAGACGAAGGGATAGGATCTAGGTGGGCTCAAGATGGGCTCGCTTTCCTCCCACCAAACAACCACCGACAAAGACTATATTATATCAAGAAACTTTGACCACCCGAGAAAGAACTTGGGACAGGTCGGGGTCCGGAGCCGGAATTTACACATAGACTAGCAAGACCTAGCCTGTATTAGAGTAGAGGCATTCAGCCCCCCTGGGGTCGAAGAAGCCTCCTTCGGGTCCAAGGTTTGAAGTGGATCTGCGATATTTGTATGCATAAATGACGTTACACACATCAAACCCCCTTTCAAAACTCGAAAAGCTTTGCATAAACGCTTTCAATCCCGGGACCGAATGCCTCTATTATCGATCCCATCCATGCTAACAGGGGTCCATCCGGCCGTTCCCGCTTGATCCCCCCGGATGGGGCTCAGTTTGAGCGGGGATGGGAAATCAAACCAATCAGCATCAGCGGCGGCAAACTTTCCGTCCTAAACCTATCCAAATCGGATCCAAGATTTGAATGAATATGGAATAAATTAACAGGCAAGTTTTGTGCGCTATTCAGAGTGCGATAATATTGTGAACTATGATACTTAACTTGGTGGTGTTGGTGAAAGCCCAGCAAATTGCCTCGGAGAGAGAGCGAGGGAACTGGAAGGGAAGGGGGTTTCATGGCAAGGCTTTGGCAAGTTGTGGATCTCTTCATGCTTGCCTAGTGGTTGATTAGCTGTGCTGCGCGTGGGTTGGTGGGCTGTCGTGAGCACGATACAGTTAATAGTACCGGCATGTTGTGCTGTTGATGGTGGTGACTGGAGCTCTTGGGGTGGTAAGGTTTCGAAGAATGGTAGCACTGGAGCGGAGAAGTTGATGGAATGAATGTATTGATATTTAGCCATTTTTGGATGCTGCATAGCTCGTAAGCTATTCCTTCGTCTGTATTTGTCGCTTTTTAGTTGCCTGGAGTATTCCGAGATTAGGAATAGTTCAAGTGTCGCAACGGCGGAGATATTTTCTACTGGTCAGGTCACAGCAAGAGCTCGTTGATCATACTAGCTTGGGTAAAGATCTGAGGCTAACCTATGCCATTAACCACGCTAAAAAGCTGCGAAATCCGCACACAGATTAGGGGGTCTATAACTGATAGTACAGTACAGTATTTGCTGTTGGGGGTTGGTTATTTAGTCACGTTTCGTACTGCCTGGGTTCACTATCTCGATGTAAACCGGAGAAGGATCTCCGTATTGTCGCGATCCTCCGCGTAGGCCTGTCTTAGTAGGGGATAGTAAGGTAGGCTAAGGGGGAGGGCCTGGGCTGTTACTCGTGGGGTCAGCGGAACCATACTGGTCCTGGGAGGGGCGGGGAGTTGAGGCCTTGAGGCTACAGTATGGTAGTGCTTTGAGGGTTGAGGCAGACAAGGCTGGGGGAGCAGCAGGGTTCCAAGAGAGGAGAATAGTGAATATTGTATGTAGTTTTACCTTAGGGTGCTTTTGGTAGTCATCGGCTTTTTAAATAGTGCTGCAATCAGAAAGCACAAGTGGCAACCAGAGACTAGAGTTGTCTCAAGTTACGGTACTGTACAGGTACAGTGCTCGAGCATGATACCATAATCAGCCCAAATAAAAGTCATTGCAGTGTGACTGGTTGGCGCGCAAATAAATACCCAAGAAAGTCTTTGAAATAGGGTTTATATTGTATCATTGTGAAAGTAAATGGGCCAGAGTCTTTAATGACCGCAGAGCTAGGTATTGTGTACACAGGTATTATTGGCGGAGTATTTTATATCGAGTGGGCAATGTTTTTTGTTTTTTTTGCTAAATCCTTGAATTTATTCATAACTACGGGAAAATCTTGGCAAGCACCCTAAAGCATGGCCTAGAAAACCCAGGTATCATGGGCTGCAGGTAACTTGTACTTACAAAATAGTCCTCTGTGTGGTCGGGTTAGGGTGCTGGGCAGTCTTGTGAAAAATAGTCTTTTCCTATAGTATCTTATGGATACTCTTGTTTTAGACACATTATTGCAACATGATTGTTGCTTGCTGTCAACTAGACATGACACTTCATGACAGAATGGCGTTTTAACTTAGGATTCCATAACTGGGGTCATTATCGGGTTTTTGCATTGCACCTAGGACACCCTTGTTATGTAGTAGCTTGGAAAAGGCAGTATCGCCATTGGAGATATCTCGAGGTTGTGCCGGAAAAAAAGCTCTACGGAGTCGGTCGCGGAGAATGGAGAGCGTTTTGCAGGTCGTCTTTCCTCCGGAGGGGTTCGCGTGGCGCTTGATGCCTTCATCACGATGATGCGGTGTCATGTGACCATGATTGCCTGCCATGCTAGCGAATCCCAGGGCAGTGGTTGGGTTACCGTTCCGGGATTTTTTTCTCTCTGCCGGATAACTTGGTAATGAGTTGAGCTCATTTCTTCCTCCCCTTTCCTCCCCCCACTCATTCTTTTATTCATCCACCCACCCATCCATCCATCAACCACCTCCCTGACTGGATCAAACATCTCTCCAATCCCCTCCTCCCTCGCCGCTATAGTACTCCACTCGAGTACTCGTACAACTGTTGCAAATAAACAAAGGAACAAACAGAGGGGGATGAATCGTTTCATTGACTTTTAGTAACCTTCCCTCCTCAACTCGCTCCAAAATGAATGCTTTTCGCCCGCCATCACGTCGGATCACTTCTCCAGCGCCTTCCTCTTCCGCTTGGACATTGCCCTCCAGTCGTTCTACCCTAAGTTCGCTTCTCGATGACGTACATGACTACTACGGGCCGGTGGGCGGAGTCCCCGATGATTATTCCGAACTATCCATGTCCTCACAACTATCCTCACCACCCTCCTCATCCTCCATAGAAGTCCATTCCCATTCTAGCCCATCCGTCTCGCCGCTCTATGCTTCTACAAAATCCTCAGCCGGCAGAGTGCACGGACCAAGCTCAACAACCGCTGGTGTAGAAGAAAACGAACAGATCGGAATCCCATCAGACGTTCTCCCGCGTTTGCAAGTCCTTCTCAAGAACCAAGTCCTTGTGTTCCTGGAGGGAGACGAATACGACGACCTACCTCTCGGAGCAATGCTTCATAAACATTCATATAAACTTGCTGCCCGCAATGAGGAGATACTGGAGGAGGTTCGCCGGGAAGGTCGTGCGATGACTAGCGAGAAAGCTCATCTGCACTATTTCAAAGGGCTTTATCGAATCATACCGAAGGCACAGTTCTCGGGTGTTGGAGGAAAGCTCTGGGGATTGTGGAAACTAGAAACTATTATCGCTGAAGCCTATAGAAGGTCCGCTATTGATGATCCGGCTGTCTATGGCTACCCGGGATTGAGTGGTAGCGAAGACGATGACGATGACGACGATATGGATGACAGCGAAGCTGACTCGGATAGTGATGAGGGTGGTGATGACGGTCTAGCTCCGTTTGACATTCAAGATGAAATGGACCACCCCGACGATCTTGATTTGGATTTTATGGGCGATATGGGCGATATGGGCGACATGGATCACGGAGAAGACCATCCTATGATAAACGCAAGCGGCTTAGAGAATGGGCCATTATATGGTCCTCCACTTGAGCGGCTCTCGGAGCGAGGTTTGACATTACTTCTCGACCTATTGAGAGAGTTCGCTCTTAATCGCTACCTTGTCACTGCCTATAAGTCTATCCTCGAGCATGAACTCGCGCAACCCGATGAGATTTCTGAACTGTTTACACCGAAAAAACTTGCTGATTCTGCTACTGCTATTCGTGCGATACGAGTAAAAGAGGCATGCATCATCTCTTATATGCAGGCTTTGACTTTCCTTTATAAATTACAACTGCTGGTTGATTACGAACGAAAGGATCCCGAAGAGTACTGGGACAAGGACTTTGAGCACCCTGATTACGAAGATGAGCCCTTGTCCTTACTCTGGTCGAAAAGCATGATGACCATGATGATGACCCACTTTCACAGGGAAGAGTCTGATAGTGAGAGGTACTGGCATCGGCATGGTTTGTACTATGGCCATTACCAGGAGGATTGGTCATACAAACTTATGTATATGACGAATTACCTACGTTTTGCCGAGGCTACATTGCGCGATTGGTTTGCTGATCCCGATGCACAAGAGTGGGAGGAGCATGGGAAGCGGGTGAATGCGGAGAATAGATGTCGTTGGTTTTCTGAGTTTGGGGGACGGCTGATGATGATGCCTTCCACTAAGATGTACGGTAATCGTGCTGCGATAGTGGAATGGCTAGAGGGCTTTGAAAAGGAGCCAGTCCTGGACATTTCTGTTAGCGAGCTTGAAGCAAAAGCCCTGGCAGGCGAATGCTTCAAGTTTGTTGACATGAAGCCCGAGTGGAAAGATGCAGCTACAGCCCTGATAAAGCGTTATGGAGGGTTTGTTTGCGACCCCTCCCTCCCGCCCCGCATACAACTAACTTTAATAGGGCTATCCACATCGGCCGGAAAAATGCCGGTAAATCTGTTACTATGGTACTACGTCCAGGGCAAGAGGATTGGATTGGATGCGATAGGAGCGTAAACTACAGTCATATTATGGATTATGTCCATCGCAAGATAGTGCAAATTAGGTTCTGCCATGTGGATAAGGAGGCGTTGAAGAACGTGGTTTTCTCCTTTCGCGGGATTCTACCAAGCCTGACCCGTGAGGATATGAGGGAGCTTGTTCACTCCTATGGCGGGTGAGTGTTCCTGTAGATGTCTTACCAAGGGCAAAGATGCTAATAATATATAAAGATTTGTCGACGAAGATCTTGCCCCTCGAATCGATTACGTGGTTGTCGGAGCTAGGAATCCATTAGACAACCCGCAGGTCTGGAACCGGGATATGAAAGAAATCGAAGAACTAGGGCTCCGCAAAATCGACGAAGACGGTTTTGCTGAGCTTCTACTGAAGAGTCAATCCTGGCTCAGGAACGGCAAGAGAAAGGCAGCTGATGGGTCGGCGGTCGGGGAGGTTTTTAAGCCTACCCCTAAAAGGAGAAGACTAGGGAGGCCTCCACCGTTATCAACACCGGATTACACTTTTTGAATATGGGTTTCCTTGATCTTTAAAAGCATGTATTCCCTTTTTCTCATCATATGGTTTCTGCTTATCTACCTGTTGGTTGTAGACCGGTTCGGAGTTTTGGCTTTTCCATTGCATCTGGGGGCTGACGGGTTGCTCTTTTTTTCCATGTACCAATTTCTTAGGGCTTTGGGGGGTCTGGGCAACGATTTACGAGCTAGTGTGCTATTCTCTAGTGGATCATAATAACATTCACTTCTCCTGGTTCCTTGTTGGTTTTCTTTGCCCGATCGTGAAAGCTTCCAGTATCGGACTTTTAGTGGAGGAGCTGGTGTCGGGGTGGGCTGTTCAGGCATATTTTTTAGGCCGCTGTAGTGAAGAGTTTCCCATTGATATATAGGCGTTAACCCCCCACGGCAGAATCTCCGTAGCATAGCATATGGTGCAAGCCGTGCAGTACCTGACGATGCCATTGAAGATTGTGGGTGGCCGTCGGCGACATGTATTGTCACTCGTAGGTTGAGATGTGGTACGATATCTAAAAACCAGTCAACCTTCAAATAAATATTATACCATCCAATCGTCCGTGCTACTGTCCGACCAGCAATAGCAATACAAAGGATATATATCATATATACAAACATCTAAACCCAGCGCAGCAATCTGGAGTCCATACAAATCTTCCACAAGCCGCTAAGGGACATCTCCAGACCAGCCATACAATCCGTAATACCAACCACCATTCCGAACATACTGATCTTTGCAGCAAGATTGAAGCAACACATTCTGGACAACAGTGTCTTCTGCTGGGTTACGGGACAGATCATCGGGTTCCTCCCCGATGCACGAAGGAGCAAAGTGAAATATTGCATTGGTGCTAAAAAAATCAATAGTATCATAGCTTCCTAACTTATATTCCAGGCGAGATTAACAAAAGGTTCACCACCATAGCCTACCCAGCAGCCCTCTACCACTCGCCAACCTCCCTATGTTAACCCCAACCCTGCCATTTCCTGTCGGCCAAAATTCCCAAACTCTTGGCATCCTTGCCTTTCCTCTATAAATACCTCCATCTCTCTCCACACCCACCACCTTCTCTCCTCATACTTACCTAGCAGCAGGATCCACCGTTCACTGTTGGTGGATACTCGCGGGCGCCCAACCTTTATTGCACAAACAAAGGTCAGCACTTCGCCAGCTGCCTTCGGGCACCTGGGCTGCTTAATTTTTGATATATCATATACCCCTAGGGTTTATCCCTCCTTTTTTTTTTCCATTGTCTTCCTGGCCGCAGAGCGAGGGGATTAAGGCAAAGTGTAAAGGTAAAAGGTAAAGACAGCCATGATAGATATTCATATCTCCCGGATCGAACTCCGAGTTATTGTACTGTGAATTTGAATCAAACCGAGGATTGGGGGCTCGCGGGTCAACAGAGTTCAACGAGTGTTATCATAACAGGCAGGAGTCTTCTAAAAAAAATTAACACCAAAGGAAAGGAAAGGAAAGGAATCTTCCCGACCGTTTTTTATATAACTCAGATCAGATTAGTGCCAAATACTTCCTATGAGGGCCGGCCCAGGGCCCAGTAGCAGCTAAGGGAGGGGTTTTGCATGCAAGGGACGACAGGGGGCAGCTCCAAATGCCTACCACTCCCTCTATGCTCAAGATTTGCATAGTACAAATCGTGGTATATATATCAGATATTTGGCTATTTTTTGAATTTATTTCAAAGGCTGTCGTGGGAGGATCTATGGAATAGTGCTCGTATATACCGGCAGTAGCTTGAGCCCCCCTATTTTTGGTGTAATTTGGCTTTTGTCCTGTGATTTAGCGCGGGGTGCTAGGTGGGCCCAGTTGTGCAGATGCACTGTACTTTATGTGAATTACGAATACACTGCTCGTCAGCATCCTTGCTTCTCCTTAAGAGGTGATGAGGCATCATAGGTCTCCTTCTACTCCTCTACTCTACTCCTCTGCATCTCACACTCTCCCCTTGCCTTGGCCAACACTACTTTTCCCCCGCCCTCCGAGCCTGCGGAATTGGTGACAGCGGTAAGAATCCGCAGTGGAAAGGAGGGTGTTTTAACTTAGATGTGGCGATGAACCATATTTGAGTCTAGCCCTGAAATAGCAGCCATCTACTATCGTACCGGTTACAGTTCTCCAAACAAATTGCTGACCTGAAAGAAAAAACAGAAAACAAAAAGCCTCCTCTCCCTAATGAAAAAGGGAAGGAAAAAAAAGGACAAAATCCAAAGCCAACACCACTCGTTCCTAATGGAGGAGATACCATACAGAAACAAAAAGTCCTGCGGCAACCCCGAGATACCCGAGTATATCCCACACGGATACTTCACAATAATCTGGCTCTTCCGGTACCCTGCTATTTGTCCGATATGTGGGTTGTCGTGGTGCATTCCATTCAAGATCTCTATGGTAATCCTGCCGCGATGGTGTTGCGCCATAGGGACTGCTGTGTGTTCTCTGTGATGATAGTAGTGCGCTTTGTTGGGTTAGTGGTGGGGGTCGAGCTACGGGAGGTGATTGTTGGTATCGAGTTACCGAAGGTGATGGCTGGGGTCGAGCTACGGGAGGTGATGGTTGGTATCGAGTCACCGGAGGTGATGGCTGGGGTCGAGCTACGGGAGGTGGTGGTTGGCGTCGAGCTACCGGAGGTGATGGCTGGGGCCGAGCTACCGGAGGGGGTGGTAGTTGAGGTCGAGCTACCGGAGGAGGTGGTGGTTGGCGTCGAGCTACCGGAGTATCTCGGTGAGGTACGAAGCCGGGATACAACTCAAGCAATTTGTCCATCAACCTCTGTAGCATGTCATCTGGCAAAAAACAGGTCGATCGTTCCTCCGATCTTAGAAAGCGCACTCCGACATCGAATGGTTCCAAATTGACATAGGATGCTCTGGTCAATATTGGTGGCTGTCCTGATATAACTGATAACAGGATGCCATTGTCGGGATGTGGAGCTGCTCCAGCTATTCTGAGGGGTAGGTATTTCCTTCGTCGGCGGTCATTTGGATTAGGGAACTTGTCGGAGAGGCTTGTGCTGCCCAGGGATGTTATCTGAGGGGGTGTTAACTTTGGTTACATAGAGGGGTGAAGGGGGGTTGGACTACCACGAGGGCTTGAACGCTCCCCGCGCTTTCAGCTCCGAGGACGAGAACTGGATGATTGAGTTTTCCTCTGTCGATACTGGCGCTCCGAGACTCCGGAGTATCAGGAAGCCAGTATATATGCCCTTTCCGGGTGGCGGTTAACATAGCTGCTTGCTTGGTCCGAGGTTATCCTACCAACGCGCATTGATTTTTAAACAGTATCTAGCTCAGTTCCCACGCGGGGAATTACTTCAACTTATACCTAACTGTACCAGCCAGACATTGGGCTTCGCGTTTCTCCCCCTTTCTCGCACACACAAACAGGGGTGCTTGGACAAGTAAGTGCCCGTATCATAAATAGAATAAGGGGGCGTGGTGTCCATCATGGGGCAGTATCCCACTTCCTTCCTGGCCTACCACTGGTCGCTGACGAGGGTTTTTTTCGGGAAAAAAGCATCATATTCGCAGCGCAAGGTGTCACATTAGGGAGATAATTGATACCACAAGGTACTCGTACGCGTACTCGAGTACAGTGCATGGTCCTGCGGGAGCAACCGAGTTATGATACGATGCTTTTGTGCGCGCCGTTCCGTATTATTATTACCAGTATGGGTCGAGTGACTGATTGATTGAGCGGGGAAATGGGTGGCACCATGCCAGTAGGGCAACGCACGGTCAAGTGTGTGTCTGGTCTGTTGGTTGTGCTTCTAGGGCCGGCGCTTATCGCGGTTGCGGGCTGGGGTAAGGTTGTTTGATTGGATGATTTTGGGCATAGGGTGGTGCGGGTGCTCGGATGCGGAGGGTTCGACGATTTCAGCTTCCAGTGGCGAGAGGTTGGTGAGTCGCTACCGTTCAATAGGCGGAAAGGTGATTTTGGCCTTCTCCTGAGGGGCGGAAAGAAAGAAAGAAAGAAGGAAAGAAAAAAAGTTAGGCTGAAACTTCAACCCGTAACTCCTCCTACCAGATCGGCTCCGCAATTGCGCTCGTGCAGAGCCTGGAGAAATTGGGGTACCGGTAATTACGAGTAGATCTCGCCTTCGGTCGGTTGTATCTTTCTCTCCCTTTTTATTCGTTTTAGCGGAGGGCTGAAAGACGGGGTTTTTTTTTGTGTTGTGTTTTCCCCCGTTACTGTTATCTGCTCGAGTACGGTACTCGTAAAGGAGGGGGTTCTGGACGTCCTAGCGTGAGATCTAACTGCCAGAATTCTAGTTTTTGCGATAGGCTACCGTATTGTGCCAGTACCGGTATCGTTCTCTGAGTGGGCGAGATTATCCAATCGCACACCCCCTCACCCCTCTTACCCTCATCCCCCGGCAGTGCAGTGTGGAGATTTATCCCTTGGACGGCTGATAGGATCAAACTTGTCACCTGGTTCATGCAGGGCTTTTTGGGAAACTTGATTGGAGGGCAGGGCAGCCCCTTTGCCTTGGGAACTTGCGAGTAACTTCTCCATGAGAAAGTGTACGGACTAACTTAGGTGATAAGTTTGACAGCCTCGTCTGTTTAACGGATAAGTACTAAATTTGCGGTGCCGTAATAGCAAAGTATGGTAATCCTAGGTTCTTGTAGGACTGCGGAGGTCGTGATTCGACGGGTACAAGTAGCCTAATTGGAGTTTTGATCAAGGGGGCAATGCATAAGCACATACACACACACACACACACACACCACACAGAGAGAGAGGTTGGAAGGGGGTAAAGGGTTAAGTTATCGTAGCACATAGGTCTTCATTCTCGTAATCCATATATCCACATATCAACATGTCAAGCCCCTAGTAACACTTTCACCTCCTCAATCTGCCTAGCAACACACTCCCTAGCAGTGCCACCGGCAGCACTCCTCATCTCGACGCTGCGCTCAAAGTCAAAGACTTGCATAACGTCTTCGCCGAATTCGGGACTGAGCGTCCTGAGCCTGTCAAGGCCTAGCTTGTCAATACCGGAGAGGCCTTCTTTCTCCGCGAGACTTACGGCGGCACCGGAGATGTGGTGCGTTTCGCGGAAGGGTACGCCCTTGCGGACGAGGTAGTCTGCTAGGTCCGTTGCCAACATGTCCATTGTCAAGGCGGCGAGCATTTTCTCGCGGTTGATGGAGAGGGTGGACAACACGCCTGTGGCGATGCGGGTGGAGTCTAGAAGTGTGCGGGTAGTGTCGAAGAGCGGCTCCTTGTCCTCCTGCAGATCCTTGTTGTATGTACTCGGCAGGGCTTTGAGCGTGTACATGAAGCCGGCCATCTGGCCAAAGACCCTCCCGCTCTTGCCGCGCAGGAGCTCCAGCGAGTCCGGGTTCTTCTTTTGGGGCATTAGGCTGCTGCCGGTACTGTACGCATCGGCGAGCCCGACGAAGCTGAATTCCTGGGTGGAGTAGATTATCAGGTCCTCCGCCCAACGGGAGACATGGCTCATGAAGAGGCTGCCCCACATCATTGTCTCGGCGACGAAGTCACGGTCCCCCACACCGACGAGGGAGTTTCCGATGACGCTGTCGAAGCCGAGTTCCGTTGCGAGGAAGGTGCGGTCTACAGCGAAGGGGTTGCCCGCTAGCGCGCCGCTGCCGAGCGGGCAGCGGTTCACGCGGGCACGGAGTTGGCGGAGCCGGGTGAGGTCGTCGATGAAGTAGTATGCGTGACTCATGAGCCAGTGGGACCAACGGATTGGCTGCGCGCGCTGGAGGTGCGTGTATCCCGGCATGATTGCGTCCAGGTCTGCCTCTGCGCGGCCCAAGTGTGCCCTCAGCAGGTCTACTAGTGCGGATTCGATCTCGTCCAGTGCCTCCCGAAGCCAGATCCTTGTGTCTGTCGCTACCTGGTCGTTGCGGCTTCTACCGGTGTGCAGCTTCCCCGCTATGGCCTTGCTGATTAGTTCGCCGAGGCGTCGCTCATTGGCCGTGTGGATGTCCTCATCAACGCCGGGGCATATGGTGAAGGTGTCGTTGGCCCATTCCGCTTGCACAAGGTCCAAGCCCCGGTGGAGTTCGCCGAGCTCATGCGCGGTAATTATGTTGCGCTGGTGGAGGGAGGTGGCATAAGCTTTCGAGCCCAGGATGTCAGCTGTGTGCATGCGCTTGTCGTAGTGGATGGATTCGTTGTAGGTTGTCATTAGTGGGTCGGTTTTGCCTGGCGGTTGATTTCTAATTAGCAATTGTTTAATGGGGGAGGGTGTGTGAAATGGGGGAAGGCATACCGGTGAAACGGCCGCCCCAGAGTTTAGTAGCCATTGCGAAGAATCGATGTTTCGCTGTTATGGATTAGCTTTTGATATTTCCCTCCCCGGCTTCTTCGTCGACGTGGCTGGAGTGGAGGATGAGGGGGTGGGTTGTATTAAGAAGTAGGCTTTAAGACTCAGATGCTTGGAAACTTTTTGGACGTGCCCCGCTGCGGGGCTCCCTCAAACGCCAAGAAACGACGTAACCCGCCCAGCGGTACTGTAGAGAAATCATGGAAAATCATTCGCGTGCCCGGACCCTCAAACTCCTGAACTCTATTCAAACGAAATAATGATATTATTATAATAAAAAAATAATTATTATTATCATGAAAATTAATTCTCTTAACCTCCACCCCATCCTCTACATATGATAGCTAATTACAGCTTACTCGGAACAGCTTCCTTAACCCCCACTACCCCTCCTTCACCATCCTGGCAACCCCCAATCGTCCTTGTCTTATGATGTTTTGCCTCCCGCTTTTTGTCCTCCGCCCGCTGCGCGCACTCTAGTTCACCTTTGAGTTTGATATTTTTGGCCTTGTTTTGCTCGGGTAGTAAGGTGTGTGTGGATATGATGGTGAAGCAATGGTAGAGAAGGATGGAGCGAATGAGGGAGGGAGATTGTGTGGCTACAGAGGTGGTGGTGGTGGCGATAGCGGCCGTGGTGGTGTAAATGGCGGAGTTGAGGCCCGAGTGGGCATTCTAGTACTGTAGTAGTCTATCGTATGGGACCGATCCGAGATGAAGGTATCAACATCAAGTGGGGAGGTTAAGTTAAAGCTATTATCTACTGTGGTGTCATAGGGATTCATTCGGTCTTTACGATTGACTTTCGGGCACTGTGATGGATCGCTGGTAGTTTCCGAGCTCGGATGAATAAGCTTTGGCATTAACAAAGAAAAGTCATGACCTTAAAACGAAGTTTGAAGAAACACCATCAAGTCATTCAGTTGGAAGACTTGGCGGATATGGTACAAAAACACAATCATGTCCTTAAAACCGATCCTTCAAAGTCCAGCTGGTGAAAGAGTCAGAGAAATTCATGTCGAAGAAAAACCACCTGCCGTAAGTTATGGAGAAGTGTAACTTAACCCCAGGGAGTTCAAAACTAGAGCCGCCGATGAGATTTCCTAGTTTTGAACATCGCAGAAATGGGGAGAGAATGGGACAAAATAGCCATCATGAGGAAAGGCCCGAGAAGAAGTTCTTTATGAAAGGGGGAAACAAGATCAAAAACCTCGTCGAGCAAGACTGAAAACCCCGGGCTTGATAATATGAAATAAAAACCGCAACAACTTTGTGCCGCCGTCAACACAGGTATCCTACCGTCAGCACTTCATAAATTCATACCCTGCTTTTCACATCATTCCCCATCTCTGCCCTCCTCTCCCTTTTGGACTCTTTTTGCCTCACTGCTTCAGTCTCCTCAGTATCCGCCCTAATCAACACTGGAATAGGGCTTCTGTTCGTAGTGTCGATAACACTATCGTCATATGTCATGCCACTAATGAGCCTCGCTTCCTTCCTCGCTTCAGCAACAGAACTGGTGGTTGTGCTGCTTGCGGGACTATTTCTGCTCTGCACCAAGGGCTCCTTATCACTCGGTGCGCTGGCGTAACCCCCAAGAGAAGGGTGCGGCGAGTAAGGTGTCAAGGGCGTTAACCTGCCCCCAGCACTACTGGTGGCAGAAGCCGCGCGAGGAGCCGGTAGCGTATCAAAGTACCCGCCTCCAGTATATGCTCCGAGTCGTGCCAGACGATCGGCAGCAAGAGAGTTCGCGTCAATGTTTGGGCGGTTGCCTTCGTGGCCGTCCTTGATTGCCACCGTGGAGATACCCGACATGGGCGTCGACGGGCCCGACGAAGCTTCCGAGTAGGCGGAGGAAGAAGGAGGGTATTGGGGCGAGGAGGGCAGGCTCGTGAATTTCGTACTCATTTTGATTTGGTTATTTCGGGGCGGGATGAAGATATCATACGAAGGGGGTTATTTTTCTTTTGATAATGAGGACGAAATGGGTAACCAAAGTGGGTTGAGGAAGAAGAGGGAAGGGCTAGGGCACTCGCACTTTACGAGTGGATAAAGAAATAGGATCCTAAAAGTCTCGGAGTGAGACCCTGCCAAGAGGGTGTATTGAATTGTAGTGACCTCAAGCAGTGTGCTGGTATTCTACAAGTAACTTATGATAATTGAGAAGCGTGGTATGCGCCAAGACACCTACGTCATTCCTGACGGAAGACCAAATTCGTCGGGCATGTGTCTGATTCCAGCCCGCATCCAGACCACCCCGAGCAGAATTCAGCAATGGTATCTCCGCTTTTGGACTGTAAGCCTCTTAAAGCTGATAGCTTTTTCACGGTCAATTGGCCGGACGAGGGGAGATCATGCCATTCCTTTGCCTCGAAGAACACCACAATTCTTTTCAAGTCTATCGCTCATTGGATGAGCATCCAATGCGCTGCAAAGAGACTGGAAGCCTGGTCATGCGGGGCCTTTTCTGGGATGGATGAGCGCTGGGCGTGCTGATCGGTGGGATATTCGGTGTTCTGTTGGCCTATGGGAGCTGACAGAATGCCTCGGACCCTTACTAAACCCCCCTAGAAGTGAACATTGGCTCGTGAGGCAGGGCCCTTGGGGATTCGTGTTGGGTTACGGTACCTCTAGTACTCGGGTACAAGCAGCGTCTGGTGCCGGCGAGACCGCAGCTCTCGCTCACGGTATCACCTGGATCATCCAAGTGCGATGGTTTTGGCGCCGGAGAGGGCACTGTACTTGCAACTTATCCCAAATACTCAAGTGGGCGAGTGGAAGCCTGACACCTAAGGTTGCTATTTCCATACAAACTGTCCAGCTCTGGCTCAGCCGCGCAAGTAGCCTGTGATATCTGTTGGTGAACTCTAGCATTCTGTGAGTCCGAGTTGCAGGTTGTAAAAGCACCAAGAGGTAAGGCCGTCACTGCGAGAAATATTCCGAATCTCATATGCCCGGCCGAAGGCTCTCGGTGCTACTCGGGGGCGCTGAACTACGAGTACTGTACGATGCAGTACCGCATCCCAATTAGAGCATTTCTTGATGGGGCCCTGTTCAATTGTTCGCTCAACGCCTCACTCCCAGCGCGGTCAAGGTCTGCATTTGAGCAAGCAGTGAACTACCGTCGTACGGTCATGAAAGTTTCTTGGTAGAGTGATAGTCTATGCTTTGGGGCCTGCTTAGTCGATGAACTTAGGACTCGTAATTGCAGTACCAGATAGGTCGCCGGATCTCTATTGTATTATCGGTTCGATGGCGCAGAAATAAGGAACCATAAAACAGAACGGGTGAGCAAAGAAACTAGGACTAGAATAAGGGCGCCTGGGATCAGTTTGGTGAATAGCGATTGTCTGACAGTAAGTTGGGATTTGTGCTATATCTGAGGGGGAGCAGCCACCGCAGTACCCGTACGAATGGGCCAATTGGGTACCTCCCGCAGGAGGTTGCGGATCTTTGTAGCCTACTACAGAGAGTTCATCATATGGTGTAACTTATCGTGAGTGGTTAAGTGGTATTGGTATTCTTGGGAAGGTGGTTAATACTAGTGTTCCTAGCACTACTAGGACAAGGTTATCCTAGATGAAGTGAGCGTATCAGTTTTAGGGGGGGACTTTGCGCGCTCTGCACCAGTAGCCCAGTTTTCATAACTCCCCAGTCAGCTTTCAAGAAGAAGAAAAAAATCATGTTAACCTGTCAGGTCCACCATCGCTGGAGCTCTCGTCGGATACGGTAGGCAACCGGCCACTTCCGATGACTTCTCAGTTTTATACTCCGGTGCGTCCATAGGAATCGAGAGGACTATTTTATGCTGGCCCATACAAATCCCTATGGAGACAAAGGTTGGGTTTTTCGATTTCTGTAGACACGTCTGAATAGTACTAAGCTGAAGCTGTCGCAGAGCTAATTTGTGCTTCCCCGGGAATCTGCTTGGCTACAATGTTAGTCTTCTTCCGAAGCCGGAATGTGGTAAAACCTAGAAGAAGACAAAGTCAAGTCTTGAGATACTTCTCAGGCCAGGTACCATCTAATGGAATACTCGACTATTGTAAAGTCTAACTTGTAGAGTTTCGAAGATTTCAGGGTCACACAAGGGGAGGGCTTCGAGTAACCTTACCGGTAACTACCGGTATGATATACTCGAGTACCGCAAAATTTGGTTAAACTGGAAATGGCGCTATTACCAAAGTAGATAGAAAAGCGAGTTGCCACCAACATGGCTTTGCGGATACTCAGCCTCATCAAGGAGTCACCCAACCTTCTTGTGACAACAACTACCAATACTGGAGATTTTGGACTAGTAAATAGGGGTTTGAACCAATGGGCCATCAAGTTATGATAAATACTGAAAATTAACCGGGATGAATCAGCCATCTAACTATCTTTTGCTCTCTTTTTTATATTCGCTTGCCCTGCCACCCCTTCAAAATTACGCCACACGCCGATCCTTCGCGTTAGCGCCATTTCCAGTCTCACCAAATTTTGCGGTATGTGGAATAGAGGGTGGGGCAATCAAATTTAAGCATAGCCGAGCTTAACAACCAATTCCCATTACCCCACTCCGAGCCTCAATGCAGGGACCAATCTGCTTCTCATCCCCAAATTATTTGCGATTCTAGCCGACTCTTGCCGAGTAGTTGGTGATTTGGCGTTTACTTCAACCATCCTACGCCCCTTCCCTTCGCCTCAAGCATTGTTATTCTCTCCTTTTCTGGCTGATGATACGTTCAAGATATCTAGCATGGCACCGTTTCTACGAACTACGAATGGGTTCGTTCGGGGTGGGAGGAAGGTATCTACACTACTTTAAGGGTTTTGATGACATCATGGGATAAAACTGATATTGAGCTCTTAGCACTCGCTCTTACTAGCGAGGACGTTTGCATCTACTTCGAGGAGGTTTGAAATTAATAAAAGTACCTTCCCATTTCTTCCGCCTTCAAGTTCCAGCTAACAAAATGCCCGGCTAGTTTATCCTTCAGCGACGGAAGCCATCAAAGACCTGAAGTCCGACTCAACCATCCTAGCCGGCGGCTTCGGCCTCTGCGGTGTCCCGGACACCCTGATAAACGCACTGCACTCCAAACCATCGATCAGGAACCTAACTGCAGTGTCCAACAATGCGGGCGTCGACGACTCCGGTCTAGGGATCCTGCTTGCCTCGGATCAGATCTCAAAAATGATCGCCTCATACGTGGGAGAGAACAAGACCTTTGAGCGAAAGTATCTCACCGGCGAAATCGAGGTAGAACTCACCCCGCAGGGCACACTTGCCGAGCGCTGTCGGGCCGGTGGGGCAGGTATCCCCGCATTCTACACCCCAGCGGCCTTCGGAACCGTAGTCCAAACAGGCGAATTACCAGTGCGATACAACCCCGATGGCACCGTCGCAGCCTACAGCCAACCGCGCGAAGTCCGAGTCTTTGACGGCAAGAGCTACGTAATGGAAGAAGCCATCCGGGGCGACGTCGCGTTTGTCAAAGCCTGGAAAGCAGATTCTCTTGGAAACTGTCAGTTCCGGTTCTCCGCAGCCAACTTTAACGGCGCCATGGGGCGAAACGCAACACTCACCGTTGTGGAAGCGGAGAATATTGTGCCAGTGGGCGATATCGACCCGGCAGCTGTGCACCTACCGGGGATCTACGTCGACCGCGTAATTCAATCCACAGCCCCAAAGAACATCGAAAAGTACACTTTTGCAAGAGACCCCTCCGCTACCGCCGCCGAAGAACAATCGGCAACTCTGGGCACCGGAGAAACCGCCTCCAGACGCGAACGTATAATACGCCGAGCCGCGAAAGAATTCAAAAACGGGATGTACGCAAATCTGGGCATCGGCATGCCAATGCTCGCACCGACATTCGTAGACCCGAGCATAACCGTGCAACTCCAGTCCGAAAACGGCATATTAGGACTCGGGCCATACCCCCGCCGCGGTAACGAGGACCCGGACCTCATCAATGCCGGCAAGGAGACCGTCACGCTCGCCCCTGGCGCGAGCATTTTCGGCTCCGACGAGAGCTTTGGCATGATCCGCGCTGGAAAAATCGACCTTACGATTTTGGGCGCTATGCAGGTGGGTATGTACGGCGATATCGCATCATGGGCACTGCCCGGGAAGATTAAGGGCATGGGAGGCGCTATGGATCTTGTCAGTAATCCGGGGAAGACAAAGGTGGTGGTTACGATGGAACATTGTGATAGGAAAGGAAATGCGAAAATTCTTGAGAGTTTGTCCTCCCTTTTTTTCCCCTTTGGGCTCGGTTGTTGGGGGACTAAGCACTGATGATGGAGTATCGTAGAATGTATATTCCCACTCACCGGCCGCACCTGCGTTTCTAGGATCATTACCGAGTTGGGCGTATTCAACGTGGACTTTGAGAGGGGGCTTACTCTCATTGAGATTGCGGAGGGGGTGGAGGTTGATGAGATTAGGGCGAAGACTGGTGCGCCGTTTGCTGTTTCCGATGGGTTGAAGCCCATGCTTTAGAATGCCGCTTCCTTTTCGTGAGGGGGGTACTGCATGTAGATGGGATTCGGTTTTTTTTGTTTGGGCTTACATTTTCCTCTTCTTTCTTCCCTTTCCTTTAACCTGCGCAATGGTGTCCCTATGTAGATACGCCCTATGTAGATACGAATGCTCGTCTTGCGTATAGTACGCGTAGGTACCAGTATAATATCAGGATCCTAAATATTCCAGTTACTAAATTACGTGGTCATGACACAAACGCTATATAATAGATTACCTACAAATCCCGTTTCCAAGTCCCTCAAGCAATATATCATGAATAAACCAGGTCTTCAAGCCAACAAGAGCATAAGTGCGAAAAATTCACCCCCTAAACTTGACCATACTACCGTATTATACCTCGCCCTCTCTGCCGCTATCATCCCCACAGAGAACTATGATTCTAGCAGCGGCCTTGCGTCCACAGGTGCGCTTGGCGATATAGTGCGCTACCCAGTCTATCCACTATGTATCGTGCCAGAAACTGAGGGCACCATCGCACTTTACAAACCTACCCCGCAACCCTCTCTGCTGGACAGTGGCTAGTGGCCAAAAACCGAGTGACAGTTCATGTCCACCTGGTACAGATGTAAGACTAACTACTGTTACGTGGGGGGGAATCTGAAGAGAAGCAAGAAGCTAAGTTAGAAACAGCGATTGCACGTCTGACACGAAACGTTACCGTACCATTCCCTTGTTATAATAGCTCACATCACGCTCTTACGTTTGTCCTTGCGTCCTGCCATCCTGCCATCCACGCCTCTCCTATTCTTCTCGCCCTCTTTCCCTTTAGTCTCCTCAACCTTAACCAACAGCTGCTCACTCCACAAGATCCCCCTCACCTACAATCCGATGATTCCATCGTAGCAGATCTTGCCTTCATATCCTATGACACCTCTGGCATGGGAGAATACGCCAAAGCCGTATGATACAAAGAACCACAGGGTTGTTTTGTCTAAATATTGCTGCTTTTTGACTGAGCGGGCAAGTGAGCCATCAATGCCTAGAACTTACTTCAATACCCCAAATATTTACTTGGACATCACCCGAAGAGCGAGAATTATCAACCACCGGGCTGAAAAAGAGGTTGATCTAGGGTTAGGTGTTAGAGTGTCCACCTCAACAGTCATACCCGTCTTTTTGCACCTCGCTTCATAACTTAGGGTGGTTTCTGGGGCAGTTATTAGGGGTGGGTGGCCTTTTGAGTGGATGGCCTTGCCCAGTCTTGCTATTCTCCCTTCTCGAGTACCATGGGAGACCTTTCAATGGGGGGGATTAGTTTAATAAAGAGCTTGCAGCCTAAGATTGAGGCCCTGTTCGGCATGTCACTTTTATAGCATAAAAATGACTTTTATAGCATAAATTATGGCATATTAAAGTTTTTATATCGGGGTGTGTTCGGCATGTACAAAAATATCATGATATATTTTTATTA
>Ga0307513_10002024_pt1 | contig 28560 bp, 26 predicted proteins | sample 15_EM_MG_FD_202174 | JGI IMG/M metagenome (GOLD analysis project Ga0307513, IMG submission 202174) | Populus trichocarpa ectomycorrhiza microbial communities from riparian zone in the Pacific Northwest, United States - 15_EM | ecosystem: Host-associated > Plants > Roots > Unclassified | place... | reverse complement strand
TCTATGGCGTTGTGCGTGCGCCCTTCGCTGCGCGCCTGCGTGTAGGTGTCCTGAAGTTGTTCGGGACGGAGGCCCGCGACCGGGATCAGCAGACCCGCCGCGGCGGAACTCGCCGCGTGCGCGCCTTCGGCAGAGACGGGCGGCGCGGGCGACGTTTGCGGTGTGCTGTTAACCGAAGGCGACGGGGTGATCGTCGGAGACGAAGCCGCTGGCGCGGACGGAGAAGCATCGGGCGTGGGCGCGCTCGCGGTCGCCGTGGGCGCGAGGGGTGTGGCGGTGGTCGTCGCGCTGCCCGCGTCGTTCGACGGGTGCGGAAGTTCGCCCGTGGCGTTCGGCTGAGAGATGGGCGTGACGGGCGTCGAGCGCGGCTTGCTGCTGAGATACCAGACGAGCGCGGTCAACCCTAACAGGATTGACGCCGCCAGAAGCAGGACGCGTGCGCGCGGGCTGAGTGCCATGTGCCGAGTCTCCGGGAAAGTTTTGCGCGATTTGAAAAAGCGAACGGGGGACTCACAGGATATGCGCTCGCCCTGAGCGAAGCAAGCGAAGGCGTCGGGCGAAGCAAGCGAGGGAGTGGCGTGCGACCGCCGTTTTCTGTTATTACAATGGCGTTCAAAGTTTGCGACGTGCGCGGGCTGGCGGCGTGCGATCCATCCAAGAGGAGAGACGAGATCATGTCAGAGATTTTCGACGAACGGCGCAAGGCGCTCGAAGAGGATTATTTCCGGCGCAAGGAGCGCGAGTTGCTGGACAAGATGCGGGCGGACGTGGCGGCGGAAGCCGAAGCGCGCGGGCAGGCGGCGGGGCGACAGTGCCCGCTCGGGCACGGCGCGCTCGTGGAAGAGGCGCGCGGGTCGGTCGTCATCGACCTCTGCGAGAAGTGCGGCGGCATCTGGCTCGACCCGGGAGAACTCGAAGAGATGTCTCGACAGAGCGGCGGGTGGTTCGACAACTTCGTTCGGAGTTTCAAGAACGAGTAAGGCGAAGCCGGTCGTCTCTTGTGTGCCGTGTGATGCCCGGAGCGCGTTTCAAGATTTCCTTTGCGCCATACGTTTTAACTGCGCGCCCGTGCGAGAACGATTTCACGCACCGGCGCAAAGGGAGAATGTATGGCGCGAAGGGTTGAGTGTTGATGATGAACGGTTCGAGAAGTGTGAGCGCGCCGCGCGGCGCGAAGTTGAATTGCAAGGGCTGGCATCAGGAGGCGGCGTTGCGCTGCCTGATGAACAACCTCGACGCGGAAGTCGCCGAACGCCCGGACGATCTCGTCGTCTACGGCGGCACGGGGCGCGCGGCGCGCAACTGGGCGGCCTTCGACGCCATCGTGCGCGAGTTGCACGCGTTGGAAAACGACGAGACGCTGCTCGTCCAGTCCGGCAAACCCGTCGCCGTCTTTCGCACGCACGAGTATGCGCCGCGCGTTTTGATCGCCAACTCGAACCTCGTCGGCGCGTGGGCTAACTGGGAGCACTTCAACGAACTCGAACGCCGTGGCCTGATGATGTACGGGCAGATGACGGCGGGCAGTTGGATTTACATCGGCACGCAAGGGATCGTGCAGGGCACGTTCGAGACGTTTGCGGCGATGGCCGACAAACATTTCGGCGGGACGCTTCAAGGGCGACTCGTCGTCTCCGGCGGCATGGGCGGCATGGGCGGCGCGCAACCGCTCGCGGCCACGATGAACGGCGCGACCTTCCTCGGCGTGGACGTGGATCAGGCGCGCATCGAACGCCGCGTGCAGACGGGCTACTGCGACCGCCTCGCGTTGACGCTCGACGATGCGCTCAACATTTGCGAAGACGCGCGCGAGCAGGGGCGTGCCGTCTCCGTCGGCCTCGTCGGCAACTGCGCGGAGGTGTTGCCCGAGATCGTGCGGCGCGGCGTGCGCGTGGATGCCGTCACGGATCAGACGAGCGCGCACGACCCGCTCGGCGGCTACGTGCCCGCCGGTCTGAGTCTCGCAGAGGCGGACGAGTTGAGACGCGCGGACGCGGGCGGCTACGTCGCGCGCTCGACCGAATCAATGGCGCGGCACGTCGAAGCGATGGTCGCGCTCAAACGCGCGGGCGCAATCGCCTTCGACTACGGCAACAACATACGCAAGTTCGCTTTCGACGCCGGGTGCGCCGACGCCTTCGAGATTCCCGGCTTCGTGCCCGAATACATCCGCCCGCTGTTCTGCGAAGGCAAAGGGCCGTTCCGCTGGGTGGCTCTCTCCGGCGACCGCGAAGACATCCGCCGCACAGACGACCTCGCCCTCGAACTCTTTCCCGAAGACTCGACGCTCAATCGCTGGCTCCGCCTTGCGCGCGAGCGCGTGCAATTTCAGGGCTTGCCCGCGCGCATCTGCTGGCTCGGCTACGGCGAACGCGCCGAGATGGGCGAGGCCATCAACGAACTCGTCCGTCGCGGCGACCTCAAAGCTCCGGTCGCCATTGGCCGCGATCATCTCGACACGGGGTCGGTCGCCTCGCCCTTCCGCGAGACGGAAGCGATGCGCGACGGCTCGGACGCCGTGGCCGACTGGCCGATCCTGAACGCGCTGCTAAACACGGCGAGCGGCGCGTCTTGGGTTTCCTTCCATCACGGCGGCGGCGTCGGCATCGGCTACTCGCTCCACGCCGGTCAAGTCTCCGTCGCCGACGGCACGCCCGAAGCCGCGCGACGCCTCAATCGCGTGCTCACCAACGACCCCGGCCTCGGCGTCGCACGCCACGTCGACGCGGGCTACGACGAGGCGGAAGAAACCGCCCGCACCAAAGGCATCCACGTGCCCATGCTCGACACGCAATAATTTCTCACCGTAGGAGACGTGACCGTCCGAGTTAAAGCGAGGTAACAAACTATGACCGGCGAAGAGATGGAACGCGCGATTGAGTTTCTGATCCAGAGTCAGGCTAATGCAGAGGCGCGACAGGATCGGACTGATCGGCAGATCGCGGAAATGAGCAAGCAGATACAAATATACGCGGAGACGCAATCCCAGTTCATCGAGATCGTCACGCGTAGCCTTGAAGGGCTGACGGCGCAGCAGGCGCGAACCGATCAAAGGATTGCAGAATCCAACGCGCATACCGACCAAAGAATAACCGAGATGAATCAACAAATAGCAGAATCCAACGCGCGCACCGATGCGCAAATAGCAGAATCCAACGCGCGCACTGATAAGCTAATTGCAGAGACGAACCAACGAATAGCCGAATCTAACGTGCGCGGGGCTGAGACTGACGCGCGGCTCGACCGGATCGCGGCCATGCTCGACCGGCATATTATCGAAGGCCACGCCGACTCCTGATCGTGCGTCGTCAAGGCAAATAACTTCCGCCGCGCCGGAGTTGGACTTGTCTCGGAAGTTCACACGGCGCGGCGAATCTTAGTCCCACCCGCGCGCGTATAACCTTCTCGGTCAAGACATCATCCATTCAACGGAGTACATCCATGAAACTTTTTCGCGTCGCGTTGCTGTCGCTGCTCGTCCTCTTCCAGTTTCCGCCCGTCGCCTTCGCGCAGCAACCCGCCGATTCGGAGCAGACTTCCGCGCGGCTGGCGGGCGAGGTGCTCGTCAACGGTCGCGCGGTGGAGTACGCGCGAAACCTCTCGGATAAGTTCGGCGGACGCCTGAGCGGTTCGGCGGCCTACGAACGCTCCGCCGAATGGGCGGCGGAACAGTTTCGCGCCGCCGGGATCAAAGACGTGCGACTCGAACCGTTCCAACTCGAAAGCACGTGGACGCGCGGCCCCGCGCACGCACGCATGACCGCGCCGCTCGACCGTCCGTTGCATCTCGAATCACTCGGCTGGGCGCCCTCCACTCCGGCGGGCGGCGTGCGCGGCGAGATATATCTGCTCCCGGACCTGTCGCGCGAGTTCATCAAGCGGGAGTCCGGCAAGATCAAAGGCCGCGTCGTTATGCTCGACCTCTCGGCGTTGATGAAGGATGGCTACGCGGCGTTCTCGAAGTTGGTCGCCGCGCAGGGTTTTCTCAAAGACGCGGGCGCGGCGGCAGCCGTCATCGGGAGTAACGACCCGGACAACGTGCTCAACGCCTTCAACCTCAACTGGGGCGCGCGCATCAGCCCGCTGCCGCTCGCGCAGATCGGCATGGAAGACGCGAAGTTGATCCAGCGTCTCCTACCGCAAGGCGCGGTGACGGTCGAGTTTCAATACGAGAACAAAACGGGCGGCGCGGCTTCGACCAACAACGTCGTCGCGGAGATTCGCGGGCGCGAGCATCCCGAAGAGTGGGTCATCATCGGCGCGCACCTCGACTCTTGGGACTACGGCACGGGCGCGCAGGACAACGCGACGGGTTGCGCGATGGTCTTGGAGGCCGCGCGCGCCATCGCCGCGCTCGGTACGCCGCCGCGCCGCTCGATTCGCTTTGCGCTCTGGGGCGGCGAGGAGCAGGGCTTACTCGGTTCGGCTGCCTACGTGCGCGCGCACGCGCGTGAACTCAAAGATTGCGTCGCCGCGCTCAACACCGACAACGGCGCGGGACACCCGCGCGGCTGGAAGGTCGCAGGGCGCGAAGACGTGCAGGCGGCGATGACGCCGATCAGCAAGTCGCTGCTCACAGGACTCGGCGGCGAAGCGCTTTCTCCCGAACTCACGTTCGACACGGATCACGGCCACTTCCTTCTGGCCGGAGTCCCCGCGCTCGACCTCTGGGTTGACATGGAGCATTACGACGAAGTTCATCACAAATCGAGCGACACCGTTGACAAGATCGTCGCGCACAACTTGATCGCGGGTGCGGCGGTCGTCGCCGTCACGGCGCACGCGCTCGCCGAGCGGACGGGGCGCATCGCGCCGCAACTCAAACACGACGCCGTCGGCGACCTGCTCAAGAACGCGAACCTCGAAGAGTTTTTGAAGACCGTGGGGGTGTGGAAATAGTGCGAACGGAAAAAGTTTTCGCGTTGGCGCGTGCGCCTTTCGAGTCGGCGCGTGCGCCCTTTGAATTGGCGCGGGCGCGCTTCGAGTTAACGCGCACGCGTTTCGAGTTGGCGCGTGCGTGCGTCGTCTCTCTCTGCGTTGCGCTGTTGCTCGTCGCTTCGTGTCAGGCGCAGACGCTTCAACGGCAGCCTGCCGCGCGCGTCGAGTCGGTTAAGTTCGAGAGCAAGCTCGTCGGCAAGCCGCTGCCTTACAACGTCGTGCTGCCGCCGCTCTACGACGCGCCCGAATCGCGCGCCGTCAGGTATCCCGTCGTCTATCTGCTGCACGGACTCGGCAGCGGTGCGGGCGACTGGGTTTCCGAACGCGCGCATCTCGCCGCGCACGCCGCGCACTATCGCTTCATCATTGTCACGCCCGAAGGCCGCGACGCCTGGTACACGGACAGCGCGACCGTCGCCACCGACAAGTTTGAGACTTACATCCTCGAAGAGTTGATCCCCGACGTGGAGCGTCGCTACCGCGCGCTCGTGACGCGCGACGCACGCGCCGTCGCAGGGCTTTCGATGGGCGGCTACGGCGCATTGAAGTTCGGCGTCAAGCACCCGCAAACGTTCGCGCTCGCGGCGTCTCTAAGCGGCGCATTCGACGCGCCCTCCTGGGACGCGAACGACCCGAACCTGCTCCCCTTCGTCCGTCCCTCCATCGCCCGCACCTACGGCGCACTCACCAGCCCCACGCGCCCCGCCAATGACCTCTTCAAACTCTTCGCCGACCTGCCGCCCGAACGCTTCACCACGCTCCCCTTCATCTACTTCGACTGCGGCACGGAAGATTTTCTCATCAACTCAAACCGCGCGCTCTCGGAACTCCTGCTCAAACGCAAAATCCCACACGAGTATCGCCAACTCCCCGGCGCGCACACGTGGCCTTACTGGGACGCGCAGGTGCAAGAAGTCCTCAAACTCGCCGCCCGACGCCTGCGTGCGGCGCAATAGTAGTTAGGTGCTTCCTTTTGCGGACGCATATAATAAGATTATGAAGAGTAACTTTGTAAAGGATGTGCTTGAAGCGCATCCTTTACTTTCTTACGTACTCTCAACCCATTTGCACGTTGAGCGATGGTTACGGGAGTTATTGTCTATGGCCTTGCCAAGACCAGGCGTTCTCCTAAAGGAATCCCGCCTCTATTTCTTAGATTTAGTCATGCTCTGTCAGGCTCTAAATATAATTGATGATGATCTAGCATTGATTCTTAAGAAGTTGAATACTTTGAGGAATAAGTTCGCTCACACACGATCTTTCAATCCAAGCGATGACATGATTAATGAATTTCTTGTCTCATTCTCAAACATGAAAGTTCCTTTCTACTATCCGATAGTTGACCCAAATGAAAGAGAGCTTGCCTTAGCCCTATCCTCTTTAAGCGGATATTTGGAAAAAGTGGTAAAGGATTACGAAGCTTCTAATGAAAAACGCACCTAACAACTCATTTAACACGCCGCCTCGATAGCATGGCTTTCATGCTTATCTTTATAATTCAGAATGCTTCTCGCTCGGCGCGGGCTAATTCAAGCGTTATGCCGCTTCGCCGTGTGATGTAAATTCACAAGTTACCTCGCGGGAGATAAATGATGCGATTGATTTTGCTCGTAGCAGCAGTGGTCGTCTTGATGCCCGGTTTGGTCTTGGCGCAGAGTGCGAAAGAAAAAGCTGCGATCGAAGTAGAGATCAGGAAGCTCGACCTTGCTCATGCCTATGCGATTTTGCGTGGTGATCTGGCAGCATTGGATAAACTTTGGACGGAGGATTTCAAGGTCAATAATCCGTTTAACGAAGTGGATAAAGCAGACCGAATCCGCACCGGCGCTGTCACTTATGCTTCATTCGTTCGAGAGCCTGAATCCGTGCTGGTTCATGGAGACACTGTGATCGTGATGGGGCGGGAGACGGCTGTGCCGAAGGGGAGTTCGCCCGATGCGGGAAAAACCATTAGACGCCGCTACACGAATATCTGGATGATGCGACAGGGTAAGTGGCGTTTGATTGCGCGGCACGCCAGCGTCATCTGCCAGAACTGAAACGGCGTCGGACGTATCAACATCGAATGTGTAGAACGGAATGATCAAATTCATCTCAGGCGATATTTTGCGCGCGAACACTGAGTTCATCGCGCTCGGCGTCGTGACGGGCGCGCCGGAGGGCGGGGGCGCGGGCGCGTCGGCGAAAGTCTCTTCCAAGTGGCCGGAGGTGCAGCAGCACTTGCGGCAGTTCACGCGTGGGAATAAGTTTCAGGGCGGCGATCTGTTCGTCGTCGCGCCGGGGAAGAATCGCCCCGGCGTTATTTTTATCGCTGCGCTGTCGGATGCAGGACACGTCTCCGCGTCGTTCCTGAACCGGGGCTTGCGCAAGTTGGCGCGCTACTGCATCAAGCACAAGGTCGGGAGCGTCGCGCTGCCGAAGATTGACGCGGGTCTGGATTGGGAAGACGAAGTGAGGCCGCTGGTCGAGAAATTTTTAGAGGGCGAGAAAACCGAGTTTCACGTCTACGAAGCTTGAGCGCGCGCTAAGGAGAGAATTTGTTACAGTTCACTCAGGACAGGAGTTCAACTTGTTAGATTTCGCGATTGAGACGGCGCGTGAGGCGGGGCGCGTGTTGGCCGAGCGGTTCGGGCGCGCTTCGCTGGAGGTGACGCACAAGGGCGACATCGATCTCGTCACCGAATCCGATCTGGCGGCGGAGCGTCTGATCGTCGAGCGCATACGCAGTTACTACCCGCGCCACGCCATCCTTGCGGAAGAGTCGGGCAAGTCCGAACACGAAGGCGCGGCGTCGAGCGCGTACAAGTGGATCGTCGACCCGCTCGACGGGACCACGAACTACGCGCACGGTTATCCGTGCTACTGCGTCTCAATCGCGCTCGAACGCGAGGGCGAACTCGTGATCGGCGTCATCCACGACCCGACGCGCGACGAGACGTTTGCCGCCGAGCGCGGCGCGGGCGCGACGCTGAACGGGCGGCGCATACGCGTCTCCGAGATCGCCGACCTCAACGAGGCGCTGCTCTGCACGGGCTACCCTTACGACGTGCGCGGGCGCGACAACTTCGCGCGCAACTTCAAGAACTTTATCCTGCACGCGCAGGGCGTGCGCCGCGACGGTTCAGCCGCGCTCGATCTGGCCTACGTCGCCTGCGGACGCTTCGACGGCTTCTGGGAAGAGGGCTTGCGCCCGTGGGACGTGGCCGCCGGGGCGCTCTTGATCGAAGAGGCGGGCGGGCGCGTCTCGCGCTACGACGATTCGCCCGCAGACATCTACACGCCGCCCATCATGGCGTCGAACGGCCTCGTCCACGAAGCGATGATGCGCGTGCTCGCCCTCCGCGACTGAGTGTTGGCCGCCCTCCGCGACCGAATCTTGACAGAGCGGCTTCGGCTCATTAGAGCAAAATTCAATCGGCAGGAGAACAGTAGGGGCAGGGCTCGTCCCTGCCCGCTCGCTTGCGTAACCACCCGGGCAGGGACAAGCCCTGCCCCTACAGTTATAGCGATTGTTCTACATCCATCTGAAAATTGCTCTAGGCGATCTCAAATTTGAGATTTGAAGTTGTCTAATGCTTTCCTTTGTGCCCCCTCCGTGCTCTCTGTGTCCGCGGTGGTGAGTGCTTTACTTCGTTATCACGCTCACGGCGTGTTGAAGGCGTAGACGGCGGTCTGCGGGTTGTAGAGTTTCCAATCGAACCAGTAGTCTTTGAGCAGGGGAATCTTTTTCAGTTGCCGTCCGGCGAGTGCGCCTGAGAGGGCGCGGCCTGTGAAGTCCCACTCGCTGCGCGTCTCGCCGTCGAACATACGCCACGCGCCCGCGTCCGCCTTCACGTAAAATTCCAACTCGCGCCCGTCCACCGTCGTCTCAAAGGCGCGCACGGACTTTTTATCCTCGCCGAGCACGACGACGAGCGGCGCGCCGCCAACTTTATCAACTATCGGGCTCTGTCTCTCAATCGACTCAAGCGGGTAAGCCTTCGCCGCGCCGTTCAAGGCGACGCCCATGACGACGGCGCGCGGCGCGAGTTTGTCGCGCGCGTCGGCCTGCGCGACGACCGGCATCTTCGCCGTCTGTTCCTCCCAACGCTCTGAAAACTTCCGCCACGCGTCGTTGTCTTCGGACGGACGCAGCACGCGCCCGCGCGGTCGCTCGCGTTTCCACGTCGCAAAGGTCAGTTCGTCGTGAAAGACGCCGTTCAGGCGTCGGCCTTTGAGCGCGCCGTGAATGGCCTCGCCCGACACCTGTTGCCACCACGTGCCCGTCTCCTCGTCCTCCATGATGAAGTTCTGGTTGTTGATTCCCGTGAGATGAAATTTCAAACGCCGCCCGTCCGTCGTCGCTTCCCACACCAGACCGGTGTGACAGAGCGTTCAATAAGTTGACACGACCGGCAGGCCGCCGACCGTGTCCTCGACGACGTGATGATAAGCCAACTGCCTGATCGGGTAAGCCACGGCGTCGCCGTTCACCTCGACGGCCAGCACCATCTCTTCATCGCCGACGAAATCAACCTTGTCCGCCGCCACGTATGCGCTCCGTTCCAGCGGCTTGAACATCCACTCGAAATGGTTCTGACGCGCAAACCACGTCACCGTGACGACGGGCACGAGCAGCAACACGAGCGCGGCTTTCATCCACCAGCGCGCCTCCCGCCACAGCAACACGACGAGCAACGCGGCCAGCGCGAGCGCGCCGAGCGTGACCACCCTCGACCAACTGCGTAGCGTGTAAGAGAGATTCAGACCTTCGGACGTTTGCGCCTTGAACGGCTGGATCGTCCAGACCGGAACGAAGACCCACGCGAACGCGCCGACGACCACCGCGACGAGCGCGAGCCATAACAGGCGACGGGTTGTTTTCTTATTCATCTTTAGCGGCCTTTAGCTTCAACCTTCCGCCGTCATCTTTTCCGCCTTTGGCTAAAGCGCGGAGTGGATGATCTCGTAAAGTTTGTCGGTTTCGCGGCGCGCGGTCTGGCGCGTATCTTCGCCGGGGAGCGGCGTCAGGTGATGGAGCGGGTGGTAAATGATCTCGACGCGTCCGAGGCGTGGATAACGCCAATCGCGCGGCCAGACGCGGTGGCCGCCGCGAATCGTGATCGGCAGCACCGGCACGCCCGCTTCGAGCGCGAGTCGCGCCGCGCCGACTTTGAACTCCTGCATCTTGCCGTCGGAAAAAGAACGCCCGCCTTCGGGGAAGATGACGAGTGCGCCGCCCCCGCGCAGCCATTGCAGCGAACGGCGGATGGCGCGGCGGTCGCCCTTCTGCACTTGCAGCGGCCACGCGCCCAAGAGTCGCATGAGTTTTCCGGCCACCGGCCAGTCGAAAACTTTGTCCCACGCGAGGAAGCGCGAGTAGAGCGGGACGGGGCCGCCGAGCCAGAACGGGTCGAGATAGGTTTGGTGATTCGCGGCGATGATGACGCCGCCCGACGCGGGAACGTTCTCCACGCCCACGTAGCGCATCTGCCACAGGAGACGAAACAGCAGGCGCAACGCCGCGCGCAACACACGAATCGCCCACTGCGGCAACACATAAGGCTCGTCTCGTCGCTCGCCCGCAGGGCTTTTTTTATCGCGCCGCACGACGCTCGTTTCCATCTCGCTCAAAGCGGCTCGTCTCCCCGGTCGCCCGGCGCATCATCTGCCGCGACGCGCCCCTCGCCGCGCGCCTTGCTCTGCCACGCCTCGCTCAAACGCGCGACCACACCGCTGTCGCCCGCTTCGCCCATCCGCGTCGCGTCGGCGTCGCCGCCGGACGACGTGCCGCGCAGCGTCGCCAGCCCCGTCACGGTCAACTCTTCCCACCAGTCCGGTATGTCGCGCTCCGTCACACCGTCCTCGTTCCAGCGTTCGCAACGTTCACACTCGAAGCCGTCGTAGAGCCGCGCCTCTTCCTTCGTCAGCCCGACGCGCGTGCGCGCGTTGCAACTCGTCTCCGCACAGTGCCGCTCGATTTCGACGAGCAACACCTCACGCGGGAACACCAAACTCTGTCGCTTCTTTTGCATCTCAACCGAACTCTTCAAGCGGCCATTCGCGATCCATAAACTCGACGTGGAGACGCGGGATGCCGTCGTTGCCTGTGCGGTGTGCGCGGATGACCGCGAAGGCCGAAGTCTGATAGCGCGGGCTGGTCAGCCGCACGAAGCGACCGCGCTCCGCCTTGATCGTCGTGTACACCGCCGCGCCGCGCCGGCTGATGTTTTCCGTGACGGTATCCTCGCGCGCCGTGATGTTCCACCTCTCGTCGTAGAGTTCGACTGTCACTTCGACGGGCACGCTCAGCCGCGACTCTTTTTTCTCGATCTGCCCCGCCGTGGGCGTCTGTTCCAGCAGTTTCCACAGGCCGCCCTGCGTCTCCGGCTCAAACACCTCGTAACGCTTTTTCGGATCGAGTTGATAACTCTCCGGCGGACGCTTACCGGCGAAGGCCACGCCGAACTTGAAACCCGGCGCGCGCGCGCCCACCGGAAACTCCGCCCGCATGAAGCGCACCAGCGCGTAGACGCGATATTGATCTTCGACGTGATCGAAGCAGCGCAGCTGGCGCGGCATCGGCAGCGTCAGATGCACGAGTCGCCCCGTGTCAACCGGACGCGTGAGACTAAAACCCGCCCCGAACGGCGTCAAGTCTGCGAGGCGCGTCATCTCCGTCCACTCGGTCTGGGCGTCCTCGCGAACCTGCACACGCGCGGGCAACGAGAGCCGCAAACGCTCGCGCACGCGTCGATCTTTGCCGGGATATTTCATCGTTTTACGGCGCGTTTGGAAGGCCGTCCCCGCCTCAATATATTGTGCCCGCCCCGACCCGCGTTAATTGCCCCGAAAAACGGCTCGAAACCCTGATTTTACAAGGCTTTTGCGTCCTTTCGAGGGTTGCGAAAAGGGGCATTTCGGGCTACAATATGTCGTACTTCAATCCGGTACTCCGGCGACCCGGAAAAGTACCGTCGGACACCAAATTTCAGGTTTTTCAAACACGGCATTCAGGCTCTCGCACGGGCTTACTCCCGCCGCCGGAAGCTGCGCCGCACATCAGGTTTTTCCGACCGGCGCGGAAACTGGAAAGAGCTTTGTGGCGAGTGGAGTGCCGGGCGCGAAGCAAGTGGGTCGTCCCCCTTCAGGACGGACGCCAGATTGTACTCGAAAGGTTTGTTAATGGAAATACTGGATCATAATTACGTCAATATCGAAGAAGAGATGCGGCGTTCGTATCTCGACTACGCGATGTCGGTCATCATCGGGCGCGCGCTCCCCGACGTGCGCGACGGCTTCAAACCCGTCCACCGTCGCGTGCTCTGGGCGATGAACGAACTCGGCAACCAACACAACAAAGCTTACAAGAAGAGCGCGCGTATCGTCGGCGACGTGATCGGTAAATATCACCCGCACGGCGACTCCGCCGTCTACGACACCATCGTCCGCATGGCGCAGGACTTCTCCTTGCGTTACCCGCTCATCGACGGGCAGGGCAACTTCGGCTCGGTTGACGGCGATTCCGCCGCCGCCATGCGCTACACCGAAGCGCGCATGTCGCGGCTCACGAGCGAAATCCTCGCCGATATCGAGAAGGAGACGGTTGACTTCCAGCCGAACTACGACGAGTCGCTGAGCGAACCGAAGGTGATGCCCGCGCGCGTGCCGAATTTGCTCCTGAACGGTTCGGGCGGCATCGCCGTCGGCATGGCGACGAACATCCCGCCGCACAACCTGACCGAGATCGTAGACGCGACCATCGCCGTTATTCGCAAGCCGCACATTAAAGACGAAGAGTTGCTCAAGCTCGTGCCCGGCCCCGATTTCCCGACCGCCGGTTTCATCTACGGGCGCGCCGGAATCCGTTCGGCTTACCTGACCGGGCGCGGCATCATCCAGATGCGCGCGCGCGCAGGCATCGACCGCATCGGGCGCGGCACAACCGAGCGCGACGCCATCATCATCACCGAGATTCCCTATCAGGTGAACAAGGCGCGTCTCATCGAACGCATCGCCGAACTCGTCAATGAGAAGAAGATCGAAGGCATCTCAGACCTCCGCGACGAGTCCGACCGCAACGGCATGCGCATCGTCGTCGAACTCAAACGCGACTCGGTGCCGCAGGTCGTCCTGAACAAGCTCTACAAGATGACGCCGATGCAGTCGTCGTTCGGCGTGATCAATCTGGCGATTGTCGAAGGCCAGCCGCGCGTGCTGACCTTGAAGCAGATGCTCGAAGCCTTCGTGGACTTCCGCCGCGAGGTCGTCAGGCGGCGCACCGAGTACGAACTGCGCAAGGCTCGCGCCCGCGCGCACATCCTCGAAGGCTTGAACAAGGCCATCGACGCGCTCGACTACATCATCCCGCTCATCCGCAACGCCTCTTCGGTTGACGAGGCGCGCGCGTGGCTCACGGGACATATGGACAAGATGGGCGAAGGGCGCGCGTGGAAGGGTCTGCCGACAGACCTGACGCAGGCCGGGTTCATCGCGAAACTGCAAAAAGTGATCCGGCGTCTGGAATTCTCCGAACTCCAAGCGCAGTCCATCCTCGATCTGCAACTGCGTCGCCTGTCCGCACTCGAACGGCAGAAGATTCTCGACGAGTACGAGGGCGTCATCAAGTTCATCGCCGAACTCGAAGAGATTCTCTCGAACGAAAGCTCGCTCCGGCGCGTCATCGTGGGCGAACTCGAAGAGGTGCGTAAAACCTTTGGCGACAAACGCCGCACGGAGATCATTGACGAGGGCGTCGAACTCACCATCGAGGACATGATCGCCGACGAGGAAGTGGCGATCACGATCACCAACTCCGGCTACATCAAGCGCACGCCCGTTTCGTCTTACCAGCGACAGGGGCGCGGCGGCAAGGGACGCTTCGGCTCAGCGCCAAAGAACGGCGATTTCGTCGAGCACATCTTCACTGCCTCGACGCACGACTACATCATGATCTTCACCGACAACGGGCAGGTCTTCAAGTTGAAGGTTCACGAGATACCGGACGCGCCGACGCACGCGCGCGGCAAGGCCGTCGTCAATCTCATCAATATTCCTTCGACGCGAAAACTCGCGGGCGTCGTGCCCGTCAAAGAGTTTTCCGAAGGCCGCTACGTAGTGATGGTCACGAGCAAGGGCGTGATCAAGAAAACTGCGCTCTCGGAGTTTCAAAACATCCGCACGAACGGCATCAACGCCATCAACATCGACGACGGCGACGAACTGCTCGACGTGGTGTTGACCGACGGCACGAAGCGCATCTTCATCGCCACGCACAACGGCCTCGCCATCCGCTTCGACGAGGCGGACGTGCGCCCGATGGGTCGGGCCACGCGCGGCGTACGCGGCATCGACCTGCGTAAAGATGATTTCGTCGTCTCGCTCTGCGCCGTCTCGGCGGACGACAGCGAGCGCATGCTCTCCGTCTCCGAACAGGGCTTCGGCAAGCAGACGCCGATCACGATCTACCGCCTGCAATCGCGCGGCGGCAAGGGCGTCATCAACATGAAGGCGACGCCGAAGACCGGCAAAGTGGTGGCCGTCTTCCCCGTCGAAGACGACTCCGAGATCATGATCATCACGCAGCAGGCCAAACTCATCCGCATCGAAGCGAGCCACATTCGCAAGACAGGGCGCAGCGCGCAGGGCGTCCGTCTCATCAAGTGCGACGGCGGCGACAAGGTGACGAGCGCGTCGCTGCTCGCGGCTGCGGGCGACGAAGAAGCAGCCGTGATCGCCGCCGAATAAGCCGGTCACACTTCGGTCGCACTCGCGACCAACAAAAGCTCCCGCTCATGGATCATGAGCGGGAGCTTTTGTTTGCCAACTGTTCGGTCAGCCGAAAAACTAATCTGTAACGTTCGGCGGACGACTTACTGCACGCCCAAGATCAACTCCTGCATCTTGCGGCTGACGGGCTGCGAGCCGCCGCCGTAGTTGGACATGACGATGGCGGTGTAGCCGCTGTCGAGAAACATGTCGAGGTTTGAACTGATGCCCGCGAAGCCGCCGCTGTGGCCGACGATGCGGTTCTTCGTGTCAACGCCGAAGCCGTAGCCGTACTCGGGCGAGTTGAGTTCGGGCTTGGCCGAGAGCAACTGGCTGACGTACTCCGCGCCGACGAGTTTGTTGGCGCGCAACGCCGCGTCGAACTTCAAGAGATCGCCCACGGTCGAATAGCCGCCGCCCGCCGGACCGCCGCGAATGACGTGCTGGAAGACGTTGTTGCGGAAGCGCGTCGTGCCGTCTTCGTTGAACTCCTTCTGGTAGCCGACGGCGAGATTGGGCGTCACCAGATCGAGTTCGTAGGCGTCGGTGTTCGTCATCCCGGCGGGCTTGTAGATGTTTTCGCGGACGTAATCGAAATAACTCTGCCCGGTCGCCTTTTCGATGACCGCGCCGAGCACGAGCATCCCCGTGTTGCTGTAAGCCCATTTAGTGCCCGGCTCGAAGGCGAGCGTCTCGCCTTCTGCGAGCGTCATCAAGTCGTTGACGGTGCGGAAGCGTGCGCGCGACGAGTCCATGAACTTCCGGTTGAAGTAGCTGCCCAGACCCGACGTGTGCGTCAGCAGGTGCTTGATCTTGATCTTCTGCGCCGCCTCTTTGTTCGGGAATTCGGGCAGGAACTTCGCGAGCGGGTCTTCAAACGAGAGCTTGCCGCGTTCGACGAGTTGCGCGATGGCGACCGCCGTGAACATCTTGTTCATCGAGCCGAGGTTAAACTTCGTGTCCGTGCGATTGGCGACGCGGAAATCCTTGCTCGCCTCGCCGTAAGCCTTCTCGAAGAGAACCTTGCTGTCCTTCGCCAGCAGCACCGCGCCGGAGAACACGTCGGCCTCCGCCAACTTCTGCACGTAGGCTTCGAGTTCGCGCACACGCTCCGCGTCCGTCAAATTCTTCACGGCGCGCTCACCGGCGGGGGCTTTCGGCGGGCGCATGCCGATGCCCGTGATGCGATGCGGCGCGTTCGCTTCGACGCTCACCCCGAGAGCCATCCAGTCGCCCGTCAACTTCGCGCGCAGGAGCGCGGTCGCCTCCGTCGCGCTGCTGTCCTGAATCCCGCTGAACTCGACGCCGCGCGTGCGGTCGCGCACCTGCGCGATGAAATTCAGGTGCGCGCTCAAAGGCATCTGGGCCAGCCCGCCGCCGTAGTTTTCCTCTATATATTTCTTCATCGCAGGCACGTCCGTCGAATTGATGATCTTGACCAACTCGCCGACGCGCCGCGTGGCGGGAGTCTCAGGCGCGTCGGGCGTCGGCGGCGACTGCTGCGACTGTGCGACGGCAGACAGGCAGACCAATAACAGCACGGCGCGGGCGGTTGAATTTATGATGGCTGAAAATTTTCTCATCTCTCGATTATCCTCGCTTGTTTGGGTTGCGCTCATGGCGCGTTTAATTCTCGCTCTCGCTGTGGGAGTGAGAGTTGGTGCGTATGCGGTCGCCACCGTGGGGCGGTCGCGTCGCCGATGTGTGGCGTTATGCGTTTTTATTTTCGGAGCAGGCCGCTCAGGATGAGGTCGGCGATGTGCTCGGTCTTTTCTTTGATCTCGTCGCGCTCGCCGAGTTCGGTCGTGCTCAGGCTGTAGGGCAGGAACGAGTTGGTAGCGTGGAGCAACGAGAACGCGGTCGAGAGCGCATCGTTGACTTTGAAGACTCCGGCGCGTGCGCCTTCGTCCAGCACCTCTGCGAAGACGCGCGCCTCTTCTTCAAAGTAACGCGCGCGCCGCGCCAGCAACCGCGGGCGCAAGGCGGCCAGCAGGTCGTTCAAACTCTGCGTGTAGTGCTGCACGCTGTCGAAGCGAAAGAGCACGCGCGCCACGAGCATCAGGCGCAGGCGGATCGCCACGTCGGCGTCCGTGCGCGCGATTGCCCACAGACGCTCCTTCAGTCGCTCGACGATGCGGTCAACGTGCGACAGCGTGACCTCTTCCTTACTCGCGAAGTGCAGGTAGATCGTCCCCTTGCCGATGCCGACTTCCTGCGCGATGTCGTCCATCGTCATCTTGCGGTAGCCGTAGCGCGCCAGCAGATGATCGGTCGCGTCGAGAATCGCCTCGCGTACCTCTTCCCTTGTGCTTGCACTGACCATAATTTCCCGACCGCTGACCGGAATTGCCTTTCAGTCATAATTACGACGAGCGAAGCAAGTAGTTCCAAAACTTTTCACGCAGGCGAGAACCGGCGGGAAGGCTCACAGCGGATGACAAAAGCAGCGGATGACAAAAGCAGCATGAGGTGTTCCGTAAAATTGCAGGGGCAGGGCTGCGTGCCCTGCCCCTGCAATTTAACCGCGCCGGTTGAATAAGCCCGGCGGCCAATTTAGTTCGAGGAGGCGACGGCGTTTTTGTATTTCGCGGCGAGTTCGTCCTGACAGGTGATGCAGATGTCCAACTCGCGCAGGAGGCCGTCGTCGAGGCCGTAAATCCACCCGTGGACGGCCAACTCCTGACCGCTCTCCCACGCGCTCTGCACGATGGTCGTGCGGCTCACGTTCAAGACCTGCTCGATGACGTTCAATTCGCACAGTCGTTTGAAACGCTCTTCGTCGTCAGGCTCGGCGGCGAGCAAGGCGTCGTGCTCGTGCTTCACGTCCTGCACGTGCCGGAGCCAGTTGTCGATCAGGCCGTGCTTGCTGTTCGTCAGCGCGGCCTTGACGCCGCCGCAGCCGTAGTGGCCGCACACGATGACGTGCTTCACCTTGAGCACATCCACGGCGTACTGAAGCACCGAGAGGCAGTTGAGGTCTGTATGCACCACGAGGTTTGCGACGTTGCGGTGGACGAACAACTCCCCCGGCAGCATGCCGACGATCTCGTTCGCGGGCACGCGGCTGTCCGAGCAACCGATCCAGAGATACTCCGGCGTCTGTTGCTGCGAGAGGAGGTTGAAGAAATCAGGGTCAGCGGCTTTGATTTTTTCCGCCCACGCGCGATTGCGCGCGAGCAAGTTGTCTAAACTTTTCATCTTCTTAAACGGTCGGCGCGCCTTCTCCTTCGATCCAGACTTCGCCGCTCGTGTAGAACTCCTTTTTCCAGATTGGGACAGTGCGTTTGAGTTCGCGGATCGCCCACTCGCAGGCTTCAAAAGCGGCGCGGCGGTGCGGCGCACTTACGGAGATGACCACCGAAGTCTCGCCGATCTCCAGACGCCCCGTGCGATGCACGATGCCGATGTGCGCGATCTCGAATTTTTCGTGCGCCCCTTGCCCGAGCTTGCGCATCTCGCTCAAGGCCATCGGCGCATATGCTTCGTAGACGAGATACAGCGTCTCGCCGCGACCGCGCGTGAACCTGCGCGCGTAGCCGTCGAGCGTGACGGTTGCGCCGCAACGCGGCGGCACGACGCGCCGCGCGACCGCGCCGACGTTGATCGGGTCGGTCGTGAGTTCAAAAAAATCTTCCTCCGCCGCGCCCTGCTCGTGCGCCCCGGCGTCCGCGCCCGCTCCGCCGCTGACGGGCGGAAAGATGGCGATCTCGTCTCCGGCGCGTACCTCTACAACCTCGCCCCTCGCGTATTCCTCGTTGACCGCGATGAGCAGTGATCGCCCGAAGCGCCGGAGCGCGGGATGCGCGTTCAGAACTTCTTCAAAGACGCTCGCCGCCGTAGCGGGCGCGCAGACTTCGAGTTGTTCCTCTTCGCGCCCGGCCTCTTCGCGCGCCGCGCCGAAGTAGAGCAGCCGCACGCGGATCGTCTGCCGCGCGCCTGCCGTCTGATGTTGCTTGAGATCGTCGCCGGTGGAACTCATTCGTCGAGTTTCGGGTGTTTGCCGCCGTGGCCGTTGCCTTTGGCGAGTTTATGTTTGCGCGCGCGTTCTTCATAGTGGCCGACGACTTGCAAGAGCAAATTCGAGATGCGTTCGAGTCGCTCCGCAGTGGAGCGCAATTCGAGCAGCGACTGCTTGGCCTCGCCGTCGAGTTCCATCGCGGCGGCGACGAGAAAGGAGAGCCGTTCGGGTTCCGCGTCGGGCAGGTCCGGGAGACTGGCGCGGTCGTCGTTCAGCGTGCGCACGGCGTGCGCGATGCGCGTGAAAAGTTCCGAAACCTCACGCGCGCGCTCTGCGAGCAACGCGCCGTCCTCGCGCTCGTCTTCAAAAAACTCGACCCGGCCAACCAGATAAGGCTCGCCCGTTTCGACGTACTCGGAGAGGCGATAGCGGACGAGGCCGACGGTCAAAATGTTGGAACGCCCGTCGGGCAACAGTTGCGACTCGACGACTTCCGCCGCGCAGCCGACATGCCCGACGGGCGGGCGCGTGTTGGTCGCCGTGTTCAAATCGAAGTAAGACAGCCCGAACAAATTATTCCCCGCGCGCACGTCGGCGAGCATGCGGCGGTAACGCTCCTCGAAGATGTGGAGCGGCAGCGGCACGCCCGGAAACAGCACCAGCGGCAGCGGGAACAGCGGCAACTCGCTCACGCCGCGCACTTTCTCGAAAAAATCTGTCATGGATTAAGAAGGGTTGAAGAGCGGCGAAGGGAAATTGGGTTTCTACTGAGAAGAGCTTGATCTAACACCGCTGATCCAACCCTTTCTGACGCCATCTCGCCATAACGCGCGAGCATATTGTTCAGCGGTGTAGCCCCACGTATTGCTTTTCCTCTCCACGTCGCCTCGATCTTCGGCATCGGCGTACTCCCGCACAACTCTTTCTTCGTTCATGCCATAGCGATTGACCAACATTAGCATGTACGCTCTTTGCGTAGATTGCCTTTTCATAACTCAATCATTCATAACCGCTGATACCTACGTTGACGCATTGCGTTCAATGGCATTCAGCGCGCTGGCGGAGGCGACGAGTTCGCCTTCGTCTGTCGCCGTCGCCCCGGCGGGCGTTGGGGCGTCGGCTGCCCCGTTTGCAGGTGCGCCGTTCGTTTGTTCGACGGCGAGTTCGAGTTGTTGTTCGATGAGACTCAGGATTTTTTCGGGCGACTCGTCGCCGAGCGCGAGGCGTTTGGCTTCGAGCGTGAGCGCGGCCATGTCGTGGGCGCGGGCGCGGAAGCGTATGTCGCGCGTGATCAAGTCTTCGATGATGCGGCGTTCGCGCACCTGCCGGGAGGCGTCCGAGTCGAGTCCGGCGGCGACGGCGTATTCGACGGGCACGCTCCGGTTGCTGATCATGATGTGGAGCGCGCCGGTCAGCGCGCGCGCCTCTTCGCGCATGCGCGGGATGTCGAGCAGAGAGTTTTTGAACCCGAGATGGCCGCGCAGGTTGATCTCGATGATCGGTGCGGGCGTCGCGTCGCGCTCGGCGTCGTGCGTGCGCGCTTCGAGGCGGATCACTTCCAACACGCCCGCGTGTACGGCATCGGCGTCCGCCACGCCGGACACGTCGAAGTTGAGACGCTGGAAAGGCCGCTGGGTGTAGTCGCGCGAATGCTCGGCGGTGATGCGTCCCGCTTCGTCAACTTCGACGAGATAGAGGCCGCGCTCCTCTTTGAACTCGTCAATCGTGCAGGCTTCGAGCGAGCCGGGGTTGAACGCCCAATCCTCGATCTCGAAACGCTTGTGCGTGTGGCCGAGCGCGACGTAGTCGACGAGCGTGCGCAGTTCCTTCATGCGCGAGATTGAGAGGGCGGGAATGTTCGGGCGGTTGAGTTGGCCTTCCACGTCCGTGTGCAGCATCAGAATGTTGAACAGCCCCTCGCCGCGCGCGCGCCGGAGCGCGTCCACGACGAGCGGCACGGCGGCGTTGGTCGAAGTGCCGAACCAGTGCGTGCCGAAGATGCGCGCGCCCGCGATGTCTATGTAAGAGCCGCTGCGTTCCTCTTCGTTCCACGGGACGAGGTTGAAGCCGTCGCGCGTGTCCGGCTCTAACAGGACGAGGTAGCCCCACTGCGAGAGCGAGCGCATCCAACTGAACCGATTGACGGCGTCCGACTCGTGCTGGTCGTGATTGCCTTCGATGGCGACGACGGGAATCCCGGCCTCCTTCAACATGTTCAGGCCGATCATGGCGTGGTTCATCGCCTGCGGGTCAACTTTACGCGAGTTGAAGAAGTCGCCGCAGATGAGCACGAAGTCGACGGCGTTCGGCAGCGCGTGGCGCACGATCACGTCGCTCCACGCGCGGAAGAAGTCGGTCGTGCGCTCCTCTACGTTGTAGCGTCGGCAGCCGAGATGAATGTCAGCAAGATGAAGGAATTTCATAATGATCACACGACGCGCACGGGCGACAGACCCATCCGGGGACGGCAAACACATGCGCTTTCGTGTGACTATTATACAACGAGAGAGGTCAGAGGTGAGGGGTCGGTAAAAACAAAAGCTGTTTTGACCGGCCTCTCACTGCTGACCTCTGAAAAAAAGATGAAGCCCCCGCGACTCTGGGAATGAGTCAAATTTGGAAGCGGGGGCTTCGGCTCCGGGCGGCGGCAGAAGGGATACCGTAAGTGCGCGGAGCGCAACGGTCTCTCGTGAAGGGGACGAGAGCCGAACTTGTAAAATCTCTCAAAGAGCTAATCTCTGCGGCGCGGCGGCAGTTAGGGGGAGGTAAAGCCGCCGCGCCAGCGAGCGTGAGGACAGAATTCTGTCAACGACCGTGTTTGCCCTGCGTTGCGCGCAACAAGTGTGAGGCCGCAACGGCGTCGCACATGATCTTGTTGAGGGCATCAATGGCCGGGCGTGCGACGTGTTCGGAAATCTTCTTGCGAGCCAGTTGAAGCAGCACCCCGCGTATCTCGGCGGGAGTCAGTTCGCCGTCGGGTTTCTCTTCCAACTTGTTCAATAACGCTTTCAAAAAACTCACCACCTAACCATTATGAGATTACATCTCGATTCATTTCAAAAAATTTTTCAGGCCGCTTCGAGTCGCGTCGAGAGCGTCGAATGGCGCATGGTCGTGAGCAACTGTTCGACGTCGAGCGGCTTGGACAGGAAACCGTCCGCGCCCTGCCGGAAACAGGCTTTCTTCGTCTCGATGCTCTCGTCCGAACTGACGATGTAGACCTTCGATGATGGGCACTGCTCCTTGAGATAGTCGAGGATGCGCAGGCCGACTTCGGGCGAATCGAGTACCGGGGGCATGTGCAGATCGAGGATCGAGATGACCGGCTCGAAGCGCGCCGCATGGCGCATGGCGGAGGGCAAGTCGCTCGCCGTCGTCACGTCGTACTCGTCGCAGAGCGTCCAGTAGAGTTGCTGTCTGATGGCGGTTTCGTCGTCAACGATGAGAAGTTTCGGTTTCAACGTCTTGTTTCCTTTCCGCCACCTGCGTCTCTGGTAGAGCGCGCCTGCCATCAACTCTTAAAACTTTTCAACTCACTTCCTGTCTCACGCCTGACTTACATCGCAACATACGTGCCACACCCTTCAAGCGACGCAAAACGCCCTTTCGCGCCAAATATTGCGCATTATTCACTAAACTAACGATCACGGGTGTGAACTAGAGTAGACAGGCGGCTGTCAGGTGTAGACAGGAGAAGACAGAAAAAGGGATGAGGACGGAGGGATGAATCAGAAAAGCATTCAAGCGTGTGAGTGCTTTTCTGATTCATCCCTCCGCCTTCATCCCTTCAGGTAGTGATGGCTAGTTCGCTGATGAGGCGATGGAGGTAGGAGCGGCTGATGCCGAGGCGTTTGGCGGCGGCGGCTTTGTTGCCGCCTTCGGCGTGCATGGCGTTGATAAGGAGGCGACGCTTGAGGGCGAGCATCGCGCCTTCGAGGGTGGCTTCGTCGTCGAGGCCGTTGTCGGCGGCGACGGGCGCGCGGCGGATGTGGAGCATCTTATCGGGTAGAAACTCCGTGTCGAGCCGTGAGCCGGTGGTTAAGACGACGAGCCGCTCCATCAGATTTTCGAGTTCGCGGACGTTGCCCGGCCAGTCGTACTCCTGCAAGGCTTCGAGGAGCGCGGGGTCGAGCGCAAAGGGCGGTCGCCCGTGTTTGTCGGCGGCCTTCATGGCGAAGTGCGCGGCGAGGATGGGGAGGTCTTCGCGCCGCTCGCGCAGGGCAGGCAGTTGCAGCGGCACGACGTTCAGGCGATAGAAGAGGTCGCGCCGGAAGCGACCCTCTTCGACCTCATGTTCGAGGTCGCGGTTGCTGGCGGCGATGAGGCGGATGTCAACCGTGAGAGTTTTCGTGCCGCCGAGACGCTCGAAGGCGCGATCCTGCAAGACGCGCAGGAGTTTCACCTGCACGGCCTGTGTGAGTTCGCCGATCTCGTCGAGGAACAGCGTGCCGCCGTCGGCCAACTCGAAACGCCCCATCTTCGCCTGCGTCGCGCCTGTGAACGCCCCCTTCTCGTGGCCGAACAGTTCCGACTCGATCAACTCTTCGGGCAGAGCCGCGCAACTGACGGCGACGAAAGGACCCTCGGCGCGCGGGCTTTCTTCGTGGATGGCGCGCGCGAGCATCTCCTTGCCCGTGCCGTTCTCGCCCGCGAGCAGCACGGTCGCGCTCGTCGCGGCGACGGCGCGCGCCTGCTTCATGATGCGTTCGAGGGCGGGAGAGCTTCCGAGCAGGCGACCGAAACCGCGACAGGCAAGAAGCGTGGCGCGCAGTTTCAAATTCTCTTCTTCGAGATGGCGCACGCGCGCCGCCTGCCGGACGATGTGCGTGACTTCCGCCTCGTTGAAAGGTTTCTCGAAGAAGCCGTAAGCGCCGCAACGGATGGCTTCGAGCGCGGTCTGCCGCGAGTTGCTGCCGGTGATGACGATGACGGGGATGCTCGGACGCGCGGCACGCGCCGCTTCGATGACGGCCAGACCTTCGCTGATGCCGTCGAGGTCGGGCGGGAGGTGCAGGTCGCAGAGGACGACCTGCACGCACCCGCTTTGCAACTGCGCGATGGCCGCGATGCGAGAGTCGGCTTCGAGAACGTGGTGCTCCGAGTCGAGCGCCCAGAAAAGTTGACGGCGTAAAACCTGATCGTCGTCAACGACGAGCACGGTCGCTTTGTCCGGCGTGGGTTCCGGCGTGGGTTCGCTCATTGGACGTGTGCCTTCATGCGGGGGTTAAGGTCCGTCCTTCGTCGGGGACGCGCTTTGCTGGCGCACGCCGGACAGCCATCTACGAAAGCAATGTTTTAATTAACTCTTGGAAGCGAAATGGACGTGCTCAACTGGCCGCGCCCGTCTTCGCGGAAGTCTTCGCTTGCGAAGACTTCTCAGCCGAGCGAGCATATGAGGCCAAGAGCGGAATGGATGGTAGCACGACGCGGAAGCGCGTGCCAGACCCGAGCTTGGATTTAACTTCGAGCCGTCCGCCGTGCGACTCGACGATCTCGCGGCAGGTGTAGAGGCCGAGGCCGATGCCGCGTTTCTTCGTCGTCGCGAAGGCGCGAAAGAGGCGCGTGCGCATGAAGTCTTCGGTCATCCCCGGCCCCGTGTCTTCGACGCTGAAGTAGACCAGCCGGTCGCTCTCTTCCCCGGCGGCGACGGTGAGTCGCCCGCCGCGCCCGCCCATCGCCTCGAACGCGTTGACGATCAGATTTTCCACCACGCGCTCGATGCGCTCCGCATCAATCGGGGCGACGAGCGTGTCGGGCAGTTCCGTCTTAATGTCGTAAAACTCGGCGCGCGGTTCGGCGGTCGCCGCGAGCACGCGCCGGATGACGGTGATGAGATCGGAGGGCTGCGGCGCGCGCCGGTATTCGCCGCTCAGAGACTTCACCGGCTCGCTCAGACGCGCGACGAGACTGCCGAGTTTCTCCGTCGCCTGCCGGAGCGAAGAGACTGCGTCTTCGCGAAACTCCGCGCGGTGAAATTGACGCTCCATGTTCGTGACGAGCATCGAGAGGCCGGTGATGGCGTTCTTGAGGTCGTGCGTGAGCATCGCGGAGAGACGCACGAAGGATTGAAACTGCCGCGTCTCGGCCTCGCGCGCGATGAGTTCGCGCAGGCGGTCGCTCATGCGGTTGAAGCCTTCGACGAGCGCGTGCGTCTCGTCGTTCGCCTCCACTTCGATGCGCTGGTTGAGATCACCCGCGCCGATGGCCGCCGCTGCCTCGGTGACGCGGCTGATGCGGCGCGTGGCGCGCGTGACGATGGCGAACACGAACAGCGTGACCGCGCCCGCGACGAGCAGCGCGACGACGAGCGACATCAGGCCGTCGCGGTTGAGACTCGCCACGGCGCGCGTGTAATTTCCGGCGGCTGCCACCGAGAGGCTGCTGCCCGCGACCGGCCTGTAGGAGACGAGCCAGCGCGCGCCGTCTGCCGGAACGGTGTAGAAATCCGTCCCGCTCTGGCCGGTCTGCATCGCGCGCGCGAAGGCGTCGAAGTAAGGCATCGCCACGCCCGCCGGTTGATACTTGAGCGCGTGGTTGGTGTGGTAGACGATCTGCCCCGTCTTGTCCAGAACGAGCAGCAGGCGCGTCGCCTGTGTGGAGTTGTCGGTGCGCGCGGACGCGTTCTGGGCGGGAGATGTCGCGGCGTTCGAGTCGCTCCCGGCCTCTCGCAGCAGCGCATCCAACTTGAGTTCGGCGACGAGCGCGGCTTGCGGCGTGCGTTCGTTGACGGGCGAGAAGACGGGCACGGTGTAGACGATGCAGGGCGTGCCGTTTGCGCAGCGCGTCACGTTCGAGCGCAGTGGCTTCTGTTCGGAGGTCGTCCAGACGTGTTCATCAACCGACAACTGGCCGGGCAGTAAATCTACGATCCTGACATTGAGCGGCAGGTAGCCTTCATAGGGCGGCTCGATACGAAGCGGCGCGCGTCCTGACTGCGATGCGCTGAACAACGTGACAGCCATATAGTAATTGCCATTTTCGATGAGGAATTCTGCGATGTCGCTATACACAGGGTACGGCACGCCTGCTATCGTTGTGCCATTTGGCGCAGCCGAAGTGTTTGCTGTGGCCGACGATGCGTTGCCGCCGCCCGCGTAGTCGCGCAACGCGCTTGTCTGCCCCAGACGGTTCAAGTCGCTTTCGCGCGTGCGCAGAGCGGCCTCTAAGTCGTGCGCCGCACGCGTCGCCTCAACCTCGACCTCCTCACGCAGCATCCCCTCGACGACGTTCAGGCTGTTTCGATAGAACAGCAAGCCGACGAGCAACACCGGCACGAGGATGCCGACGACGAAAAGGATTAAGAGTTTTGAGCGGAGGTTCACGTCGAAATTTTAAGCGGCGCGGTGCGAATGAGGTCGTGCCCGAAGACTGTGCATGCCGACTGTGACGGTCGCGTCGCAGATGCTAACGCGGAGCATGCAAACTGTCAAAAAAATTTCCGCGTCTTTTCGCGGACGGACGCGAGCAGTTTGCGTTTGAGTTTATGAGACGCGCGTGCGCCCGAACTCTTCGAGCAGCGGAGCAAGACGGGCGATGATGAGCGGGTGCGCCGCACCGCCGGCGGCGACGAGGCCGTTGCGGTTCTGCACGTCCTCTGTGTTGTAGCGGAGCGGCTCGCCCCAGAGGTCTGTCAGTCGTCCCCCGGCTTCGACGAGGATCGCTTCGGGCGCGCAGGTGTCCCAGTGCTTCGTGCGCGGCGAGAGGTGTATGTAGAGGTCGCACTGCCGCTCGGCGATCAGCCCCGTCTTGATGCCGACCGAGCCGCGCCTGATCTCTTCGCTGAGGCCGAGCGCGCGCATCACCGTCGCCATGCGCGGGCTGTGATGATTGCGGCTCGCCGCCAGACGCATCCGCGCAAACTCCTTCACACTTGAGACGCGCATACGTTCCGGCTGCGTCTCCGGCCTGACGACCCACGCGCCCGCGCCGCGCGCCGCGTAGTGCAACACGTCGGGCACGGGTTGATAGACGACGCCGAGCACGGGCGCGCCCTCTTCGACCAGCCCGATCTGCACGGCGAAGTCGCCGTTGCCTTCGATGAAACCCTTCGTGCCGTCGAGCGGGTCAACCATCCAGACGCGCGAGATGCTCAGGCGACGCACCGTGTCGAGCGTCTCTTCGGACAATAGACCGTCGGCGGGAAACTCGCGCTCCAAGCCTGCGACGATCACGTCGTTGGCGGCGTGGTCGGCCTGCGTCACGGGGTCTTCGTTCTCGCTCTTGTGGACGATGCGCAGTGGCCCGCCGTAATGTTCGAGCGCGGCTGCGCCCGCCGCGCGCGCCAGCGAGATCGCCGCGTCGAGTTCGCGTTCGTAAAGCTTGCCGCCCGCGGTTTCCATGTGCGACTGATTGCTCAAGGTTCTCTCAATCTCCGACCGCCGAAGCTAACATTACCCAATGAGGAAAGTCTCACGCAAAGGCGCAAGGCAGGAGGCGCGAAGGCTTGAACGGCCTTAACAACTTTTGCGCCTTTGCGTGAAATGCTTTTTTCACTTCACAGGTCGCGCGCTGCCTCGCGGATGATGTCGAGCGTGGTTTCGATGTCGCGGCGGGTCGTGCGGAAGTTGACGATGCAGGCGCGCAGGGCGAACCTGCCGCGCAGCGATGCGTTCGACACGTAAGCCCGCCCGCCGCGCTGCACGGCGCGCAGGATGCGCTCGTTCAACTCGTCCACTTCCGTTTCGACGCGCGCTCGCTCTCCTTCGCCCGCAGCGGCGAGCCGACGCCTCATCTCCGGCGGCACGTAACGAAAACAGCAGATGCTCAACTCGACCGGCGCGAGCAGTTCAAAGTCTTCCGCCGCTTCGACGCGTGCGCCGAAGCAGGCGGCGAGCGCGTTGTCTTCCGCAATCGCGGCGGCGATGGCCTGTGCGCCGTAGTAGCGCAGCAGCATCCAGATTTTCAACGCGCGGAAGCGGCGCGACAACTCGACGCCATAGTCGAAGAAGGCGAACGACTCGGCCTCCGTCTCTTCAAAAATTTTGATGTACCCGGCCTCGCTCCCCGCCCACGCCGCGCGCACCCGCCCCGCATCACGAAAGAGCAGGCAACCGCAATCAACCGGCGTGTAGAGCCACTTGTGCGGGTCGAGGGCGACGGAATCGGCCTCGGCGAGTCCGGCAAAGAGCGCGCGTTTCGACGGGTCGGCCCCGGCGAGTGCGCCGTATGCGCCGTCAATGTGAAACCAGAGGTCGTATTCGCGCGCGACCCGCGCGATCTCCGAGAGCGGATCAACCGCGCCCGTGTTGACCGTGCCCGCACTCGCCACCACGCAGCACGGCTGAAAGTTGTCGCTCAGGTCGCGCTCGATTCTTTCGCGCAGTCGCCGCACGTCCATGCGGAAATTCTCGTCCGTTTCGACGACGCGCACCTGCTCGCGTCCCAGTCCGAGAATGTCCGCCGCCTTCGTGATCGACATGTGCGCCTGATCCGAGACGTACACGGTAGCGGGTCGCGCGGCCTGCCATAAGCCCTTTTGCGAAACGTCGAGGCCGCCGTGCCTGCTCGTCTCGTCGTCGCCTGCCGAGGCGGCGGCGCGCGCCTTCGTGCGATGCGCGACGTAGAGCGCGTTCAGGTTCGCCATCGAGCCGCCGCTCGTCAACAAGCCGCCCGCGCCTTCCGCGTAGTTGACGAGCGCGGCGAGCCAACCGACGACTGTGTGTTCCACGTGCATCGCCGCCGGGGATGAACGCCACGCGGCGACGTTCTGGTTGAGCGCGGAGGTGATGAGGTCTGCGAACGCGCCGACGGGCGTGGAGGGCGAAGCGACGTAGCCGAAGAAGCGCGGGTGTCCGGTGTGGCGGCTGCCCTCGAAGATGCGACGGCAATCCGCGAACAGTTCATCGAGCGAGTCGGGCGCGTCGGGCAGCGGCGCGGCGAACTGCGCGGCGAGTTCGACCGCGCCCGTGTGCGTCACG
>Ga0307513_10002023_pt1 | contig 28561 bp, 24 predicted proteins | sample 15_EM_MG_FD_202174 | JGI IMG/M metagenome (GOLD analysis project Ga0307513, IMG submission 202174) | Populus trichocarpa ectomycorrhiza microbial communities from riparian zone in the Pacific Northwest, United States - 15_EM | ecosystem: Host-associated > Plants > Roots > Unclassified | place... | reverse complement strand
TTTCAGATCAGAATTGAGAGGCCAAACACCCCTTAGATTTCAACCTGCCATTTGTTTAGTCAGAGAATATCACTCGTAGGAATAAGTGGGGCCCCGCACAGGGGCAAGAGTGGGGGACAAGAAGACAGGGGCCCGTCTAGGCAATCAGCGGGGAAAGTAAAATACCCGCCCCGCCCCACAGCCCGGCCAGGGCCCCGTGTCATACAGGGCGGAGAGGAACGGCAAAGAGTTGACCCCGGGCCGGAGAAACAGCGGGGTCACAAAGTGAAAACCCGCCCCGCCCCGCCCCGTAACGAACACTATCTTTGTTGGCCCCTTTTGGTCTCTCCCAGCCTAGGGACTTGGTAACAGTCGCTTTCCACTATTTTCTCCGTGATGAGTTGTGCGATTCGGTCGCCTTTTTGGATTTGGTAATCCTGGTTGCCCATATCGGCTAGTACCACCTTGATCTCGCCATTATAGTCGGAGTCGATTACACCTGCATTGACAGCAATTCTGATGTTTAACTGCCATGCCGCTTCGTGGTGCTATCCGTCCATAGATTCCTTGTGGTGGTGTGATTGCAATTCCTGTTGCGACAACTTCTTGTCCTCGAGCAGGAATAGTCCTTTCTTAGTTTGCGTACAGGTCGTGTCCCGCCGCCTTTGCCGATCCTCTGGTCGGTAATTTGCTTGAGGGTCAAGTAACCTAACTTGTATCCTCTGGTCTTTCTTTGTTCGAGTTGCGCCGAACTCAACTTTTAAGTTCTCTTCTCGTGCCTCGTCTTCAGGTATTGCGTATACCGTGGGTGATTCTTTTAAACACCATGTCGTACACGGTTCGCTTTCGAAGGTGATCTTTCCTTGTCCCCAGTCTATTCGGGGACTGTGTTGCTTTAACCATGGCATCCTGAGGATAACCTCATGGTTGGGTAGTTTGGCCACAGGGAACATCGCCCATTCCCTATGGCGACCGATATCCATAGGTACTTTCACTGTATGGGTAATTGGTCCCATAGCGCGGGGTCGACCGTCCGCCAGGTAAACTTCTCGTATTGTCTTTGCTTGTGTTGTTCTGATGTTGTATTTGCTGCAGAACCCTTTGTTGATAAAGTCCTTGGTTGCTCCCGAGTCGATCATCGCGTTAATCGTAATTTGTCTTGTTGTGCCATGTAGTCGTGTTGTGACCATAATATGGTCATTTTCGTTGTTCAATGCTTCCGTGTTGTTCAGTGCCGCGTAAAGGTTCCTCATCTCAATGGGCTTTGGTTTGGTCTTGTCCCTCTGACCATTGCTTACTGGGGACTTTCGTTGTTTCCCGATTCTTCTTCTTTTGCGACCTCCATTTCCCTGGCTTTGGCTGGTGCTCTCCACTGTTTTTTGTTGACGTTCCTGGGTTCCCAGGTCGCTCCTTCTTTGCTTTTGGCCTGGCTTCGGCATGCCGCTGCTCGATGTCCCGGCTTAGCACATTTGAGGCACAAGTTGCTTTTCATCCTTCGTTGGTATTCTTTGGCTGAGATGTTGAATCCAGGCCTTCTTCGGGTAGCATCCAACTCCATTGGATCTCCCTGGTTGTCGTTCTTGGGTCGCAAGGTCCCATTCTGATTTCGGGGGGTTCCTGGAGATGGAGCTTTTTCTTTGCTGATTGTCCTGTGTCGCATGTGTTTGATGGCTGCCATCTTTGTCTCCTTTTTGATGGCCCAGTTGGCCACGAATTGGGGGTCTTGAGAGTCTGGTCCATCCATTCCCCATGCGTCTTGGAGTTCTGCTTTGAACCCCCTCATTAGGTGATAGGTCAGGGTTGCATCGTCCATTCCGGTCTGACTGGCGATGAGTCTATATTCGTTCCAGTATTCTGTAGCTCCTTTCGATCCGTGAGCCATTCTCATGAGTTTTGCTCTTGCCGCTCCTTGCTCGTCGATTTCGCCAAACTGGCCCTGTAATTCTTTCTTGAAGTCGTCCCAACTGCTCCAGGTTACATCCTGTCGTCCTTCGATGTATGGCGTAGCCCATTTCAACGCGTCGCCTCTCACAAGGCTAAGGGCGTAGACACTTTTGTCGTTGTTGTACTCGAATTCCCATCCCCCTCCTTTGAAGTAGACAGACAGCTGGGCCAGGCAACCTCTGGGTTGGTCTCGTTCGCCGTGAAATGTGCTGGGTTCCTTAATTTTAGGCTTCTTCGTGTTTCCAGATCCCCCTGTTAAGGCTCCCATGATTTGCTGTATTTGATCCGGTGTAAGGTTGGATGGTAAGGGCGGATCCGGTTCTTTGCCCTTCGTGTCTGGATTAGGTGTGGATGTGGATGCGATCGTGTTTCTTCTTGTAGGTACTGCGTCCGTTTCGTTCGAGTCAGAACCTTCTTCTGAGCTATCTGTTGTGGCGCTTGCGGCTCGCGAGTGTTGAATAGACTTGGCTAACGCTTCTCCGAGTCCCTCTAGGTCGATTTCTGTTTCAGTGAGGTCGATCTCCTGATCGACAGGTTGTTGGGCCGTTGTATCGTTGGGTGTTGCGATAGGACGCAACCAAATGTAACCATCCTATTGTTGTTAAGTATGCAACAGGTAACGATCGTTATTTCCTAAGTCAACAAGTCTCCTTATTCTATAGTAGGGCGTATGGAAATACTATCTCCTCAGATAGTACGGAACTAGCTTGCTTGTCTTTAATGATTCGTCAAAGCATACTATTTCGTCAAATAGTAAGATGGATGGATTGTCGTTCTTGATAGAACTATCACAATAGTCCTATGTTCGAGCCGCCCGTCGAGACTATCACAATAGTCTCCGGGTTCTCAGAGCGTAGGCTGTCGTAGAGGAGGAGTGTATGTAAATCGAGTAAAGCGTAATTGTGTTGCAATATCTTGAGTATAGAAAAGTACTTAGATGGTTGCGTGAAGATCCTATCTCTTGGTCGCTTTTTCTTTTTTTTTATTCTTTCTTTTTTTTTAATCAAATCGTTATTATGTTTAAAGGTACAAAAGACTCATGCAGCGCTAGCTATGGAGATAAAAAACCTATAAGCAAACGTCATCCCGCCAGCTTCACCTCGTCAAGGGAAAAATCAAATACCCCGAATCCATAGGAAAAGCCCCCCTCGCCCAGCACCTAAGACAAAACCTCAGACACGTAGAGAAACAATTCATAGAGACGTACAGGAGAGAGACCCAAACCCTTCAGCAGGCCCCCTGGTAACACTAAGAAAAGAATCAAAGAAACGCCTAGATACAACTACTATTGCCAATATGCCAAATCCAAGAACCCGTGCGGTGAAATCCGGTTGGGGCGGTGGCTCAACGGTCGGGGGTGACTGGAAGGTGACGACGTGTCGGCGTTTAGGAGAGACCAAGGAGGCAGTGCAATACCATGATCAACCTTAACCTAAGCGAGGATTGCGACCGTAGAGTAAATCGCAGGCGGGAGAGAGAAAGGTGGGCGAGCGGAGCCACCAGGCAGAGGGGATGCCAGCCAACGACGAGTAGCAGTAGCGTGCCAGCCAGTGATTAGCAGTAGGGTGCCAGCCGGTGGGGAGCAGTAAGGTGCCAGCTGGGGACGCGGATTAGCAGTAAGGTGCCAGCTTATGGGGCAGTACGGTGCCAGAGGACGGAACCGGGAGGGGGTAGATGAAGGATCGCGTGCGGGCTAGCCACCACCGACAAACAGGCCATAGCAAGGGCTTTTGGGACGACGACGAGACTGAGCGGGACAGTGATCTTACTAACCGAGGCTTTCCCCATCAGAGGTACAAGCCCAGTAAGCCGGGGCCTACTTCGACCGAGAGTCCGACACCGTGACGCCGACCGTGAGCGTAGCGAGAGGCTTTCCGACCCTGCAAAGTGCTAAGCAAGGTGCAAAGCAAGTGCGGGGTAAGGGGGAGAACCGAACTTCATGAGCGGGTGTCAACGATGAACGGGAACAAGAACCCCAAGGAGGGGAGGCATGCGTGCCTCAGGAGAGGCGGGAGGGTGGCTTAACGTCAACCCCTAGGCAGTAGCCATGATGGGGAAAGAGAGGTGGGTGGGGGAAAGTGACCATGATTTCCCGTGGTGTTGAGATTTCAATCGCCGGAGGTGGAGGAGAGGTGGTTCGTGTCCTATCTCTTGGTCGGAACCAAGCGCCTTATATAGGCATCTTCCCACAACCCTAACCCTGGTGACTCATGACCTCGCGCTACATAAACCTCTATGACTCCTATTGAGTCATAGCGCGAAATCCATCGATAACTCATATGAGTCATCGCACAACATTCGTTTAACCAATCAATACTCATAAACCAATCCATTTGCTCAAACAAGTCACATGTGTGAAACCCATGACTCATAATGTGAGTCATGTGCGAAAGTCATTACATCATATGACGTCACAATCGTGAGTCATGAAACAATCAACCAATCAAAATATAACAATGACTCGCGAGTGCGTCGTCATGTGAGAGCTGTGAGTCAAGTGACGTCATAGTGTGAAATTCAACATACCTTATGACTCATAAGTATGAGTCATGTGAAATCTGCCTTGCTTAGTCACAGTTTGTGACAGCTCTGCTCATAGCGGTCGAGAGCCTTCTATCTCTACTCATACCCTATACATCCGTGCATACCCTATATCTCTGCTTGTATGCTTAACCGAGCCTGCTGATTCCCACTTCTTCAGAGCACTTCACTCTCTATTACATGTACTGTAACAATCCAATTGTCCATGTATTATATAGTGATAGGTAATGGGCATGCTTACCAATGTCTTAAGCTCTTACTATCATGGCAAATAGTAGAGAACTGGCAGATCATCTTGTACTTCCACTATCACGTCCCATACTGTCAAACTGTCCTCACGTTATATAGAAGTGTCACAATAGTTCTATATTATCGATGCACCTCTTCTGACTGTCACAGCCACCCCAGGGGTTCAGAATTTGTTGGTAGACTATTCTTAGAATTCAATAGTAAAGATAAAGAGAATAATTTTGCTAACCTTTTAGTTTAAAACAGTACTTATATGGTTGCGTGAAGAGCATATCTATCAGGTCCGAAGAACTTCCTTATATATCCATCTTCATGACCTTAACACTGGTGACTTATCACCTTTGTGTTACTTAACATGTATGACTCATAATGAGTCATAACACGAAATTAATCAGATGACTGTGATGAGTCACAGCACAACCTGCCGTTATCCAATCACAACCTATAAATTAAATCATGTGCTCGAATGAGTGACATGCGTGAAACCCATGACTCATAATGTGAGTCATGTGCACAAGTTATTACATCATATGACTTACAATCATGAGTTATCAAAACAATCAACCAATCATAACAATCAACCAATCTTATTATAATGATGACTCCGATATCCTGTCCCCAATCAGGTAAGCAACCATGAGTCACCTGACTTCATAGCATCAAAGGATAACATACATATGCCTAATAACTATTAGTAATATGAAATCTGCCTTGCTTAGTTATGATTGGAGACAGGCACTCCTTAGTATATATATCTTCTACTACCGGAATTATTATACCAGCAGAAGAAAGGAAGCAAAGCGAGGGATCATAGAGCGAAGCAAATACCAGGAAATAATCAGGCTGTAGCAATGCACAGACATACTGTGACTAGCTACAACAGCCAGCTTTCAATATATCATAACTACAGGGGATGCCATGGAATTCAATCTAAGGTATGGCCTGAAAACCCTACATAACAAAAGAAATCCACCAACTCTCCCAAAATAAACAATAAAATTTGTAAGCTACGAAAGCCTATGTGAATCCATAACCTCGAAAATTACGGAAATCAAGTACCAGTCATTTCCTCCTCATCATCCCCTTTGGGGCCAGTGGGCATCCTCCTAGGGCGGGAGGGGCATGATAGTCACTCCGCAACACAATTCACACATTTACTGTCCCTGCATAAGGCAATTTTTGCCCTTGTCACATTTTAAGCTCTTTGTTATTTTTGTTTCAATTCTATGCACGAGGCTCCAGTTCCGTGAGCACTGTCCCGTACTTTACATATCCACTGTACCGGCACTGTATATACCGCGCTGGGCCATGATCAATCTCAATCACCAACAGGGAGGCCGAGTTAACTTCTAGTTTTTTCAGTATGATGCGATCCCCCAACTCCCACCATCTCACTTCACACGTTAGCCTCTCTTTTTTGAGAGAGAGAGGGAGACCAGAAAAAACACTAGCCCCAATCCCAAGTTCTCGCTCTCTCGCCCTCCTACTCTTCTCACTATCCCTCTATCTGTTCTGCGCAACAATCACCTTGCCGTGCAGCCTCCTCAGTGCGCCAACCTCACATCTCCTCCCATCCGCTCATCTGCTCGGGTAATTTACCCGTTCCTGCGCTACCATACGTAGGTTTTCCCCCGGCGTAAACCTCACGTGGTACTGGGTGTACGGTATGTCGGTCTGCCGCTCGGTGGGCCTAGTCCGGTTCCGTTACGGGTCACGGTGTATGGGAGTAAACTAGGTTTTAATACCGGAGCTAGGTGGGTATCCGGTGGGATTATGCTGTATCATACACCTATTTGCTTGTTTGGTGGGTTTAATGGGAAGGGAGGGGGGGTTCTAACTACGGGAGGGATGATACGGCGAGTGATCAGTGTTTGGGAAGTTCTGGCCCACGATTCGCCCGACCCGCCAATCGACCCCATGCGAAAAAAGCAGAGGAAGGAAAGAATTACAGAAAGAGATGGAGGAGATGGAGGGGATAGTAGAAGAAAGTGCAAGACAGAGAGAGAGGGATAAATATAAAGGAAAAACCAGTCGCGAATTGCGCATATCTACTACACTGGCTACATACACATGGAGAAACGATAGGAATTTTAGAAAAAAAAAAGAAAAACAGTTTTTACAAATATTCCAGTGAAGAATTGTCGGAACGGAGCAGCAGCAATCACCAATGCCTATTCTCACAATACAGCCATAAAACCGGCTATGAGGAGTAGTAGTGCAAGTACCATTCTGGGATCCTCGGGAAGTATTTTCCAAGCGGCGGATCCAAACATCATTCTGTCCCCATCCTCGTCCAGCATTGGGAAGCTGAGTGCTCCACCAAGGCCATTTGAGACGATAGTGACATGATGAGGGAGAGTGACGTTTGCGGGGACTTTGATACCTAGCGATGACACCAGACCTGTGGCGCATTCCCCTATTAGTAGTGGTTAGAAGTAGAGAAGTGAAGGAGTTTGCGAACCATCAGTATAAGGAAACTCAATTAGCACCTTCTTCGAGGAAACTTGGTATCCAAAAACAACAGCTTGCTGGATAGCGACTTGCTCGAGCGCGCACTACTCAATGTCAGCTTTTCTGCCCTCTCCCACCGGCCAGGAGAAATATGTGGCATACCTCCCTAAGCCCACATTCTGACAGAGCCTTCATTCAGGTCTTGTGGGTGCACGCGCAGCGGGTGAGTTTTGCTTGGTCTTCCTCAATCCAATTTCGTACGCCGACGCTCCGTTGCTCGAATCTGCTGTAGATTTTCGCGCACTGTTTCGATCAATGTTAACTTCAGCGGATTACCTCGCTAGGGGGGTTGTTCTCCACAGTGGGTTACCTTAGGGTGCACGTCTCTTCTGTATAGTTGGTCACTAAGCCATCCGGCGAGGCTTGGGCAGTGAACCCAAGCGTCCAGTCCGTCCGTCTTCGGGTCCGGACGGGACGGACGGCGTACCTGAAAGGATGCCCGGGACGGACGGGTATCCTGGCGTCCGTCCGGAAGACTGCTCGGGACGGACGGGCGGGGACTGCAGGTGTCTCTCAGGTTGCGGAATCTGCCGTGCGCCTCCACGTGACGGGTGGGCCCTGAAGGTGACGGGACAGGAGGTCCCCCGAGGGAATTGGCGTAGAAAACAGGTAACGGCTGATTACCGAGGAGTGAGATAAGGCTTCTAACATCCGAGGCAATGGCTTAAGTTCTTATGAAACTGTTCATATAAAACTATAAGTTATGTGTGTATATATTGTGTATCGGAGAATTTGTAGTTTTGAGAGATGGATATAAGGTGGATATAAGGTGGATACACCTGGTGGTTATAAATAAATCAGCTACCATTGACGAAGAAGCTATTGGCTCACATAGAGTTACAACCTTCCTTCTACTACCGCAATAAAATTAGTCGTATATTCCAGAAGAATGCGTAACTTGAATTTATTCCTAAAGCTATATAGAACAACCTATACCCGCCATCCTGCTCACACCAGTCCTGCGCATGCATACGGAGTATTTAATTAGGAACCAAAGTCTGAGACGAAAGGTGCTAGCGATTTATAGGCCTGACAGAAAATTTGCAGGGACTATAGGTGACGGCCGGGCCCTGCAGACGACGCCAGGGCCCTGTAGGGGACGTCAATCCATCAAGATGACGGCCGGGCCCTACCGGCAGATCCCGTTCCCAATAAGACTGCAGGGCCCGGCCGTCAACCCATAGGACTGCCGTCTTTATGAAAGACGGACGCCTTGCCCGGCCGTCCGCACCCACCTTGCCCGGGACGCCCGGGACTATAGCCCGCCAGGGCCCTGCCGTCCGCCCGGGACGGTTGGGAACACTGATGCAGGTGTAAGGTTGCTAGAACCAAGAATAGTTAGTATCTGCTCCCTCCCCCCCTCCCCACTCCATTGCTAACCGGGCCCCCCAAGACATATACAGAGGTTGTATCCAACACCGCGACGCCTCTATCATCTGCTTCAAGGTATTGGAGGTCATTCCATTCACTAGTGAGGGGAAGAGAATGGGGATCGTCATCCAATTTATGGCTGGTGAAAAGGGCAAGGAACCGGATTTTCTTGGTGCCTGTCCGGAGGAGGTAAACTCTAACGCTGGGGACATCTGGTTCTATCGGAAGGGGGCATGTACCGTCAAGTCTTCGGCTGCGCGCAGGCTGGGAACGGCTGGATGGAGAGTGCGATAATACGAGTGCTGTCGGTAAATATAATAGTCAAGTTTTTGGGTGGAGCATCATAACGTTTGATGAGTTTGAACTTTCTTGTAACATACAGTCAACTCTCGCTGTCCCTGATCTCCATAATACGGATGCCTAGCTGCCCGGTATGAAATGCTGTGAATTCAGGAAGATTTCACAGCCAAACTCGGCCTGTTGTCCAGGATCAATCGTTGTACGGGACAGATTCTTTAGATTTTGGTCATCCGGGATAGCGAGGTGTTACTGTATTTAAATTACCCAATCTTGGTCTTCCGGATTTGTCGTAGTATGCACTAGATTTACACTGCCGCCGCACTTTCCTTCTTTAGTGATGCTACCGCTATCGCCCCAAACACAATACATCTATGATAATAATATACTCCATATTTCCAATGGTCTTGCGGGGTAGGTTTGTCAAAACTAAGTACCCTTCGTCGGCTAACCTAAGCATTCTAGTAATCCCAAAAATACTTGAATAAAATGTGTAAACTCCTATGTCCGGAGTCGCTTATTAAGCAACGAGTTCTTGATGTGAGTCCTCTAGTTGCATTAAAGCTGGACACTCCGATCATTGCCATGGATACTACACGCAGGCCCGAACAACCCAACCTCCGACAAGCTTACCGCAAATTTCAACTATTCTTATATATTGGTATTCCTCTAGCAAAGATTTCCAGAAGCGGTTATTCGACTTTAGACTTTTTCATTTGAGAGCGCACGCTGGTGCTTAACCTTTAAGTGACTGTCATCACTGGGGCAAACGGTTGGTGCCATATTGTTGAGTGTAGTACTCGCGCCGAGAATAAGTCCTGAGACAACGGGCGCAACCACAAACCCCCCCAAATTCAACCCTGACGATAGCTACTACAATGGCAACCACAACTGTAATGTCTATAATACCAAATGCCTCTATATTAGAGTCCCTCCCTCTCTTGAGGAGCCAAATATTCGGTAGGTCTTTCATCTTGACTGTCGTACCGTATCGGCTTAAGCAATTGTGGTATTGCAATGGTTGGGGGTTGTGGGGAATTGTAGTGTCATCCGTTGTCTCAGGACTTATTCTCGCCGCGAGTAGGGTACGGGCAACCACCCTAGTTGTGTTGTGGAGATGATAGGACGGCGTTGAGGGTAAACCACTAGTTGCGCACACATGTTTGTTAGTCCTATTTATTTAGCAGTGGCGCGCATCTGAGAATAGAATAAGTTCTCTCACATCTACAACGTTCACCCATCCAATACATATGACTGCTGGGGCATTCATCCCCGCTTTGTATAACATCATAATGTGGTGGGGGAGGTAGAGCAGATGGATATAAAATTATTGCCAAATTTCTACTCTAAGGATTATCTATGATATCACAGAACACAGGAAGGATATACTAAACTAGGGGCCTAGGGCCTCTATTTGTATTTGCTGTGCCATCTATCTCCTATGTCATTACTACTAAGTAGCTGATAGACAATAAGAGCAGTAGTGCAACTTTGTCTGGTGGTGAACAAGTAGAAGACAGTGTAAAAAAAGTCTTTGGACATGAATTCAACACCTGTCTTCCATCCTCAGAGTGAACCAACAGGCGCAAATACGAATGTGTATTCTCCGCCAACCCTGTACTCTCCAAATCCTGGGTCAAAAAACTCCTGAGATTAGATTTCAGGAATTTTTTATGATGTCTGACAGCAGATTTCATCCATCTTCCCGGTGTCCTTGAGTGCACAGATTGGCATGATACGAAGGGTAGATGTGTGTGCATTGTCAGAACCTTCCCTGGTTGCTAACTAGATTCAAAATTTCTGAATTGGGATGGTCTCTTCTTAAGAAGTTCCAATAAAAGATTACCTTTAGTAAAATTGTTTAAGCAATGAGTGGGAGCATGCCAATTGTGTTGGATTTCACATTGTAACATGTGTACATGTTCCGGTAACGGTACACAGTAGCGGGTAGTGCAGGATCTCCTATGTTTAGTTGATTTATATTTGGTTTATTTGATTTGATTTCAGCTTCGCCACTGTCTCTGAGTCAGATAGGATATGCTATCGTATTGCTATATTTAGTTTGCTTTGCTGGAAGTTTATATTTAGGATTTTGGGTATGGAATAGTCATGTAACACTGGCGAAGGCTGAGCATTGTTTGTTTCTTTCTTTGGTGTTGAAGGATTACAGGATTCCAGTATGTGTGCAGCTACTGGTAATGATCGTGATTGCAGGAAGGCTATCGCTCTTGGGTTTTGTATTTAAACCAGTCTCCTGGCTAGCAGGAGACAGCAGACTTCGACAGACATTTAGTCTAAGAATACACTTGATTGAACAGCAATCCTTAAGTCCTATTTGTCCTTCAACTATTATCCCTTACTCCCGGTCCCTTGAAGCCTCCCTTAGCACTAGCGTTAGCAGATCTACCACCGGTCCTATTGTATTTTCGTTAGACAGGAATAAACCAGTTAGACACATAAGGGCATAATGGAAGCCATCATTGTGGATATAGTCAGCATTGAGAATGTTGCCCAGCATTATCAACAGCCTTCAGTAACGGGATTCTAATGATTGATTTGAACTCAGCAATGAAATCAGAATAAAAATACAAGTACGAAGCTATTAAAGAAATGTTTTAAGAAGGGATTCTCTACATAATTACCAGAAGAGTTATTTTTTAAGAGATTTTTTCTTGACTCCTGATAATTCAGCCTGCTAGGATACTTAAGGAATCTTCAAGTATCATACTTTACTGGTTAAACGGGTGGTATGCACTTTGGCATGATGATGTCTCACCCAGATGCAGTACTTGTACTACTGGTAGTACTTTGGGAATAGTAGAGCTGCTGTAAATCAGAGAAAATAGTAGTAAACGACAAAATAAAAATACCCAGTAGGGAATCAAAAGAGTCAGATATAACACTAATACTGTCCATATTCTCAGACCACTTGCAGTATCAGTCCTTGTAGTATAGTTTACAAAATTTGAAGCTAGATTACAGACAATGATCCGCGATCGCATAAACAAAGAGAAGATGCTTGCAGGCGAGAGCTCCACTATTCCTTTACGTATGAATTAAGGCCTAAACGAGCTTCTTGTATTGCAAGCTGCTGGCCTCTCAACGAAACTACTTATACGACAGCATCTCTGGGGTGCCCGGACCTATTCCGCCTGTACTGCTTCCTACCTGCCCCCCTATCTTCCTATCACACAAGCCAACTTACACTACAGAATCCTGCACCAACCACCCCTCTCTTCAACCTATTTCAAGAACCCTTGGTTGAGCTCCCCTTCACAGTCGACTACTGTTATACCACCACTAGATGGTCTGCGGTTATTATGAACATTGGCTGCCTGATCCTAGACATGTGTAAAGTTACCATTGGCTTGGGCAGGCTTATAGGGCTAAATTTCTCCCTCTTCACAGCCAGACACCCGCTCAGGGCCAAGATAACAGATGGGAGATGCTGGCCAAATTACAGCATGCCGATCAGGATACAGGAGGAGTGCTGGCTTCCTAAGAATCTTATTGTCCTACTGGCTGTGTGAATAGGGCGTGGGAGCACGATTAGTATAGGAAGTGTGGTGAGAAAGGATGTTCTGCCAGGATGTCAGGTAGTGGAAGATCAGGTGGGGGTTATCAGTATTATGGATAAGGATACTGTGAAGTGCTTTCAAAGGACAGGGGGAAGGGAGTGCTTTGGAGCTTCCAACACCCAAAGTTCCTTCTGTGGGAGAGGATGATATTAAGATGCTTATGCACAGATGTAACGACCCTACAGATAGATAGCTACAGTGGACTAGACTCAAGCGGTATACCAAGAGGTAATCAGAGTGAGACTAGACCAGTATACTCAGTATACTACTGGTAGGCATGAGTTGGTACAGGTTCCTACAAAGTGACTTGGTGACATAGTGTTGGACAGGGTGGCCCAGGTAGACTAAAGTTACCCTGCTAGGCAGGGTGGCCTTTGGAGGGCATGTTCACGTAAAGTTAAGCAAGCATAATGTTAGTAAACATTGCACGGGTCACCGAGACAATATTATATCTGATCACACCGACTCTGAAAGAGAATAAAGGCGTAAAGGGATGAAGTCACCCTACCTTGGGAACATTATTACCCTATCTTGAGAACCCAGTTACCCTACTGAGGGACTCCAGTTACCCTACGTTCACCAACCAAGTCATCCGCGGTCTTAGGGGAAAGTTATCCCACTATGGTTGGGCTCTTGGATGTATATAGTGCTGCTTCGTATGGCATGAAACGGGCTATTAATGGCGTAGGGGTGGTCTAAACCTCCTGTAACATTGAGGGCAGATTTCTAACACCCCCTTCCTGCCCCAGCATTGGTACAGCGTGACAGCACTGTATGGCTGTGTAGTTGTGTGCTTCCTAGTAAAGTGAGATCCATAGGAACACCTCTACAACACAGGATGAGCTGTGGCCGTCCATCCGATCAGAAGCTGTTCGGAGGATATATAGTAAGGGGCGTGAGGGTGACCGCCTCCTGGGGCAACACCTGGATAACGTCTGGGAACCACCTATGGGCATACCTTGGCCTTCGAGTAGTAGTATGGTTAACTGTAGAGGGCTTGGGGCTGACTGGGGAAGCTGCAAGGCTTCCAGGACAACCACCCCAATGCCAGTCCCAGGCTACCCCGTGAACTGTAGCATTACCATGGGTTATTAGTGGACTCTACTAGTAGAGGTGTGAGTCTTGTCATGATTTAAGAGAGTCCTGCATGGTTGACTGTAGATAGCGCTCATGCAGTCAAGCAGCAGGAGATTTCTTATCGAGGGAGCATGCAGTCCAGTTTAGAAGCTTAGTATAGCCAAGTAGATTAGCCGATGGACTGCATAGCTTGTATAGACGAAACCACTGCTGGGCCAGTGAGTCCCAATGGATGTTATCTGTACGGTGGGTATGTCGGATGGCCACTGACAGACTACCGATAGGAAAGAGTTTTCGCTCATGCAGATGTAGTTGGAGAGACATCACCGGGAGCACTTCCTATTTGTGGAGACAATTAATATCCAAGTAGTCGGACTGCCTCCGAGTGTTAGTTCACTTTAGGCAGGTGAGTTGGATAGCCCTGAGATGAGCAGGGTTCTCGCGAAAGGTCAGCATGGTTGACGGGTGTCCTCTGGCTTTACATTATTCTACTTAACTAAAGCGAGAGACACCCTATTCTGATAACCAACGATCCTCAAGAGAACTTATTGAGTGAAGCTTTCAGGCTTAACGATATTAAGTTTTACCACTTGATTCTACCATGAATTATTTTTATCTTTACTTTAATCCTTACATCTTTACTTTAATCCTTACTTCTACTTTAAGTCTTCGGTGTGGTCACAATCTTAGGATCCCTCTTCCTACAGAGTGCTCCCGTTACATAACCAACGATCCTAGAAAGCACTTATTGAGTCAAGCTTTCAGGCATAATGATATTCAGTTTTACCACTTGATTCTACTTTGAATTATGTTTATTTTTGATCCTTGCTTCTATTGTGAGCCTTCGGTATGGTCGCAATCTTAGGATCTGTCTTCCTACACAGTGCCCCTGTTACTAGAGACTACACAAGTTAGAAGTGAAAGTGAGACGAGTGAAGGGGGAATTGAAGGGGAGAATGGAATAGAAGTCATAAAACCCACTTGTTCGGTTCTGCAGTAATATCTAAAATACAGCTACTATTCAAAGACGTGGGATAGTAGTTGTCACAGCTCCACAAGACTCTATAGCCTTTCTATATTACAATTAAGCATGTTTTTATTAGCGTTTCCTTGGCCTCACTGCCTTAACCGTCTTCCTAATGTGTTTATTTGGCCTTATTGCCTTCATCTCCTTACCAATATACTTGATAATTGCACTATATGCAATAGCTACTTTTGTATTATGATTGTTCAGAGTGACCTCTGTATTCTTATCAGAAAGGGTTACCTCACTATCCTTATAGTCAGGGTTAGCTCTGTAATCCTATCTTAGAAGGTTGCCTCAGTATTCTTATAGTTGGGGGTTAGCTCTGTATTCTTATTGTCATAAGTTACTTAAATATCCTTATTCTTGAGTTACATTTGTATTCTTATCTTCAAGTTAAGTTTTGTCAAACTCAGATTTCTCCACGTTTCTAATGAATGCCACAAACAGGTTGGAGAATATCTAGGTACTTTGTATATGATCTGAGACAAGAACTTCTGCGTAAATATTTAAATGTTGAACCACTCAGGCTGTATCATTGCCTACACACTTTAGCCTTCTTATACTCTGAAACAAGTGAAAATTGTAGGCATTTCTTACTTATTTTATCATTCTTCTCCAGCAATAGTTCATACAATTTCTCAAAGACTGGTAGACCTCTTCTGCCTTGTGGCTTTGTATACCAAGCAACATGAGAACAGGGATTCTCCCAGTGAACTGTACTATTTCTTTGGCCAATTATTATGTGATCTCATTTGTTTTCCCTTTCAAGATAGTCTCTCTTATGCAATTAGCCCTCCTTAAATCTTGAGGACGTGTTATCAGTGGTTGAGTTGTAGTAAGTATTGGATATTGAGTTATGACAGAGAATGCAGATAGGAGAAGGAGTAATATTTAGAGAAAAGCTAGAAGAAAAGCCAAAGTGCCTTAAGGTGAGAATGAGAGAATTGTAAGTTCAGATATAGGAAAACTGATTCTTTTTCTCTCTATTGACCAGAAGTGGTAATAGGAGAAGGGAAGAGACCAATTAAGTAGTGTAGTACTGAAACAATGAATTCCGGCCAGTAGATGATTGTTTAGTCATAGGTCTTCCAAGCTGAACTAACTCAGAACAAACAAAGAGAAATGATGGATAGGCGAGAATATCTTAGCAGAATAAAAGTGGGCACACACAGCTCCCACTTCAAGGCACTGTTAAAGTATTGTCGATCATGAACAGTGGAACTGCTGTTGAAGGAAATTGTGAAGTAAAAATCTGTCAAGTCACTGAATGGCTAGGTACAAGTAGGCCTCTCCATATTCCCTTGTGCTTACTCTTGGCTTGAAATCCCACGATACAACTGCCTGATTACAAATCACCCCCTTCCCAGAACCCACTATACCTTCATAGGCTTCGTTACGGGGCCCCGTTTCCGAGGAGCGGGGACAAAATAACCTAGGTTATTCTGATTAACTGGCTGAAAAAATCATCCAGATCGGACCAGAACTGACAGAGATAGAGCTTTTTGAAGTTAGACAACTTCAAAGAACCCTATCTCACTCAGTTTTGGTCCGATTTGGACGATTCCTTTTTTAATCTGCAGTCAATAACCTGCTCTTGGCGCCCCGTTGGTCAGAAACGGGGCCCCGTAACGAACACTATACCTTCATACCCCCCTTTAGCCACTAACTAAAAGGCTCACTCAGGCCTATCAACTTAAAGAATTAAAGTATCTAGCTAACCTTTCATAGTCCAATTTGAGACCCCACAGTACCTTATAGATCAATATCATATTATTGGAATCCACATGTACTGTTCAAATTAGATGTAGTTAGCTGAAGATCATTAAGCATAGTGAAGTATTTGTATAAGAAACTAGAATTGGTAGGTCAAGGAAGAGTTTTGTCCACTTATTGATGTTATTATTTAAGCAAAAGTTTCTTGCTCTTTTTCATCTTACTTTACTATTTGTTACAAATGGTGACTAAGCAAGGCAGATTTCACATGAGTAATACTTATTAGTCATAGGGTATGTTGGTTTCACATAATTAAGTCAGTTGACTCATAATATCTTACATTACTATCCAATAACAAGCTATCGTTATGTTATGATTGGTTGGTTGTTTGATAACTTACGATTATAAGTCATATGACGTAATGACTTTGGCATATGACTTCTATTATGAGTCATGGGTTTTACACATGTGACTCATTTGAGGGCATAATTTACTTTATTGGTTGTGATTGGTTAAAAGTATGTTGTGCAGTGACTCATATGCGTTATCTGATAGATTTCATGCTATGACTCACTTATAAGTCATAGAAGTTATGTAATGCGAAGTGATGACTCACCACGGTGAGGGTCATGAAAATGCCTATTTAAGGCAGGCCTTTGGGCTTGAGAGATAGGCACGAACCATTTCCTCTACACTTCCAAATAAGACTATTGCCGTCATCTCACTATTCTTTACTTTCTCTACCTACTGAGTAAGGGTTTATGTTGCTCTCAGAGAGAGTTATATCTTGCAGCAGTGAATGCCTTCAGCTCAAGTCGATGGGTGGCTCAAAAAATCGTTACCTGAGAAAGACTGTGGATATGTGAACAGCACATACTCGAAAGAATACGCAGCTAAAAAAACAAAAATTGTGAGCTGGCTGAATAATGAAGGGGTCTTGCTTGCAGTCAGGGAATATATGTTCAGAGTGGGACAAGGGATATCAGCATTAGGACTGGCAATAGTAATAACTACTTATGTAGAAGTGGTCGAGAGGGAGAAGCACTTTGTAGAGTCTTGGAATATAATAACAGAGAGGTAGACAGGGAACCATTGAGCAAGAGGAAAATAGGAATTGAAGCATGAACAGAACAATCATAGCTATGAAATATTGGGGTCAAATATTGTGAAGCTGGTCAGGATGAGTTCATTGACAAATATGAGCATTGTGATATAGTTGAATACAGTTCAAGAGTTTTTCTACTCTGATACCAAGAGCTGCTGAACTCTTCTGGCTATTGGACTGAAGAGGATAATATTGTTCCTTCTGTTCTTCTCCCTAGTTAAAAATAAAAAATCATAATCACCCATGATGAATCAACTTTCTATGTCAATGATGGTTGTTCATTCAGGTGGCTTGAAGAAAATAAGCAACCTTTATACTCAAAAAACCGAGAATGTGGTATCATGATATCAGAATTTCTACCCCAAGATGACCACAATTGCCTTCCATACACTATTCCTGATGAGGAAATTGAATTTCCACAACTTCCCCGTTACCGAGTATCTTGAGTATGGAAAGGACCATTACTGGGATAGTAATAAGATGGTACAGCATACTTTAAAGATTGTGCTACCAATTTTTGAGGTTGCTTATCCACACGGTTAAGGAGTTTGGGTATTTGACAATGCTACGAACCAGGTGATCTCTGCAGAATATTCACTAGTAACGAATCAAATGAACTTCAAGCCAGGAGGACAACAACCAGTTATACAAGAAGGCTTTATTCACTCTAAAGGCAAGCCACAACCAATAATCTTTTCTGATAATTATGTTAACCTAGCAGTTAGCGGACTCCCAAAAGGAATGAAACAAATCCTAATAGAGTGAGAGCTCTATCACCCTAAGCTTCACCCTATATGCAAGGATCCTAAAGGGAAAAAGATTTGTAAGTCAGAAGGTTTTAACTATTACTTACGAGAAAATGTGCCTCATGCCCATTCTAATGTTTCTATTTCAACAATATGAAGGTTTCATGGTAAATGTATTCTTAGTATGGATGCCTATCATGCTGGATACATCTATGGTATGAAGGACTTTCAATATCATGTCTATCAAAGTCACAATAAAGTTAAGAAAAAGGATGTCAATAGGTAGCATATTGCTTTAAAATATAAGCAGTATTCTTTTCTCAGAGGAAGCATGTTGATTCTATCAATTAAGTATACAGGTATATTGTTTGAGTAATATCTTATGCTTTACTTAGTACTTGTAGTGCCTAAAAGTTCTCTTTTGCCTGTAACATTACTTCCATTCTCCATACAAATTACACCAACTTCAAACTCTTACCTTTCCAAACTAGTGTAGTTTTTATAAATTTAAGAGCAACCACTGATAGAGCACCTCAAGGAGTACACATTCTCACTCTTAAAAACAAAAAAAAACATCTTTTGGTGGAGTAGTAGGCTATTAATCTTAGATGATAATTTGCACTAAAGTGCATAGATTATGACTGACTGGCACTGTAGAATGTCATTGGCCAACTTTCTTTCTCTCTCATGATCCTAGAAATGCTTAACCTTGCAGAACCAGATCTCCGCTTGTTCTAGTTGGGATTCTGGTAAGTCCAATACTAAAATTTCAGGTTTGGCACAAAATCTGACTGGAATGCCCTTCATGCTTTAGAAAGTAGAATGGCAAAAGAGACTCGCCAAGAGTATGGTATTGAAATAGTTACACTTTTTTTTTCCTGCAGTCACTATAAAGAAGACTTCTGTTTTTTGGCCTACCATATATTCCTTACTCTATTGACCATTTTCAGGTAAGGCCCCTATTCCCACAACAAGAAGCCAGGCCCCTTGATACTACTGAGATCAGAACCCAAATAGAGATACTCAATATAGTGAGAAATAGGGTAGACCATTAACAAATTCAATTAAAACTAGTAGATATTAAATACACTCTGCCTGCTATTTTTTCTTATTTTTTGTTCTGACTTGTAATAGCATTGAAGTCTTAATCACTGGTAGCATCCACTCTCTCCTTCATGTATCTTATAGCCTTTTCAAAAGCTTTCATGCTTTTTACAAATCTTTCAATCTCAGTTGTATCCCCTTGAAACCCTTTCATCGCGCTGACTGTGCAGAAAAGGCTAAGTTTTCAGTTCCCAAGTTTATATCTTTGAGTTCTGCAAACTTTTCATCGGAATGGTGGTGAGATTTCTCGTGCTTCTGATTGGAATAGTGGTGAGATTTTTTGTGCTTCTGATCAGAATAGCCAAGAGATTCCTGGTGCTTCTGATCGACATTGTTCTTAATATCATAATTGCCTTTTCTATTGTCATGTACAACAATTGCCCTGCCCCCAAAGGTTGCAGTCATCATAATTCCTTCAAAGGTGAGAGTTGGATTCTGTTAAGCTCTAATCTAGAAACATGAGCTTATTACCTTAATCACTACAGTAACAACTGAAATAATTGGTTAGTATACTATCTAGTTGAGTATTACCCACTTCAGAAAAGGGAGTAAGAACAACTGAAATAATCGGTTAGTATACTACGTAGTTGAGCATTACCCACTTCAGAAAAGGAAGTAAGAACACAGCAAGAACCGAGCTGCTCACTCATCTTGAGACAAAAATAAGCCACACCCCCTACATTACCAGAGGTAACCCCAATCACATAGCACACCAACTGATTGTTAGAGTTTTTAGGTTAATATCAGGAGGAAGCCAAAACTCCTAAGAAAATATGCGAAAGTCATGGAGGAAATTTCAAGACACTGGAAACAGAGTTTGGGGAGAGGACACGGTATTAAGAAATGAAAAGAAAATGAAAAGAAAATGAAAAGAAAATGTTTGACTGTCAAGAATGTTGTCAACAAACGGCAAACAAAAAGTGAAAACAGAGACTGCAGAAGAAGGCAGGACGTTGAGGGAGGAAGAAGAACAAAGGGGAAGGGCCCGAAGGGGAAAGGTTTGCTTGCTTAGATGCCGGTAGGCATTCCTGAGCTACGGTTACCCTGCTATCGGCCAAATTTTGATAGCCCCCAGCACCAGAATACCATATCTAGAGTACTCGACAGTCGAGGACTGTGATATGGCTGAATCAACACACGCATATGCCTCGCCACGCAACCTCAGGCCAAGGCCTATGGATCCCCTGTTCTCACCTCTTGCTCTGCCATACCATTCGTTACTCTTAACCACTGCAATATCGTCTCAATCTGCTTTTTCTCGCCTTGGGAAGAGTTAAAGCAAAGATTCTTCAGCGTTCACTATTACCCTGAACCCTACTTTGATAGTTATAAGTACAAGGAACTTTTAGCGCAATCATACCCACAGCATTCCCCGTTCCCGGTTCTGTTCATTACAACTCCTTGTTAGTCAGTGTTTGATCAGATGTCTTCCTCGGGTCTTCCACACAAGTTCACTCCTCTTGCCTCTCCTACAGCTTGGTACTACGACATCTCCGGCGATCACGAGAATGGATATAGTACTATCATGAACACTAGCACTGGCCGGGGTGTGAAGCTATTGTATTTAAAATCAAAGGCGGGTTTGTTTGCCTTCTTGTGATCGTTGGTTACACAAGCGAGATGAGAAACTAAGGGGCTGTTTGGCAAGGTGAAATTTGAGCTGTTCGCAATCTCAAATCGTGATTTCCAAATCATGATTTGAAATTGCGATTTTCAAACAGCTCTCTGTTAAATGTGACTGCAATTTTCAATTTTCCAAGTCACAATTTTGGGCTAATTCTATCAGAAGCCCTCAAGAGTCACTGGCATTTACTAACAAAATACTTAAGGTCATAGAACAAGAATATTATAGCCATAAATATTCACACACACAGTACGAATATTTCCCAAATTATGATTTGAAATTGCTGCCCAGCCAAACACCATGAAAATTTCAGAGGCGAAACGGAGGGATTGTGCCGAATGTTAGCCCCGAGTTGCGGACTTTGTTGAATAGGGATATTAGGGCAAAGTAGAATGGGTTTTTACGGCTTCCTTTCTTCTTTCTTTCTTGCATCTTTGTACTTTTTCTTGCACGTGGGTGTTTCTGGGAATTGTAGGGTTATGCTAGGCTAGGTCATGAAAATCTACGGGTGTGCGGTTAGGGCTGGGATCGATTAGTTGAAAGGGGCTGCTGTGAATACATGTAATAAAATTCTCTACACAAGCGCTTAGATGTTCTAGCAATATGGATCATTATATTCTTCCTCTTCGTATTACGCAGCGTCACTCGTAAGGCGGGTAAACGAAAGTTCAAGCCGCCCCCCAACTGAGCTGGTCCTATTTTGTAGTATGCTCAACAGCTAGCTAAGCATAACGCCTACAGCCTCCAGTCGAAAAGATCAAGAATTGTGGAAATTAAAAGTCAGAAACACGGTTGCCCAACTGGCTCGAGCATACCGAACCCTCCAATCAAAGTCCTAGAGGCCCGATCACCGTTTCCCGATTTTTTCTACCGGGGGCTGTAGTACCGGTGTGTTTGAGCCAAGAGTACTCGTACTTACCCAAAACTACTCAATAGTACTCGTAATGATTGTGCATAACGCCACTTGAATGTCTTCCTAGATATCGCCTACCCTAAAAACTAGAATAAATGGACGGTGTGCTATGTCGTTGGACTTTCCTCTCCTAGTAAGGTCAAGAAACCTTTGTTTTTCTTTCCGTCTCGGAAGGGGGAAAGGGGCCGTGTTTTTGCTGTGTTTTTACCCCATTTCCAGAGAAGGGAATTCTGGACTTCATATAGTGCCTGTAACTCATAACCAGGGTACTGTAACATTCAGTTTGGTGATTAGTAATCATATTTATTGGCACACTGTCGGGTAGTGAAAAATGAGATTCCTCTTGAAAAGGAAAATTACATTTGATATCAACCCCAAAAGTGCTTGCCCAACAAAAGAAATCTTAAAAGAAAAGCACGCAAATGCCGAGACCAACACACAACTGGGCTGCAACACGAGCAGCAGGGGAAGCCAGCAGGGAGAAGAGGAAGCGGGAGGATGAAGCTCGCGGAAATACGGAGGCAGCTCTTGTAGGTTCTGGAAGTAACTGGAGTATGGAACAGTCTCTGCTTCATGCAGGGTTTTTTGAGAACCCTGATGAGATATATCAGCAGGTGGAGGATGAAAGAGCGGGGAGCCAGGGTGAAGAGAAGGCAGGATAAAGCTTTGAGGGCAGCGCAGAGGGAGAGAATGATGAGGACAAGGGAGAAATAGAAGTAAGAGGAAATGTATTAGAGGAAATAATGCAAAAATAAAGATATCTGGGAAAATGTAGAAAAGTAGCAGCAATTTCGGTATCAGCCAGGGGCAACTTCTTCAAGGCCAACAGCATGGTTATTACGAACACATGAGCATCAGCCTGTATTAGCTGCTGCCCCCTGATCCACATTCAATTCCTGGCTTGTATCTGAAGCATTCAGAGATAGCTGAACGCATTGATCCTGCAACTCCCTTCACCAAATCCCTGGGAGATGCACTACCGAATAGTTGATAGTGCAATTCAAAGCCTAAACAGGTTATTGGAGTCCAGGTTCTCGCCAATCAAACAAGACTATAGCCATCATCTCACTATTCTACCCTTTCTCTACCTACAGCATAAGCATTCAGGTTGCTCTCAGAGAGAGTTATCTCTTGCAGCAGTGAATGCCTTTAACTCAGAACAATGAGTGGCTCAAAAAATAGTTACTTGAGAAAGGCTATGGATATGTGAACGGTGGATACCAGAAGGAATATAGAGCATAAAAACTAAAATTGTGAGCTGGCTGAATAATGAACGGGTCTTGCTTGGCGTCAAGGAATATATGTTCAGAGCAGGAGAGGTGATATCAGCATTAGGGCTGGCAATGGTAATAACTGCCTATATAGAGGAGGTTTAGACTAATAAGGACTTTGTAGATGCTTTGGAATATAATAACAGAGAGGTGGGCAGGGAACTACAGAGCAAGGGGAAAATAGAAATTGGAGCATGAACAGGACAACCATGGCTATGAAAAATTGGGCTCCAATATTATAAAGCTAGACAGAGAGTGTTTATTGATGGGTATGAGCATTGTGATGTAGTTGAATACAATTTAAGGGTTTTTCTACTCTGATACCAAGAGCTGCTGAACTCTTTTGGCTATTATATTAAAAAGCGTAATATTATTCCTTCAGTTCATCTCCCCAGTTAAAAAGAAAAAATCATAATCACCCACAATGATTCAACTTTCTATGCCAATGATGGCTGTCAATTCATGTGGCTTGAAGAAAATAAGCAACTTTTACACCCTAAGAACCAAGGATGTTGTATCATGATATCAGAATTTCTGACCCCAGCTGGCCACTTTTGCCTTCCAGACAGTATTACAAAAAGGAAATTTAATTTCTGTAACTCTCCCGCTATGAAGCATCAGAGTACCTTGAGCATGCAAAGGACCATTACTAGGATAGTAATAATATAGTACAGCATACTTTAAAGATTGGGATACCTATTTTTAACATCACTTATTTGTACTATCAAGAGGTTTGGCTATTTGACAATACTACAAACCATATGGCCTATGCAGAAAATACACTAGTAGCTAATCAAATAAGCTTCAAGCCAGGAGGACAACAACCAGTCATGCAAGAAGGCTTTATTCACTCTAAAGGCCAGCCACAACCAATGACCTTGCCAGCCAATTATAGTAACCTGGCACTTAGCAGACTCCCAAAAGGAATGAAACAAATCCTAATAGAGCAAGGGCTCTATCATCCTAAGCTCCGCCCCATAGGCAATAATCCTAAAAGGAAAAAGATTGGTAAGCCAAAAGGTGTTGACTATTGTTGTCAACGCATACTAAGTTTGCAGAAAGACTTTCTTGAGGAAAAAGGGAAGCAGCAAGAAGAATTAGAGTCTGAGAGTGATATTGTTCTCTTTCATCTATACTTTCATTGTGAATTTAAGTTCATAGAATATTTCTGGGAATATATAAAGTATGAGCTAAGGGGAAATTGTGATTATAAGATGGAAGGGTTACAAGAACATGTGCCTCATACCTTTTCTAATATTCCTATTTCAACAATATGAAGGTTTTATGCTCAATGTGTTCATATAATGGATGCCGCTCGTGCTGAATACATCTATGGTATCAAGGACTTTCAACATCAACTGTATTAAAGTCACAATAAAGTTAAGGAAAAGGATGTGAATAGGTAGCATATTTCTTTGAGGCATGAGTGGTATTCTTTTCTCAGAGGAATCATGTTCATTCCATCAATTAAGTATGCAGGTATATTGTTTGAGTGATATTTTATAATTTACTTGGCACCTGTAGTGCCCAAAGGTCCTCTTTTTCCTATGAGATTACTTCTATTCTCCATACAAATTACACTACCTTTAAACTCTTACTCTTCTGAACTAGTACAGCTTTCACCAATTTATGAGTGACTCCACATAGTACTACACCTTAAGGAGTACATGTTTTTAATCTTAAAAACAAAAAATCGCATGGTTTGATCAAGTAGTAGGCTATTAAACTTGGACGATAATTTTCATCAAAGTGCATAGGTTATGCATAGCTGGCACTGTTAGATGTTATTGGCCAACTTTCTTTCTCTCTCATACTCCCAGAAATGCTTAATCTTGTAGAAGCAGCTCTCCCCCTGTTCCTGTGAGGATTGTGATGAGCCCAATAAGAAAATATCAAGCTTGGCACAAAATCTCACAGAAATGCCAGTGCCCTTCATGCTTTGAAGAGCGGGACAGCAAAGGACACTCGCCAAGAGTATAGTATTGAAATAGTTACTCATTTTTTCCTACAACTACTGTGAAGAAGACTTTTGTTTTTTTGGCCTACCATATATCCTTACTCTATGGACCATCTCCAGGCAAGGCCCCTATTCCCACAACAGGAGGCCAGGCCCCCTAATGCTCAGATTGGAACCCAGCACGGACATACTCAATACAGTGAGAAATTGGGTAAACCATTAACAAATTCAATTAAAACTAGTGGACATTAGATACAATCTGCCTGCTATTTTTTCTTGTTTTTTGTCCTCATTGGTACTAATAGCATTGAAGTTGCAATCAGCATCCACCCTCTTTGATGCATCTCATAGCTTTTTCAAAAACTTTGACACTCTTGACAAATCTTTCGATCTCAGTCATATCACCCTAGAACCCTTTCTTTGTACTGACAGTACAGGAAAGAATAAGTTTTTCGGTTTCCAAGTTTGCATATTTGAGTTCAAGTTCTGCAAACTTTCCATCGAAATACACTGAGATTCCTCGTGCTTCTGATTAGAATAGTGAAGTGATTCCTGGTGCTGCTCATCAACATCATTCTTAATGTTATGATTGTCTTTTCTATTGTCGTGCAGAACAATTGCGGTGCCCCTCAAAGTTGCAGTCAACATAATTCCTCCAGAGGTGAGAGTTAGATTCTTCAAGCCCAAATCTAGAAATATGAGTTAATTACCTTAATCACTACCATAAAAACTGAAATAATCGTCAGTCTGCTATCTAGTCAACAATTACCCACTTCAGAAAAGGGACCAAGAACACAGCAAGAACTGAGCTGCTCACTCCTAAAACAAAAACAAACCACTCTCCATACCTTACCAGAGGTAACTCCAATGCCATAGCATACCCACTGATTGTTTGAGTTTTTATGTTAATATCAGGAGGAAACAAAACTCATGGGAACTGTTCTTCCCCTTAACCTAAGTACCTGTAAGGAAACGTGCAAAAATCATAGAGGAAATTTCGAAGCACTGAACAAAGAATTTGGGAAGAGGCCACAGTATTAAGAAATGAAAAGGAAATAAAATGAAAAAAGTTTGACATTCGAGAATGTTGTCAACAAACGATAAACAAAAAGTGAGAATGCAGATAGCAGGAGAAGACAGGACGTTGAGGAAGAAGGAAGAACAAAGAGGAAGAGGGAAGGTTTACTTGCTTAAATGCTGGTAAGCATTTCAGAGCTAACGTTACCCTACTGTCGGCCAAATTTTCATAGCCCCCAGTGTAACAATCCTAATGTTGAGCAGGTATGCAACAAGCAACAACAGTTATCTCCTACGTAAGTGACTCTCGTGTTTCTACACCAAGGGATAGGAAGGTACTATCTCTTCAGATAGTACTGAACTGACTTGACTCACGATTCGTTGAACGATACTATCCTGTGAGATAGTAAAAATCGTGGATCATTGTACTTGATAGAACTATTACAATAGTTCTATGTTCGGGCAACCTATCGCTGAGGCTAGCACAATAGTCTCCGAGTTCTTTAGACCGTAGGCTCTCATAAAGAAGGAATGTATATAAAGAGAGAAAGAGTAATCGTATTGCAACTTCTAGTATAGAAAAGTACTTAGATGGTTGTGTGAAGATCCTATCTCTTGGTCGGAACCAAGCCCCTTATATAGGCATCTTCCCACAACCCTAACTCGGCTGACTCATCATCTCGCATCACGTGACCTCTACGACTCATAGTGAGTCATAGTGTGAAATCCATCAGCTGACTCTCCTGAGTCAACTGCGCAACATCTTTTCACCAAAGCTTATAAAACAAGTCATGTACTCTAACAACCCACATGTATGAAACCCATAACTCATAATGTGAGTCATGTGCAAAAGTTATTACATTGTATCACATCACACTTGTGAGTCATAACACAATCAACCCATCATAATATAATGGTGACTCGCAAGTGTGTAGTCATGTGAGAACTATGAATCAAGTGACGTCATAGCGTGAAATCAACATACCTTATAACTAATAAATATTAGTCATGTGAAATCTGCCTTGCTTAGTCACGATTTGTGACACCCAGCCTAAGCACCAGAATACCTTACCTAGAGTACTCGACAGTACGAGGACTTAGATGTGGCTGAATTAACACAGGCATAGGCCCCGCCACGCAACCTCCGACCAAGGCCTACTGATCCCCTGTTCTCACCTCTCGCTCTGCCATACCATTCATTACTCTTAACCACTGCAATATTGTCTGAATCTGCTTTTTCTCGCCTTGGGAAGGATTAAAGCGAAGATTCTTCAGCTTTCACTGTTACCCCGAACCCCACTTCGATAGTTATAAGTACACGGAACTTTTACCGCAATCATACCCACAGCATTCCCGGTTCCCGGTTCTGTTCATTACAACTCCTTGTTAGTCAGTCTTTGATCAGATATCTTCCTCAAATCTTCCACACAAGTTCACTCCTCTTGCCTCTCCAACAGCTTGGTACTACGACATCTCCGGCGATCACGAGAATGGATATAGTACTAGTTTATCATGAACACTAGCACTGGCCGGAGTGTGAAGCTATTGTATTTAAAATCAAAGGCGAGTTTGTTTGCCTTCTTGTGATCGTTGGTTACACAAGTGAGATGAGAAACTAAACTATTGGAGCATTTGATCCTATGCCATCAGAGCCATCTACGCTTTTAAAGATGTCGCTCTTAAAATTAATATTCTTTGGGAATGTAGGTTTGTGTGCACCCAACACCCTCGAAAATTGATAATATCCCTGGCTTTGTAGCCCTTCGAGAAAAACCTTCTCCGAGCGATAGCCCTTCGACCCCACCCACAGTCGCCACAACGTTACTTCTAGCCTGGCTACCAGGATCGGCACTCGGCGACGCCTATAATACCTATGTTAAGGGAGATCTTATGGATGCCGCAACACCGCCACGACAGTCCTACTTGTGCCCCCGCCACCCGCAACCGTATGCTCCGGAAACTTCATGTGTCAGGAACTATGCATTCGCTGTTCCAGTCTTGGAGATTTATTCATTGCTCATTCGGCCTCCGAATTTGGGGTGGTGGTGAGGGGGTGTCGTCATTAATACTCGTGCTGGTGACTCGTTCCCCGCGTTGTTCATTCATGATTCGGAGTGCGTGGCGACAATCGCTCAATCAAAGAAACGGTTAGGGCTAGTTTCGATCCATTTGGCGAAGGAGGTGGCTTGTTTTGAGGTGAGGACAAGGTGCTTAGGTGGTTAAGGCGTTACGCAAGGGTCAAGAAGAGTGAGATCGAGCCCAGCCTCTACCTTGTTGAGCCTAGTCAAGAGGACCTCTTATTATTTCGTTCCAAGCCGACTATAGTTAGCCATGTGGGGGAAAGCTCCACAAGAAAAAGGAGAAATTGTAGGGAGAGACGAGGGAAGGGGGAGTGAGGAGAGTGGGGTGGAAGACTATTACATAGACTGATTGCACCTGTGGCGAGATTGGCCCCCTCAACGAGATTTCCCTTAATAAGCCCATGCCAAGTCAGTTGTGATATGCTGATTGGTGGTTGCGAACAAATCTCGCTGAGG
>Ga0307513_10002022_pt1 | contig 28564 bp, 33 predicted proteins | sample 15_EM_MG_FD_202174 | JGI IMG/M metagenome (GOLD analysis project Ga0307513, IMG submission 202174) | Populus trichocarpa ectomycorrhiza microbial communities from riparian zone in the Pacific Northwest, United States - 15_EM | ecosystem: Host-associated > Plants > Roots > Unclassified | place... | reverse complement strand
CTGAGGCGGGACCATTTTCGGCTGCCTTGCGTTCTCGAGATTTGAGGCGGAACCGCATAAAACCCTTCTTCTTTTCTTCGTCCTCGGCAGAAGAAGAGGTGCGTCCGCGCTCCTGGGAATCCTTGGCTTTCTTCTCTTTCCCTTTCTCTTTCGCTGCGAGTTTCTCTTGCTTTTCTCGCCCTTTCTCTACTTTCTCGCGTTCCTTTTTTGCCTTCTTCTCTTGCTTAAGCTTGTCTTTGTCGACTTCGGGGGCTTCAGGAAGGAGCTGATCGTGTGCGGTTTTACGGAGTTTTCCGGGGCCTCGGAGACGCGGGGAAAGAGAAAAGGGTTTTGTCCCGTCCGCGGTCGCCGTCCCAAAGTACTGTGTCGCATCGACAGGCAAGGCCGACAAATCCGGAAACTCCGGTAATACCCTAGGACGTTCTTCAAAATGAATATGGGGATGCGCAACGTCGGGCGATTCCTGCAAGGAACCTTAACATTTCTGTTGCGTGATTGAATTGGGAAGGCTTACATGTAACGCAGACTGGGGTGGTGTGAAAGGGAAGTGATCCGGTGTGTCCACCGAGGACGTGGTGCCGGTGGTGCCGCGTTTGGACGAAAGCTGCGAGGAAAATGGGAGGGCTCAGCACGGCTTTGGGCTGAACGAGTAACGACCACGTACGGAGCGCTCAGGTTGGTCGGTCTCATCCTCTTCTGCTATAGAATGGAATTCACCATCGAATGCCACGGTATCAAGCCCGAGGTCGTTGACGAGCTCGAAAACGGACTTTCGAAGGCTATCGTGGGCCATTTTTTCCGAGGGAAAGCCGACCGTGCAAAGACTATAACAGTCTAGGTAGCTGTAGAACCCTGATTTAAGCGTGGTGGGTGGAAGAGACAAGAAAGTTGAAAATCCGCCGTCGGTCGAGGGTAAATTGCAGGCGGACTGGTTGGCAAAAGAGCGTCGGAAGGGTGTAGCACAGACCAAATGAAGGTAACACCAGGTCAGGATCGAGAACCAGAACGAGGGGGGAGCAAAGGGAATGGCGGAGGAAAAGGTCGAGGACAAGCTGTGGCTTGAGGTGCCAACCAACCGGGTAGCCGAGAGGAAAAAGCAAGAGGGTGAATGGGTGGCAGCTGCCGCACGACCATCAGAGCGATTACAATCTAGCCGTGGTTGGTCGCTCCGCTGCCGTCGACTCGACGATGACAAGGACGCCGACCCTTTATTGTCGGACCCTGGCAACGACCAACGAACAAACGATAGGCTAGTCGGTCTCTCTCTCAGCATACATACGCTATACATACGCTATACATACGCTGTACATACGCTGTACATACGCTGTACATCCGTTGTAGATATGCTGCCCGCGGACGTATGCTCAATATTTTTGGCTTCTTTGACTCACGCCCCATCGGCCGCTGTCCCTTCCCCGCCACGTCTGGCGTTGTTGTTTTACCTGCCGCATTTGGGCGTCCGCGCATTGAGTCGCTCGATCATCCATATTCGTCGGGTTCAAAAGTCATTCCGACCCCCGCTCCCGAACCAACCCCGTCCTACCGATCCTACCGATCCTACCGATATCACCGTCGCAGTCCCATCGCCATTCCGCAGGCATGTAGCATTCTTGGGGTTGGAGTACGCCATTCTGGGCTTGAAACGCTGACGAGCCATTTGACTTGACAAACGGTGATGACGGTTCAGTCTGTGATCTATGACGGCGATGACCAGGTCCCAGATGTAATTGCAAAATAGAAAGAGCACCAGGGCTTGTTTGTTGTCCCTTCAAATGGCCAAATGGCCAAGAAGCTTGCTTCAACATCAATTCGCTAGACATGTTTCCTCTTTCTCGGAGGTTATGGAGTGGTTTTAATCAGCGGTCTTCGTTATACACCTTACGTTCACACCTCAGCAAGAGCACAAATAAATGCTTGCTGAGACTATCTGAACCCCGTCTGCGTCTGGCGTATAAAAGGTTACATCCGCTAAGAAGGATGCCACATTATACCACATATCACATAGGCCAAGAGTACATATAAGTCAAGAGAAATGCCCGCTTTCAAACATATTGCCTTCGTCGGTGTGAGTATACTCCGTTCCACCTCTCGCCCTTGCCGACACTCCCTTATAGACCGGTCAAGTTGGCAAGCCTATCTATCAGGCAATCTTAGCCACAGGGCGATTTAATTTGACAATACTCGCTCGACCAACGTCCACTGTTCAAGTCCCTGAAGGTGTCAAGCTAGTCAAGGTCGACTATACATCTCACTCCCTTCTCGTGGAGGCCCTCCGTGGCAATGACGTTGTGATCCTCTGCTTTGGAGACCTCGGTAACCTGGTAAAGACCACCACTGCCTTTGTAGATGCTGCGATCGAAGCGGGGGTGAAGCGAATCATCCCCTCAGAATGGTCGGGGTGAGCAGAATGCATCAGCCCTGCTTGTACAGGAACTCATGCACAAGCTCACGGTCAGGGATACGAGGCATCCACCTGGCAGTGAAGAGAAGCTGTTTGCTGCAAGACTCGAAGCAGCGGCGTACTACGAGAAGGCTGCTGCGGGGGGCAAGATAACCTACACTACAGTAACTAATGGCGTGCTTATCGATTTAGGTGTGTACTTCCCTAACCCTGGTAACCCTGCACAGCCTAATTCTTGGTCTTCTATCGCACTAGTCTTGACCAGCGGTTTCCTTGGTGTCGACTTCAAAGCTCGCAAAGCCACTCTGTATGATGGGGGCAAACGAAAACAAAATATGACCACATTGGGCGGTGTCGCCCACGCTCTTGTGTCAATACTCGACAAACCAGAAGAAACCAAGAATAAAGATATTCGTGTCCACGGTGAGTCATATATGTCTTATCCGAAATCTCGTTCTCAGTCCCTGCCTCTCTTGTTTATGCTAGATTTCTTTGTGAGCGTTCGAGAGATTTTGGACATCATCGAAGGTGAGTGGGGCACATTCGATACCATAAATGTGGATGTGGCAGAGTTGCAAGCAAACGCACAGGCTAGGCTGGCCCAGGGTGAACGTAGTCATGAAGTAGCACGCGATCTCATCATTGGTGCGTTTGCTGGGGAAAGGAGTGGGTACCGCTGGGGAGAGGATGACGATAGCAAGCTCCTAGAGCTGCCCCCGGTTGATTTGAAGGGAGTTGTTCTGAAGTGTGGGGGACCCATGGTGTAGCCCAAACGACAAAGGGAATCCACGAGTCTGCAACCCAATACTTACATCATAGTATACTAGAATCTGCACATATTACTTTCCAGTACTTGTGGAATAGTAAGGGGCGAAACTTCGAGGTCCGACAAAGCAACGTCACCTGGACCCAGCCGCTACGCTGATATGCTCGCTTATCGTCCAGTCGATGCCAGTGGACCAGCACCATTCAAGACGCCTCGTCATAAATCACAACGCAACCAAAACGATTACGGAACCGCAACCAGACAGTTCCCAAAAACTCCCATCCCTGGAAAACCCCTTCAGCGTCAGTCACGCGCAATACCACGCCTGGACGCGTTACTCACATAGGTGCTCTCTCAGATGTCGTGACTATCGGCAAAGGCGTCCAGGAAACGTCGCTGCGCCCCAGGCAAGTGTTGGGAGATAAAACCCCTGCCGCCAATTTGCGCCAAATCACGCTCAGCATTGGTGGCAAGGGTAAACAATCCGATATGAAACCACTTGCTTTCGTCGATGATGCCCTCCCACAATCCGTCACTCGCCCAAGTGCCTCCCGGAAGAGTTTAAAGACGCCTCGGTTCTCAGTCGAGAAGACCAACCTGTTCAAAACCCCCGAGCCGTCTGGAAAAGCGCACTGGGATGTTAGCGATATCGACATGAGTGTGGAGCAGAGTCATGAGTCAATCATGGAAGAATGTTACGACGAGCCGGATTATATGCCACCAACTGCCATCAGTAAGCTCTCCAATAGTAACACTATACAACGATTTTCTGATTTTGTGGATAGTCCCACCCATTGGGTCCGAGTATGACTTCCCAAACTGGAAAGAGCTTGGTTCTACCGTTATGAGTCTCGCGCGCACGCGTTTTCCAGGAGCGGAACTAATAACGTCACACGAATGTGATGTCATCGAGATCCCAGAGCAATCCCTCCGGCTTCCCGTGCGACCCGAAAGTATGTTCTACCGCTTCCAGCATTTTCCTTGTACTGAGATTAGAGTCTAGCTCCTCCTCCAGTCCGTGGACTGTCCAAGGTTACCAAGGAATCATCCGTTCCTGCTCCCATCGTGCCTACCGGTCGTCCACTCAGGAGCACGACAGCACTCGGGCTGCGACCACCGACCGTATCGCATCCGTCATCCAGACCTCTGACGTCCATGGCAGCTCCTAAAGTGTCCACCTCATCGCGTACCAGCTCACTTCCACGTCCGACCACCAGATCGGCTTCTGCGTCTAAGCCTGCTGCTAAAGCCGTTCCCCGGGATGCACACAAGACTACATCCAAGCCTACCCTCAGGTCGACACGGGTGGCGGCGGTCTCTGCAACTGCAGCTTGCAAAGCGCCGTCCGTGAAAGTTGAAATTGCTGACGTAGATGCACCAGAGTTCTTGATGGAAGAACTACCGTCATCCCTCCAGATCGATTGTCTGGATGACTTCTTGTTTGACATTAGTGACGACTGAGTTGAACACCCGGAGCGTTGTGTCCTCCATTTGTAGTCATAAAGTTGTCTCATAGCGTCGCAGATGATCGAAGCACTCTGCGACTAATTTCGCGCAGTGTGAATTGAACAAACTCGATTTGACCCAAATATGTATATTAGTGTTTTCTTTGATTTTCCGTCATGACGAATGGATGGGATGGGGCAGGGATGCAAATGGGGTAAAATGGATACAACGAGCGAGAGCAGCGAACGCATGGAAGGCGGTGGTCGTAACAAAAGCAACCCGAACAGAAGTGAACACGATTATTTCAGTCTATTTGGGCGTTCCATTCCCAGCGGCCGTCGTGGAAGCCGTTGGCTGTGTCCTCGAGCATGATCTCATTTCGCTTTTGGACGTAGACCTGGTGGGCGTGGATGAGGTGGCTATGAAGAAGAATAGATGGAGGAGAAGGAAACATACTGTCTTATCGGTGATCTTCTGTCGGAGTGTTGGGATCGTCTCTGGTTCAATGGGTGACTCCATGAGCTCCGATAGGTCCTCAACGGCCTTCTCAAGATCCCTTAATAGTACACAACATCAATACGATCCACGTTATGCCGAACGCAAGAATAAAGGCACACACCTCTGATTGTCTTCGAATAGCTCCTTATTATTATCTTTCTCAAGGTAGTATGCCATCGCATATGTCCACTTGAGGGTCATCCGGCATCGCAATACTTCATCGAGGGCCTTCTTCAGAAACTGCACCTCAATCCAGGTGAGCTCGGTCGTCAGCTGCATCTCCTCCATTCGCTTCTCCGTCTTGGAGTAAAGGTCGGCCGAGAGTCGAGCCGATTGTTCGTGATTTGCCCAACGGTTGTAGTACTGGAAAGGGCCAGATTTAGTAAACGAGAGCGGGACGGAAAAGGAGACCGACATGGAGGTAACGTTCAAGGGAGATGCGACTCTTCGATTGCGCATCGCGTGCATCTACCGCTGCCTTGTCGTCGAATCGGTTGCAGTTGTACCATTGTGTGCCGTGCTCCGACCAGGGACCCATGCAAACCCAGCAGAACCTACACGAAGGTAAGGGTCGATGATACCATCACAACAAAAAGACTATAACTTACTCGTGTTTACATTTTTTACATGTCATATGGCTATGGGTAGAAATTAGCTTTCTGTGAAGAGTCAGGCACAGGCCTTGTGGACTCACTTGCATCCGCCGTTCTTCTCAATGGTGCTCTGGCACTTCGTACATTCTTTGGTATTAGTCTTGATCCAGTTGGCAGTCTCGCTGTCGTCCTGACACTTCTTCAGCCAAAGTTTTGCGACGGGACAGACGACGGGACGATGATCGGAGTCAATAGAACATCCAAAGCAAAATGTGTGGCCTTCTGGACAAGTTACTGAGGGTACTTGTGTTGTGAGCGAAGCCTTGCTTGCAGCGGCGGGGCAGGAGATGGTAAAAGTGCATTCGGGCGCAGGGCAGTACTTGAGCTTTGCCATATTATCGACATATTGTCTCAATATCAGCAAGTCGAAGCGTTCCGTGGTCGCTTTGTCAGTAACATCGTGGATGAATTTTGAGGGTACAACCAGGACACAATCGGTGTTCGCACAGCGAATATTACACTCTCCCTCTTGTCGTATTTTGTTCTGAATGTACGCCTGCCAGCAATCAGAGCAGAAGCGGTGGGCGCACTTTAGCGCCAGGACCTTTGGCGGATCGACATCGCAGCAAATGGGACATTCAAATGACTCTTGCGACGATTGTGAGGACGTGGCTGAGAAAGACGCGGAAGTTGGCGGTTTGCGGGATGATCGAGTCAAGAAACCGCCTTTGCTCGAGGGTTTGTTCGGTGCCGGCGTTGGACGGGGAGGAGGGACTGTAAGCCCGGAGTTAATGGCGACTGTGTCTGGGTCTTCGAGATACTTGTCGATGAGCTGGTCCTTGTTCCATCGGAAGTCACGAAGGAGAATCTGGGCTGGATCGGGCTGAAGGACCTAAGTCAGCAGTGGCAAGGCAACAGTGGCAAAGGACCTAAGAGATGGGTAGAGGTGACACGTACTTCTAGACCAAGCATGGATACAATGCGCTCTACATCTGCCTTCATTGCCTGCCTGACCTGGTCTGCCGAGAGCGTCTGGTACTCGACGTCATATGACTTTGGCCTGCCCTTTTCTGCGACGACCTCGAAGTCGATTGCATCGTCCACAAGCTCTGCAAGTAATCGGCGGAGTTGGCAGCGAGTGGACGAAGAGGGGGAGGGTACATGCCTTGTTCGTCGTCTTCCTCTTCTTGAGTCATCTCAACGTCACCCTCTGAGTCGTCGTAGGTATAGTCGTCATCGTCTTCGTAGCTCATCCGTGACATTATGGCTATGGACGACGGAGTGGCGAGTCAGAAGTTGGCGGGCGGTAGAATGTGGTCGGTGGCCAAGCTTGAATCCATCAAATAAAAGAACGAAATGTTAGCTCGCCCTTGCTTGCGTTACTCATCTCTGTTCCCTCGACATCTCCGCACAATGTCCTCGTCGACGCAGACAACAGAGAGCACCTGGTTAAAGCCGAGCTCAGCCACGCCAGAGCCCGTTCTCCGCGTCTACAACTCGCTTACTCGCCAGAAAGTCCGTACTCATCGTCGAACATGTGGTGCACGCCAGAACTCATCCAGACTCGTTATTGTAGGATGAATTTAAGCCCATGTATAGAAGAGTCGTAAAATGGTACAATTGTGGGCCAACGGTCTACGATGCAGCACATATGGGCCATGCTCGGTAAAGGGAGGATGACTCTGAACACCCGCCAACACTCACGCCTCGCATTTTTAGCAACTATGTCACCCAGGACATCCTCCGTCGCATCCTCGAAGATTACTTTAGCTATGATGTTCATCTCGTTATGAACATAACCGACATCGACGACAAGGTTTACCAGCTTCACGCGTCGAAACGCGGAACACGCGCTGATCGTCCTACAGATCATCCTCCGAGCACGACACCAGTATCTCATTGCGAACCTGAAGAACCAGCACCGATCATTGACTAAGGAGCTCGTGGATCTCGTTGACGAGTCATGGAACGAATACCTGTCAAGCAAAGTGATAAAAGGTCTATCAGCAGCGGATCAAGAGTCACTCAAGACCGGGTATGCTTCCGAGTGGGAGGGCCTGCAAGTCTTGATCAAGGATTCGACATGGCTTGCGAGGGCTGCCGAGCGGGACGAGAAGTTTGCGATGCACATATCGACACTGGTGGGTACATTGTAAAACAAGTCGCACGCAAAACTCTGACTCAATCCAGACTGCGGCAAATCAAGCCGCTGTACAGGCATCATCTCTCCTCTCCGATGAGAGGACAGCCACTCCCGCCGAGGCAACCAGCCTCATAGAGACAGCAAAAGATACCCTAGCGCTCAAGTTGGACAGCCAGGTACTCTTTTTCCCTCACCTGGTGCGCCAAGGGCCTAACGCCGCGAGACACGCAGTTGAAGCACACGGTGACCGATCCAGCCATTTTCCGCGAGCTGGCGGCCTACTGGGAAGTTTCGTTTATGGACGATATGGCTCGCCTTCGAGTCAAGCCCCCGACCACGCTTACCCGAGTCACCGACTATGTCCCTCAAATTACCGAGTTTGTGCAAGGGATTATCGACAATGGGTTTGCGTACGCCGGTGGCGATGGCAACGTTTGGTTTGACAAGGCCGCGTTCGATGGTGCCCTTGTCCAAGGAACCGGGGGCAAACATGAGCTCAAACATGTATATGCGAAGCTTGCGCCTTGGAGTAAGGGGAACAAGAGCTTGCTTGCTGAGGGCGAAGGTGTACTCTCTTGTCATTAATTCTGAGCTTTTTTGCTGACGGTGTTCGGTGGCAGGTGCTCTGACAGTTCAGAGTAGTAAACGATCGCCGGAGGATTTTGCTCTCTGGAAAGCCTCCAAACCCGGCGAACCGTCGTGGCCATCGCCATGGGGCAGCGGACGACCAGGGTGGCACATTGAGTGCTCCGTTATGGCTTCCGAGATCCTAGGTGATAGCGTGGATATCCACTCTGGAGGAGTTGATCTCCTCTTCCCGCATCATGACAACGAGCTTGCCCAGTCGGAGGTGAACAACCCTAATGGACGGCCCATATCGGCTATTGACTGAATCGCTCAGGCATATCACAACTCTCCCCAATGGGTCAACTACTTCCTCCACACAGGTCATCTCCATATCGAAGGTCTGAAGATGAGCAAGTCTCTCAAAAATTTCATCACTGTTGAGGTTCGTCCCATTTACTCAGCGCTTGCATTACTTGACACGGGATCAGGAACTCCTACAAAACTACACTGCACGGCAAGTACGATTAGCATTTTTGGGTCAATTATGGAGTAATCGTATGGATATGGGGGAGAGCTTACAAGGGGAGATCAAAGCGAGAGAGACCGCCTTTGACGTGAGTCCCCGCCATCCCCCCTTAATTCGGCCTTACACTCTATGCAGAACTTCTTTGTACAAGTTAAAGCGATGGTATCGGAATGGGACGCTTCTCCTACCACGCAAAATGGGACGAACTCATACGGGCAAGACGAAAGAGACTTGACCGCAGAGTATGCCCTTACCTTACCTCCGCCTCTCCACCGGCTGTCAACTGAGTACTATCTCCTAGGCTTTATCGCTCTCAAAATACCTTCCACGAGGCCCTCTGTGACTCATTTAACACCCCCCTTGCGGTCCAAATTCTCCTTGATCTAGTATCCACGACGAACAAGTATTTGAAGCGTGGGCGAAGTGCGACTAACATCGGCGTCGTGCGGCACGTCGCGTCTTGGACAACGAAGATGTTGCGGGTGTTTGGTCTGGGCGAGGGTCCACCTGCTGAGATTGGATGGGGTAGCCTAAGACATGGAGCGGTAGGGGCCGTTGATGTGAGTAGTCTGTCTTATCGATATCGTGGAAGGGCAATGATGGTAATTGGGAAGGTGCAGAGGGACGAGATTCTTATGCCGTATCTGCGAGTCCTATCCGCTTTTAGGGACGAAGTGCGCTCGAAAGCTATTGAAAAGGCGCCGTTGACGGATTTCTTGAAACTCTCTGATCGGCTGAGGGACGAAGATCTTATTCCGCTCGGTGTCGCGCTTGACGACCAAGAAGGTAAGCTTGTCGTTGTGTCGATCACATTGTGTGAGTCAACCAACCTATCTTTATGCACAGATTCCAAAGCCCTTGTCAAACTCGTTGACCCCGCGGTCCTGCAACAAGCCCGCGCGGAGAAGCTCGCGGCTGCGCAGGAGAAAGAGCGCAGAAAAGCCGCTTCGAAACAAGCTGAGAGGGAAAAGCAACTTGCTAAACTGGAGAAAGGCAAACTTCCTCCTCAGGAATTGTTCAGGCCTCCTAACGTGCCCGAGGGGACGTACAGCAGCTGGGATGAGAAAGGGATTCCGCTCACCGACGGAGAGGGGAACGAGTTGAGCAAAGGAAAAGCGAAGAAGGTTGCGAAGGAGTGGGAGGAGCAGGTGAAGCGGCATGAGGCTTGGACTGCTTACCTCGCAGAACAAGTATTAAGTATTTAGCTTATTTGCATCACGGGAATCTATCTCATTGCAATAGCTTACACATTCTCCTGTTTGGAGCTTCTTGCCACTTAGGTGCGTTGAATAGTAAGCAACGCACTCCTGAGGTGCATTACATAAAGCATTCGGACTTGGACTGCCCACTCACCATGACCTCTGTCAGCGTGCAACAACCAGTCACTTTACAGACTATCGACGGCGTTACTATCGATGCATCGAATCTCTTTACTTGTTTGTCGTGCTCGATCGCCTTTCAAACTGCTGAAGACCAGCGAGCGCATTACCGATCCGACCACCACCGGTATAACATGAAGGTATGGCATATTGTTACAAGGGAAACGTGAAGCCGACTCGTTGCAATGGTTTAGAGACGTGTGGCTGGTCTACCACCAGTCGGTGTAGCTGTTTTCAATCAAAAGATCCTCGAGCGACGAGCAGAAACTGCTGTTACTTTGTCCCCCAAGGACACTACATGCGATATATGCAGGCACGTAACGTATCCACTGCCCGTTGGACTAGTCTAATTCCATTTCCTTCTACAGGAAGAGTTATACCACAGAGAACGCTTACCGAACACATCTCGCCTCCAAGAAGCACAAGGAAGCGGAGGTCAAGCACACTAGCAAACTCATAGAACAAACCCTCGGTCCTGCATTAACTCCTTCGAAATCGAATGGTGTGGTGGACGCCACGAACGATGCAAACCCAGTAGTACTGGAGCCACCCAAGGAAGCTGCAGCGCCTACCTCTCCTGCTGATGAAGGTGAAGAAATGGAGGAATCCATCGATGCCAAAATTGCCGCTGCCCGTACACGGTTAACCATATCCGACTGCTTGTTCTGCACAACCCGTTCCGAATCCTTACCTGCCAACCTGGAGCATATGTCCGTCTTCCATGGTTTCTTCATCCCTGACGCGGACTACCTCGTCGATCTCGAAGGTCTCACCCGGTATCTCGGCGAGAAAATCGCTGTCGGCAACGTCTGCATCTATTGCTACGGCCGCAAGAGAGGAATTGCACGCACTAATCCCAGTGGTGATGCCGATGAAGGCGAGAAAGACACAGTTGGGCGCGAGTTCAGGAGCCTCGAGGCCACGCGCGCTCATATGGTCGACAAGGCGCATTGCAAGATTGCATATGACACGCATAGGGAGAAGCTCGAGTTATCAGACTTTTACGATTTCACAAGCTCATACCCTGACGCCGGCAAGAGGCGACGAGGCAAAGGGAAGCCTAAAGCAAAGGCCACGCCGGAGGATGAAGAGTGGGAAGAAGTTGATGGGGAAGAGGGTGATAATGGGGAAGTGGATGAAGTTGTAGATGAGGAAGAAGAGGAAGAAACCGACGAGGAGTCGTTGCCGGACAACGCTCTTCGATATGGGGATTCGCCCTTCGAACTCGTTCTTCCTTCAGGTGCACGAATCGGCCACCGGTCACTGAAACGGTATTACGACCAATCCTTCCGCAATCCCCTACAGCCGCGCGATGCGAACGAAGACCCCAATTCAGGTGCTGCACTTGTGCGGCAGTTGCTCAACGAAAAGCACTCGGCACTCGTACCTAGCAAAGGAGGATTCGGCAGGTTTGGCGGTGGTATGCAGGTCGTGAAGGCTCGTAATGCGGGTGAGGCCAAGGAAGCTGGACGACACATGAAGGAGTTCAGGGATGTTAAGCGCAGGCAGGACTTCAAGACAAAGGTGGGGTTCATCCACAACAGTCAGAAGCACTTCAGGGATCCATTGTTGCAGTAGAAGCATGACCGCAAGTGTTATGACGTTTATCGCCAGGTCACGATTTCATTGAAATTAGACGTTAATTGTAACGATAGAAGGCTATGAGATACATAAGCATGCCCGAGGCCCGAGACACCCTGTAGGGTAAACCATGAGATCCACATATACAATAACAAGTCGTAACCTTTTCCGATACATTCATGAAACACTTTGTAGAATGGCAAAGATCATATCGCTTCTCTCCATAAATATCTTCAGTCCAGTCATCCTAAGGGCCAATGCATTAATCCGATTCGCGAGCTGAACTGTGGTTCCTTCCTCGCTCCTCCTGGGTGGAGCCTCTCCCTGCTCTGCAGTATTGCGAGGTGAGACAGGGGAAGTGTTAGTGGAGGCGGGGGAGACTGGTAGGGGAAGGTGCCCGTTGCGAGATTGGGGAGACTTCCGAAGCAAACCGGCCGTCTTGGGGCGCACAGACTCACTACTGGTCCTGGGAGAGGAGGCGGTACCCCCTCCACCCACGGCAGGGACCCTAGCAGTAATGTTTGACCTAATCGCCGGTGACGAACGACTACGGGAATGACCTGCGGTGCTCACGGGCCCAGAGACAGGTGCTCGATCCTTCGGTGGCGGTGGCGGGGGGGTAGAGTCTTCCTGGTCGTACCTTACCTCTTCTTCCGCAACACCACTCTCAAGCATCCTCCTCAGTCTGTCTAGCCTGGGCTCTGGAGGTTTCTTCCCGCGCTGAACAGCCTTGATCGCCCGCTGGTCGTCTTCGAGTTCAAACTGCTTGGCTCGACTGCTAATCCCCACAAACTCCGTCATCAGCGGTCGGTAGGGCACAGGGGTTTCTTGGAGTGTCAGTTCGCGTCCCATTATGCCAATCACAGTTCCTGTGGGGGTAACAGACTCGCGACATACGCGCAGAAGCGCGAGTGCCACGGCCGAGAAATACGCGCGGGACGGATCAGATTTGATAAGGGAACGAATGGGAGGGGTGGAAGAGATCACATCTGCCAGAGCGGCGTAAAGCTGTGAGAGTCAGCAGGGATAAATGAACGTCTGGAGGTCACTCACTGTCTCTCGAATAATGAAAATCGCAGGGGCGCCTGCCAGCGTATCCGATAGAGACCTTCCATGACCTTGTGCTGGCCTTGGAGACCCGCCTGGAGACCCGCCTGGAGACCCGCCTGGAGACCTGCTTGGAGAACTGCGGCCACTCGGTACAGGGCGAGGAGCCGTCAAAAATCCACCTTGCGTAGGTGGGGGAGTTGAGGGAGGTGCAAATAATTGAGTGCGTGGAGATGGGGGCAGCGATCCACCTTGCGTAGGTGGGGGAGTTGAGGGAGGTGCAAAGAATTGAGACCCGCTTGGAGAACTGCGGCCACTCGGTACAGGGCGAGGAGCCGTCAAAAATCCACCTTGCGTAGGTGGGGGACTTGAAGGAGGTGCAAAGAATTGAGTGCGTGGAGAAGGAGGCAGCGATCCATGGCCGTGTGGTGAGCCCCGCGGGGAGGAAGGTATCGAATGACCTGGTGAATGCGATGCGTCGCTCGATTCATCGTAAGACGGTGGTGGTTCGAATGTTGCAACTCGTCGTTTTTCGCTCGTCCTTGGTTGACCTACGTCCAAGGCAGCCTGCAAGTCGTGCCTGTATCGGTCCTATTCCACCTCATGGGTCACCACAGGTTACTAGGACCACTCTTACTCAAAACGCTTACCTGGAATGTCCGCCTCTGACTGATCTCGATTGCTACGGAGCGTAGATCGGCAGAAATTCGCTGTAGTTGGGGCAAAATCGGCGAGGTAAGGGGTTCATTATCGCATATAATCCTCGCAAGGTCGTGCTGGTAGGTGGGCTCCAGAGCCTGGATTGTGGGGACAGCGTTCTGCCATAGTCTGAAGTATGGCAAGAAGAGGGGAGGGCAGGTTTCGTCCGAGAGGATGAGAGGTGCGCGGGCAGGGGCGCTTCCTGGGATCGGACAGGAAGGAGGAGTGGTATTGCTACGCAGGGCAGCAAAATATAAGCAAAGTGCAGGACCGCAGATCATAACATCAGCCTCTGCGCTCGCGAGGGTCTCCTCATCGATTATCCTCTCAAACTTTGCCTGTGCGAGAGAGTATTGGAGGACCTGGTGGAAGCCGTCGATGACTTGCTCGACGGTGAGTGTACCACTTGTGCCATGATCGGTCAGGACAGACATTGTGGTTGGGGGGTGCAAGAGCCAGAGCGCTAGGCAAAGTGGGGTTGCCTAAAGTCTGGCGCCGGAGGGTTTGTCTTCCGGCTGAGGACTAATCGGGTTGCTGTGGCTATGCCGTTGTTTGGCTTTTGGGTCGACGACGCGTCGTCCGGCTTGACAGCAAACTACAACTAGTACGCCCGCAACGCCTTCGAGCTAGACGAAAAACGATGCAGCGGGTCCCTCGGATGCTCCGGAGGTTCCTCCCTTCGTGGAGATCAACCACGCCGACGATACTACCGACATCCCGCAACCACCCAATACGTCTCACAGGGCCCTCGTCAGCCGGTTTCAGGTCGTATACACCTCTTAGAAGCTCTTCACCCCCTCTCTCACCCGGTTCACCCTTGGAGCCACCCCCAAATGCGACACTCACTGCCAGATTAAAACACCTCATAAAATCGTACGGCTGGTACGCACTCGGCGTATATATCACTTTCTCCACAATCGATTTTGGCATCGCGTTTGCCCTCATAAACTTCTTCGGCGCTGAGCAAGTCGGCCAGTTGACTGCCTACGTCAAAGCGCACGTCCTCGGGATGCTTGGGCGGGAACCGGCGTCAGTACAGCCTGGAGAGGAAGCCACCACTGATGCAGGATCAGAGAGCTTGTATACGATGGTTGTGCTAGCATACACCGTACACAAGACGCTCTTCTTACCCTTTCGAGCTGGTCTCACCATCGCATTCACACCCAGACTTGTGCGTTGGCTACACGCAAAGGGGTGGGCAGGGGGTGCTGGTGCTCTAAGAGCAGTGGGTCAAATGAAGGACAAGCTGCGGAAGGGGAACAAAATCGAGCGGGACTAGACTTGATGCAAGGATTCACGCAGGCGAGCTAATGTTTAACGACACCATAATATTATACACTGCTCGTTCCTATATCTCCTAACTATGTGATGTTCTTAAGAGACTGGTGTGTGCAATTACGATGGTGGCGCTTCACCCTCTGTCACAGTACTCTTGTCAGCACCATTCTTACTACAACAGTGGGTGAATAGATGCTTGCTCACTCTGGAGAATGCCTTCCTCGATGAGTTGCTCAGCGGGCGGGCGGTTCTTGAGCTTCGCGTCGAGTGCGTCCTTGGGGAGTATTCACGATCGTCAATCGAAGGCACCAGGGGCTCTTCTGCATTGTGTATACATACCTGGAGCCGGCTTCGCTCGAGTTCCTTCTGTGCAGCTTGGAGCGCAGGCGCAACGTTGGAAGCTGGATGAAGTGAGACCGTCGGTTGCCATGCTCCCACTCTCCCGAAAGATTTCGAGTAAGGAACTGCGTACCAGACAAGATATTGTGGTCGATAAGCTCTTGCCTATCGGGACGCTGGGCAAGTTTCTTCTCCAGAGCGATACGGGCAGATTGTTCAGAGGCGGTCTCGGTGCTCGACATGATCGTCAATAGAAAAGTCGGTGATGTTTCGAATCGGGTGGTTGTGGTGGAAAGCAAGCTTCAAGTTCAATCAGGAGTGGCTTTGTTGCTTATTTGGTCGCGACTCCAGCCTCATTTGGTCTCACTCACAACTTTGGGTTTGGGGTTCTCGAAATTCCACGGGTACGACTAGTCACAACTCGATCCTGGATTAGTAGACTCGAGGTCGAAAAATGGCGACCACAGACTCGCTCGTCCACCGGTTGGCTGGACCATCGACTGGCAAGGCAGGCCTCGCTAGAGACCAGACAGAAATCAACAAGGTCATCGCCGAAACCAGCAAAGGAAGCAAGTACTATGAGGTTGGTATTCGTTCAACGACGAACGATCTATAACCAGAACGGTAAATGAACGTCTGCTCTTTCAGAATGAAAGACGGAAGGATGAAGAGCTCAATAAGAAGATCGAAGAAATACTCCGATTACGTGACACGCTCGTCAAGGCAGCTGATATCCGTGAGTAACTCGCGTCAGTGATCGAAAAGGCGTGTCGTTCACGCGTCCATCTTCACTCCAGCAAAACTAGAAGCGCATGCAGATAGAATAATCGCAGAGTTGGAAACAACGCGGGATCTTTCGCAATACATCGTTCACATAGACATGGATGCATTCTACGCTAGTGTCGAGGTACGTTCCGTAACTTACTGGATTACTCCTCTCGCCCATCTCGCGAGTATCTCCTATTATTTCCAAACTTTGCTTTTGACTACCGATTTGCCACCCTTCCCCAAACCCGCAGATCCTGGACAACCCTTCTCTCGCTGGCAAAGCCTTTGGCGTACAGGGTGGAGTTCTTTCTACGGCATCGTATGAAGCCCGCAAGTTTGGCGTTCGTTCCGGCATGGCCCAGTACATCGCGCTGAAACTCTGCCCCCATCTCATCATCGTACCTAGTCATTTTGATAGGTATTCGGAGATGAGCAAGAAAGTCATGGGTGCATTGAGAGGTTACGACCCCCATATGCTAGCTGCGGGGCAGGACGAGGCCTTTCTGAAGTGAGTCCGGGAGCGTTCAGGATGAGGCAGGCCCATTCACCTCTCCTGGCTACAGTATTACTGCCCATTGCGAGGAGCATGCGATCAGTCCAGAGGGCTGTGTCCAAGAAATGCGAGCCAAGATATTTGAAGAGACCAAACTCACAGCGAGCGCTGGAATCGCTCCGAACAAGGTGAACCCTCTTTTTCTCTGATTATTAAATTTTAACGTTGAAGCGTGTGGCGTGGTAGATGCTTGCCAAAGTATTCGACTTTCCCCTTCCGTCCTGTCCCTCCTTAATAGTCATTCTAGATTTGTAGTGACCGCAACAAACCTAATGGCCAATTCGCCTTAACCTTTGAACAGCAAGCTATTATAGATTTCATGCAAAGCCTGCCTATTCGCCGGGTATGCAACCACCTGCCTTCCCTCTCACACGGTTTGATGTATGTGGTAGATCCCTGGTATCGGAAGAGTATCAGAACGGCTGCTCGACTCCATAGGAATCAGAAATTGCGGCGATATTTACGAACATCGCGCAACATTGTTACTATTGGATAAGCACTTTCACGCCAGGGAAAAGCTGGCGATATATCTCGGGCTCGTGCGTCCACACTCGATTACGGTCGCCACAAGGCCTATTATTGAGTGCTCTCCTCCAACAGGGTTCAAATAATGTGGAGCCTGGTGCGCGAGAGGACCGCAAGAGTGTGGGAACCGAACGGTCCGTGCCGTACTCCTAATGGATACCAGCATCGTATATCTGATATGGTGCATACTATAGGACGTTCCGGGCCATCAAAGACCCTCAACTGATCTTGGGGAAACTTGAAGCATGCGCAAAGGAACTTGAGGGTGATTTAGAGCGCACAGGGTTTGCTGGGTATACCGTGACCCTCAAACTCAAGTTGGATGTGAGTGTTCGTCTAAAGGATCCCGAACCGTGCTGGATTGACACCGCATAGACTTTCGAATGTGAGGCCTTGGGGTGGTATATCAAATCCAAACCCCTTCTTACGTGTGTACCTAGTGCGAAGTAGAGCAAAGACAGTCGGAAAGCTTGTGAACAAGTATGACGATCTCTACACGGTGCGTTCAGTCACTAATATCACTCCAAACCCGCCCACGATCATGCCACATTAGATCGGAAAGGAGCTTCTAGAGGCTGAGCTGCCCGTTTGCATCCGACTCCTTGGTTTACGTGTCACAAGCTTGAAGGATCTTCGTGCACCGGAGCATGGCATCAAACGGGTTCGCTCGTTTCCTATAAAACATAAAAAACGATTCTAAACCAGCAATTTAGTTCTTCGAACCAGTTTTGAAAGATCCCAGGCCTACCAAACGTCGGAAGCTCAACAATGGAACAGCCGCTCCTCCAGAGAGTTCAGAGTCGGAGGTAGAGGAAATTGACAGGCCTCCACGAACACCGACGGACCCACCCTATCGAGCAGTTACAGAAAGTCCACAACGGAGTCAAAAGGCCCTGCCGTCGCCCGTTCGAGCAAGGGCCTCGTCACAGGGCCCACCCACCGCACCGCAACAACGAACTGACTCTACAGACAATGAGCGACCTGCATCCCCGGTTAAGCATATTTTTGCTGTTGTCAAGGCGGAGGAGAACTTGACACCTAGATCGAAAGCTAGAGCAAGAAGACGGAACGAGGGAGAGAAAGAAGACGAAGTAGAAGAAGAAAAGGAAGCCCACGTGTGTCCAATATGCTCTAAAACTCTCCAGACAGACAACGCCGGACTCAACGCCCACGTCGATTATTGTCTGAGTCGAGTAGCTATCTTTGAGGCCACGACCTCGAGTAGTACCAAGCAGAAGCCATTGTCAAAAGCCAAGCCGAAGCCTGTATTATCCGTCAAGCCGGCTTCTAAGTCGAAAGGCAAGGGACGCTCAAAAAGTGATATCCGGACGGCCTGGCAACAACAGACCAAGGAGATGTAACAATGGCCACATAGTCTAGCGAACTTTTTCTTAGGGTTGTCCTCGTCAGGGGACGGGTTTACTCAAACTATTTATCCGATATTACAGGTGTTGCAGTATGTACGATAGGAACCAAAGACAATGAGCAATACTTGCTTATGTATAAAACAGTCAACCCTAATCCGTCTGTGAAACGACGATTTTTATAGGAGGCTCCGGTGTTGGAGGTGTAGGTGTGAAATGTGATGGCTGCGGTACACCTTCGCTCCTTCCTCGACTATTTTCTCCTCGCTCTTGGTCCGAGTCGTCGTCAGAGGCGTCGCCAACGCCAAAGTCTTCTCGGGCATCCCAGACATTGCCAATGCGGGTCTTTGGCTGTTGATAGAACTTATTAGCAGCGCTGTTCCCCGCAGCTTTGTTGTTCCAGGAGGTCGGTAAGAGCTCCTCTTCCGACTCAGAGTCCTCCGATTCGCCAAGTGGTTGATACAGCCGCGCTATTTCACGCCTGTGGCGATAGTACCGTTCAAGACGGAAGGACGTGTAAAGCCCTAGTGATGAGCCTAGGATATTAGCCTGATGGATAACGAGCGGGTGAGTGATGCAGTGGGAACGCCTAGGTTAAGAGGATCTTACAAAAACATCACCCCACTGGAATGTTTTGTACTATCAATGAAGTGCGAATCAGATTGTACTTCTATTGAGGCGATGGATGACGCCAGAGAATGCGTCGCAGATCTACACTCACTGGCAGCATTGACTGGATGACCTCTGATACAAAGCCCCCAAGACCAAGACACGTGATTCCCGCAAAGATGAGGCCGAAATACCGCCAGAAGAATATTCGTCGCGCTTCCCTGAAGTGGAGTTAGTCATTCTCCAAACGTCGTCGGGTTGAAGTTATAGTTGAGGTGTCGAACGTACTCGTCCACATCTACTATCCAGTAGAAAAAGAATGTGGCAGTTCCCATGCAAAGAAAATGTAGGAGCTTGTCGTCGAACGGCCAGTCATCCGCGATGCGTGTGAAACCTAGATATCCCAGGAATCAATTGAAATGGTGCTAAAGTGCAACATAGGGGCTCAGAGGAGCCGCCACGTGGAGACTCTGCATACCCATGAGGGCGAGGAATATCATAACGAGAAACGTTGCAGCGACAAACCACTGATATCTGGAATTAGAGACGCTGTTTGACTCGAATATGCGCAGTACTAACTGGCCGTATGCGAATAGGGAGGTCTCCTCGGGGTAACTGAAGCTTGTAGCTTCGCATCGCCGTTCGGAGCAAACTTCTGCGAGGACTAAGTCGTGAAGCCATTGCTAAAGCGAACTGGGCCTGGTAGACGGCGGTTTGAGGGTGGTCGTCCGGAAAGTTACGGGACCGGGTTGACGAGGCGGAGTTCAAGGGCTGCCTTTCGGAAAACCGAATCCGTTCGCTCGGCTTGGCTCGTGGTCGGTAAAAAATATCCTGGGGGGGGACCTCGCTCCTTGGTCCCCCCCATCGACGCCCGAATATCTGCGATATTCAGTCCAGTCATGACCAGCAGTGACTCCAGCCCAGTCATCATGCCCAGCGGTGATTCCAGACTCGCTCCGTCCCCCATTCCCAATCAAGCCCCCTTCGAGGGCCCTGAAAAGCTCTTGGAGATTTGGTGGGACGCCAAGGAGCCCAGTGGCGACCACGCCCGTGATGGGGAGAGACGTGGTCTGCGTGCAGTCCCGCGCGCAGAATGGGAGGCTATGCTCGACATCGTTCGGTGCAAAGTCCTCAGCGTCATCGAAGGTCATGAGCTCGATGCTTATTTATTGAGGTGGGTCTCTCCGTCGATCGCCAGTTTAAGTAGGTTCTGAGACATCCCGAATCTTTAGTGAATCATCACTCTTTATTTTTCCATATAAATTAATCCTCAAAACCTGCGGGACGACCCTTAATCTCCTGGGTCTTCCCCGCATTCTCGCTATCGCAAAGGAACACTGTGGAATGGACAGAGTCACCCGCCTCTTCTATTCACGAAAGAGTTTCATGTTTCCTGAGCGTCAATCTGGTCCGCATCGCGGCTGGACAGAAGAAATCGGTTATCTGGACGCGATGTTCACTGGAGGAGCCGCGTACACTGTTGGCAAAGTCAACGGGGACCACTGGCTTCTGTGGTTTTTCGACCGCTCCTCCGACCCAGTCTCCTTACCCACCACTCCTCGCATTGCCCTCCGCCCACCCCTGGGCATCTCGTTCATGGAGCCCCCACCCCTGGAGGAGGAACCCCTGGATTACACAATTGAAATTCTTATGTCCAAGCTCGGCCGACGGTCCCGATCCCACTTTGTCTTCAACTCGCCCGATAGCCTAGCCGAGTCAGTTGGAAAGTACGAGGACCCATGGGAACCTCAGACCCGAGCGTTGAAGCTCTCACACGCTCTTGGGATCTCTTCCATCTTCCCACTATCGCTCACTGAGATCGATGCGTATGCATTTGATCCATGCGGCTATAGCGCGAACGCTCTCATCAAAACAGGGTCAGCCGCACAGGACGGTGAAGGCTACTGGACTATTCATGTCACCCCCGAGGAAGGTTGGAGCTACGCATCCTTTGAATGCAACGTTCCCCTTCCTACTATCGAAACCGCAGATGGGCAGGAGCACGATCGCACTGCCCTGCCAAACTTGCACCAGCTCATCCAGCGTGTGGTCAGTATCTTCGAGCCCGCCCATCTCACGGTAACGCTCTTCGTCTCCAACACCACGACGGAGATTTCGCCCATTGAAAACGCCCAAGCGATCTTCCACCGCGCCCTCACTCCGAAAGGTTATCGGCGCACGGATAAAATCACTTACGAATTCTCCGGCTACGAGCTGGCGTTTGCAAGCTTCGAGCTTCCCACGCAGTGACCATTAAGAAGACTCGTTGCCTGTTCGATCTATACCCAACTCTCGGCCTTCAACAAACGAAACGCAACGCAGGCGGTACAGACATAAAAGAATGGGATTGCAAGTTACAAGAATGGCATACAAAGAAAGCTCGTCAGACTCAGCAATGTCCGTTTGTAGAGAGAGCTCGAATAAAGACTCGATAGATGCATGAATTACAACGGGTCTAACTACTGCGACAGACCGGTTTCCGAGGGCGATCTATGCCCGCGGCTCCGTCGCTTTCGTTGTGCGAAATGCATGTACCTGGCAAACCATGAAGCCGATGATGGTTGTTGCGGTGGGTATGCGCTAGTCTCGGCGGGCTCTGGAGCTGGGTGTATTATGTCTTGTTCCTCGTCCTGAGCCGTCGCCATGTTTTCTAACGCCTGGAAATCTGAAACGTGTATGAGTAAATGATCTGACTGCCGAACTACGGGACACACCTTCACGACAAATAGGGCAGCTCGTGGATAGTTCCAATAACCAAGGGTCAACACAGTCCTTGTGGAAACGGTGGTGCCCAGGACAAGGTAACACTCGTACATCATCACCTTCTTCGAAATCGACTATGCAAATCGGGCAAGTCTCTCGCCCGATTGCCGCAGGATCAACAACGTCAGAGGCTTGACTCCGCGTACTACTGGGGCGAACAGCTCCTGTACTCCCGGCACTATCTCCACTGAGCGGTCGACGGTACGGCCTTGATGTGACCCTTTCGCGCTGTCGCCCGCTGTCCAGAAAACGAGAGGAGGAGTTTGCGTCGCCATATCCCTGCGACGTCTTCGACTCGGTATAACTACGGGGAGACGGCGGGGGGTTGTTGTTGCGTCCCCATTTAATTACGGGGAAAGTATCAAGGACAGCGCGGGCTATCCCGAGGGCACGTGTTTGGCCTTCTCCTTCAGGGCCGTCGATATTCGGATCATAAGCACGCGGCCCGTACCGCTCTGGATGACGGAACGCCCGCACAGCCTGGATTCGGGTATGAGTGTGGCAGAGTTATATAACCAAAAGGTGCTTACTCCAGTGAGGATTACGATAAGGAACAAAGCTGACACGGAGCCAGTTATCACGTAAAGGATGATCATAGCCAAGCCATTGCTTGGAAGCCCTCCTCCATTGTTGTCATTCGCTATTGGTACCGGCGTCGGGGCTGAGCCCGGGTCGTTGGGAGCCTCTGTGCCAGTGGCATTCCACGCCCGAAGGTTCGCGATCACGAAAGGAGAGATATCGTGCGCATTAAGTGCAAGGGATGCATTCACTGCAGCGGCTGATTCATTGAGTAACTTGGGGTTGAAACGCGTGTAGTTGTAGTTTACGCTATTAAACTGAGATTGTATAAGACTACAGGAAGGCAAGTCAGCCAAGAGAGCAGGCGGGGATATTTCGGAGTCACCGCACGTTGCTGTCGAAGCTTTCTTGGTGGTGAAGATGTCAATAACGCGATCAAAGTCGCCTGTCTTATATCCATCGTTGATACGGCAAGCGTCCGAACGGTTCGAGTACAAGAGCTAATATCAGAACAGTAAGGACTATTCCAGGACGGACGAAGGAAAAAAGTAAAGTAACGTACAGCAGCTATAGCACCACGGTCACGAATGAGGGTGAAGATGTCATCTACCATCGATGCACCAGAGCTGTTGCGGTCGCAGTTAATCAAGGCGACCCATGGGGTGGTAATTTGCCAGGCTAGGGTCGTAAGTCAATGGGAAGGTCTAGATGAGAAGATAGACCATGTACTAACTATAATCATCTGAACTAAGGTCTTCTTCACGGACTCGCACGAGCGCCCCCTAGAACGGATCCATTCGTTTCGTTCCTCGGTGAGGCAAGGGAAGAAATCATACCTTGTTGATGCCCAGGCTTCCGCTTGCAGCAAGTTGATACGATATGGTCTCCTGAAATGTGCCAGAGGGCCACTTCAATGTGATCGTAGAGTCCTCTGTGTCTGCGACGCCTTGAGCGGTACTGTTGACTGCGGGAATGTATGCGTATGAGAGAGCAACCAGCGACAAAATTGCGAGAATTAGGAGGGGGAGACGCCCGGACATGGCGCAAAACGGGCAAACGGGTCCAAGTGTGGTGGTGGTGGTGTGTCGGGCCGAAAGAACTTCCGGCGCTTAGTTATACCTCCGCCGCCAATTTCTTTGACTCTCTTCTCCCAGAATTTCACCTCGAGATCACTTCGAGAACATCGAGAACAGTCACAACTGTGCGGGATGCCCGATGCCCGCAACCCTTGACACTCCGGGTTTTACGCGGTGGCTACGCGGTGCTTCGCGGCTCAGCTTACCCCCGCGAGTTGTTTATAACCGTGGCTTTATCTATATTGCTTCCAACCAAGATTTCAGCCAAGATTTAGGCCAAACAACCACAGACATGTAGCACCAAATATTCCCAGAACCGTATTGAGCAAGTCTTGTTCTCCACTGTCCAACATAACCTCACCCACAAACCTCCTTGATCACGTCGATGACAGCCTGCTTGAAGATCGCGAGACCAGCCACTAGGTCCTCGCTTGAGATATTGAGGGGTGGGATGAACCTGATGACTTCAAAGGCCGAAGTCGAGAGTATGAGGAGACCCCTTTCCGAGCACAATTTGGATATTTTGGGTGCAATCCCACGCGGGGGAAGTTTTGCTCCGGGTGAGTGCAGTCTAAACGTTGGTAGTCGGCCGTCGTCGCACGCAAACTCCAAAGCCACCATGAGGCCTCGCCCTCGAACATCCACAATGCAGAGTTCGTGGTTCTTTTGCATGTCCCGTAGGAAGCTAAACAGCTCCGCGGACCTTGCCATTGCGTTTTGGAGGACATTTTCCTCCTGAAACCAATTTGTTAATTGGGCCGGCGTGACCACTGCCGGACTCACCTTCATGACCTCTGTACAAGCAATTGCAGCGGCACAACTGACCGCATTACCAGCGTATGTCCCACCCATGGACCTAGGCGGCATCGTATCCATGATGTCCTTGGTGCTCACAACGCCGCTCAGGGGGAACCCATTTGCTAGCCCCTTTGCGAATAACATGACATCTGGCCTAACGCCACTCCATTCGCATGCGAAATACTTTCCGCAACGTCCGAAACCGCTCTGGATCTCATCGAAGATGAGGACGATACCATGCTTGTCGCACGTGGCACGGAGTGCCGAGAGGAACGATGCAGGAGCGGGGATGTAGCCTCCCTCACCCAACACTGGCTCAACGATAATTGCCGCGGTTTCCGCGGGAGCGGTCTGCTGCTCGAAGAGGAGATCGAGTTGGTGTAGGGCCAAAGAGACAAGGGTTTCCTCTGGCGTATCATAGGGGACACCGAGTTGGTGCCAGTATGGGAAGGCCGTAACGAAGGTTCCGGGCTGATATAAAAACCCATTAGAGGACTCGGGGAGAGTGGGGCGGCGCGTACCATGAGGGGACTCGCGCCTTCACCATGGAATGTCTTGCTACGAGTCAACGACAAGGACCCTATGGTTCGGCCATGATACGCTCCCTGCATCGCCACGATATTTTGCCTCTTTGTTGTGGTGCGAGCTGTCTTGATGGCTTGTTCCACGGCTTCCGTGCCAGAGTTCCAAAAGAAGAACGTGTCCAATGACGGGTCTTATCGAATATCAGACGAGAACAATAATCATTGGCACGTGCTACAGACCTGGCATCACAGGAAGCAGTTCCTTGATAAGTTGGAGGTATGGGATATGGAAAGCAATTGCGCACTATCATAGACATTTAGTAAGTTTAGGTCAAGGATTAAGGTGTATTTTCTCCCCTGCCCATGGACGAGCTTCATGCACTGATCAGCCGCTGCTTTCGAGACCTTGGGATGGCAATGTCCTACAGCAGGCATCAGGGACATCAAGAAAAGACGGCCGATCAAATCAGGTAGTGACCTAGATTAGTTACTCCTATCCCACTTGAGAAGTCGATCGCACGCGTGCCATCAGCCAGCGTCACCCAAGAACCTTCTCCAGAGACTATTATGTCTTCCTTCAACCTGCTCACCCCCCTGGCAACATGCCGCTGCCCAAAAGCCAACAGCTCCGTCGTATTCATGACCAGTCGCGGAAGTGGAGGGGTACAAGGGCAGCACAAAGCCGACGGAAGGATCACGAGATCATGGACACAAGCGACTCTCTGCGCGACTCAGTTATGTCTGGATCGAGAGATTTTGCTTGACGATAGATCGCCAGACAGTATACACCCTCAACTAAATCGTGGTTGGCCTCTTCGAGATGGAATGGACGAGCCAGGTGCTGATGATGGTCGACTGGAGCCCGCTGCGGGCGTAGGGCGCGCGATTCCGGAAATTGTACCTTTTGCACGCGCCGGAAGTCGTGAGAGCGGGGCTACAAAATATCAGGGCTGTGGATATGATTAACGGGTGGAAGTATCTTACTTGTACCCTTCTCGGGCAGTATTTCTCCTCGTCCTCTTCCCCTAGAAATGGATCCTCGCATCCCCCTCACTCCACGAACGGATTTGGATGCAGCCTCTCGCGCCTTGCGCTCTTTATCGGTCTGCCCCGCCATTATTATTTCCTCAGCCTCTCTTCGTGCACGTTCCAATGCGCGTTGCCGTTCCGCTTCTTCCCGACGACGCGCTTCGGCTTCTTCTTCCTCCCGCAGGCGTTCCTCATCCTGTTCGTAGTTTGAGCGACATCCCGTTAATAAAAAACAACCCCTACTCACAGCGTCAGCCCCTTGCCATTTCGGATCCAGCAGTAACTGGACAGTATGTTCCGTTTGGGCCATCATCTCAGCGTAAGCAGCTGCAAGTTTGTCCACATACGCAATATTATCACTCAATCGCTATCATATAAATGAGAAGCGCGTCTAGACGCGTAAGGAGCGCGCCGCACCTGCATCCTTGGGATCGCCGCTTCCAATGCCTCATTCAAGTTATTAAACGACCCTCTGATCGCTTTGAGTTTAATTTTTGCGTTCTCTAACCGTTGTTCACGTGTATAGTCTGGTCTTCTAGCCGATGAGCGTGCTGGCTCCTCCAGGTCGTCCAGGACACCCCGCTGGTCCTCATGTTCTTCTGCCTGTCCTTCATCCTCCCGTAATATCTCATGCTCTGACACAGAACTCTCTTCTTGTTTGCCGTCGTATTGTGGGGTTTCTGGCGTTTCGTCTCCAATAAAGCGATACTTGAATTTCGGGGTGGACGCCTGCTGGAGATCGGCGAGCGACAAGTCAGCGACGGTGTCCTCCAGGTCGCGATTTGAGTGTTCTAGGGGTAGGTCGTCGAATATGCTCGGTCGTGTGCTCATCCTTCGAAACTAAGTGTGTGAGGAGACTTCAAGCCAGGACAAAGCAACCACCCTTGACCTTTTGCCGTGAAAAGTAATCTCTCCTAATGTCGCACGCAGACCATACACGCGACCCCTGGTAAGCACTTCGACAGAGGCATCATGTCCTTATCCTTACCGTGCTCTCTCCCTCTAGCCCCTGGGTCATCCTCAACGATTTTGGTGGGGCGTTCGCAATGGGTGCAATAGGAGGTGGCATATGGCACGGTATAAAGGGTGCCAGAAATTCTCCACGAGTAGGCCCACCATCCATTTCTCTTTCCGCTACAGTCCCTGCGCTTGCTGACACGTAAAAACGCGCTCGTGCAGGGAGAACGCCTCATCGGTTCGCTGTCGTCGATAAAAGCTCGCGCACCGGTCACAGGTGGAAATTTCGGTGTCTGGGGTGGCATGTTCTCGACGTTTGACTGCGCGGTCAAGAGCTATCGACAAAAAGAGGACGCACTGAATGGTATCTTGTCCGGATTCATGACTGGTGGATGTCTGGCGTTACGAAGTAAGCGATGGAATATTAGCTTACCATACTGTACTTACTGACATACCGGTTTCTAGGTGGTCCGAAAGCCGCGCTTGTCTCTGCGACAGCGTGTGGCATCCTGTTAGGCGTCTTTGAGGGCGTTGGCGTGCTCATCAGTCGGACAATGGGTGAGGCAAATAGACAAGTGGCTCCTCCACGTATGTTCCTTTGCTGGCTGTGCCCAGGATATTCCTCACTTTCTCATCAGTGGAAATGCCACCCGCACCTGCACCAGCTGCACATTAACCCATATATTACTCGTGTCATATCGCGCATATTTCTAGTTGGCATTATATTCTTCACTTCTTTGCATTCCAGCCGAGTACTCTAAGGGTCCGTAATCAGACAGTGCTACCGCCCGCTCAACCACCGAATCGAGCGAGTCGAGCGGCTCTCAGTTGTTCAGCTGTCAAGGGCTTTGGTGCCTCTTCCTCCTCCTCTGATTCTTCCTCTTCGTCCTCGCTCTCGTCCTCGGGCTTTGCAGCAGTCTTTGGTACAGAGGAGGCAATAGGTGGCTGATTCGAGGTACTTGGTACTGGAGTTGAGGTTGATGTGGCACCCCTAGCCTCAGGTGTGATAGGATTGGGTGTGGGCTCTGGGACCACAAAATTAACCGGTGCATCTTCCAAACTCGCTCTCAAGGCAGCCTGCAGCATCTCGTCTTCGTCATCGTAGAACCTCGCATCCTCTAAATGAGATGCATTGGATCCAGTGACGCCGACAAGGGGTGGAATGACTGGTGGGGCATCGGGGACGCGTGATGTGATCCCAGAAAGGCCCAAACTCTGGTACGTAGGCTGGATGCGGTGTAGTGGTGCTCGTGGTACTGAGCCCGTCGCAAGACTCCCTGCTGCTCTGATATATGAACCTGCGGTTGGCGGAGCTGCATTTGCCAGCATTTGTTGGTGCTCTTGTTTCTCCTTCAAGAATTTCGCCAGATATGCTTTCTCGTCTTCTTCGTCGTCTATCTCCATATATTCATCATCGTCATCAAAGGAGTCGTCATCATCTTCCTCTGCTACTGCGGGTCGACTTGTAGGTTGTTCTGGTGGTGGAGCGGAATCTTGCCTACTTGCTTCAATTGCCCTTCTCAGCATTTCCTCTTCCTCTTCGTCAGGTTGAGCAGCACGGCGGGCCGCGGACGCAGAACCGAGTGCTGGGGCTCTGTTCCCTAGCGCAATCTCCTCTTCGTAGGTTTCCCTTAGTGCCTCTTCTTGCTCCCGCTGGAATCTCGCAAGCTCTTCTCGCGCACGACGCGCGCTACTGCCAAGGGGGTCGAGATGTGAGGTCGATGGAGCGGCTGCGGTTGCGGTCTGGGTACCGAATGCACTCCTGGTAGTTGGGAAGTCCCAATTATCAGCTGTGGTTGATGTCTGGGTTGGATTG